>Ga0007854_10001308_pt1 | contig 15894 bp, 16 predicted proteins | sample CryBogCBH12Aug08_FD_60382 | JGI IMG/M metagenome (GOLD analysis project Ga0007854, IMG submission 60382) | Freshwater microbial communities from Crystal Bog, Wisconsin, USA - CBH12Aug08 | ecosystem: Environmental > Aquatic > Freshwater > Lake | place: Crystal Bog, Wisconsin, USA | collected...
AACGGTTCCACTTCCACCCCGATCGCCGTGAGCGCGGCCATGGTCTGATGCAATTGGATGGCCTGACCACCGTGGGCCAAACCAAATGGCAGGGAACAGTTAAAGAGAATTTTCATCGGCAAAAAAGCGGCGGGAAAAACCGGCAAAGGTCGCGCGCCCACTTGTGAAATCCAGTCATCATTGACGTAAAACGAAGGCGCATCCTGCCCGATGGCGGGAACCTTGTCAGCAAATATTGTGTTCCGGACCACCCGTTGCCGGCGGCCCGGACGGGCGCACCAAAATTTCCTTCCTAATACGGGAAAGAATCCCCAAAATGCGCGCGCTAACATGGGACGCCCGTTAAAAATTGCCATCGTAATGCCGGACAACCGGGATGAATTCCGGCATCATGATTATCCCCAGCCCTATTTTGGCACGGCGCCGACCGCGCTGCTGGAGGGCTTCGCCACGCTGCCGGATTGCGAAATCCATGTGGTCTGCTGCGTCAAAAAACCGGTGACGATGCCCGAAAAACTCGCGCCGAATATTTTTTACCACGCCGAAATGGTGCCCAAACTGGGCTGGCTGCGCACCGGCTATCTCGGTTGCATCCGCGCCGTCCGCCGCCGCCTGCGACAAATCCAGGCGGACATTGTGCATGGTCAGGGCACAGAACGCTTTGCCGCCATCAGCGCGGCTTTCTCCGGTTTTCCCAACGTGCTCACCATCCACGGCAACATGCGGCTCGTCGCCGCCGTAAATAATGCGCGGCCGTTTTCATTCATGTGGCTGACGGCCCGACTGGAAAGCTTCACGCTACCTCGCACCGACGGCGTGGTGAGCATCAGCCGTTACACTCAGAATGCCGTGGCGCCGCTGGCCCCGCGCACCTGGCTCCTGCCGAATGCGGTGGACGCCGGATTTTTTGACATCACAGCTGCGCCGGTACCCGGAGCACCGCCGGTTATTCTGTGCGTCGGCACGATTTGTCTGCGGAAAAATCAGAATGCTTTCATTCGCGCGCTGGATCCGCTCGCCGCGCGCCAGGCCTTCAAACTTGTTTTTCTGGGCCAACCGGACGACACCGAATACAGTCAGGAATTTTTTCAACTGCTGCAAACCCGGCCATGGTGCCAACATGTTGAATTCGCTGGTCGCGAACGCGTGAAGGAATATTTTTCCACCGCCACCTTGCTGGTGCTGCCCACGTTGGAAGATAATTGTCCGATGGTCGTGCTGGAGGCGATGGCTGCCGGCGTGCCCGTCCTCGCTTCCAACGTCGGCGGCGTGCCCGACTTGCTGGAGCCGGAAACGACCGGACTCTTCTGCGATCCGCTCGCGCCGGAAAGCTTTCTGCACGGCGTTACGCGCCTGCTGACGGATGCCGCGTTACGCCAGCGCCTGACCGCCGCCGCCAAAACGGAAGCGCGCCGGCGCTTTCATCCCACCGTGATTGCCCGCGAACACCTGGCGATTTATCGGGACGTGCTCGGCGGTTGAGCCTGGTGGGACGCAACGGCGGCAGTTGTTTTATTTTTCCGCCGTAGCGAATCGGCTTGCCGCCGAAACGGAATCGGCCATAGTAATTGCGCTTGCCGCCAAAGCAAACTGCGCGCGTGGTGGAATTGGCAGACACGCCAGACTTAGGATCTGGTTCCGCAAGGATTGGAGGTTCAAGTCCTCTCGCGCGCACCACTTTTAATCAATTGTAGCAATGTGTTTGAAAATAGGCTTGCCTTGCTGACAGTTTGCTGACAGAATCGGGGAAATGAAAAATCCCGCGATCTCCAGTCTGGAATCGGGGGGCGCTGCCGTGCTTCCCGCTGACGTTTCTCCCGTTCCTACCCCTGCGCCGGTGAACAATGGCGCTGAATCCACGCCCGCCGCCGGTGACGTCTTGGATGTCCAACTCGCCAAGCAAATCAAAACAAAGGTCATCAAACGCATCAAGAAGCAGGAGGGCGAGCCGGACAAGGAGATTTGGGATGTGCGCGTCGGCTCGGCCCTGCTCACGGTTTATTTCACGCCCAGCGGCGAGCGCAAGTTGTTCACGGTTTCTTACATGGTGGATGGCAAACGCAAACGCCAGGTGAAGTCATCGTTGGATCTGGCCATCGAGGAAGCCAAGTCGGTTGGAAAACAACTGGCCAGGGGCGACTTCGGCACGGTGGAACTGTCAGCCGCTGACAGAGTGGACGCCGACCGGGCTTTGACCCGACTGAAACCGCTCGGGGTGTCACTGGCTTACTGCGCTACCGAATATGTTGAAGCCCGGACGCGGCTGGGCACGGTGTCGCTGTCGCAAGCGGTGGATTTCTATATCAAACGGCATCCGGTCAATCTGGTGCCGAAAAAGGTGTCCGAGGTCATCACGGAAATGCTCGCCACGAAAAAAAGCGATGGGTTGAGCGAGGGTTACCGGAACCATTTGCGCTACGATCTGGACAAATTTGCGGCCCGCTTCCATGGCAATATCGCGGCGGTGACAGGGCCGGAAATTGACAAGTGGCTGCGCGGCCTGGGCGTGTCGCCGCGCACGCGGAACAACCTGCGGAACTCGGCGCGCACGCTGTTTGAATTTGCGAAGACGCGGTGGTATGTGCCAAAGGACCATGATGAAATGGACGCCGTGGCGATTGCGAAGGATAACGACGGGGAAATTGAAATCTTCACGCCGGGCGAGATGAAGGAAATCCTGAAACTGGCGGACAAACGACTCATTCCGTTCCTGACGCTGGGGGCGTTTGCCGGCATCCGGCACGCGGAGATCAAGCGGCTGGAATGGACGGACATCAACTTCGACAAGGGCCACATTGACATCAAGGCGCGGAAGTCCAAGACGGCGAGCCGGCGGATTGTGCCGCTGCTGCCCAACTTGCGCGCCTGGCTGGAACCCCGCCGAAAGGCGGAGGGCGCGGTTTGTGTTTACAGCAACATGGCGAGCGAATTTAACCGGCTGGTGCGCGATGTGAACGTGGCCCGGCGGGCGGCCTGGGCGAAATCGAAGCGAATTGGCAAGGAGGCATTGGAAGCGGCGGAGGATCGGGCATCCGAGCGACGCACCGAGGAGCGGAAGCTGAAGGGCAAGCAGCGGGTGGCGTGGGGCACGGCGGTGCCGGCCGGCGCGGAGACGGCGGCGGACGAAGGGTGGCAACCGTTCGACTGGAAACACAATGCGCTGCGGCATTCATTCATCAGCTACCGCGTGGCGGCCGTGAAGAACATCGCGGAAGTCTCGCTGGAGGCGGGGAACTCGCCGCAGATGATTTTCCAGCATTACCGCGAAGTGGTGGACGAGGGCGCGGCGAAGGCGTGGTTTGGCCTCATGCCGGCGGGCAAGAAATGAATCCGCCGGCTGCCGGGACAATACGAAAATCCGAAGGACAATTTTCGGTTGGACAGGCGTTGTCCGGGGCGTGTGATAAGTTAATGTTCGAGATTTGATTGCTACACCAGATTTCTTGAAATTTATCTTGCAAAAAAATCTCATCTATGGAAGAGTGTCCCCGTTAGCAGGACATAGGACATAGTTTCGCGTCCGCATCATTCAAAAATAAACCATCTCGGGGTGAGGTGTGTTTGGATGGTGCGGTTTGTTTTTTTCCGCACTGTGCGAAGCTGTTCTTCGCACCACCTCCGGCCCGCGATGGAACTATGACCACAAGCCATCATAAAAAAGGTTCGGCTAAAAACCGGATCTCAATGCGAGTGCGCCGGCACGCGAAACGGCAAACACACAGAGCCAAGGGTTTTTGGGGAGAATGGAGTTTGCGGTTTTTAAGCGAACTCACCGTTGACATTCTATTTGCAGTTATCAAGTTGGGAATTAAGTAGGTTGGAAAGTCGCATTGGCTGCTGGCGCAACTTGGCGCGGATGATTGTCAGCGCGTGCCGGGCCTGAAATGTCTGCTGCTTCGCAAGGTGGGCAAGGCCAACCTGGAACATTTCGAGGATCTTCGGCAACGGCTGTTCAACCGGCTGCCGCATGAGTTCTCCGGTTTCCGTGGCATCCTGTCTTTCACCAACGGCTCGCGAATCATCGCGGGCCATTTTCAGAACGAGAAGGACATTGATGCCTACCTCGGCCTGGAATACGACGTCATCGGAATCGAGGAGGCCACGACGCTGACGGCGCGAAAATACCAAGACATCACGACCTGCTGCCGCACGTCGAAACCGAACTGGCGTCCGCGCATTTATTCCACGACCAATCCGGGCGGAGTCGGTCACGCCTGGTATCGCACGCGGTTTGTGGTGCCGCTGCTCGAACGGCGCGAGACCGAAACCCGTTTCATTCCCGCCCGCGTCGGCGACAATGCGTTCAACAACCCGGAGTATCGCCGAATCCTGGAAGGTCTGACGGGCTGGCAAAAACGGGCGTGGCTCGACGGATCGTGGGACATTGCCGCCGGGCAGTATTTCACAATGCTGCGCCGCGAAATTCACGTCGTCCAGGACTTCGACGATTCGCGGGCGGTGGAATGGTTCGCCGCGCTCGATTACGGCCATGTGCATTATACCGTCTGCCTGCTCGGGTGCCGGGATGGCGACGGGAATACCTTCATCGTGGATGAACACGCCGAACGGCTTTGGCTGCCGCAACGCCACGCCGCCGCCATCAAGGCCATGCTCGCCCGGCACAAAATTGGCGACCGCAAGCTGGAGCTGGGCGACCTGAAACGGTTCGTGGCTGGCGCGGATGTTTTCAGCCGCCAGAGCGACGGAACCACCATTGCGCAGCAATACGCAAAACATGGAATTTCCCTGCGTTGTGCCAACACTGATCGGGTGAACGGTTGGGCAGAAGTTATGCAAGGGTTAGGTGATGTCGAGGGAGGCGTGCGTCCAACCTTGTTTTTTCACAAACGCTGCGGACGGCTGATTGAGACGCTGCCAACGCTGCAACATGATCCAAACCGGCCGGAAGATGTGCTCAAGGTGGACACGGACGAGGATGGCGTCGGGGGCGATGATTGCGCCGACTGCCTGCGGTATGCCGTGGCGACGAAATCGCGCACAATCACGCAACGGAAGTTGCGCGGGTTTTGAAAACTAGCGGATTCCAAAGGGCCATGACCTTTGGCGCGGTCTGGTGCGCGTAGCACCAGAAAGCTCTGGATGCGCGAAACGACCACCGAAGGGCGTTTCGCCGAAAATTTTTCGTGCCCGGCGCGCTGGCGTCGGGCGCGATGTGTCTGCCGGTCAATCTTCGTCCGGTAGCATGACGGTGATGGCGGGCGATGGGTTATCAATGTCCAGCGCGCCACAACTGGCAATCAACTTCACAAGGCGCGCGGCGCGGTTGTCGTTGCGAACATACAAGGCGACAGGCAAGCGGTCGGTGTGGCCGTGGGCGCGGAGGATGGCAAAGCGCAACATCCAGCAAATGTCCCAAAGGCGTCCGGCTTCATCTTGGCCGGTCACGCCTTCCGGCACGGCGACGTAAGCATCAAACACCGTGCGCGTGATGAACACCGGGAATTTGATTCCGGCTTCCTGCGCGGTTTTGGTTACGTCCACCTGCACGCCGTCGGCGACGGCCTGCGCTCTGGTGTAGGAATAAATGACGGGGCCGAATGGTGATTCTGTATTTTTCATAATGTGTCAGCGGTTAAGGATGGGAATTTCAGAGTTAGCGGAAATCCAAGCGTGCTTGGGTGCGGGTTGGATGGTGACGGGCTTGCCGAATCTCGGCTTGATAGTGCGCGGCTTCTGCACCACCGCGACAACGGCGGCGGACTCGGTCACGCGAATAACTTGGCAGGGCTGGCCGGCATAAATGACGCAATCGCCAGCGCGTAAGGTGTAAGTGTTAATCATAAAAAAGGTGGGCACGCTGTCACCGTGCCCGTGTAGGTGTCACGCGGTCTTGTGGTCGGCGGGGTAATAGCTCGAATACTTTTCGCGCGGGTCTTGGAAACCGTGCAAACGAAACTGGCCGCACGGGTGCTGCCACGCCTGCCGCTCGCGGTTCCAATGGAAACCAAGCTGCGCCAACTGCTGCCGAATCTCGGCGGCGGGCTGTTCTTTGAACGTCACCCAAACCCACTTGCCGACAACTTCCGCAAGGCGGTAAATCTCCGGCTGCTTATTCAGCAAAAGATTCAAAACCTTCTCGGTGGGCAAGGTGCGGTTTTTCTTCCGTGCCTCGGTGTCAATCGGCAAACGATTGTCCGGCTTGACCGGCTGTGCCGGTGCAGTCGCAGGAACATGATTAGCGGTGTCGGCCAGGAGCCCCTTCACATTGTTTTTTTTGGTAGTTTTCATAATCTTTTTTTTACTGAACTGACTCGCGGCTGTCGTCTCTCGCCCTTCACGAAAAAGCGGAGCCGCCAGCCCTCCCCCGTGGAAGTGCTCTTCAGAAGGAGCCACGAGCGGGCGGGCTGGTGCAGTCGGCGACGCCGTGAGGGCGAGAGGCAGGAGACGCCAAGGACAGGAAAAAAGGATTTGAATAACACACCCGCAGTCTTTCGAGCGTAGCGAGCAAACTAATTTCCCTGTTTCCGTCAGACCCGGCCAAACTCAAAAGAACTAGCGGCGCGGCGGCGTTGGCGTGAAGGATGCCTGCAAGCTGGCGCGGTGACTGCCCGCACGGATGCGAGGTGCGGATTAGCAGTCACAGTGACAGCGCGGCAGCGGGATGGCACACAACGCCACATTGTCTGACCTTAATTCCGCGCCGAAGGGTCCCGCTCGCGGGGAGTTGTCGGCGCGAAAAGAATTAAGGTGGGAGGAACGACCAAACGGACAATGTGTGTTGTGTGCGGTCCCGGAAGCACTCCTTCATGCCAACAGAGCCGCAAAGCAATCAATCAATTCGCCGGGTCTCGTTGCTTGGCGCAGTCGCGCCAGCGCGAAGCCAACTATTTGACTCCCTGGCGCTGGAGCGTAGCGGCATGATGGCCGGCTGATGTGATCGCTTTTCTGTCAGCCGAGACCAGCAGGCCGCGAAGCCCAGCGGCAGGGTGTCAGACCAATTAGTTTTTCCAGTGAGTTCGGTTGTTTCTGTCCGCTGCAATGTAGCCAGCGAAATGGAGGCGGGGCGGAAATGACCGATCTCACGGATAATGCTGATACCCTGCCCGTGCGAAGCATCGCGGGCTATTGCTGCTGTCTTCGGCGATAGGCAAAGCCTCGCGCCGTATTGCTGTCCCGGCCGATATGCGAAGCATCGCGGCCTCTGGTTTCCTGAATCTCCGGGCGCTACGCTGTCCGTGCCGGTCTCGACAGTTTGTGACCGTCGGAACGAATGGAACGGAAATGTAGCCTGCGAAATTGAAGTGAAATGGAGTGGAGCGGTTGCAAAGCTGACGAGTCCGGCCAGCGGTGCGGCGGAAGCGTGCCGACAGCTTGGCGCGACTGCGCAAGTGTCGGCTCGGTGACGCCGGGGCTGTTGCCTTTTCAAGCGAGGAGCGACAGCGACGAGGTTTCAATGCCTGACAGCGCGCTTAATCATCCGCCAACCTGAACGATTGGAAGGCACGAAAACCATTCGACAACCTGCGATGCCCGATGCGTGCGCGCTGTAGCGAAAGGGCCGCGAGAGTGACATTCATAAACCAGAGAAGCGGCCCGTCCGAGGAGCGCAGCGACGATGGTGAGCGTCAGGCATCCGCGCACGCGGCTGATGACGTTCGTAAATGGAAACCGTGAAGATTGGCGCGTTCGTCATTATTGAGCGCATAGTGATTCAGGAACGTCGCGCGAACCAAATTATCTGTTGAGCGGAGCGAACTGATTTTGTCTTTCGAGCGCAAACGAAATTCAAGGCGCATTCAAATTGAGCGGACCGCACAACTTCATCTGGTTGCCTGTGTCGAATTGGCAACGAAGATTCGAGTTTTAAGATTTATCCAAATACCTTCGCAATTTACGGATGCAGGCATTGATCTCGGAACGCCGTTGTGAATCGGGAAGTTTGTTGTTGCCAGGGTGCGGCATTCTCACCACTGGAAAATTTCTACCAAGCCACCTGACAATCATTTCATCCGGCGCAATGCGCTTGCCGATTTTCGTTTTGAAATAACCAAACACGCGTGAACCCACGGCAACGATGACCTGCGGTTGAATGAGATTAAGCACCTGCGGCAAAAATTGAGCGGCGCATGGACTTTCAGGATTGGGCAGGTTGGTGGAATTTTCCGAGGCGCACAAAAATAATTCGGTCACTGCGGCACACGATTCAAAGGCGCGTGGTTTGCCATAAACTTTTCGGATGATTTCCAGATGGTCTTGGTAATGAGGCTCGCCGCTAGACGTATCAATGTAGGCCGCGCCATTGATTCGATTGGCAGCCAAATCTCTGAACACCCGCTTGGATGTCATCAACGATTCGTGCAAATGCAAGTTGGAGTGCGAACGTCTGGGATTGATGCCGACGAATAAAATGTCGGCTTTGCCATTCGCGCCGATAACGGGTGGAAACTTGAAATAGCCGCCGTTGGGGGAAATGGAAAAGCCAAACATCTTTGGACAGCGCGAACAGGAATAGGATTCGCGCAAAAGTTGGCGGATGTCTGGCATCGCCACAAAAATAGCCGGTCGTTACAGACTGCCAACTTTATTCAAAGACCGGCTCAAGGCTGCTGGCGGCGTGGCCGCAACGCCCAGCCGGTGACGGACAGGTAGCTGAACACGAACGGCTGCCACCACGGCAACGCCGGACGAAACGCCGCCGGCTGGCCGCACGCACGCCAGAGCTGCACCGGCAACGTGACGCGACGATAGTAGAGACTGCAAACTGCCGACTGCCAACGCTGCCAACGAAGGCCGACCGTGAGATACCAACGCCGGGCGGCCCTGCTGGAATGTCTGGTGTGTCTCATCACAATTTCTGTGAGACACACCAGACATGGAAGCAGGGACGCTGGCTTACACGAGAAGACCCGCGCGACGAAAACCGCCGCCAGCCCGCCAGGCTCGTCACACTAACATTGTCTTTGCCGAAGCGTAGTGGCAGCTCGACGGCAGATCAGCAGCAGGCGTGACAGCCTGTGTTGCGCCTGCGGCAGGCTGGCACGACTGATGCCTGCCGGCGAGCGAACGAAGCGTTGCACGTTGCCGACGTGATGAAATTCAAAAACCGTCAAATAAAAAAATGCTCCAATTTCTTCGGGTAACTGCGGTGGTAAATACATGACGTTCGTGAGTATTCGCTTCTGAATTTCCTGCACACAAATCCTCCGAAAAACCCGTGCTAGAGTCGCCTCGTGCCAGTGAACTCTACACATCCTGATTACGACGCCAGCATCGTTGCCTGGCAACGTGCGCGCGATGTCTTCGCTGGCGAGGATGCCGTCAAATCTGCTGCTGAAAAATATCTGCCTCGTCTCGACTGTCAGGACGACAAGGAATATCTCGCCTACAAAAATCGTGCTTCCTTTTTCAACGCCTCTGCCCGCACGGCAGATGGCTTTGTCGGACTGATCTTTCGCCGCGATCCAACTTTCAAACTTCCTGAAGGCAATGGTATCGCCGATGCACTCACGGAATTTGTGGAAGACGCCGACATGCTTGGAACATCGCTGTCTGCCTTCTCTAAAAAGCTCGTCACCGAAATTATCAACGTCGGTCGTGCTGGCACGCTGGTGGATTGGAATGAAGAAGCCGAGCAGCGTGCTTACGCGGTCGCCTATTCCACTGAAGACATCATCAACTGGCACACCGAACGGGTGAATGGTCGCAACGTCCTCACGCTGCTCGTCCTCAAGGAAATCAGCCAGACGCCCGTCGCTGAAGATGATCCTTTTGTCCCTGAAGAAATTCAGCAACTGCGCGTCCTCAAACTCGTGCCGCCACAAGGCACGGCTGCCAACACCAAAGCCGACTGGTCTTACCAAGTCGAAATCTGGCAATTCCTGGCTGATGGCCAGAACATCAGCGGCACATCGAAACGTGGCAAAAAGAAATGGAAACTCACTGACACCATCACGCCGCTTCGTCTCGGAAAACCTTTGCCGCTGATTCCATTCGTCTTTCATGGTCCACGTCACTCGCTGCCCGAAGTGGATAAAATCCCGCTGGACGACATCATCGCCGTCAATCTGGATCACTACCGTCTGAGTGCTGATTACAAACACGGTATGCACTACACCGCGCTGCCGACGGCGTGGGTGTCCGGCTTCGACAAGAACGCTTCCCTTCGCATCGGCAGCAGCACGGCGTGGGTCGCCGAAGCACCTGGTGCCACGGCTGGCTATCTGGAATTTCACGGTCAAGGTCTTTCCACCTTTGAACGTGCATTGGATCGTGACGAGCAACTCATGGCTGTCCTCGGCACGCGGATGCTGGAATCCCGCAAGCGTGTCGGCGAAACCGCTGCCGCCATCGAACTCCGCCAATCCGGTGAGAACTCCATCCTCAATACTGTCTCTCTCAGCGTCAGTGCATCGCTAACGCAAGTGCTGCGCTGGGTCTATTGGTGGAACTCCACCGAATCCATTCCTGACGCCATCGGTCCCGACCTTGTCCTCGTCAGCCTGAACACCGACTTCAGCATCACCGGCATGTCCTCGCTGGAAATCACGGCGCTGGTCGCGGCGTGGCAGGCTGGTGCCATCAGTCAGGCTACCATGCTCGACCTCTTCCGCGCAGGTGAAGTCATCGCACCTGGTCGCACCAACGATGAAGAAATCAATCTGCTTTCCACACAGAAACCACCGACCGCGCCGGTCACGGTCAGTCACACCGGACGGACACCAGCGCCAGCAGTGCCGACGACTCCGCCCGGTGATGTGAACGCGACACCTGTAACTGTAACCGTGAAATAAAAAGTTTATGCCGCTCAAATACAAATTCGCAACCAAGCAGGAAATCCCTGCTGAACATCAATCCTTCTACGTCGAACGCGACGGCGCCTGGCTGCTCGACGCCGATGGCGTCGTGAGTCAGTCCAAGCTGGATGAGTTCCGCCAGAACAACATCACGCTGACCAACCAACTGAAACGCTTTGAAGGCATTGACCCTGACGCCGTGCGTCAGCTTGCCGATGACAAGCGCAAGCTGGAAGAGGCCGCCCAACTCAAGGCCGGCGAAGTGGACAAGGTCATTGATGCCCGCATCAAGGCCGCCCGCGCCGAATGGGACAAGACGCATGGCGTCGTGGTCGCCGAACGCGACACGCTCACGTCCCGGCTCACGGCCATTCAGATTGATCAAGCCGTCGTCACTGAAGCCACGAAACGTGGTCTGCGGCCGACGGCATTGACTGACATTACCGCCCGCGCCCGCCAGACATTCAAACTCGTCAACGGCGTGCCGCAGGCATTTGAGAACGACGGCCAGACTGCCCGACTTGGCAAGGATGGCACGTCGCCGATGACTTTGGCCGAATGGGTGGATGCGTTTGTGTCCGACGCACCGCACTTGTTTGAAGCAAACGCTGGCAGCGGTGCTGCCGGCTCTGGTGGCGGTGCCGCCGGCAACCGGTCCGTGAAGAATCCCTTCCGCAAGGAATCGTTCAATCTCACGGAACAAATGAAACTTGAAAAATCCGACCCGAAGCTGGCGGCACGTTTGAAAGCCGCTGCCTAAAGGTCACAACACACAACTTAGTTTATGGCAAAGACACAACTTGCAGACATCATCGTTCCAGCGCAGTTCGCTGGTTACGTCCTTCAGCGCACGGCGGAGAAATCCGACCTGTTCCAATCCGGCATCGTGATTCGCAATCCTGATTACGACGAACGTGCCAGCCTCGGCGGCACGCAAGTCAACATGCCGCACTGGAATGACCTGACTGGCAACCGGCAACCGTTGAGCGATTCCGCTCCTTTGGTGCCGGCGAAACTGGTCGCTGACCAGGACATCGCGCGCATTCACAACGACGGCAATGCGTGGTCGTGGAATCATCTGGCAACCGTGGTCGCGGGTGATGATCCGGCGTTGGCGCTGGCGAACTTCATGGCTGATTACTGGAATCGCCAGAATCAATACATGCTCATTAACTCCCTCACCGGCGTCTTCGGTGCGGCGAGCATGGCGGGCAACCTGTTGGCGATTCACAGTGAATCCGTCGCCAACCAATCGGCAACCACACGACTGAACGGCGCGACGTTCGTGGACGCTACGCAACGGCTTGGCGATCGTGGCGACCGGCTCGTGGCCGTCGCAATGCACTCCGCTGTCGAGGCCGCGCTTCGCAAGCTCGACCTGATTGACTTCATCCCGGACAGCCAGGGTGAAGCGCAAATCCGCACGTTCCAAGGCCGGCGCGTCATCGTTGACGATGGCTGTCCGTCCCGCGCTGGCACGACTGACGGTTTGGTCTATACGACCTATCTGTTCGGTCTCGGCTCGTTCGGCATGGGCTTCGCCGATCTGAATGGCGCGCCCGTCGAGGGCGGACACGGCACCGAAGGTTGCGAAACGGCGCGTGACGCTCTCAATAGCGACACGTTCCTCGTCAACCGTCGGCGCTTCATCCTGCACCCTCGCGGCGTGAAGTTCACCAGCGCAAGCGTGGCTGGGGCCAACCCGACCAACGCAGAACTGGCTACCGCCGCGAATTGGGTGCGCGTGTGGGAAAACAAAAACGTCCCAGTGGTCGCCGTGACGCACAACATCTAAACCAATGGCGTGCCGGTTCGCGCCGGCACGCCGCTTTTTGAGAAAGAAAACATATGGGTAAACTTCAACCTCGCAGTTTTGAACGGATTCGTTCAGGTGAGCAAATCCTGATTCCAACTTACACCAACGTCGCGGCGGCAGCCGCAGCGGGCGTCACGGCAACCAAGTTCCCGCGACGCATGATCTATCTGACCCTCGGTTTGGGTGGCACGTCTCCATGTGTCGCTTTCTCGGATGGAACCAACTGGAAAGCCATGGCGTTCGCGGGCAACTGCACTTAAGTGCGAGCCGCACCGGCTATCTATGGACAAACTCTATCCAATCATTCGGCGAAAGCGGCGTCCGCTGGTGGTGGACGTTCCGCCGATTCCGACCAAAACCGAGCCGGTTCAACCTGTGGTGAAAACGCCAGAGGTTGAACCGGCGACAATTTCCAAGCCTGACGATGGCAAAATCCTTTCCAACCCCGAATCCGAGTAACCCGCCGATGACGGTCGGCCAACGGCGCGTGTGGCTGGCGTTGGAGGAGCAGAAGCGTCGCCGGGCGCGCTTGCCGGCCATCCTGCTCGCATCCGATGGGCATGGTCATTTGACCTGGACGATCAACTTCACCAGTCCTTGGGACAGCATCAACATTTACCAATCCGCCGACGGCGTGACTTGGGGCACGGATCCATTTGACGGCTGGGATTTGCATTCGGGTGCTCGCGATTGCAGCGGTTCGGCGGGTTATTTTCGCATCTGCGTTTGTGATGACAACGGCGTGGATGTGCCGCCTTACTCGAACGCGGTTTATTCCGACGGCAAATAAATGTTATGGCACTGACGCTCGTAAAAGAAGATGGCACCGGCAAAGCCGACGCGAATGCTTACGCGGATTTGACCGATGCCAATGCTTATCACGACGGGCATCTGTATGCCTCGGCATGGACGGCGGCGACGGATGCGCAAAAGGCCACCGCGCTCGTGATGGCGTCGCGGCTGATTGATGCCGAGTGGCAATTCAACGGCACGCGCACGAATGCCGTGCAAGGGCTGCAATGGCCACGCGCGAAATGCCCGGAGCCGGACAACGTCCATGTGCCAATCTCGGTGCTGCTGCCGATTCCTTACGATTACGTCGAATATGACATCGTGCCGAAAGCCGTCATTCAGGCGACGTGTGAAATGGCGCGCGAACTTTTGATCACTGACCGGACCGTCGCGCCAACGGGCGAGGGCTTGAAGTATTTCAATTCCGGCGGCGTTCAAACCGGTTACGACAAGACCGACCGCCGGCCGGTGCTGTCGCAAGTCGCCCAAGTGATGCTGGCGAAATACGGCTCGCAAATCAGCGCCACCAGCGGCGCGGTGCGGCTGATCCGCGTATGAACGAACAAATTCAAAATCCGAAAAAAATCCGGTTCACGCCGGAAATTACCCTGGGGAATATCCTGCAACTGCTTTCCATCGCGGCGGCGGTTGTGGGCTTGTGGGTCAACATGGACAAGCGGATTTCGGCGATGGAAGTCCGCGAGAATTACGCGATGGAAGAACGGCACGATTTGAAGGCGAGCATTTCGACCTTGTCCGAAAATCAGGCGGTGATGGCGCGGACGGTGGATCGCATCAGCATTTTGTTGGACCAACACATGAAAGGTGAATCGTATGAAAAAGCTAATTCTCATTGATGTGGTAGTCATCGCGTCGGCGATGTTTTTGTGCGGCTGCAACCTGGCACCGTTGAAAGGTGGCCGCGCGACAACCTCCGGGGTCATCGGTCAAACCGTCGTGCAAGGCGACAATCCGGCGCAAGCCTCGCGGCAAGATCAAGAAACGGTGAAGACGCGGAGCTACACCGTCCCGGCCGGTTCGCGGCTGGAAGAGGCGCAAGTCACGGCCAACGCTGCCGGCGCGACCGTTACCAACGTGCAAGCCGTGGTCGTCAGCGCGCCGATGCCCGTCGTCGAACATGAGGAGACGCGGGCCAAAACGGAATTGGGCGCGGCGCAAAAGGACACGGCGCGCGAACTCGGGGCAAAGCTGGCGAGTCTCAAAGGCATCGTGTGGGTCGGCGTGGCCTTGTTCCTGTTCGGCCTGGCGACACTGTTTTATCCGCCGCTCAAGTTGCTCATTGGCAGTGTCACCACGAGCGCGGCGATTTGTGCCGGTGGCCTCGCGCTGATTATTTTGCCAACGCTGATCGTGGGCAACGAACTCCTGATTTTAAGTGGCGTGAGTGCGGCGGTGGGTGTATGGTTCTTCGCACACCGGCACGGCCAGTTGCGTGGGTTGGTGGATGCGGCGAAAGCTGCGGTAGATGAGCCGGCAAGCAAGGTTTGAAAAGGCAGATTCTGCTGACAGTTGCTGACACAAAATTTACATAACCGTGCTTTTTGGTTCGTGCGAGTAAAGAATCAGAAATGGGTTTTCGTCAATAGACACGGCCTGTTTGCGAGATTTTACGAAACCACCCGAAACGCAAATCCCGTTTCAAGTCCTCTCGCGCGCACCACTTTTATCTCCAAGTCCAACCCAGCAGCTTGGATTTACAATTCGATAAGCGTTCCCGAAGCCGGGCGTAAAGATCCACGAGGAAGACGCGCTACTGGTTCGCACTCGTCGCCAGCAAAAGTGATTTCTCTAAAGGTTGTTAGCTTGGTGAGTTTTCACGCGCGACCGTCTTGAAGCCGGAGGCAACCCGTTCCCGTCCGCGCAAAATATCCGGCTGAAGTTGAAAGTGGACCGGATAATTTTTTCATGAATCCACGTTGGAAAGCGTTTTATCTGACGGAAAGCCGGATCATCGTTATTACACTAGAATCAACAAATTGATAACCACCGAGCGCCGGCAAACATCCATTTCCCTTACGATTTAGCATAATAATGAATTGCTGCGCGAGATCGAATCATTCAATATTTTAACTTATGGTACACAAGCGCATTTTTTTGGTTTTGTTTCTAGGACAAATGCTCACCGGTGGCTGGCTGGCGTCCGCCGCCGGAGTGACTCCCGATCCGCGCGTGGAATCGCTGCTCGCACAGATGACGCTGGAGGAAAAAATCGGCCAGATGGTTCAGGTGGACATGGCTGCGCTCAAAGACAAAGCCGACATCCAAAAATATTTTCTCGGCTCGCTGCTGAGCGGCGGCAATTCCGATCCCGCCGACAACCGGCCGCAAACCTGGCTGCGCGCCGTCAATGAGTATCAAGCACTGGCACTTGGAACGCGGCTGAAAATTCCACTCCTTTACGGCATTGATGCCGTGCATGGCCACAACAACATTGATGGCGCGGTGATCTTTCCGCACCACATCGGCATGGGCGCCACGCACAATCCCGCGCTGGTAGAACAGGCCGAACAC
>Ga0007854_10001311_pt1 | contig 15886 bp, 14 predicted proteins | sample CryBogCBH12Aug08_FD_60382 | JGI IMG/M metagenome (GOLD analysis project Ga0007854, IMG submission 60382) | Freshwater microbial communities from Crystal Bog, Wisconsin, USA - CBH12Aug08 | ecosystem: Environmental > Aquatic > Freshwater > Lake | place: Crystal Bog, Wisconsin, USA | collected...
CAGCAATGGCGCGCACGATGCCGAAGAACACCGCCGCAGCGGCGACCCTTTGCGCGTTGCCATCTCCGGCATCCCGGCGAGATGGTCCGATACCGTCAAGTTGCAAGCCTACAGCCTCGCCTTGCGATTGGCCGTCCTCTGCCTGTGGCTACCTTGGCTGATCCTGCCCGGTGTCTTTTGCGTGGTGGCCGGCATACTCGAAAGGAAGTTGAAGCTGCTGACCTTCAATCCGCCCAAGCCACCGGTTTACAACACTGCCGCACACGCCATCATGGCACTGATTTTTTTCACCGTGCTATGGGTTTTGTCGCCCATCCCCTTGCCTGTCCTGGCAATTCCGATATTAACCACTCTGCTGACTTACTTTGTGTTTTTGGCGGTGGCAAATTATCCGATCTAGGTTTAAAATCAATTTGGCAAGTTTGGAAAAGAACTGATTGCAATGGACGGAATGGCATCTGCAAAATCCATGAAATCTTACTATCGGTTCCGATAACGTTCCGATGCATAAAGAACGCCAGCTTCTGCAAATGGCGAATGTTGCAGAACGGTCAAGATCTGCCTGCCGAAACACCTCGAAACCCTATCTGCGAACGTCGAGTATGACCTCGCGTAGCAGTCCTTAGCCTTGGTTGGTTCTGAGACGTTAGTCCGACCTTTGCAGTCATTAAACATTAAACATCACAGAAAGCAGTCATTCGCCAATGACGGCTCTTCAGGATTTGAGTGGATCAATAATATTTATATAGATCATAATGTTATGCAGTTTTTTGGACGGTAATTAGAAGCATAAAATCGCATGAACGCACAATAAAGTAAACTGTTGATTTACATAGATAGCGGATGGGATGCCCCTCAATGTAAGCAAAAACGGTACGTTTAGAATAAAATCAGCCGTTTTAATACCTACCGTTCAAGCAAAAATTCATTTTCAGACCATAGAAAAAGACATTTTCTTTAAATTAAATTCGTACCACTTTAAATCCGGAATAGCCTAAAATTTATGAATATTGTGATAAATGGAGCTCACGAAAATAACCTACAAAATATCGACTTAGTGTTTCCAAGAAATAAACTGGTCGTCGTGACCGGAGTCTCGGGTTCCGGGAAGTCATCCCTTGTATTTGACACTTTGTTTGCCGCAGCTCAGAGTGAGCTTCTGGATTCCATTAATACCTATGCGCGTCAGGCGATGCCACGGATAAATCCGCCAAAAGTAAACTATATTGATGGGCTATCCCCGGCAATCGCCATTAACCAGAAACCTCTGTCACGTAATCCCCGTTCCACTGTTGGAACTGTTACCGATAATTACTCCATCCTACGTTTACTGTTTTCTCGAGTTGGTATACCGACACTGTCAGCAGGCGACTTTTCATTTAATACACCCAATGGTGCATGTGAAGAATGTATAGGACTCGGTGTCAGTCTGAAGCCCGATTTGAGGCAACTACTTGACATGGATAAATCCTTAGCGCAAGGAGCTATCCGTCATCGAACTTGGAAAGTTGGTAGTCGCTATTGGAATATTATCGCGGCGGTCGGATTCTTCGATATGGACAAACCTTTGTTGGAATTTTCCGAAGAGGAGAAGGAAAAACTCCTTCATCACCCCTCTTTTGAGTACAGCAATCGTGATCCTGGGTATGTACAGACTTTTACTTATGAAGGGATAGTCAGTCGATTGAAGAAACGCGCAGCAGACAGTAGGGGAGGGAAGGAATATGATGAACAATTTTTCTGTATGGCATCTTGCTCGTCCTGCGGCGGTTCCCGGCTCAATAGAACAGCACGTGAAGTAACGGTTGGAAGTTACAGTGTGGTTGATCTGCTTAACATGGAAACTCGACAATTAAGATCAGCCTTAGGGCAGCTTGAAGGTGCTGTTGCACAACGGATTGTCAGCATGGTAACGCGCAGATTGGCGAATTTGGAGCAAGTGGGGATTGGTTATTTAACCATGAATCGTTCCGTTGACACACTGTCCGGTGGAGAATCACAACGGGTCAAGCTTGCCCGGCAACTTGGCAGTGCGTTCCGTGAAGTTATCTATGTCCTTGATGAGCCTTCCATAGGCTTACATCCCGCCGACACTGAGCATTTGATCGAGCTTTTGCGTCAATTAGCCGCTAAACCGAATTCCGTCATAGTCGTGGAGCACGATCTAGCAATTATGCAGGCAGCCGATATCATTGTTGATATAGGGCCTGGAGCAGGATGCCACGGCGGGAAGCTATTGGGGGTCGGTTCGCCACAAGAAATTGCAAAAACCTATAGCCCGACCGGGCGGGTTCTTTCCGGTAAGCACATCGTACCGATTCCTGCACATCGGCGTGACAGAAAAGAATCCCTTAAAATCCAAAATGCCCAGCTAAATAATCTGAAGCAAGTGAACACAACCTTCTTCAAAGGCGTGCTCAATTGTATTACCGGCGTTTCTGGCTCGGGTAAAAGTTCCTTGGTGGAAGAGTTGTTGCGTCAGAATCCCAAGGCGGTGGTGATTGATCAGTCTCCCATAGGCGGTTCATCGCGCTCAGTTGTGGCGACATATGTAAACGCTTTTAATGGTATGCGTGCCGAATTCGCGGATGCAACCGGAATGCCGCCAGCGTTGTTTGCATTTAACAGTGATGGCGCTTGTCCTGCCTGTGAAGGACTGGGTTACACGCAGATGGACATGCATTTTCTGGGAGATATTAAGCAAATCTGTGAAGTCTGTAACGGTCGGCGCTTTAGCGAAAAAACTCTGCGTTATCGTTACCGCGATCATACAATTGCTGACATTCTTGATTTAACCGTGGAACAAATACAAGACATATTCCAAACGGAGAAAGTCAGGACATGCTTCAAATTGTTGTTAGATGTGGGACTTGGTTACCTAAGAGTCGGGCAAAGCCTCACTGAGTTGTCTGGTGGAGAACGTCAGCGCGTTAAAATAGCGCAACGTCTCAGCCAAAAGGGGCATATCTACGTTCTTGATGAACCGACATCCGGCCTGCATCCAGTAGATGTAGCATTATTGATCAATATCCTAGAACGGTTGGTAGATACTGGCAATACTGTGATTGTAGTTGAGCATGATCTTGATTTGATCAAATATGCAGACTGGATTGTGGATCTCGGTCCTGGTGGTGGTAAAGAGGGTGGGAAAATTATTGCCGAAGGCACACCTGAGGAAATTGTCCGCGTAAAGGAATCGATTACCGGGCAGTTTCTTGCCAAAATATTAGGTATATAAAACGGATAAATTCGCCATGTTTATATATGATGCGCTTGCCGACTTTTACGATTCATGGGCCTCTGCTGATCCGGCCTGTTTGCCGAGCGAGGCATTTTATCGGCAGTTCTGCCTTTCGACTTCCGGCATACTGGTTGAAATAGGGATTGGTACTGGTCGAGTTGCGCTCAAACTTGCAAAAGCCGGATGCCAAGTTATCGGAATTGATGTGTCTGAACCGATGCTTGCCGCCTGCCAACAGAAGGCTGATGAACATAATTTATCAGACAGGTTGATATTGTGCCGTATGGATGCTCAAAATCTCGGACTACGAAATATCGATCTTATAACCCTTCCCTTTCGTACGCTCGGACATTTTACTTCTTACAAAGCACGACATAATCTCTTTTCGCAAGTGCATGCCGCACTATCACCTAATGGTTATTTTGTTTTTGACCACTATATTTTTGATTATGCTTGGGCAGAAGCGCATGATGGGATTCCACGTTTGATGTACCATACGTTTTCCGCCGAGGGAGGGTATCTTATCTGGGATACCTATAAATATGATTTCGCATCGGGTTTGATGGATTGCGTCATTACAATCGAGCGAACCAATCTTGAAGGGATTGTCATGAAACGTCGGCATACTGCTTTCCCGTTTGCGTGGGTCGCTGTGGAAGAAGTAAAAGACATAGCAGCGGATGTCGGTTTCAGGGTAGAGGCGCTATATGGAGACTTTAACTGTGGGGTATTTTCACAAGAAGCTTCCGATCAAGTATGGATTCTGCGCAAAGTGGAGACAGGGTGAGCCATGACATTGCAACCTTTACAGAGTTATCTCGGCAAATCTATGGATGCGACAGGTTCGGTTGTTGCCATGCTTACAACAACAATGGACAAGTACGGCGCACATTATTTGGAATGTGCTACGGGGCGTCCCTTTGCCACGATAGCACCGGTTGATAATTCAGCATTATGGCTGGTTCCATGGGTAAAGCCATTAGTCGGACTTATCAACGCGTTGAAACTTGTTGGGAGTGATTCGGAAGTTCTGCCATTACCAGACTCCGATAGTGAATGGGGAGACTTTTGGTCTGTAGTAGCTAGGTGGTTAGTTTATACGCCCGTTGCAATCGGGCCACTAGATAGGTTGCGATTATGGGATCAATTAGAGGATCGTTATTACCATAATGGTGGCTATTTTATCGTGGCAATACGCCAAACAACTGAGGGCTTTATTGTACACGATCCTCAAGGCTGTCCTTTGCGCCTGCTTACCGTGGAAGATATTATTGGAATCTCACGGACAAACAGCGAGATGGCAGCGATTCGCACCACATCAACCTTGCTACCAATCAGTGCTACTGCGATCTTAGAGCAAGCACTCGTTGTGTGCGATCAGGCAGCGAAGTCCGCTAATGCGGGCGGTACTGCGATCCGAGCACTTGCCGAACGAGTACGTCAGGGTCTACGGGTACGCGAACAAATTGCACTCAGTTTAGGGCTTGCAGCGCGTGGATTGTCGCTTGTCCGCATTGCTGAATTTCTAAGCTCAGTTGGTTTAAACGGTGTAATGGATGATCACCGTCGGGTATGCGCGGATGCCCATTATGCACTTCGTCATACAGATAGTGATAGACTTATAAAGTATCTATTTGCTTTAGCAAAGCATGAGGAGAACATGGACACAATTTTGGAAGCAGCGATGCATTCCATGTCAAAACAGAGAGCGCCATGTCCAATCACAGAATAATTCCGCAGTTTCCGCTTGGTTGGCGGGAGAAGATACAGCAGGCTGCTGATGATTATGGGACTCCGCTTTTTGTCTACTTTACAGACATCATGGAAATGCAACTTAACACCTTGAGAACAGCATTGCCCAGTCATGCAAAGCTGTTCTATTCGGTTAAAGCAAATCCAAATCCGTGGATTATGCGTTTTTTCGCCGAACGGGATGTTGGCTTTGAGTTGGCTTCACAAGGAGAACTGCTGATTGCCCAGCACGCTGGTATTCCAGCAGAGCAGATGATTCTTGTAGGCCCAGCTAAAACAAATGATGAATTAAATCATGCCGTGTCCGCTGGTTTGCAGGCCGTGGTGGTGGAATCCGCGACGGAATTGACTCGACTTGAAAAATTGGCCTCTGGCAATGCGCCGATTTCCGTTGCGTTACGCTTGAATCTTGGGCGTTCAGGTGGTCGCTTATCAATGGCTGGGGAAACTCAATTCGGCATGGAGTTCGAAACCGCCCTGACATTATTGAAAAATGTAGTCACCAAACCCTCCTTGCAAATCATTGGACTGCATACCTATCCGGGTACTCAGCGATTTTCACCGGAAGATGTGCTTGATAGCTGCAAAGCCTTGATAGAAGCTGCGGTCATACTCCAGAAGGAGACATCCGCTCGTTTGTCTTTTCTCGATTTCGGAGGTGGTTTCGGCTTACCAGTACGCAAGGGGGATGAGATGCCCGATTGGCGCGTACTGAGAAACCTGCTTACTCCAATCATCAGTGATTATGTTGCACAACATCCGTGGACAACAACCTTGGCTTTTGAGGCGGGCCGTTTTTTAGCCGCTCCATCAGGGGTTCTGGTAATGACTGTTCAAGATGTGAAGACTAATGGGGAGCGGCAGTATGTGCTATTAGATGGCGGAATTGCTCAATTCGGTTTTGATGATCGCTATTTCGGTTTGCGTCCTCCAATGATGGAAGTGTTGACTGATTCTGATTCACCAATCGTCAAACTCACCCTGTGTGGTCCGCTATGTACACCTGCTGACCGGATTGCTGCCGATATTTTGATTTCTCAGCCACGGGATGGCGACCGTATTTGTATCTTTAACACTGGTGCTTATGGTCTGACCGCTAATCCTGGACTTTTCCTCAGCCAAGGTTTTGCTGCGGAGGCTTTGGTGGACAAAGATGGGATACGGCTTATTCGTCGCCGATTTAGTGCCATAGAATATGCGGAATTGACAACATTACCTGATTTTATCCCGTACGCGAGGTAACATAAGTGATCAAGGCAACGGCATCCAAACAAGTCACATCTGACAGTATTATTGAAGTTATTCGTCAAGAATTTGCGGAGCTTTTGCATCAGACAGAGCTTGATGCAACCACCCGTCTCACTCAGGAGTTCGGTCTGGATTCAATGGATATTGTCCGTCTTCAAGTTGCGTTAGAAGATTATTATGATATCCGTTTTGATCCAGAAACCACAGATTTTGATGTAGTTTTTTCCACACCGACAACCTTGGCAAAACATATCAAGCTGGAAACTGAGAGATGAAAACGAATACTGACAATGAAAATAATCCGTTTTTGTCTCGTTTGATGGCAAACATTAGACATCCACGACCAAAATTACCAGAGGATCAACCTTTTTTTAATCGTATCGAAAAAGTTCCAGCGGGCTTATATGGTGAAATTTGGTTTCGTACCGGAGGATGTCGATGGGATCGCCAAGGTGGCTGCACGATGTGTAATTACGGAACTGCAACCCCCCCCAGTTCTGCTGCCATGGTGACTTCGGTAGAGCAAGCTTTAGCCGCGCTGAATCAACCAATTGATGAACTGATGGTATCTCCTTCTGGCAGTTTTCTGGATGCTCTGGAAGTTCCCGTGGAGGCACGCCACCGCATTTATGACTTAATAGCCGCTTATCCAGCTTCAATGGTGCTGCTGGAAAGCCGTTCGGAGTGGGTTGTTCAGGAAACTGTGGCTGAACTGCGTAACAGCCAGCCATCTGATCGGCATATTGTCATAGAAATAGGGTTAGAATCAGTTGATCCGTGGATACGCCGTTTTTGTATCAATAAGGGGAGTTCCATTGCTGACTTTACCCGTGCAGTACAGGTAGCACGTGATCAGGGTGTCGAAGTCTATGCCAACGTCTGTCTCGGTACAGCCCTTCTATCACCGGCTGAAGCTATTGATGATACTGTAAAAACCGCCCGTTGGTCTTTAGATCAAGGAGCAGCGCGTGTGGTGATATTTCCGTTACACATCAAACCCTATACGCTACTTGAAGTATTGCATCAACGTGGGGACTATGCTGCGCCGTCTTTGTGGTCACTGGTGGAAGTCTTGAATCGGCTTGGCTCTGAATTAATGCCGCGTGTTGAAATCGCTTGGTATCGCAGCTACTACGATAGAGAGGATAAGATACGCCATTCCCCAGACACTTGCCCGCACTGCCGTGCAGCAGTGCTCAAAATGCTTGATGAATATCGAGCAACCCAAGCGTCCTGCACAATAGCCGATTTGTCAGCTTATCCCTGTTCATGCCGTGAGTTATGGGCCACATCGCTTAATGCGGTTACAGGTGATATTGTTGATCGAGTTGCCGCAACCTATCGTGATCTCGCCAAAACCTTCAATCTTGATACTTGGCTCACAACACGCGGTGCCTTTCTCATGGGTGCACTGTATTCCAAATCTCACTTGGAGAATAACTGATGCCGCTCTGGCTATCAAATCCTGTGGTTATTTTCCCGCCGGAAACCGGTCGTGGACGTGACGGACGTTTTGATTTTTTTCTTGAGAATGCTGCTGCTATTTATGGGAAACCGCCTCCTGAGTTCGCAAATCTCGCAGACCATGTTGATACCGCCCATCCCGAAGCGGAGACGTTGACCGCAGCAGCAATGCGAATCGCACTGCTTGAAGCCCCAACTGAGATGTCCCCCACGCTATTGCATGATTGCCGCAGCACACCAACCATTGGCAGCCCAGCACCCTCTTATAAACTGCTAAGCAAGGCAGGGCTGGAACGCACTATACCGTTGACACTACATGGACAAGGCGGCACTGAAGTCATACAGGCACTGTTGCTGCGTCTGTGTGAAGATGATAATGCGCCCTCTCTCACGGTTTTATCGGCTACGCATTGGCCGCTAGAATCTACGAATACCCTCAATTGTGATAGCCTATCCGCTAATACCGCTGCTTTAGTCACTACAGAAAAACTATTAAACGGCGGGTTTCGACTGCTAGGAGCTGCGCTGACACGTCATTATCTAGCACATTCACAAGTGGCAATAAGCCGTGTGTTGGCTGAAGCATTAGAATTTGCGGACATTGATTCCGATCAGCTCGGTTGGGCTGTTATTCACAATGGTGTAGAAGGCTTATTCGAAAACGTCACTACACATCTGCCAACAGTCCAGATATTCCATCGAAACACATGTGCTGGGATTGATCTCGGCTGTGCAGATATATTGGTTTCTTTGCATGAATTCATAAAAAAACTGCCTACCGGGGTTCCGGGAGCTATTTTCGCTGCGGGTCGCTTTGGAGCGATTGCCGTTTTACTCACTATTTTAGAACGATGAAAAAACCATGGAATTATTACTTGATACTCAAACACTAGGCAAGGAAGTAGAGCGTATCGCCTCAGCTCTGCGTTCGGAACTTGGCGATGACGGGCATGCGGTTATCGGCTTGTCTGGCGGTCTTGATTCTGATGTGGTGGCACGGCTTACCGTACGGGCGGTGGGTGCTGAACGGGTGAAACTGTTCACTGTACTTCAGCAAGGTATGGAAGAACGGCATCGTCAACACGCGCAAGATACAGCGGAAGCGTTGGGAATACCACTACGGAAAATCGATCTTGGCAATATGTCGCATACCTTTATCACAGCGATGGCGCTGGCTGATCCGACAGAGTCATTTCAGCCGGAGGGTCTGCTTGATCCATCGCGGGCGAAATGCTCTCTGCGCACGGTAATTTTATCAACCTATCAGGATCGCGGCTATGTTGTCGTCGGCACGTCTAATAGGACGGAGATCGAAACCGGTTTCTTTTTACCATTCGGCGATGGAATATGGCATTTTGGCCCGATTGCCCATTTGTATAAAAGTCAGGTGATTTTGTTGGCGCACTCTGTTGGGAGCCGTCCTGAAGTCATTGCTCAACCGCCATCAGCGGGGTTTTGGCCCGGTCAAGAGGATTTAGAGGATTTGGCCTATTGGCTTTACAACTGCGGTCCCATTGCTTGTCAACGTTTATTCACAGATGAAGATGATGCTCGGGTGCAGAAAATCCGCATACAACTGAGTATCGAAAGCATTGATAAGACATTGTTTGCTTTGGCTCAAAACCTTGATGACACCCGTATCAGTGCGGTAAGCGGACTGCCCACGGAAATCGTTGTTCGTTTTAGACAACTCCGCGAGCGAGCACAGCGCAGCAAAGGACGTGCGCTGGGTAGCCGATTAACTCCATTGCAATGATGAAACATCCAGAAACGGAACGTATTGACGAGTTGCTGCATATCCGTGCAGACCAGAGAGCGGATGCGCTTTTTTTACTTGAGGGTGAGCGTTCAACCAGCTATGCCGTTGCCAATCGTATAACAGATCGTATTGCCAGATGGCTGCAACGTTCTGGAGTGGGCACGGGTGATCGAGTCGTGCTATTGGGAGATAACAGCACGGATTTCCTGTTGGTGGTGTTCGGTATTCTACGTGTGGGCGCTACCGTGGTGCCGTTACATGCGAAGACTCCAACAGCTGTGTTGACACAAGTGCTGGAGCAGGCTGAACCGATCATATTGCTAGCAGATCGTCCATTACTGGATAAGTTTCTGTTTACCCAAAGCTCTACATGTATTGCTCTGGATGAACTGAGGTCGTTACCCGACGGTCTGCCAACACCGACTAAAACTAAAGCAGAGTCGGCTTGCATTATCTTTACATCCGGCTCCACAGGTATACCACAAGGAGTGATATGCGGTCACGGCGAAATTATGTTCGCTATTCATGCAATTAACCAAGTACTTGGTCAAACACAGGATGATCGTATACTTTGCTGTTTACCTTTCTCCTTTGATTACGGTCTTTATCAGTCCTTTCTGGCATTGGACGCAGGTGCGACATTAGTAATCGCATCCTCTCAGCCTAACCCGTTGGCACTACCCGCTTTGCTCCAGCAGCATCGTATAACCGGCTTTCCGCTGGTGCCGTCCTTGGCAGTGGCATTGCTTCGTTCGCGAATGTTGGAACGCATCCGCCTTGATACACTACGCTATGCCACTAACACTGGCGATTTGTTACCAATCCAACATGTGGAACGGCTGTCGGAACAACTGGGCGGTCAAGTAGTGCCCATGTATGGACTGACCGAATGCAAGCGTGTCGCTATTATGCCACTTGATCGGCTTAGCGATAAACCTGGTTCCGTTGGACTGCCTTTGCCAGGTACACGGGTTGATCTGCTGCCTGACGCCGAACTGGTAACATTGGGCACCGATGTGGGGGAACTTCTCGTGCAAGGGCCGCACGTCATGAAGGGCTATTGGCGCGATCCTACTGCCACTGCAAACCGCTTCCGCAAATCCACCACATCAGACAAGACCACACTTTATACGGGAGATCTTTTTCGCCGCGATGCGGATGGCTTTCTGTTTTTCTTAGGTCGCAAAGAAACCCTGATTCGTCTAGGAAACCAAGTATTCGCCCCCGCCGAACTTGAACAGCGACTTGCCAATCTTGACGCTGTGGAGGAAGTTGCCGTGATACGACGTACTCTTGATACGGAGGCTCGGGTTGAAGTTTTCATTGTTACTGACCGCTTGCCAAAATCCGTACAGCAACCAGTTGAAAATACATTGGCAGACATCTTTGCTTCCAACTCAAATCCCTTTACGGTACACTTTCTCAAAAAAATGCCCCGCACACTCAATGGCAAAATAGACCGTGTCTTGCTTGCGAAGGTAAATGATGCCGGAGCCTCAGCGTGAACAAGGAAGACATGAGTCTGCTTTATCACGGCAAAGTCACAGCCTGCCATTCACTGGGCTTGCTTGATGCATTTTGTACAACAGCCCCGAGCATGGAAGATTTTTTATTGTTTGAAGCACTTACTGGTGTTCCTTATGGAGTTTCCTCGCGGACATCCGATGCGAATCGGCTGTTGATTCCCTGGCTAGATCCTGATCGCGGTTTAGATGCGGCCCTTGAAGTGCTAGGAATACAGTTTGAGGTCAGCGCATGGCCAGCAGACGCTGATGGCTTTGCGGCGCTTGATCTTTTGTACCATTGGCTATCACACGGCCCTGTTTTGCTAGGGCCCCTTGACATGGGGTATCTGCCTTACTTTTTCCATGCACATCTTTATCGCGGCTGTGATCATTATGTGGTGGCGATGAACCGCCAAGCAGACGGGCGACTGGAAATACGTGATAGTGAAGGATTTGACAGGGTTTGGATTACGGCTGAAGAGTTAGTTCAGCCATGGCGCGGGGAATGCGTTCCCGAAGGGCGTGGCAGCTTCATCATGCGGCGTATTCTACCCGTAGGTTCTAGACTGCCGGTATCACACTTTCTTCCCACAGAATCAGCTCTTCGCCGTGCTTTGAAACGTGCGGGAATGCTGTTACAGGCAAGTGCCGCTGCACCCCACAGCGGCGCGACGGCTTATAAATTACTGGCAGATAACGAAAATGACATCATGGATTGGCCGGCTGCACGCCGTAGCCTGACATACCTGTTGCCTACCCGTATTCAACGTAACCTCAGTGCATTGACAGTGCTTGAAGCCGCTGAAGCCGTGTGGCCTGATGCCGTTGATGTGATGGAATCAGCGCATGTTACCACTATGCAGCAATCCTTCTTGCTCGCAAAGTGTTATTCCTACCTGACGCATGGCACAGCAGGTTGCTTGGGTGTATTGCACGATGTTGCAGCGTTGGAAGACCAACTTACGGTTATTTATCAGAATTTAGGGGAGTCTGAATGCCTTGCGGATTCGAACATTTGACTAGTATTGTGCCAAAAAATAAAAAAACTGTAGCTGTGTTGGCGCACGAAGTCGGTATTGATGAGTCTGTGTTGGATGCCACGTTAAAAAATGGTTTGTATGAGGTGCCTTACGCCGCAGGAGAAACCACAGCCAGCCTTGCCGCAAAAGCTATCACACAGTTGTTTACGCAACGTCCGGATCTCCAACCTCGCGTACAAGCTGTCATCTTGGCTCATTCTCTACCGGCGCCTGTACCACCTAATTTTGATTTGCTGGCTCCCTGCCTTGAGGCCGGAAAATTAGATTTATTTCCCGCTATCGCGGTCACGGGTCAACCTTGTGCTATTCTACATAGTGCTATCCAAATGGCGCAGACATGGTTGTCGGGATTGCCTGCGAGTGGCGGGATTCTTATCGTTGGTAGTGATGTTCCCAGCCAGACCGAAGAACGGCTTTTTTTCAACTCAGCCATGGGTGATGCGGCGATAGCTGGCGTACTGGTTAAAAACACTGATCATCATGTGATTTTGGCCTCCATTACTGACACTTATGTGCGAGCATTTTCCGGTGAGTTGTCTCCTACTGAAGCCATTGCGGGTTTTCGTGCTGCCAATCCCAATGCAATCCGTAAAAGTGCTGAGTCCTGTTTGTCTGCGGCAGGCGTACAACTTAATGATTTGAAATGGTTGGTGCCACACACGCCGAACACGCCATTATGGACAGCCGTTGCCGAGCTCATGCGCTTGCCTCAGGAACGAATACTTACTGACTATATTGGAGAAACAGGACACCTGAATTCTAATGATTCTTTTGCTCATTATCTTCGGGCAATTGAGGAAGGTAAACTTGCCAAAGGTGACTTGGCATTATTGGTTAACCCCGGTTTTGGGGGATCGCGTGGTTGTACAATCATGCGGGTATGAATTTATCAAAATTAGAAAAATAACATATCGAAATATAACTCAATAAGGCAACAAAAATGAAGAACTGGAATGTTGGAATGTCATGGCTTGATTATATGGTAGATATTCACAGAACTTTTTGGTTTTATATTATTCTAGTTTGTATATCTTCTTCTATTTCATTTGTAGGATCTATCTGGTTGCTATATAGCGGTAAATTAGAGACTGGTATTGTGCTAGCAGTGGCAGCTATAGGCTTCATGGCGTATTTCCTAAACGCTCATTTCCAACGTCGAACCCAGATTGAAAAAATGACTAAGGAAATACTTATAGCATTTCGTGAAAGACGGAGCACTCTTTCTGAAGACCCCGATTTGCTTTCTATCTTTACAGGTGAAACTCCTGAACTTTCAGCAACTCATAAACTAAAGCTAGAGTTGTATCTTTATTCACTATTTGACGTATATTTATATGCTTTTTATCTTCTGCGATGGGGATATCTAGATAATAAAAAGCTTGTCTATAAAATATTTCGCAATATGCTTGCTAAAACAATGGCGATGCCTCATGTAATAGAAATATGGGAGCAAGAAGTGAATGGAAGTAAATTGTTTCAAAACGAATATCCAACATATTTAGTCGAGATTATTGATGATGTTGTTCAAGATATTATAGGAGACATATAATGCGACTCATAAATGTACACATGTACTTAACTCCATTATGTAACCTTTCTTGTAAACATTGTTATTACGATGCTCTGAAAACTGGTGACAATCATGGTCGATTACTCTCTAGCGAGAAGGTTGTTTCAATTATTAATTGGTTATGTGAGCATTTTGAGGCCGATCTCCATCTCGAAGGCGGTGAACTCTTTTTAAGAACAGATTTAGATGAGATATTTGCTGCACTGTCGCCAAAAGCACTCAGTGCCTTGACAGTGACGACAAACGGTACAGTGCCTATACAGGTTCATCCCGACAAATTACGGACGCTGGGAGAATTGCGTATATCTGTGGAAGGACACACCAATGAACTACAACAAATTCTCCGTCCAGCTAAGCTAGAAACAATCTTTCGTACACTTGAGAAACTGCGTAGCGACAGTATTCCTTTTACGCTCAGGGCAACGCTGCACCGTACCATTGTGAATTATTTCCCCCAGATGATGAGCTCATTCATTGAACAGGGCGTAGAACATATCAGCCTATTTGAGTTCCAACCTGTAGGGCGAGGTAGCGTTGATATGGAAAAATATATGTTGGATGCATCGGAATTTGAGACCGTATTTGATGAATTAGCTCAAAATGGTCCTGGCAAAGGTATCAAATTGTTGAAACTCAGTCTCAGTCCTCGGAGGATTCCAATGGCTTTGGCGCGAAAAACCGCGTTAGAGGCTTGGGGATTTGAATTTGTGGATTTGGCCGGTATTCCAAATTTGACTATTAATAGCAATGGCGATCTCGGTGTCAGTCCATGGCGGGTGACTGCTCGCCACACAAAGGATCGTTTCGCTAACGTCTTTGATGACGCTGATTTTCAGGCAAAAATAGAGCAAAGCATAGCATGCCAAACAAACGCTTCAGCCGACCCCTACACAAGTAGCTTGTTGCTGCGATACCGTGTACCCACCAATTAATGAGAGGGGGGCGATGGGTGCTCTCAAAGATATGCGTGAGTATGGTATTGGAAACACGCCTATACACCAAGTACACGATTTCTGTCGGCAGGGGCGACTTATTCTCAAACTCGAACAGTTCAATATTACTGGCAGTACCAAAGCACGAACGGCCTATTTTCTGCTGAAACATGTGATTCGGCTGGGACAAATTACACAGGGTATGAAAGTTGTGGAATCCACTTCAGGCAATCTTGGTTTAGCACTCGCAGCCTTGGGAGATGAGTTGGGTATTGGTGTTGTCTGTCTCGTCGATCCTACCATTTCTGAGTCCAAGATTAAGCGCCTGCGGGCTTCTGGTGCCGAAGTGCGCGTAGTCGAACTGAGCGGACAGGCCGATTATCGCTCCGCCCGCATGGCAAAGGCTGAGCAACTTGGTCGAGAAGTCGGCTGGATATGGCCTAATCAATATGGCAATGATGCTGGTATGTTAGCTCACGAACAAACAACGGGGCCAGAAATTTGGAACGCCTTGCAGGGAGAAGTTGATTTCGTCGTGGCTTCTGTCGGTACAGGCGGTACCCTTTTGGGGATCGCCCGTGCACTCAAAGCCCGAAAACAGAATATAAAGGTAGTGGCCGTGGAACCTGAAGGTTCGACTATTTTTGGCGGACAACCCCATGACTATTTGTCAGTAGGATCAGGGTTACACGAACCGTCTCTGTTACTTAGGCGCTACGGTCATTGCATTGACTATTTTTGCAAGGTGGAAGATGAACTTGCGATCCAAACTTGTAGGAAAATATCCGCATTAGAACCTTGCACTGTAGGCATCACAGCGGGAGCAGCAATCGCTGTAGCCGCACAACTTGCTGCTACATATCGAGACCGGACTGTGCTTGCAGTAGTTCCAGATGGTTCTGATAACTATCCTGCCATTTTGGATGCTGTACAGGAGAATCGAGAATTTACTGTGCCAATAATATTTAATGCCAACGACTGGTATCATAATCTATCTATTATGGGAACGACGACATGATGACCTAACACGCAAATACCAAAATAATCGTAAATAAAGCCTGTCTGTCGATTGCAGAAGAAAATGGAAATAAGTAATTTGGATATTATATTAACTATTCTTAGTGCTGTATTCGGCGTTTTTGCTGCAAAATTATATCTCTATGAATAATAATTAGGTATATATAGGCGTAGAAGAAGTTGAAATTAAACATGGAATGCTTAACCAATTTCACGTTATACCGTTTATGTTAAGAAAGTTTCCCATACAAAACAAGTCTATATTATAATTCATAACTTTATTTATAAGTAGGGCAATGCTTTTATGGACATCACCATCGTCGAATCCAAAGAACACCTTGCCGATCTGTTGTACGAG
>Ga0007854_10001314_pt1 | contig 15875 bp, 14 predicted proteins | sample CryBogCBH12Aug08_FD_60382 | JGI IMG/M metagenome (GOLD analysis project Ga0007854, IMG submission 60382) | Freshwater microbial communities from Crystal Bog, Wisconsin, USA - CBH12Aug08 | ecosystem: Environmental > Aquatic > Freshwater > Lake | place: Crystal Bog, Wisconsin, USA | collected...
CCGGGCTATCCGCTCTGGGCGTTTATGGGTTGGGTTTGGCGGCATTTGGTACCGGTGGGAAATCCGGCGTGGCGGATTTGTTTGATGTCAGTGCTGACGGGCGCGAGCTTGGTGGGCATCATGACGCTGTTGATGTCGCGCAGTATTTTGATGCTGCTGCGAAATGTGGCGTGGTCGGATAAGATTGAGGAATCGCTGAAAAGTTGGTTATCGCTGACCATCGGCGTGGCGGCGGCGATGTTGTTTGCATTCAATCGCGGCGTGTGGCTCTGGGCGTGCGTGCCGGAGATGCGTGTGTTGAATGCGTTTTTATTTGTGGCGATTAGCTGCACGTTTTTTGCGTGGATGATGCGACCGGAGAAGAGCCGGTATCTGTATGCCACGTTGTTGTTGCTGGGATTGAGCATCGCGAATCACCAGACGATTGTAGTGATGGCAGGGCCGTTTCTGGCGGGGGCGTTTGCAATTGGTTGGTGGAGCGAACGGAAGGCGAACCGCTTTTCCGGATTTTTGGAATTAACATTTGCTCTGTTGGTCGGCTTGGCGGTTGGAGTAACGGTCAACGCTTGGTTGCTGACACCGCCCACGGCATCGCTGTGGATGCAACAGGTTAAGGCGTTAATTTTGTTCGGGCCGATGACGGAACCGTTGCCGGTGGTGCTGGTGAGTGGTGGTGCAGCGGTAGCGTTGCTGGTGTTGGGCGCGCAGGCTGGGTGGTTAAAGTGGCAACGGGCGCTCTGGTGCGCTGGGTTATTTTTGCTGGGATGCGGCATGTATTTTTACCAATCGGTGGCGGCTTCGACGAATCCACCGATGAACTGGGGATATTGCTCGACTAAGCAAGGTTTTCTGCACGCGATTACTCGCGGCCAATACGAGCAACTTCACACGGCGTCGCCGTTGAGCCATGCATTTTTCGTGCAAGTGCGGTTGTTCACAGAAGCGTTGATTAGCCAATACAGCTTACCGGTGGCGTTGTTTGCGTTTCTGCCATTGGTGTTGCTAGTTTGGCGCTGGCGAGAGTTAAACGTCCGCGGCCGGCAGTGGTTAATCTATGTGTTTGCGGCACTAGTAATAACCAGTTTTGGATTGTTGATGATCATCAACCCAGGTCTCGACAAGACGCAGCAGGAAATTAACTTGAAGTTTTTTGCACCGGCGCATGGTTTTTTTGCAATGCTCATTGGCTACGGCATCGCGCTTGCGGCAACATGGACGATGGCGCGTTGGACAGAGTTTCCACGCTCAGTGTTCCGGTATGGCAGCGTCGGATTGGTGGCGTTGGCACTCATTCCGTTTACCGTGAATTGGAAGAGTTGCGAGCAGCGCGGTCACGATTTCGGTTATCAATTTGGGTACCGGATGTTTTATCCTGGTGGCGAATATCCGCCGATGGAGCGTGGCGCATTTCTGTTTGGCGGTACCGACCCGGGTCGGTTTGTGCCAACATATATGATTTTCTGTGAGAGCGCAGTGCCGGCGAAGGAAAAATTCCAAGACCCAAATCTGGAACGCGCTACCGTTCCGTTTGACCGGCGCGATGTGTACATCGTCACGCAAAATGCGCTCGCCGATACCACATACATGGCATACATCCGTGACCATTATGATTTCACGCGGCCAAATCCGACCAATGCCGAGACGTTGCTGAAGTTTGAGCCGTGGCAGCGCGCACTGTTTAAGTGGGGTTGGCACAATTTGGAGCGGGATGTGACTTATCCGGTCGCGCCGATTTACATTCCCACCGAACAAGATTCGCAGCACGCATTTCAGGAATATGTCGCCGATGTGCAATCTCGTCGGGCGCGTGGTGAACCGATGGACCCGGATGAAGAAGTGGATTTGAATAACGGGCGTGTCCAGGTTCGTGGCGTCAAAGGCGTGATGAACATCAATGGGATTTTGTGCAAGTGGATTCACGAGCGCAACAAAGCCAAATGCGCGTTCTACATCGAAGAAAGCTACGTAATTCAATGGATGTTCCCGTACCTCGAACCCTACGGCATCATCATGAAGATCAATAAGGAACCACTTCCAACGCCAGCTGAAAACCCAGCGCTCTGGTCGCAAATGATTGCACGCGACCGGCGGTATTGGGACAAGTTGGTCGCAGAATTCACCGCTCGGCCAGAATTCTGGCGCGACAATGATGCGCGGAAGACATTTTCCAAACTCCGTTCTGCCATCGGCGGTGTGTATGCTTACCGGAAGCTCTACGACGAAGCGAAGTATGCTTACAATCAATCTCGACAACTTTGTCCAGACAGTCCGGAAGCTAACTTCCGGTACTCTCAATTATTGCTGGAAATTGGCCAGCCCGATGTCGCCATCAGTGTTCTTGAGGATTATCGGAAACTCGACCCGCTCAATAGCAAAATTGAAATGGCGATCAACCAAATCCGTGGCATGCAACAAGCCAGCGCATCGATTCAGCAACTCGAACAGCAACTTGCTACGCAGCCGCATAACCTCCAGATTGTCGCCGAGTTAGCCAAGAGTTACCTGCGCGTACAACAGTTTGGTCGCGTCCAAGCGTTGCTCGATGGTTTCATCGGTCACCCCAGCACCACCGCCAACGAGATGCTCCAAGTAGCCCAATTCTATCTCAGTGTTGGCCAAGCTCAACTCGCCGTGCGTACGATTGAACAAGCAACGCAGCGGTTTCCACAAGAAGCAGATCCGTTTTACGCGCTTGCCATTGTTCGTGGCGCGATGAACGTGCCGAACGATGCTTTGGCTGCTTTGCAACGTGCGATTCAGATTAATCCAGCGATTCGTGAACGAGCGCGCAACGACCAACAGTTCACCGCGTTGCGCAACGACGCACGCTTCCAATCCATCGTGGCCGGCCCGTAGTCGTTCATGACGCCCAAAAATATTCAGGTTATCCAGCACACCTTTGCCATCGTTTGGAACGACAGCCGAGAAGATTATTTTGATTTGGAAAAATTGCGACGCGCCTGTCCGTGTGCCACGTGTCAGGGTGAAGGAAATGTTCTCATCAGCGCGCGGCCGACGCCGCAGAATTATCGACCGGCCAGTTTTGAATTGCGCGGCTGGCAATACATCGGCGGTTACGGCGTTCAGCTCCAGTGGGCGGATGGCCACGCCACCGGCATTTATTCATTTGATTATCTCCGGCAACTGAGTACCGGTAGCTAAAATCTTTCTATGCGCATCATCGAACCGCATTGCCACATGATTTCGCGCGTGACCGATGACTACGAACGAATGGCGCTCGCCGGTATCGAAGCCGTGGTGGAGCCGTCGTTCTGGCTCGGCGCGCCGCGCACCAGCACCGGTACGTTTGTGGATTATTTTGAGCTAATCATCGGTTGGGAAACGCAACGCGCCAAACTATTTGGCATCGACCACTTCACCTGCATCGCCATGAATCCGCGCGAGGCCAATAATGTACCGCTGACGCAAGAAGTCTTACCGGTGGTGGCGAAATATTGCCGGCGCGAAACGTGCGTAGCCATTGGTGAAATCGGTTTTGACCGGCAGACCGACGCTGAAGAAGTGGCGATTCGCGCCCAACTTCAGCTTGCGAAGAAATTGGATATGCCGGTGGTGATTCATCTGCCGCATCAATTCAAAAAAGTTGGCACTGAGCGGACACTGAAAGTTGTTACCGACGAAAAAATGAATCCCGGTAAAGTTTTACTCGACCACAATACCGAGGAGACGATGCCGCTGTATGCCGGAACGAAATTCTGGCGCGGCTTGAGCATTTATCCGATTACGAAGTTGACCATTGAGCGCGCCGCCAACATCGTCGAGCAATACGGCGTCGAGCGGTTGCTGGTGAATAGCGCGTGCGATTGGGGTCCGAGCGATCCGTTGAATGTGCCGAAGCTGGTGCAAGAGTTGGTGGCTCGAAAATTTCCGCGCGACCAAATCGAGCAACTTGTCTTTCGGAATCCGATTGCCTTCTACGGTCAGAGTGACCGGTGGACGTTTAAGGCTTAGTCACATCGACTTGCAAAACGTATTGAATAATCTTATCTGCACCAGTGACGATGATGTTGTACTTGAAGTGCCCCGGCTGAATCGGCTTGCCGGTAATCTTACCGGTGGTGGCATCGAATACCAATCCGTTTGCTGGTCCGGTCCATTGGTAAGAAAGCGGTCGGTTGCAGGCCGGAATCTGATAGGTAACCGGCTGGCCGACCTTAACTTCGAGGAATAAATCTGGTTCACCGAGAAATGCGGCCACCGGTGGGAGCGCATTGGCGTCTCGCGTATTCAGCGGCGGCAAGTTATACAAACCTTCAATGAAGGCGAGGATTGAAACGGTTTCGTACTCGTTGTGATCCACAAATCCTTTTTTGCTCCACGGCGAAATGATGATGAACGGCACTCGCAGTCCCGGCCCCCAACGATCGATGACCGGCGGTATGACGTGATCCCAGAGTCCGCCGTGTTCGTCATAGCAAATAAAGACAACGGTGTTCGACCAGTACGAACTCTGCTGGATGTGATGCACAACATTGGCCACCCAATCTTGACCGCGTTTGACGCTGGCGTAGCCGGGATGTGAATTGTCCGCACCATTGGGTTTAACAAAACTGACTTGTGGCAGCGCGCCGGCCGCGAGCATCCGGTAGAAATCAGCATCTTCGTCGAGTAAATGATTGGCAGAGCCGATGCCAAAACCGACCGGTTTATTATTTGGGTCTGTACTATCGACACCGGGAACCGGCGGATTGGTGGCCAGATAAATCGGACTTTGCGCCAGCGCGTATTTCGCGAAGTAAGCGAACGGCTGATGGTGAAATTGGAACAGCGGGTCAGCGGTACCTAATTTCGCCTTGTTCCAACCACCGGAGAACCACGCCCAAGAAATGTTGGCGTCGTTGAGGCGGTCGCCAATCGTATCGTAGGTTTGTAGCGGAAGCCGCTTTTTTACCTCTGTGCTACTTACCGACAATCCTTGCGCTTTGGAATATCCACCGGCGGGACCGCGGAGTGGTCGGATTGTGTTAATCGCCCAGCAATCGCCTGGATTCAGATTGGTGGCGGTATTCGAGAATGGAAATCCCGGCAATGTCGGGTCAGGAGTCAGGGCGTTATCTGCGAGAGCTACACCAAAATTGTTAACAGGACCGGCAGCGCCGGGCCACCATTGACCGGCCGGTGAGTTCAGATCTTTGGGAGTCTGTGCAGCCGTGGGGATGGCCGGCCAAACTGGCGTGCGGGCTGCAATCAACCACTGATGGTTGAGGAATGAGCCACCAAACGCCGAGTGGAAACAGTTGTCAGCGAGGACGAACTTTTTTGCTAAGGCACCTTCCCCGCCATTTTGCTCATCGTAATAACTCAAGACCAGACCGGGATTGCTACTCCAAACAGCGAACTTGCTCAGCGGTGGGCCGCCGGCGTTTTTCGGATCATTCGCAATCCACGTGTAGTTGGAATTATTGATTTGGTATTGCTCAAGGTAAAACAGATGCGTCAGATCGCCGATGCAATCTTTGTCCGGAACCGATGGGGCGGTATCCAATGGCATATTGGGAATCGTCGCCGGAAATCGGGAATCCACTTGCTGGCCATCGAGTACCGGCTGCGGCAAATTGGCGAGCGGGGCGTTATTCGAACGTCCGTACTGAGTGAAATTAGCGGCATTGGTAAGGCCGTTTGCGCCGGGAAACTTACCGTACAAACTGTCGAAGCTCCGGTTTTCTGGATAAATAATTATGACGTGAGTGATTTGACTGCGAAGAGCATCAGGAAATGCTTGGAAAGCGCGGGTGAGCGTCTGCGCCGGAGCAACGGTCGCCAGCCAACAACCGGCGAGCAAAATTATTTTAAGTGTGCGACTGGTTTCCAAACGGTTCAGTCGTCCAGCTTCAGCGTGATGTTATTTTTGCTGAGAATCGTGCCTTCAGCTTGGTCAAGCGCAACAAGAGATTCGCTGTAATCAGACCGGGCGCGGATTTCAGCCGACCGAGCGGTTGCCAATTGAGCCTGAGCTTGGAGAACAAGGAAAGTTGTCGAGGTACCGGCGAGTAATTTCTTTTTCTCGGCGTCAAGCGATTCTTGTGCGAGACGTGTGGCTTCATGCGTGGCTTTGACGCTTTCCAAATTTGCTTCGACGTGGCCAACGGCGTTGTCGACTTGGACGATAATGTCTTGTTCAAGAGCTTTCAAATTCAAGAGCAATTGGTCGGCATCGAGCCGGGCCACGTGATAATTTGAGCGCGCTTGCCGGTTGCCAATCGGAATCGAAACGGCAATGCCCACACTCCAGACTGGACTGTCATCCGTCGTCTGGTTGGCGGTGTAGCTGCTGAAACTGCGGCCCCGGCCGTTCAAGCCGTAGCTGCCTTGCAAATCAATCTCTGGCCAGAGTTGATTGCGGTTGAATTGGACCACGATGTTTTGTTTTTCCAAAGCTTCTTTGGCGCTGAGATAATCCGGCCGCCGTGTCAATGCCGTACGTGTGCTTTCTGCGGTATCGGTTTGAATCATTTGCACCAACGGGTAATCCACCGGCAGCAAACTCGTGCTGCGAAATTCTGAGACTTCCCGGCAGATGAGTCGCTTGAGAGTGTTTTCGTTATCCTTGATTGTCCGTGCGGCGAGAATGACCGCTTGCTGCCGCTCTGCCACGCCGGCTTCAGCTTGGGTCACATCCAACGGAGTGAGTACGCCGACTTGGACGCGCCGTTGATCTTCCGCTAGCAATTGTTTCGCTTGGTTCAAGTCTTCGACTTTGGCTTTGTGATCCTCGATGGCAAAAACCAACTCGTAATACGCCGTACTGACGGCGCTGACTTTCGTCATGACAAGCTGGATGAAATTTTGGACGGCAATCGTTTTGGATTTACGAGCAATGCGAATGGTAGCGGAATTAATACCTAGTCCAAAATTTTTCAGCAACGGCTGGGTGACGCTGACACCGGTCTGGCCCGTATAAAGATAGGTAAAAATATTGGTGACCACATTACCGGAGCTGCGATTGTCAGTGGCCGTAAAATCGTAAGTCGCGCCGGTGGGTAATTTGCCAGCAAGTCCTAACGTTGGCTGCAATGTTTGTTGCGTCTGCGCTGGTAAGCCGGGGTCTTGTGGGGTGGTGGAATCTTGGTATCTGATGCCACCGGTTAATACCGGGTCATACACGCCTTGCGCACCGGTGATGCCCCAGGTTTGAATGCTGGAATTAATTCGCTCGGCACGAATTTCGATATTGTTGACCAAGGCGCGTTCGACACATTCGCGTAACGGCAGTGATTTCAATTGGTTCGTCTCGCCATAAACGGTGAGTTCTGCCAGCAGCAGTGCCGGCGCCAGGATGTGAAGGAATTTATTCATAGCGGAGTGCCTCAATCGGGTCTAATTGTGACGCTTTTCGCGCCGGATAGAAACCAAAAAATACGCCGACAGCAGCGCTGAACAAAAACGCTACCACCACCGCCGGCACTGAAATTAATGTTGGCCACCCGGCCAATGCGGATAAAGCTTTGGCGGCACCAATCCCGATTGCGATGCCGAGGATTCCGCCAAGCGAACTGAGCGTGATGGCTTCAATCAAAAATTGCAGAAGTATATCGCGGGCGTGCGCGCCAACAGCCATGCGGATGCCGATTTCGCGCGTTCGTTCGGTGACGCTAACGAGCATGATGTTCATGATTCCAATCCCGCCGACTACTAGTGAAACGCTCGCAATTGCTGCCAGCAATAATGTCATGACTTTGGTGGTTGCTGTGGCCATTTCGGCGATTTCCTCTTGGTTGCGCACGGTAAAATCATCTTCTTTCGGAGGAGAAATGTGGTGATGTTCGCGGAGTAAGGCTTCGATTTGACGCTGGACAGGAGTCAGTAAGTCTTGTGACGCGGTCTGCACATTGATGGCGCGCAGATTGCTTGTACGTAGAAAGCGTTTCATCACACTGGTGTAGGGTGCATAGATGATGTCATCCTGATCGGTGCCCATTACCGACATCCCTTTAGGAGCCAGCACACCCACGACGACCATCGGAACCGACCAAATCCGAATCACGCGACCGACGGGATCTTCATCACCAAAAAGTTGAGTGGCAACGGTTTTACCAATCACACACACTTTTGTGGCTCCGCGCACATCTTGATCGGTAAACGACATTCCCGCCATAAACGGCCACTGACGGATGGTGAAGTACTCCGGCGCTTCCCCCTGCATCCGAGTATTCCAGTTTTGCCCACCAGCAATCACTTGACCTCCTAACCCAATCTCTGGGCTAACGGCTACGACACCAGGAATTTCTTGCGCAATGCCTTCGACATCCCGCATTAGTAATGTACCGGCGTTGCCTTGTCCCATTCTCACACCGCCACTGGTGACATTGCCGGCCCAAATGATGATGACGTTTTTTCCTAAGCTAGCAATTTGGGCATCGACTTGAGCCTTCGCTCCATTGCCAATCCCGACCATTGCGATTACCGCACCAACGCCAATAATAATGCCGAGCGCGGTCAAGACCGACCGGAGCTTGTTCCGTCGGAGCGCGCGCAAGGCAATGCGGAATGTGGCAAAGAATCTCATGAGGTTAGTTGCACGGCCTGATGATCCTGCTCGAGACGCTGTAGCTCTTCCACCGCCGATAATCGCTTAGACACGATGACATCGCTAACCACGCAGCCGTCGCGCATGACAACATTGCGTTTGGTGTACTGCGCGATATCCAATTCATGCGTGACCATGACAATGGTGATGCCTTCATCATTGAGTTTTTGGAATACGCCCATGATTTCAATACTGGTCCGGCTATCGAGATTACCCGTCGGTTCATCGGCTAAAATCAGCGCCGGCTGATTGACTAAGGCGCGCGCAATCGCCACACGTTGTTGCTGGCCACCGGAGAGTTGACTCGGATGATGATCAGCCCGGTCAGCTAATCCAACCACTCGGAGAGCCCGGGTGGCTCGTTCGGTAACGTTATGCCGCTGGAGATGGTCGCGAATGTAGAGCATCGGCAATTCCACATTTTCCAAGGCTGAAGTGCGAGACAATAGATTGAAGCCCTGAAAGACAAAACCGATTTTTGTGTTGCGGATATCCGCGAGCTGCTCGCGGGTTAACTCGGATACATCAACGCCATCGAGGAGATAGTGACCACCGGTCGGACGGTCGAGACAACCGAGGATATTCATCATCGTGGATTTGCCAGAACCGCTGGCCCCCATCAACGCCACAAACTCACCGGAACCAATCGTCAATGACACACCGCGAACCGCCCGGACATCCACCTCGCCCGTGTGGTAGGTCTTATGAACATCTGCGAGCTGGATGACGTTCGGCATTAGTGCAACCGGGTGCCACCACTAAATGGATTATTACTGGTCGCCGTCTCGCGGCCTTGTTTGAGGATAGCCGTTACTACACTGTCACCTTCCTGTAATTCATTTCCAAGAACTTCCGTGTAAACTCCATCGCTGATTCCGATTTTAATTTTTCCCGGTAGCAGTTTATTACCCTTAAAAATATAAATTGTCCGATCGGTCCGTCGTTCGCCCTTCAGCCGTGTTCGTAAACCACCGGCACCCGGCACGACAGCTTGCATTGTGGTATTAGTGGTTAATTCGGGCGGTCGGAATCGCAACGCTGCATTCGGAATCTGCAAAACATTATCCCGTTGCTCGATGATAATGGAAATATTGCTCGTCATCCCGGGCTTGAGTTTCAGGTCGCTATTATCAACACTAATGACTGTGTCATAAGTCACGACATTTTGGACGGTAATAGGCGCGTTTCGGACTTGGGTGACCTTGCCGTGAAATAGCCGGCCGGGAAACGCATCCACCGTAAAGTCCACAGTTTGCCCCTCTGCAATCGTGCCAATATCTGCTTCCGCTACGTTTGCGTCGATCTGCATTTTTGTCAGGTCGGCGGCAATCACAAACAACGTCGGCGCACTGAGGCTGGCGGCCACAGTTTGCCCGACATCCACGCTGCGTGAAATGACTGTGCCACTCACTGGGGAGTAGATCGAACAATATGAGAGATTAACTTTCGCCATGGAGAGCGAGGCTTCTTTCATTAAAACAGTTGCCTCGGTTTGGTGGAGTGTCGCCATTGCGGTGTCGTAATCCGAATCCGCGATTAACTTCGCATCAAACAATTCTTTGGACCGCTTGGCGTTGACTTGGGCGAGATCGTGCGTTGCTTTGGCGTTGGCGAGATCACCTTCCGTCTGCTGAACAATGGCGCGATAGGTGGACGGGTCAATCTCAGCCACAAGCTGGCCTTTTTTTACTGAGGAATTAAAGTCCACATACAACGTTTGAATAATCCCCGAGATTTGACTTCCAACAGTGACGTTGGTAACCGGATTGAGCTGACCGGTTGCGGTGACTGATTGTATAATTTCGCGGCGCGCGACAGGAGCGGTTTGGTATTGGGTAGCCCCTTGACTGCGCCGGTAAAGCCACCAGCTAATACCGGTTCCAACCAGCAATACCGCGGCGACAATAATAAACCATTTCCAACTGCGTTTTTTGTTTGTAGGCACGATTAATTTCTCCGGTCAACAGGTGTGATGCTGAAGCTAACTTGGTTAAACCCGATTGTCTGTAAAAAGTTGCGGATAATTATTTCGGCGTTTTGCTGGGCATTACTCAGAATTCCCATCTGCATCGCCGCCAGCCGCACATCTTCCAATGCGGTGCGCCGGGCGTTTTGTTCAAGGTCAGGATTCAGACTCACCCACGGCGTCCACCAAGTTTTACTCCGGTCCCAGACTTTGGTTTCCTGATCGTCGAGCGACATATCGAGAATCCTCGCCGGTGGCAATCCAATCACCACAGCGTTACCGGTCCGGTTCACCGTAGCACCGGTAAGGTTCACGCCGCCTAGCACTTTCGCCTGCACCAACATCAAAACCTGCTCGCTGCCAAATGGAACTTTTTGCTCTTTGAGGCCGATAACTTTTTGGATGTTGTACCGGACGGTGGTCAGCTCGTTCAGCGCTTGGATTTGCCGGAGAATCGCCGGCGTATCCATGGTGGTTTGCACAACCGACCGCTGCGGAAAGTACCGGTAATACAATGCCAACCCGGCCAATCCGATAATCATCGCCGAGACAAAATAAAATTTGATAGTTCGCCACATCATTCACCAATCCTTCTGCCGGAACATCACGAACTGATCTTTCCCCACCGGCAAAGTGTACGGCTTGGGGCTTTTGACGGTGATGAAATATTGTTGTCCGACCTTCAGCGCAATCAAGCCGGCGAGTGCCTCATTCGGAATCACAAATCCAAACACCTCACATTCCACCACACCTTGCACCGGGATGCGAATGGTTCCCAGCTGCGTCGGTTCGTAGTATTCCTTTTCATGGTCGAGCAACACAAACCATTCGCGATTCAATATTACTTCGAATGGATTGGGATTTTCCAACCGCAACGACACGATCACCATGCAACCGGTATCAATCCGACCCACAGCGGTTTCAAGTGGGCGCACGATGTAATTTGTGCCGCCGTAGGTGTGAACCTCACACGGCTGCGAAAATGACTGCGAATCATGTGATCGCAACCAAACTAGCGCAGCAATGCTGACGGCATTGATTGTGACAATCACACCAATCGCAATCCACAACCGCTTCCCTCTCATGGTTGACCTACCGGACCAACGCGTTGAACTAGCTTGTCGCGCACTTGGTAAAGACGCGTTGCTAAACTTCCATCAGCGACTGCTATGAGATTGGTCACGATTCGCAATCGCAAGGCGTAATCCGGTTTGAATCGTGGTGGTGGAATGATACCGGTGCCTTGAGTTAGACGCGTAGCGAATCCCGGCGTTTCCAAACCCGTCGCCGCCCAATCCACACGCGCCGGCGCATTACCGGTAAATGTCAGTAGCAATTCTTCTGCGTGCGGATTTAGCTCCACCGTCGCGCCGAGCAAAAGTGCGGCGCGTTGTTTGCCGGCCTCATTGAGTAAGGGTGAAGCACATAATCGCGTCAACGTCTCAGCCTTGTCCCGGTCGGCCAATAATGCAACGGCGTCGAGCGCATCAAGGTTATTTTGCAGCGCGGCTTGTTCCAGTTTAGGAAGCGACTGCATATCTGGATTGCGTGTGGCTTCTAAAATCCACGGCTCGATGTCCGGTACACTTTGCACACGCCGAAACGGAATCCGTCGAATCGGCTCTGCCGGCTGCCGGCTGTGCAATTCGGTCACTGTCTCACGCAATCGTTGAACTTCGGCAATCAGCCGCGCGTTTTCTTGTTTTTCGGTGGCGAGTTCCGTGGCGCAAGAATCTGTCGCCGGTAACGCCGGCTTCACAAGGTTACCGGCCCAAAACCAATAATAAACCAACCCGACCGCCGTCATTACCAACGCGCCGGTCCAGAGTCCCACCGCAAACGCCGCTGTAGGTTTCATCGCCGGCACTATAGCCGGTCTAGTCGCCGGGCAAAAGTAATTCTTCCGTCGTGTTAAATGAAGCCGAGCTCTTTCAAACTCACAAAATCCTGTGCGCGCCCGGCAGTTTTCTGCCCGAGGATAATGTGGTCGTGAACGGCAATACCAAGCAACTCACCGGCTTTGACCAACCGGCGCGTGACAGTAATATCTTCGCTGCTCGGCGTCGGGTCACCGCTTGGATGATTGTGAATGAGAATCATACCGGCGGCGGATGCAGTAATGGCATTCTTAAAAACTTCGCGTGGCTCGACGACGCTGGCGTTCAGCGAACCGCGCGACACCGGACAAATTTTGAGAAGCGCGTTTTTGGTATTTAGCAACAAAACATGAAATTCTTCCCGGTCAAGCAAACGAAAATCCTCCCGGACACACGCCGCCGCTTCCGCCGGTGTCGTAATAACGCGCATTGCTGAACGGGAATGTTCCGCCAACCGGCGAGCCAACTCGAAGGCCGCTTTCAGTTGAATCGCTTTCGTCTCACCGACGCCTTTGGTTTTCGCGATGATTTCGAGTGGAGCGCCGGCGAGCTTATCGAGCGTACCGAACTGCCGGAGGAGTTCCTGCGCTACTTGTACTGCCGAAATACCTTTCGTACCGGTGCGCAGTAAAATCGCGACCAATTCCGCTTCAGTCAACGCCACCGGCCCGCGCTTTTTGAGGCGTTCGCGCGGTCGTTCACCTTCCGGCATCTCGCGGATGAGATAGCTGCTCATGCCGGTGACGATGGCGAACCGGTGCCGGCGTGTCGAGGAGAATTTCGCATGTTCTTCCGGCGGATTTGACAGACGTGCGTTCGCCACTATGTTTCCGCGTCGCAATTATCCAAAGGAAATTAAAATGCCCACTACAAAACAGCCCAATATTATTGCTTGGTTAAAACCAACTTGCGGATGGAGCAACGGCATCCGCGCCACATTCAAGAAATATCAACTCGCCTACGACGACCGCAACATCATCGGGAATCCAGAATTGCGCGCCGAAATGGAAGCGCGCACCGGCCAAGAATTATCACCGTGTGTCGAGGTGGATGGCCACATTTTGGCTGACGTCAGCGGTGCCGAAGTGGAAGCTTGGATGATTGAACGTGGTTATATCCAACCCAACGCTGCACCGACGGAAGTGCCGAATAATTCTGCCTGTCAAACGCATGGCGGGACTGTGCCGGTATAGTAAGTAACTACTCTTCGGCAACGACGTACGGTTTTAATTCACCGGCCATCACGCGGGGAATTTGAGCGCGGAGAATGACTTTGCCGCCGTCGTGTTCGCGAGCTGTCACATAACCGGCGCGGTACACCAGCGCAATCGCTTGTTGCCGGTCCGCCGGAATTGAAAGGGTCACACTGACGCGCCGGTCGCTGAGGCGCAACGCGATTTCGTCCTGCAACACGTCAAGATTCGTGTCGTATTTTGCGGAAATTTCCACGCTACCGGAATGCTCGCGTTGTAACCGCTCCACCACCGACCGGTCTTCGCCAATCCGGTCAATCTTGTTCAACGCCACCACCACCGGCTTCATACCGGCATTGAGATCGTGGAGCACCACATTGACCGCAGCGATTTGCTCATGCACCTGCGGATGTGTCACGTCCACGACGTGCAACAGCAAGTCCGCCTCGGTGGTTTCTTCAAGTGTCGCCTTAAAGGATTCAACCAAATGATGCGGCAGCTTCCGGAGAAAACCGACCGTGTCGCTCAATAAAATATTTTGGTTATTCGGCAACCGGTGCTTGCGCGTCGTCGGGTCAAGCGTCGCGAATAATTTATCTTCCGCGAGCACACCGGCATCGGTCCACTTGTTCATCAACGTGCTCTTGCCGGAGTTCGTGTACCCAATGATGGAGACGCGCGGCCAATGCAACTTCTCGCGACCACTCCGCTCGATGCGCCGGTTTTTCCGGACTTCTTCAAGTGCGCGCTGGAGTCGCGTGATTTTTTCCTGCACATGCCGGCGGTCGGTTTCGAGCTGCGTCTCGCCGGGTCCGCGGGCGCCAACGCCGGCACGTTGCCGAGAAAGGTGCGTCCACATACCGGTCAAGCGCGGCAACATATATTCCAACTGCGCCAACTCAACTTGGATTTTACCTTCGCGAGTCCGGGCGCGTTGCGCGAAAATATCGAGAATCAATTCCGTCCGGTCAATCACCTTCACCGTCGGCCCTAAAATCTCGCCGAGATTCCGGCCCTGCGCCGGTGTGAGATCGTCGTCAAAAATCACCGTGTTGGCGGCAAGTGCTTGGCAACGCGCAGAAATTTCGGTGACCTTGCCTTTGCCGACGAACGTCGGCGCACTCGGCGCATCGCGTTTCTGGGTGAGCGATTCAAGGACGGCCACCCCAGCAGATTCCGCGAGTTCCCGGAGTTCGGCGAGTGAATCCTGCGCCGCCCACCGGTCGTGGCCGGGCCGTTCCAAACCAATGAGCAACGCCGCCTCCGGTGGCGGCGCTTGAGTGTCGTACATCTTCAGCGCGATGGTAATTTCTCCAAAATTTTCTGTGCCGTAACCGCCGGCGGTTCGTCCGCCGGTACTGGAATCCACACTAAACCCGGTTCCCGGCGAAACCAAGTCAATTGTCGCCGCGCCAACTGTCGGGTACGCGTTTTGATGAGCGTGACCGCCGCCGGTAACGTCAACTCACCGGCGAGATGTGCGGCTAGTTCCCGGTAACCGGCGGCTTGCATGGCAATCGGATTTTTTGCCAGACCGTGCGCAAGAAGTTGCCGGACTTCTTCGACCCAACCGGCAGCGATTTGCTCGTCAATGCGGCGTTCGATCCGCGCGAACAAATCTTTCCGGTCGCGTTCCAATCCAAAAATGAAATCGGTGGGCCGACTGGTTTGTGTTTGGAATTGGCGAATGGATTGACCGGTGGCGTGGAAAACTTCGAGCGCGCGGATGAGCCGGCGCGGATTGCGCCGGTCAATCGTGGCGGCGGTTCGTGGGTCGAGTTCTTGGAGTTCGGCAAAAAGTTTTTCCACCGGTAACGCTTCCAGCCGGGCACGCAATACATCGTTCCGGCCGGGACCGGTGAACAATCCTTGCCGGAGAGCGCGCACATACATACCGGTACCACCGACCACCAGCGCACGCGGCAAAAACGGCGTCGCCAGGGTGATGAATTGTTTCGCGTCGAACGATTCGCTTACGTCGCAGACATCGACGAGGCGAGCGGTTTTATCTTTCGCGGTGCCGATGTCCATTCCTCGATAGACTTGCATCGAATCGGCAGAAACGATTTCCGCGCCAAGCCGGCCGGCCAGCTCCAGCGCGATGGCGCTTTTGCCGGAGGCGGTCGGTCCGACGAGAAATACTGGGAACATAGGCGGTACGATAAAACAACCGGTGGTTATTGGCGACGGAAAATCGTGAAAGCGCTGTTGACGCTGGGCGGATTTGGTCGTAGTTTCTGCGCTCGAATGGCTAAGATTGTCACAATCTACGACACGACGTTGCGCGACGG
>Ga0007854_10001315_pt1 | contig 15865 bp, 12 predicted proteins | sample CryBogCBH12Aug08_FD_60382 | JGI IMG/M metagenome (GOLD analysis project Ga0007854, IMG submission 60382) | Freshwater microbial communities from Crystal Bog, Wisconsin, USA - CBH12Aug08 | ecosystem: Environmental > Aquatic > Freshwater > Lake | place: Crystal Bog, Wisconsin, USA | collected...
AATGTTTGCGGCAATGGATAATGGAACATTGATCGATGTGAATATTTACACTGATGAAAAAAAATATGCAACAGTGGTTGCAGTAAGTGGTGGTTATCCCGGTGATTATAAAAAGAACGTGCCTATAAATGGATTCGCAGAAGTTGAAATGAATAATGATTCAATTGTTTTTCATGCAGGTACAAAAGTAAATGAAGAAGGACATCTGGTAACAAACGGAGGAAGAGTACTAACCGTTACTTCCGTTGCCGAAACAGTTACTGATGCTGCAAAAAAGTCAATGAAAGTGTTGGAAAAAATATATTTTGACGGCATGTATTATCGAAAAGATATCGGGTATGAATTTGGAGAAAACGCGAATCTGAAATCGTAAATCCTTAGTCGTGAATCGCGAGTCTGGATAATGCTGAATTACTTGCGATTTATGACTCTCGAATCATCTAGCTCAGCAGCATTCTAAGCCCTGAAGAGTGCGATGCAACAGCAACCGAATAAAGGATTATTTGCCGGCTACCAAATAAAATTATTCTTAATATAACCACATTCCTTGTTAAAACGGCCTCAATCCCTGAAAAATCAAGTTTTTAAGCCTTGTTATTTCCATTATTTTCGTTCACCTTTGCAATCATTCATTAACGAACTGAGATTATTTAAAATACATGTCACTTTTTAATTTTTTTACACAGGAAATTGCTATCGATTTGGGCACAGCCAATACCCTTATTATTCATAACGATGAAATAGTGGTAAACGAGCCAAGTATCATTGCATTAAACCGTAATAACCCTAAAGAAGTTTTGGCCGTAGGCAAGAAGGCGTTGCTGATGCACGAAAAAACGCACGAAAGCATCAGAACCGTTCGCCCATTGAAAGATGGCGTAATAGCCGACTTTAATGCTGCCGAGCTGATGATACGTGAATTGATCAAGCTGGTTTATCCAAAAAAACCTTTATTTCCGCCAAGTTGGAGAATGGTGATCTGTATCCCATCTTCTATAACAGAAGTTGAGAAACGTGCGGTTCGTGATAGTGCTGAACAAGCCGGAGCAAAGGAAGTATATATGATACATGAACCAATGGCTGCGGCGTTGGGCATTGGCATTGATGTGGAAGAACCCGTTGGAAATATGATCATCGATATTGGTGGTGGTACAACAGGTATTACAGTGATCGCATTGGCGGGTATTGTTTGTGATCAGTCCATTCGTATCGCGGGTGATGAGTTTACGGCAGATATCATGGAAGCATTACGCCGTTATCATAGCTTATTGATTGGTGAACGTACTGCTGAACAAATCAAGATCAATGTGGGCGCTGCAATGAAAGATCTGGATAATCCTCCTGACGATCTTCCTGTAAATGGTCGTGATCTGGTAACCGGTATACCAAAACAAATCATGGTCAGCTATCAGGAAATTGCAGAAGCGTTGGATAAAAGTATTTTTAAAATAGAAGAAGCCATATTAAAAGCATTGGAAACAACACCTCCTGAACTTGCTTCAGATATTTACAGAAGAGGTTTGTATTTAACAGGTGGTGGTGCTTTACTTCGCGGATTGGACAAACGTTTAAGTGCTAAAATTAAATTACCTGTTCATGTTGCAGATGATCCGTTAAAGAGTGTGGTCAGGGGTACAGGCTTAGCATTGAAGAACTATCAGCACTTTCCTTTCATCATGAGATAAAAAATGAAAAGCTGAAAAACTAAAAACTAAAACAGGAAAATCATCTTTTAGTTTTTAGTTTTTTTATTATAGTTTAATGAAGAATATTTTCCTTTTCATACGCAATTACATCAACCTCATCTGCTTCCTTACGCTGCAGATCATATGTATTGTAATGCTGAGCCGAAATAGCCAAACACATGAAGCTTTCTTTGCTTCGGCATCAAACGAGATCACCGGGAAAGTAAATAAGCAGTTCGATAATTTTTATTCCTATTTCCGTTTGCAAGAAATCAATCGTCAATTAACTGCAGAAAATGTAAGGCTGAGAAACGAACTCCAATCAAATTTCATTGTCCCCGACAGCAGTAGAAAAATTGTAACAGATTCTTTAAATAAAGATTCATTGAATCGCTATAGGAAATTTTATTATTTACCCGCAAAAGTGGTCGGCAGTTCAGTTACATTACAAACTAATTTTCTCACATTGGAAAGAGGAAGTTTACAGGGAGTGAAAAAAGGCATGAGTGTAATTAGTCCGGAAGGCATTGTGGGGGTAGTAACTGAAGTGAGTGACAATTATTGCCGAGTAATGAGTTTGCTGCACCGCAATAGCAAAGTAAGTGCGATGCTCAAGAAAGATAATAATGCAGGTAGTATTGAATGGGATGGTGTTGATCCCAGCTATCTCACTTTAAAAAATATTTCAAAAGGCGCGCAGGTAAAAAAAGGCGATTCCATTGTTACCAGTAATTATTCTGCCAATTTTCCGTCCCGTATTATGATCGGAACGGTTGCAGATTTTACCGTTGACCCTACTACCAACTTTTATAACCTAAAAGTAAAAACGGCTGCTAACTTTTTTACATTACAATATGTATATATTGTTGAGAATGTGCGTTATACTGAGCAGACTAAATTAGAAAACACGAAGCCAAAAGGAAATGAGTAGTATTCTTAAAAATATCATTCGGTTCATTCTCTTCATCGCCATACAGGTCTTTGTGTTAAATAATGTTCCGCCCTTACATCAATTCATCGTACCCTATTTATACTTCTTATATATCTTATGGTTACCCTTTAATATCAACCGGTTTTTTTTACTAATACTGAGTTTTGCATTTGGGTTAACGCTGGATTATTTTACAGGAACACCCGGCTTACATGCAGCGCCATGCGTGTTAATTGCTTTCATTCGTCCCTTTTTATTAAACTTACTGATACCCCAGGAAACAACAGAACAGAGTTATCTTGAACCTTCCATTAAAAGCATGGGCTGGGCACCCTATAGTTTATACGCATTTCTGTTAACCTTTTTTCATCACTTCTATTTAGTATTGATAGAATGGTTGCAATTTGGAAATTTCCTTTATTTTATTGGAAAAGTGCTCGGTACTACTGCGGTTAGTTTACTGCTGATCTTTATTTCAGAAATGCTTTTCTTCCGTAAAGCAAGATTCAGAACCAATGCGTAAAAATGTTTTTGTTTTATGACAGCTTTTCATGGGGACACAGCTTTTATATTCTTATTTGCTCAATGCACATTGTTGAATAACTTTTTTACAAAACATTATTGCATTATCAGTTTGTAATCATCAACTTTGTGATACTTCATCTCATAAATAATCTTCTAAACACTATATGTCGGTATTTAATCAAAGCAGAAGTAGGGTAATACAGATCATATTTGCTGCTGTATTTATTGTGATCGTTGCCCAACTGATCAACCTGCAGGCCTTTTCTCCCAAATACAGGCTGGCCGCTGAAAACAATGCCATTTACAGAAAAGTGATCTATCCGGACAGGGGGATCATTTTTGACAGAAAAAAAAGAAGCCTTCTTGAAAATACCATCATGTTCGATCTTGTTGTTACCCCCTCCGAATCCAGGGGTACGGATACATTAACCCTATGCAATCTCTTAAATATTGATACTACAGACTACAAAAAAAGGATGCGGGAAATTATTTTCAAGAATACATCCGTTCGACCAAGTGTTTTTGAACCATTGCTCACCCCCGAACTCTATGCCAAACTGAACGAGAACATGTATAAATTCCCGGGATTTATATTAAGTGAACGTTCTGCCAGAACCTATCCTTACAGCACTGCCGGAAATGTGCTAGGCTATATTGCTGAAGTTGATACAGGCTTTTTAAGAAAGCATGCCGATGAACATTATGAAATGGGCGATTACGCAGGTATGACCGGGCTTGAAAGGGTCTATGAAAAAGTATTAATGGGTCAGCGAGGAATTAAAAGATTGATACGGGACAATAAAAGCAGGTTGCAGGGGTCGTTTGAGAACGGGTTATTCGATACTGCGCAAATTGCAGGTAAGAATTTGTATTTAAGCCTTGATGTTGAATTACAACAAATGGCGGAAAAATTAATGACCAATAAAGTAGGAAGTGTTGTTGCCATTGACCCTAAGACAGGGGGTATCTTGTGTATGGTAAGTGCTCCTACTTACAATCCCAATTATTTAACCGGTAATCAAAGAAGAAAACATTTTGCTGAATTGGCACTTGATCCGAGACTCCCATTTAATAATCGGGCATTGGGCAATAAATATTCTCCGGGTTCAACATTTAAAACAATTTCCGGAATTATCGGTTTAACAGAAGGTGTAATTACAGAACACACTACTGTTAGTTGTCCGGGTTATTTTGAAGGTTGCGGAACAGGTAAACCAAAATGTTTGGATAAAGGCGTTTTTAATTTTAAAGAAGCTGTTGCATTCAGTGATAATACTTATTTTTCGACAGTCTATAAAAGAATATTGGACCAATCAAGATATGGTGGTGCAGACAGTGCATTAAAAGTATTTAATAAATATGCAATTACTTTCGGGCTTGGTCATAAATTAGGAGTTGATCTTCCCTCCGAAAAAAATGGCAACCTTCCTATTTCTTCTTATTACAGAAAAATTTTCGGGCCTAAATGGTATTCCTGCAATATCATTTCAAATGCCATCGGACAAGGTGAAGTACAAACAACGATGATACAATTGGCAAATGTAATGGCCATCATTGCCAATAAAGGATGGTATTATGCACCGCATGTTGTTGATTCAATTGAAGGCGGTGATGAATATAATATGCTGGATACCTTTAAAATAAAACATTATACTGATAAAAGGATCCCTGATTCAATTTTTGATGCAGTGCAGGATGGCATGCAGGGTGTTGTTGATTTTGGAACGGCTGCAGGCAGGTCAAGAATTCCCGGTATCGTAATGTGTGGAAAAACAGGAACTGTTGAAAATTATGATCATGGAATCAAACAACAAGACCATTCTTTCTTTGGCGCATTTGCACCAAGGGGTAATCCTAAAATTGCCATTGCCGTTATTTGCGAAAATGCCGGACAGGGTGCTTGGTTTGCAGCCCCTATTGCAAGCTTACTCGTTGAAAAATATTTGCGTGACTCGATTACAAGCCCGGAAAGAAAGCTACAGTTTGAAGAATTGAAGAATACAAATTTAATACCCCGTTTGATGCGTTTAGCGATGAATAAAATGGATTCCTTAAAACAGATCAAAGAAAATCAATTGTTGCTTCAACAAAGAATGGATAAAGAATCAAACGATACTTTAGACGGCGAAGATGGTACTGAACAGGAAAACGCAAAACCTGCTACACCCAAGTCATCAAAAGATGCAGTTCCTAAAACAAAGAACACCGCGGCAGCAATTTTAGTGAATGAAGAAAGAAAAAATAAAAAAATCTCAAGAACAATATAATTAATGAATAATAGAAATACTTCTATTTCGCAAGGTATTGATTGGGTTGTTGTATGGCTCTATGCTGTTTTAGTAGCTATTGGGATACTATGCATTTTTATGGTGGAGTATAAACCGGGCACAGATTGGATGCAAACTTTTATAAGTGGTAAAACCAACTACAGTAAGCAATTAATATTTACGGGGGTTTGCGCTGTTGCTGCCATATTTATTTTACTGGCAGATAGTAAATTGTTTACTGCATTTGCCAACCTTTTATATGCCTTCGGTATTTTGTTGATGTTTGCCACATTTGTGATCGGCAAAAGTATCAATGGTTCTAAAAGCTGGATCCCATTGGGTGGCGGATTTAATTTACAACCGGCGGAGTTATGTAAAATATTTACTGCATTAGCATTAGCCAAATTCTTTTCAAGACAGGAAACAGATTTCAGCAAATTAAAATCACAGATCATAGGAGTTAGCATTGCTTTGGCTCCTGCTGTTCTTTCGCATTTTCAACACGAGGATGGATTGGCATTGGCTTATCTGTCCTTCTTTCTGGTCCTGTATCGCGAGGGCCTTCCTCCGCAAATTTTAATCATCGGTACAACGTTCGGAATCTTAGTTGTGGCCACACTTATCCTGGAGCCCAATACTTTAGCAATCATACTTACAGTAATAGCGATCATAACCATTTATTTTTTGCGCAAATCCATCAAACGAAAAAAAAATATTTTACTTCTGATCATTTCATTATGGGTTCTTGCAGTTGGCATACAAAGATTTGCTGTGCCCTATATTTTTAATAATGTTTTTGAATGTTACCAGAGTACGCGTATCTATAGCATGGTGGGCAAAGATTATGATTGCAGTATGAATCATCATAAAAGTAAAGGCAATGAAAAGCCAGCAAGGAAACCTGATGATTATAATGTACGACAAAGCAAAATTGCCATTGGTTCAGGTGAGTTATTTGGCAAAGGTTTTTTAAAGGGCACACAAACCAGAGGAAAGTATGTACCGGAGCAGCATACCGATTTCATTTTTACATCATTGGCTGAAGCATTTGGATTATTAGGTTGTGTGATTTTTCTCGGCATTTATTTAATTCTTCTCAATAGGATCATCCGTATTGCAGAAAGGCAAAGAAGTACATTCAGCAGGGTATATGGTTATAGTGTGGCCAGTATCATCTTTTTTCATATTACTGTGAACGTTTGTATGACGATCGGGCTTTTCCCTATCATTGGCATTCCCTTGCCACTGGTCAGTTACGGAGGTTCGTCATTGCTTACTTTTTCCATTCTCATTTTTATTTTAATCAGATTAGATGCCGACAGGCAAATGGTATTGAGATAATATTTTCAATAATTGAAAGGAAGAAATTAATCAGAAACTACTATGATTGAAAAGCGTTTTCAAAATCAAAATACATTTACAATAATCCCACTTTCAGAAGGAAGTTTTACAGTTGACAAAACAAAAATTTTCCATCCCTTCGAGAAAGATAAAGATCATTTGCAACAAAGATCAGTGGGCAGTTTGTTGGTAGAAGTACAACCGTTTATCATTATCACTTCCACGGATATTTTATTGATCGATTGCGGCTTGGGCTTTAGTAAAGATGGAGAATTACAAATTCATTCTAATTTAAAGGCGAATGGCATCCAGCCGGATCAGATAACAAAAGTATTGATGAGCCATTTACACAAAGATCATGCAGGTGGGCTCAGTAAAATGGATAAGTTTGGTAATTATCATTTATCATTCCCCAATGCTAGATATTACGTGCAGCGAAAAGAATTTGAATTTGCCATAGAAAAAGGTTTCCCTTCTTATATGAGTGAGGAGATTTCAGCACTGCAAAATAATCCAAAGGTTGAATGGTTGAACGGTGATGGAACGATCGATAACAGCATTCAATATCATATGACTTCAGCACATAGTCCTTTCCACCAAGTATTCTGGATTAATAATGGAGATGAAAAATTATTTTTCGGTGGAGACGATGCACCCCAATTGCAGCAAATGAAAAATAAATTCGTTGCCAAGTATGATTTCGACGGAAAGAAGTGCATGGAACTGCGGCAGCAATGGTGGCAAGAAGGGCAAGTTGAGGGTTGGACTTTCTTATTTTATCATGATACCAAAACGCCCTATTACAAATTCATTTAAAAAGAGCTTTAATTGTAAAGCTCTTTTTAATATTATCGTTGTTTATTTTGTTGCCTTATCTCCTTCATTTTTTGCCTGTTCTCCAGTTCATTTTTAATGTAATTACCAAATTCTCTTTCTGACAGAAATGCTTTATTTACTCTTTCATCAGTTCCCAATACTTTTTTAAACTCTCCCCAATACTTCTTCTTTAAAGAAAGTAATTTTTCATCTAAACCGATTACATCATCTTTCATAGATTTTCTTGCATCATTCATTTCATCGGTGTAGTTATAATAAACCGGCCAAAATTTTTGTGCTTCGTCAGAACTTAGATTCAATTGCCTGGTCATATAAGCAATCTTCAATCCTTGAAGATTACCTAAGCCGCCAGGTTGCTGCGAAAAAGTTGTTCCACTTATCAGCAATGCGAGTATCAAAAAATATTTTTTCATGTCCTATAAAATTAGTCAGTTTTTAAGGGTGTCTCTAAATAGGTTTCAGTATTTTCATTTAAATATTGTTGCAATTCCTCATCACTGGTTAGTTTAAGGCTTTCCTGAACATGTTTCGCATCTCCCCGCATCTCTACTCCTTCATCGCTTAATGCCACAACATGATCGGTAACGTAATTATTTAGCTCTTCATCGCTTACTTTTTTTATTTCTTTGATAATGTATGAAGGCGAATTGTGATAGTTGTAGAAAAATCCTCCTGAAACTAATACACCGGCAATAATGACTGCAGCTGCATAGCTGACCCACTTTCGTGTATTACTGAATGAAATGACTTTTGCGGTCCTTTTATTGTTTTCTGTAACCACAAGGTTTTCAAAATACTTAGAAGGAATGCTGTAAACATTTTTTTTGCTGATATCATTCAAGGAAGGAGCTATGTTCTCGAGTTCAGCAAATATTTCATTTTCTTTTGTTTCAATGCTGGAGATAACAGTATCTGATAATGTCTCGAAATATCCCTGAGGTACGTGAAAAATATTTGAATTTGGGGCCGCAAATAGTATTGCCTCATTGATGCGCGCTCTAATATCGGTAGCTAAATGTTCAAAATAGCCGCTTGGAACGGTATAAACATCCAACTTCCGTATCGATGCAAGAATGGGGGTATTTGCTTTTAACTCTTCCTGTATAAATCCCGTCTTTTCCATTTCAGTGTCTATAAGACTATATTATTTCCATTTTGTTTAACGATTCAGGATAAAATCCTCGATTTTCTTTGCTGCATGATGATAACTTGCCTTTAAAGCACCTTCACTGGTATCCAATATACGACTCATTTCTTCATAAGGCATCTCATCATAATATCGAAGGTTAAACACCAATCGTTGCTTTTCCGGCAGATTTTGGATGGCTAATTGTAATTTCCATTCTAATTTATTGGCATCAAACCCTTCATCTGCCTTTATTTTATTACTCAAACCGCTTTCCACCCCATTTATACTAATAACTGCCTTTTTTTTCTGTTGCTCCAGAAAAGTAAGGCTCTCATTGGTGGCAATTCGATATAACCAGGTGAATAATTGACTGTCTTCTCTGAAATTCTCCAATCCTTTCCACACTTTGATAAACATATTCTGCAATACATCGTTGGTATCGTCATGGTCAACAAGCATTCTTCTGATATGCCAGTATAATTTTTCCTGATACTTTTTGATAATAGCAGTAAATGCCTTCTCTTTTAACAGGGGCTGGCTGAACTCGTACAAAAGTTCTTTGTCGTCCATATGCATGCAGGGAAATTAGAAAAATAAATTGATACGCCGCTCAAAGACTTGTTTTATGGCGGAAAGTTTAATCAAAAGCATAAGAAAATAAATCAGATGAACGGGTTGCAATTCTTCTGAGAAAGAATCGAACACAATAATACCGGTAAATACTTCTACAGGTATTCGCATCAGATATGCAGAATATGTAGCTTTGCTTTCCTTAAAACACGAAATAATATGAAAAAATTTCTTCTATCGATTGCTTTAGTGCTTTTCATATTCCGCAGCTATGCGGATGAAGGCATGTGGATACCGCTTTTATTAGGCGAGCAAGTTTACAAAGACATGGTGAAAAAAGGTTTGAAACTGAAACCTGAACAATTGTACAGCATCAACCAATCGTCTATTAAAGATGCCATTATCATTTTCGGAGGAGGGTGTACCGGCGAAATTGTAAGTGATAAGGGTTTGATCTTTACCAATCACCATTGCGGTTACGATGCCATTGCCAATGCATCAACTGTTGAACACAATTATTTAAGAGATGGTTTTTTTGCTGCTGATATGAGCAAAGAGATCCAGTCAAAATTATCAGTTCGCTTTTTGAACAGGATCGAAGATGTTACGCAGAAAGTAATGGATGCTTTGGGAAAGACCGAAGGCATGGAACGCGCACAAAAATTAATTGCAGCACAATCATCCATTGTAAAAGAAGTTGTTGGAACTGATGAATTCAAGGCAGCGGTAGTGGTTAGTTTATTTAAAGGCAATCAATACTTTTTATACGTGTATGATGTTTTTAAAGATGTTCGTTTGGTAGGTAATCCTCCTGAAAGCATTGGCAAATTTGGTGGTGATACGGATAATTGGGAATGGCCAAGACATACCGGTGATTTTTCAGTATTCCGTGTGTACATGAGCAAAGACGGAAAGCCTGCCAACTATAGTGCAGATAATGTTCCGTTGAAACCTAAGCACTTTTTACCTGTCAGCATCAAAGGCTTTAAAGATGGCGACTATAGTATGATATTCGGTTATCCGGGCAGCACCAACCGCTATGAAACATCTTACGGCGTTAAGTTAAGTACCGATATCAATAATCCTACGCTAGTGAAGCTTCGTGACATGCGTTTGAAATATATGTTCTCAGAAATGATGAAAGATCCTGCCATTAAATTGCAACTCGCTTCTTCCTATGCTTCTATCGCCAACTATTGGAAATTCTATGATGGCGAAACAAAGCAATTATTGAAATATGATATCTACGGCCAAAAACAAAAAACAGAGACCGACTTTGTTTCTTGGGCAAAAGGAAAGGCCGAGTACGAAAATATCTTTACGGATTATCAGAAAAACTATGAAGCATGGAGACCCTATGCCACACAAGGCATGTATATGAGAGAAGGGATCATGGGATCTCCGTTATTGGCTTATACGGCAAGTTGGAGCGGATTAGAACAAGTACTCAGCAAAAAAGATGTAAGTAAAGAAGACATTACGAAAGCCATCAACAATGCAAAAGCTGCCAAAGAGAACTTCCTGAAAGATGAAAACAAAAAAAGTGATCAGAATATTTTGGCTTCTGTGCTGATGATGTATAATACCGATATTGCAAAAGAGCAACAACCTGCCGGATTTTATGAAGGTCTTTTCAAAAATTTCAACAGCATTGATGAAAGCCCCTATAAAAGATATACTGCCGATGTTTTTGAAAACACCATGGCATTCGATGGTAATAAATGGAATGATTTTATAGCAAATCCAACTGTAGCTGCACTACAGGCTGATCCTGCTTATAAAACAACAATGGCTTTTTTGAAAAACTGGAATCAGAATTATTTATCAAAGAATCAAGCTTTTGTAAATAAGAACAATGATCTGGGCAGAGGATACATGAAAGGTTTATTTGAAAAAGAACCTGTAAAAATGAAAGGCACTTACCCAGATGCAAACTTTACCATGCGGGTTTCTTATGGAAACGTAAAAAGCTATCAACCCAAGGATGCAGTGAAATATGATTTTGTTTGTACACTCAGCGGTGTTGCGGCAAAATATGTTCCGGGTGATTATGAATTTGATCTGCCCGCTAAATTTTTAGACCTGTATAAAGCAAAGGACTTTGGTGATTATGCTGATGCAAAATATAAAGACATCATAGTTACTTTCATCACCACCAATGATATTACAGGTGGCAATTCCGGCTCTCCTGTCTTAAATGCGAACGGCGAATTGATCGGACTGGCATTTGATGGCAACTATGAAGCATTAAGCCATAAGCTTGCATTCGACAAAGATCTCAACCGCACCATTTGTGTTGATGTTCGTTATGTATTATGGTGCATTGATAAATTAGGAGGTGCCAAGCATATTGTGGATGAATTGAAATTAGTGAAATAGACCCCTTGATTGCTTTACATAAAAATCAGTGTAAGACTAAAAACTTACACTGATTTTTTTTGGAGTACACTACAGCAAATTTTTTAGTATTAGTAGGCATCTTGAATCATCAATACTTGTACATTTTTTAACTGAACGTGATTTAAATATTCCAATCACCCACATAATTTGATGGATCTGACAACAGCCATTTCTTCACAATTTCTTCAATAGAGGCTACTACAAAAGGTTTGGAAATATAATCGTTCATCCCGGCCTGTAAACATTTTTCTTTCTCGTCTTTCAGGGTCCCTGCAGTTAAAGCGATAATTGGGATATGTCTTTCGTCTTCTGTTTTACGAATTTGTATTGTTGCATCATAGCCATTCATTTCCGGCATTTGAATATCCATGAATACAATATCGGGTTGCTCATTGTTGTATTGAGTGATGGCTTCCCTACCGTCTACCGCTTCTATTATTTTAGCATTGGGAAGAATATTGCCGATGATGGTTTTTATTAAAAGGATATTAAATGTATTATCGTCTACTACTAAAACCTTATAATATTCAAACTTTGAATTTATTTTATCTTTTTGGGCTATACTATTTTCGCTACTTGTTTTGTGATGCTTGTTTTTAAGTTTCAGTTTAGATAATGCATCAAATAAATACTTCATTTTTATAGGCTTCACCAACCGAAGGTTCACTTTTAAATTTTTACAAGCCACATTGATGCTTTCGTCGTCGGAAGAACTATGTAATAACATGATCGGCAACTCTGTCAAGTTTAGATCATTTCGAATATTTCTAATCGTTTCAATTCCATCCATTACCGGCATATGATAGTCCATCAATATCACATCATATGTTTTTCCGGCTTTCAATTTTTTGATCGCTTCTACTCCATTTTCGGCTTCTTCAACATTTATTTGTTTGAGTGCCAGCATGTCTTTTAAAATAAGACGATTGTTGGTATTATCGTCCACGATCAAAATGTTCTTATAATTATACGTGTTTGTCCACTCGACTGCATCACCATCCATTATTTTTACATCAAGTGTAAAAAAGAAGGTACTTCCCTTTTGAGGTGTACTTTCCAATTGTAATTCACTGCCCATTAATCCTAATAATTTCTTTGAAATAGCAAGCCCCAGTCCCGTACCTCCGAATTTCCTGTTGATAGAAGCATCTTCCTGAGAGAATGCATCAAATATTTTTTCCTGATTGGCGGGATCGATGCCGATACCTGTGTCTCTCACAGAGAATTTGAAAGTTGTTCTTTCTTTCAAATCATTTTTAAGGGTCTCAATTTTAAGCTCAACTTCCCCGGCTGCAGTAAACTTAACCGCGTTACCCATCAAATTTACCAATACCTGTCTCAATCGTATTGCATCGGTCCAAATAAACCGCGGAACATCCAATGCAATATTTAAAAGCACTTCCAGATTCTTTTTGTTTGCCTGAAAACTGATCACGTCTGCAACCTGATAACCTATTTCAAAAACATCAGTCTTATCTACATCGATTTCCAGTTTCCCTGCTTCAATTTTCGAAAAGTCAAGGATCGCATTAATAATATCCAATAACGAGTTGGCTGACTGATACACAGCTGAAACATATTGATGTTGCGTATCTCCTAATTTGGTCTTTAACAAAAGATCGGAAAATCCAACAACACTATTTAACGGTGTACGAATCTCATGACTCATATTAGCAAGAAACTCCGATTTGGCTCTACTTCCGGCTTCAGCTTTCTCTTTTGCTTTTATCAATTCCTTTTCCATTTGTTTCCTTTCCGAAATATCCCGTTTAATCGCTATCCAATGTGTATATTTTCCGTCACTGTTGGCTACAGGTGTAATGGAAAGTATTGACCAAAATGCTTCTCCATTTTTTCTGTAATCACTTATTTCCATTTCACATGATTCATGTTTCGATATGGCCTCATTAATAAGTTGCAGTTTGCTGCCGCCGGATTTATTGTCGCGTAAAATCCTTGGTGTTTTACCAATAAATTCCTCCTTCGAGTAGCCTGTCATTTTGCAACAACCTTCATTTACATAAATAACTTTGGAGAGCGCTAAATCGTTTTGATCTATTTCTACGATCTGAATGGCATCTATCGAGTTGTCTATGGCAGTCTCCAATAATTTTCGCTGCGTTTCTTCTTCTTTTCTCTTCGTAATATCTTTCCCGATCCCTACTAACCCAATAATCTTTCCTTGTTCATCTCTAATCGGAACTTTTGAATTCAACATCCAATGCTTCTGATTCTGATTATCAACAAAAAAGTCTTCTTTGTTCAATTGCGGTAATCCTGATTGAAAAACAAATTGATCATCGGCAAAGGAACTATCCGCTATTTCTTTGGGATAAATGTCATAATCATTTTTACCGAGCACTTCTTCTTCCGACTGCAATCCCATATACTTAACATCAACAGGATTGGCAATTACTTTACGGCTCTGATTGTCTTTTACATAAACAGAATCAGGAAGATTATCAATCAATGCCCTTAAAAGATTCCGTTCATATTTAATATCATTTTCGGCTTTTTTAAGATCAGAGATATCACGGAATATAGCCAACGTGCCAACAACCTTCTCACCCTCGTATTGTGGGTTTGCCGTAATCAAAATACTTTTTTTACTCCCGTCTTTTAATACTATTTCAGACTCGTACACGCTGGCCTTCCCTTCTTTACGTACGCCGGTTTGATTAATGATAAAATCAAAATTTTCCTTTGTAAAATAATGCTCCAGGCTTGTATCGATCAATTCGCCGCTATTCGCACCAAATATTTTTTCTGCGGCGGTATTTGCAAAAACAAATTTTTCATGAATATCGCATATAGCAATACCCTCTCCAATACTTTCTATTAAGTAACTATAGCTTTCCTCTTTTCTTTTACGTTCAATTATATTTTTTTTTAAGGGCCGGAATAAAAACAGATAGATGGCCGGGAAAATAATAAGGGCAAGTATAGAAGAATCCAATAACGCTTCAGTCCAAAGAGAAAGTGGCGGCAATTTTTTTAGCAAGAGCATCACCAATGTCTCACTGATGAAAACACATACTATCAACAAAAAAAATATGCCGTTTTCTGCCTTATTCGTAAACCACAATTTTGTTTGCCTGTTTTTCATTCGAGAACTATTGGAAAATGTTTTATGCAATTATTTTCTGAAGATATATTTTCTTCTTTCATTTTTTTCTTTGACAAAGATTTTTACAACAGCTTTTAAAAGTGATTTGTTTGCTTGTAGTCTTAACCATTACAGGAAATCTGACGAATTTTTAGGCTACTATTGAAAGGTACAAAAAAATGAGTTTGATGCTGTCTGAATAAAAAATACGTGAGTTAATTAATCAATTGTCTTTCCAACCCCATAAATGGAGACATGCATAAGTTCTATAAGGGCTCCATTTCGAAGATAGCTTCAACATTTGTTCTTTCAGCTTCTTTTTATCATCAATAGGCAGTTTATAGATCTTCGTCATAGCTTGTTGAATACCCAGATCATCCACAGCAAAAACATCTTCCCTACCCAAACTGAACATCAATAACATTTCTACCGTCCATTTGCCAACGCCCTTAATTTGTGTGAGCAATTCAACAATTTCCTCATCCTGCATTTGTAATAATTTTTTGTCTGTTATTTTATTTTCGATACAAAACAGCGCTACATTTTTTACATAATTCACTTTCGCATTCGACAAACCAACAGCTCTCAGTTTTTCAAAAGGCATATCTAACACCTGTTGTGGTTTGGGTTCTTTGCCTTTAAATAAATCCAGAAAGCGATGAAAAATAACTTTCGCAACTTTTGTACTTAATTGCTGACTCATGATACTAGCCATTAAACGCAGCGCAATATTCTGATGCAGTTTTAACTCATGCATTTCTTGACCAATGATCTTGGCTAATTTTTTATCTTTCTTCAAATGTGTTGCATAACTCATGGCAATCATTTAATTTTTAAATTTGTTCATTAAAGATAGTTGATGAAAAGAGAAATCATCACAACAAGAGACGGAAGCAATTCCATTTCCATTCCCGAATTAAATGTTACTTATCACAGCATTCATGGTGCTTTGCAGGAAAGCAGGCATGTTTATATTGATGCAGGGTTGCTGCCCTTATTACATCAGCACGAAACCATACATGTTTTTGAAATGGGTTTCGGAACAGGGTTAAATGCACTACTTAGCCTGCAAAC
>Ga0007854_10001316_pt1 | contig 15849 bp, 15 predicted proteins | sample CryBogCBH12Aug08_FD_60382 | JGI IMG/M metagenome (GOLD analysis project Ga0007854, IMG submission 60382) | Freshwater microbial communities from Crystal Bog, Wisconsin, USA - CBH12Aug08 | ecosystem: Environmental > Aquatic > Freshwater > Lake | place: Crystal Bog, Wisconsin, USA | collected...
TTCAGCGACAGCCGGCTTTATGCCCCGGATCACAGCCATCTGCTGCGTCCCAAGGCCGACGGATAAGCAGGACCGGGATGCCCAACTGGCGGGCGGCGGTGATTTTAGCCGCAGTCGCCGGGCCGCCGCTTTGTTTGCTGACCAGCAGATCGATGGCGAAATGACGCAAGAGGCGTTTTTCGTCCGCCAATTGAAAAGGCCCGCCATCCACCAGCACCGCCTGACGGGGAAAAAGCGGACGATCCACAGCCGGCGACTCCATCAGGCGGATCAGATAAAAGGGGCCGCCAAATTTCGTAAAAGCGACCAAGGACCCCGCCCCCACCGTCAGGAAAATGCGACGCCCCAGTTTTGGTGCCATCCGCGCCGCCATCGCCATGTCGGTAGCCCAGAACCAGCGATCACCCGGGCGTTTGGGCCAGACGGGACGCTCAAGGCGTTCGAGCGGCAGACCAAGCTGACGGCAGACCGCCCGGGCATGGGCGGAAATCGTCGCGGCGAAGGGATGGGTGGCATCAATCACCCGGCTGATTTTCTCGGTCACCAGGAAGTCTGCCAGCCCGGCGACACCGCCGAACCCGCCAATGCGCACCGCCCCCTCGAGAGCGGGCGGATGGGCCAGACGTCCGGCCAGCGAAGTGATGACCTGGAGCCCTTGGCGATGCAGCCGACCGGCCAAGGCCGCCGCTTCGCCGGTGCCGCCCAGAATGAGAACTCTATCCCGCATGGCCGATGATCGTCCCTTGGCGGTCGACCACCACCACATCGACGGCACAATGGCCGGAAAGACAGGCCATAACCGCCTCGCGGGAGCGGGCAGCGACAAGTTCGGCAAGGCGCCAGGGTTCCCCGATCTTCTGGATAAGAGCCGCTGACCCGGCTTCCTTGGCGGCCAAAACCGTCTTGGCCGGCGCACCGGCTTCGGCCAATAAAAGCGCCAGCCTGTCTTTGTCGATTGTGGCCGCCTGGGAATGCAGATCGAGATGGCCGGCCGCCAATTTGGACAATTTGGCAAAGCCGCCGCCAATGGTCAGGCGGGGCACCGGATGGCGGCGCAGATATTTCAGCAAGCCGCCGGCAAAGCCGCCCATATCGATCATCGATTGCGGGTTCAAGCCATGCAGCCGTTGGACCGCTTCTTCCGAGGTTTTGCCGGTACATCCGGCCAAATGGCCAAGTCCCAAGGCCCGGGCCACATCGACCCCGCTCTGGATCGCATGGATCCAGGCGGCGCAGCTATAGGGAATAACCACACCGGTGGTTCCCAGGATGGACAGACCTTCGACAATGCCCAAACGGGCATTCATGGTCTGATGGGCCAGGCGCTCGCCCCCCGGGATGGAGATGGTAACCCTGGCGTCGAGAGAGACCCCCAAATTTTCCATATTGGCGGCAATCTGACGGCGCGGTCCGGGGTTAATCGCCGGCTCGCCTACGGCCAAAGGCAGGCCCGGCAAAGTAACCCGGCCAACCCCGGGACCGGCATGAAAAGACAGTCCGGCGCCGGGCGCCGCCCGTTGCACCCGCACCACGATCTCGGCCCCATGGGTAACATCGGGATCATCCCCGGCATCCTTGATCACCCCGGCCTCGGCCCAGCCCTCGCCCAAGCCAGCGCGGCTGAGAGCAAAAGACGGGGTCTGGCCTTGCGGCAGGACAATCTCCGCCCGCTCGGGAAAGCAGCCCGATAGCAGGGCCGACCAGGCCGCCTTGGCCGCCGCCGCCGCCGAGGCCCCGGTGGTCCAGCCTTTGCGCAGCGGCTTTTCCATCAGCCCATCGTCCCGTTCATGGAGTGCCTTTTAATCCTGCCAACAGCCAGGACCATACCCATCCCGCCAAGGCCTTGTCGATGCTGTTCGACAAGCGCCGAAGAAAAGTCGTTTGCCCGGCTGATAAATTCGGTGTAGTCCCCGGCGATGGATCGCTTGCCGTTTTCTTTGCCTGAACTTTTGCCCGGCCATGTCTGGCTGGTGGGGGCCGGTCCTGGCGACCCCGGCCTGTTATCCCTGCTGGCCTTGCAGGCGCTTCGCCACGCCGATGTCATCATTTACGATGCCCTGGTGGATCCCCGGATCCTGGCCCTGGCCCATCCCGCGACCCTTTGCGAGTTTGCCGGAAAACGCGGCGGCAAGCCGTCGATCCGTCAGCCGGACATCTCTGAGCGCCTGATCTTGCTGGCACGGCAAGGGCGCCGGGTTTTGCGGCTCAAAGGCGGTGATCCCTTTGTCTTTGGCCGCGGTGCCGAGGAGGCGATGGCCCTGGCTTTGGCGCAGATCCCCTTCCGCATTGTTCCCGGCGTCACCTCGGGAATCGGCGGGTTGGCCTATGCCGGCATCCCGGCCACATCCCGGGAAACCAATTCCGCCATAACCTTTGTCACCGGGCACGATGCCTCGGGTGAGGTGCCGGATAGCCTGGACTGGTCAGCGCTGGCGAAAACCGCGCCGGTCATCGTTTTTTATATGGCTTTGCGCAATCTCCAGCGCATCACCGATCAATTGATCCAGTCCGGACGGCCGGCGGATGAACCGGCGGCGGTTATTTCGCGCGCCGCCACCGAACGGCAGCGGGTTTTGGTCGGCACGCTGTCGGACATTGCCGCGCTGGCGGCCCGCGAGGCCATAGAACCGCCGGCTCTGGTGGTCATCGGCCCCGTGGTCCCTTTGCGCCAGCATCTTGATTGGCTGGGCGGCCTGGCGAAAACGCTGCAAAAAGACTGAAGGCCCCTAAATGGACGAGCCGACCGCCCTCCTGATCCTGCTCAAAGCCGGTCTGCACCAATGCCGGGTCCTTGCCTCCGGTCAAGGCGGCCTGCTTTTCAGTCTTTGGCTGGCCGGCCTGACCGGCGGGATAAGCCATTGCGCCGGCATGTGCGGCCCCTTTGTCCTATCTCAGGTGGCGGCCAGACTTGAAACAACCCCGGCCACCGCAATGCGGGAATGGCATCGGCTGACCGGAGCCGCCCTGATCCCCTATCATTTTGGCCGAGCAACCACTTACGCCTTGCTGGGGGCCGTCGCCGCTGCGGTAAGCGACCGGTTGAAACAGCTGTCCGCATTGCATTGGCTATCGGCCGCGCTTTTAGTGACGGCTGCGCTGTTTATGCTGGCCATGGCCGTCCCGGCCTGGCGGCGCCACTGGGATCAAGCGAACCAGCAGGAAGGCTGGTGGAGCCGCAGCCTGGGACGCTGGGCGCAACCGCTGTTTGCCCGGCCAACCGGCTGGCGCGGCTATGGCCTGGGCGTAGCATTGGGGTTCATCCCTTGTGGGCTTTTATGGGGCGCCCTGGCCGCTGCCAGCGCGCTGGGCCGGCCCGCCCTGGGGGCTCTGGCCATGCTCGCTTTTACACTGGGAACGCTGCCAAGCCTGCTCGCGATCGGCCTGCTTGGCCATCTGGCCGGCAGCCGCTGGCGTGCTCAGCTGTTGCGCTATGCCCCGCTTTTGTTGATGCTGAACGCAGCCGTGCTTCTTTTGCTGGCCTGGCAATATTTGGTCTGACCGATGAAACCTCCTTTCCTGAGACTTATCCTGATCGCCGGCCTGCTGGCCACCGCCGCCCTGGCTATTCTGCCCAGGCTGATGGTCGCGACCAATGACGGGACGCAAATCGGCGGCGCTTTCACTTTGGTCGACCATACCGGACGTCAGGTAAGCGAGGCCGATTATCGCGGCAAAATCATGCTGGTCTTTTTCGGCTATAGTTTTTGTCCGGATGTCTGCCCCACCACCTTGGCCACTGTTGCCCAAGCCGTTGAAAGTTTGACGCCTTCTGAACAAAATCAGCTGGCCCCCCTGTTCATTACCGTCGATCCGGAACGCGATACGGTGCCCAAGATGGCGGACTATGTGGCCAATTTTTCCCCAGCGATTATCGGTTTAACCGGCAGCCCCGAACAGATCAAAGCGGTCAGCCAAGCCTATCGGGTCTATGCCCGCAAGGTCGAGGAGGGAAACGGACCCTATAGCGTTGATCACAGCGCCATCCTTTACCTGATGGATGGCAAAGGGCGTTATGTGACGCATTTCGACCCCTCGGTGACGTCCGACCGCCTTGTCGCCGCTATCCGCAAGCAGCTGGGCTCATGAGCGCCAGGGGATTGATCATCGCCGCCCCGGCTTCGGGCAGCGGCAAGACCATTTTCACCCTGGGCTTGCTGCGGGCCTTGCAGAGCAGAGCCATTCCGCTGGCTTCGGCCAAAGTTGGTCCGGACTATATTGACCCGGCCTTTCACGCGGCCGCCGGTCGCGGCAGCTGTCTTAACCTGGATAGCTGGGCGATGCGCAACGCCACCATTGCGCGGGCGGTGGCAAGTCTGTCGGAGCGGGCCGAGTTGATCATCACCGAAGGGGTCATGGGTCTGTTCGATGGTGCCGACCTGCCCGAGGGCGGCCCCTGCGGCTCGACCGCCGATCTGGCGGCCATGACCGGCTGGCCGGTTCTTTTGCTGGTGGATTTGAAGGGTCAAGCCGCCTCGGCCGCCGCGCTGGTGGATGGCTTCCGGCGCTATCGTCCGGATGTCCCACTGGCTGGCGTCCTGTTCAACCGCCTGGGCAGCGCCGCGCACCGGGCCATGGTCGAACGGGCGATGGCGCAGTGCTGCCCGGAGCTGCCGATCCTGGGCTGGCTGCCGCGTCATGCCGCCCTGGCCCTACCGGAACGTCATCTTGGGCTGGTCCAGGCCCTGGAAACCCCGGAACTGGAAGCCCGCATGGATGAAGCCGCGGCGATCGTGGAGCGGCATGTGGATCTGGACAGGCTGATCGCCCTGGCCCGGCCCGGGCTCATGGCACCGGCCGGCGGCCCCGATTGGCCCATCCCGCCGCTGGGTCAGTGCATTGCCATTGCCAGGGACGAGGCTTTCGCATTTTGCTATGCCGGCCTGCTGGCGGGCTGGCAGCAGGCCGGCGCCAGCTTGTCCTTTTTTTCGCCCTTGGCCGATCAGGCCCCGCCGGCCAGCGCCGATGCCATTTATCTGCCCGGCGGCTATCCCGAATTGCAGGCCGGGCGGCTGGCCTCCGCGTCTTGTTTCCTTGAGGGCTTACGCCGGGCGGCGGCAGGCGGCGCCTGGATTTACGGCGAATGCGGTGGCTATATGACCCTGGGCCAAGGGTTGGAGGATGCCCAAGGCGTCAGACATGGCATGGCCGGTTTGTTGCCGCTGGTCACCAGTTTTGCCAAGCGCCGGTTGCAGCTTGGCTATCGCCAGGTGGAACAGGCGGACACCTCGCCCCTGGGTCCGCTCAGAGCGCGTTTCCGCGGTCACGAGTTCCATTATGCCACGATCACCGAGGAAGGTGCGGGAGCGCCCCTGTTCCAGGCCGAAGACGCCGCCGGACGGTCTTTGGGCGGGATGGGCCGACGACGGGACCGGGTGATGGGCTCTTTTGTGCATCTGGTCGATCGCGTTTAACTGTGCCATGGTCCTAGCGTCCTGATCGATCCTGAAGTTCGAAATTAGCCGATGACACGAACTTCGGAACCGGGACACGAGCAGCGAGGAGCCCTATTGCGAATGTCCAAGCTTTCATCCACCAACAAGGCTCTGCCCTTCTGGAAAGCCAAGCGCCTTCTGGAAATGAGCCCGTCAGAGTGGGAAGCCCTATGTGACGGCTGCGGCCGCTGCTGCCTGCATAAACTGCAATTCGAGGATACCGGCGAACTTTGCTACACCAATGTGGCCTGTCGGCTGCTGGACCTGAAGACCTGCCGCTGCCGCAATTATGCGCAGCGACAGCGTCATGTCCCGGACTGTGTGCAATTGCGGCCAGATAATATTGCCGAATTGTCCTGGATGCCCTCGACCTGCGCCTATCGGCTGCTGTCCGAGGGCAAGGATCTGCCCTGGTGGCATCCTCTAGTCTCGGACGACCCGGCCACGGTGGTGGATGCCGGCATTTCCGTAAAGGGCCGGGTCATCGCGGAGAAGCGCGCCTGGACCTTGGAAAACCATATCGTCGATTGGCCCGCTTGAACGCTCTTCCTGACATTGCCGGCATTCCCCTGATCCTGCGGCGCAGCCGCAAGGCCAAAGCGGTTTCTTTGCGCCTGGACCCGATCAGCGGCCAGGCCCTGCTGGTGATACCGGCACATTTACCGGTCAAAACCGCTCTGGCCTTTGCCCAGGAGAAAGCCCAGTGGCTGATCGAACGACAGGCCAAACTGGCCCCGGCGATTTCCCTGAAGGACGGCGCGATCCTTCCCTTTCGGGGCGTAGATTATCGCCTCTCCCATCAGCCCGAAGCAAAACGCGGCGTCTGGCCGGGGGACGGGGTGATCCATGTTTCAGGCAAGGCCGAACATTTCACGCGGCGCCTGACCGACTGGCTGAAGGCCCAGGCCAAAGCCCAAATCGAGGAAGAAGCGCGCGCCCTGGCCCTGATCCTGGGGGTCAGTCTGGGCCGGATCACGGTGCGTGATACCAAAAGCCGCTGGGGCAGTTGCTCGCGCCGCGGGGATCTGTCTTTTTCCTGGCGCCTGGTCCTGGCCCCCCCCTTTGTGCTGAGCTATCTGGTGGCCCATGAACTGGCCCATCGCCTGGAAATGAACCACGGATCGGCTTTCTGGCAGTTGGTGAACCGCCTGACCCCTGACGCCGTCCGCGCGCGGCACTGGCTGAAAGGCCATGGGGCCGGACTGCATCGCATTGGTTAACCAATGGCAAGGCTCTAACCCGCTCTATTCAGCCATTCAAGCTTGGCGGCACCCGCACATACTATATCTCGCGTGAGAAGGAGAGAGTGAGATGCACCACGAAGACGCGGAGAACACGAAGCCATCGAGTACGCCAATGGCATAACTTTTTGTTTTTGAATGTATTTTCTGACCTTGAGGGAGAGAAGATGCCTCTAGCCGGGTTATGTCTTTCTGTGCTTCGTGTCTTCGTGGTGAATCAATATCTAGTGGGCGTGGGTGAAGAGCGGCTTAAATCCGCCCCAGGTCAATAACCATAGTCAGAAATTGACCATGGTTCTTGATCCGTCACCCCCAGTTCACGAGCTCATTAACCCCCCAACATTCTGACCAATCCACAAACAAAACCTATTGCGGAGAAGCAGTGCGCTTGCCGGTAAAGGGCGTTGCTCGACCTGAAGACAACATTTCAACCCTTTATGTTTGATGGAACAGCTCATAGGCAAATCAATTAACTGGACAGGGGGGAACATCCAGCGTCACGGGAGGTAAAGATGCTTTATGTTTTCGCTCCTGCCTCATGGTATCTGCAAGCAATTGTTGGAATATCACTTTTCTATGAACCTCTTCTGTTCCGCCGGCGATACTGGCACCAACAGCATCCATAACCATGTGTCCTATTTCATCGTCAACCTGATACCCATGACTACCAAAGATTTTCATTACTGTTGCCGATGCGTTAAGAAAGGCATTTGCTGCATATAGTTTTGCGACAGATGAGTTTAACGATGATTCAGCACCATCAATATATTTTGTTAATGCGTCATATGCGAGAACACGAGTTGACTCTAAATTAATTTTAACATCTGTTATTCTTTTTTGAATATATTGATGCTTTCTTATTGGAGTTCCAGATATACGCCGCTGACAAGAATAGAGAACGGCACGTTCACACAAACCAGCCATGCAGCCAATAATTGGGAATGGTGTAAGAATGCGTTCTCGAAGGAATGCTTTTCTAACAATAGACTTTCCTTGTGCAGGATGTCCTAGAATTGCTTCTTTTGGTATAAATACATCAGAAAATTTAATAGACCCAATCGGAGAGCTTCGCATGCCGACCGGGGAATGTGGCGATGTAACTTCCACACCGCTCCAGGCCGTATTGACAAGAACTATAAGTGGGTTGTTAGAGTTGAAATGCCTCGCTACAACAATTACCCAATCTGCTTCCGGTATATTAGTTATATTCCATTTATGTCCACGAAGGATATAATCCCCACCGTCGTCGTAAATTGTCGTTTGCAACGCATAGGCGTCTGATCCGCCCTGCTTTTCAGTTATGGCAAATGCAATAATTTCCGATCCAGACAAAAGCCCATCAAGACACTCTTTGTGTATGTCTGACGTTCCATGCTCTTTTAGCGCAGGGAGAGAAAGACCTACCTGACTAATAATGGAAATAGCGACGCCTCCGTCTTGAATTGCGTGGCACAACCCCTCCAGAGCTGGCGCAACAAAGTGAATTCTTTCGTAGTTATTTGTTAGATCTTCATCAGAAAATAAGCCGGCCTTACATAGTTCTAACCATAAATTTTTTGGCAGCCGTCCCGATAATCTTGATGTTGAAACATCATTGCGAAAATCATTACCTAATGAATAAAAACGATCTCTAATTTCACGATATCCAAGGTTCATAGGACTTTCTCCTTGGAGATTTGTCGATCAATTATTTTTCTTGGAACTAGAGTACGCCTATGGGTGGCTCGACTTATAATTTTAGCTCCGACAGATGCTACCGCATTAAACAAAACATCTCCTCGATGACGCTCAACAATTTTTGTTTCAACCATTAACACTTGACCTGGAACTGCGATGGCCAAGTGATCGATGTTAATATTGGACCCTACGGTTAGCCATTCGCTATCTATATAATCAAATAATATTAGGGCTGATACAATTTCAATCCATTCAACAATGACAAATGTTGCCAATACAGTTGGAAGACCTTCATCAAGGCGAGAGATACAGTGCCTATCCTCAATAATGAACGGTATGCTTTTTTCAATACCATCTGGAATATTAATATATTTCATTGTACAGCCCCGCCCTAATTTCTCTTCTTAAATCCTTTTGACTTCTTGGCCGAAAACCTCGAGTCAAAAAATTCCCTTTTAAGGGCATATATAAATTATAAAACGCTATCATTGCGTGCATTTCGACGGTTGGTTTTTTAAGCCTTTTTCTGAAACAATGCAATGACTGTTTGTGTTTGTTTTTTATATTCTATTTTTACGAGATTCATTCTTGATTCGGATCTGCCTCTAACCTAAAGAAATAGTTGGATTTTTCTGAAGGCGCAGTGGCGGAGACGCCATTGACTTTGACGAGATCAAGAGACGAGCGCAAAGCACTTTACACGACAGAAATGACCGTCGATAAGGCTTTGTGTCGTATTGGTTAACCCCCCAACATTCTGACCAATCCATTCCAGATGCTTTCCGGGGATTCGTCGGCGGGCGCGCCGGGCTGAAGCTCGGACTCGGGGGCGGCATCCTCGGCTCCGGGCAAGGGCCGCGCCGGCAAGCCTTTATGAGCAGCCAGCATGACATTATGCCAAAGGCGGGTGGGCAGGCCGCCACCGGTAATCTTATGCATCGGCGTTCCATCATCATTACCGAACCAGACACCGCCGACATAATCCGCCGAATAGCCGATGAACCAGGCATCCCGGTAATCCTGGGTGGTGCCGGTCTTACCCGCCACCGGACGATCGATGGCCGCAGCCTTGCCGGTGCCGTCTTCGACCACCGCTTGCAGCATATCGCGCATCTCCCCCAAGGCATGGGGTTCGATCACCCGCCCGGCGCCACCGCCTTCGCGCTGAAAGATCATCTCGCCCCGACTGTCCTGGATGGACGCAAAGCCGTGGGCAAACACCCCGCTGCCATGATTGGCGAAGCTGGCATAGGCGCTGGTCAATTCGAGAAGAGAAACCTCGCTGGTCCCCAGCGCCAGCGAAGCATCTGGCCGCAAGACCGAGGTTATCCCCAACCGTCTGGCAACATTGGCCACCTTTTTAGGCCCGACCGCCTCGATCAAACGTACGGCCGCCACATTACTTGATTTGGCCAAGGCCTGACGCAGGGTCATGATGCCTTCATATTTGCCGGTATAATTCTCGGGATGATATTTTCCGGCGGTGATCGGGCTGTCTTCGATGCTGTCGGCCTCGTCCCAGCCGGCCTCGACCGCCGCCAGATATAGAAAGGCCTTAAAGGACGAGCCGGGCTGTCGATAGCTTTGCACAGCCCGGTTGAACTGGCTTGACGCATAATCCCGGCCGCCAACCATGGCCCGCACCGCACCGTCCGGCGACAAGACCACCATCGCCCCCTGGGTCACCCCCGCTTTCGCACCGGGACCGGACAGGATCGCGTCCATTTCCGTTTCCAGCTTGCGCTGCAGGTTCAAATCCAGCGTGGTTTGCACGACAATATCACGGTCTTCGCCGGCATAATGCTCAACCTGATCATGGATCCAATCGGCAAAATAGCGGCCGGTATGGGAAATCTGTTTGACCGTTTTGGGACCGCTTTGCATGGCCTGATCGGCCTCGGCCTGACTGATCATGCCCGCCGCCACCATATTGGCCAGCACCTGAGCGGTCCGTTTCGCCGACAGTTCGCGATCATTTTGCGGGTTATAGCGCGATGGCGCTTTCAACAATCCAGCCAACAAGGCCGATTGATAAAGATTAAGCGTTCGAGCCGGCTGATTGAAATAGCGCTTGGCCGCAGCGTCGACGCCCCAACTGCCAGAGCCCAGATAAACGCGATTCAAATAAAGCGTCAGAATCTGCTCTTTGGTGAATTTACGCTCGAGCCACAAGGCCATCAGCAATTCCTGAACCTTACGCTTTAAGCTGCGCTCGGAGGTCAGAAACAGGTTCTTGGCCAATTGCTGGGTTATTGTTGAGCCACCCTGTACCACATGGCCGGCCCGGAGATTGACCAGGGCGGCGCGCGCCAGGCCGATCAGATCAAGACCAAAATGGCTGTAGAAGTGACGGTCTTCGGTAGCAATCACCGCCCCGGGCAAACTGGAAGGAATATCCTTGAGCACCACGGCCTCGCCATAGACATCGCCATAGGCCGCGATGGTCTGACCATCGGTGGACAGCAAGGTGATGCTGGGCTTGCGTAAGGTCGCGGTCAAACTGTCAAGATCGGGCAGATCATAGCCATAATAGGCAATCACACCGCCAAGACCGATGCCAAACCAGATCAGCGCCGTCAGGCCCCAGGAGAAAACGGTCCGCCATGGCCCCCGCCCCCCCCCGCCGGAAGACCGGCGACGCGATGGCGGTCTGCGCGGCGGTGGCGGCGGCGGCGGTGAGACGGTGGTCGGGGGCTTTTCCGCAGCGGCGGCGCGCGCCGGCGACGGCCGTCCGACCTGGACGGACAGGGCAAGGCGGTCTTCCGGCAAAAGCCGAAGACCGGACAGGGTCTGGCTGGACGAAGGGGGCGGCATAGGCGGGCTTATATCACGAACCTGTTCAGGAGTTCCATTGGGACACAGATAGCCTTAACCGCGCATTACGGCTATATTAAGGCCGTTTTGGTCGGACCCGGTCGGGTGAAAGGCAAATTCTTACCGTGCGCGAACTCGTTTTATCCCTTTCGCCAGAAATCAACCAACGTCTGGAATGCATGGCTGAGAAGCTGGATCGCAGCGTCGTTGATTGCGCCCAGTTGGCTTTGTCGGAATTCCTGGAAAATTGGGAGGACTATTTACAAACCCTGGCCATCCTGAGCGAGGATAACGAGGACCGTCCGGTTCTCAGCGCCATCCCCGACTGAGGGCTTATTCAATATATTCGCCGGAATAAACCCCCCAGAACTCTTCGCGTTTTATCCAACCCTGAATATTGTCGATATCCAGTTTGCAATAGGCCCGCGCCCTCGGACAGCCCAGCAGACGGCCGACAACATTGGGATCCAGCAAGGCCAGCGAGGGGGCCTTTTCATCCGGCTCGGCCCGCAAACGGCGCTGCGCACCGGTAATGACCACCATGCGCCGGGCGGACAGCATGCTTTGATGAACCCATCCTTCGGTTCCCTGCCAGTCCCTGATTTTGCGCCAGGTTTCAAACTCGGCAATGACTTCAACCGGCAAATCCCGGCGCGTATAGATCCAATCGACCGGATAGCGAACGCCGGGCCCGGTCCGCAAATTGACCTCGTCGGAGCGCAAGGAAACAAAGCGCGGCAAAGGCAGGCCACTGCTTTCAGCCGCCGCGAGACCTTCAGAATAAAAAGTCGTGGCCAAAGAAAGTGCCGCACCGAAAAGACAAACGCACCAGCTCGATCGCAAAGTCTGTATCCTGAGAAGAGTTCAATAAATTTTTATTGCCAGTCCCGAAGCCTTCGGTCAAGCGACGCAGTCCCTTTGACCTTAACATGGATCGGGATATCCACACTGCCCCAATCCATCCTGCTCGATCGCATCGGTTGCGTTTGTGACACTGTAAGAAATCCAGGCTAGACAAGAGCGGTGCGGCTTGCTACAGCCTGTCACAAATCAATTGGTCCAAGATGTGGAGAAGTTGCGATGGCACCGAAAAAGCCTTTGGTCATCGTTACCCGAAAGCTGCCCGACGCCATCGAGACTCGGATGATGGAGCTGTTTGACGCTCGGCTCAATATCGATGACCATCCCATGACCAAGGCTGAATTGACCGAAGCCGTCAAACAGGCCGATGTCCTGGTCCCCACCGTCACCGACCGGGTCGATGCCGGCATCCTGGCGCAGGCCGGCAGCAATCTGCGCCTGATTGCCAATTTCGGGGCCGGCGTTGACCATATTGATCTTGCCTCGGCCCGCCAGCGCGGCATCACGGTCACCAATACGCCGGACGTTCTGACCGAAGACACCGCCGACATGACCATGGCTCTGATTCTGGCGGTGCCGCGTCGTCTGGCCGAAGGCGAACGGCTGGTCCGCGCCGGCCGCTGGGGTGGCTGGGGCCCGACTTTCATGATGGGCCATCGCATTTGGGGCAAACGCCTGGGGATCATTGGCATGGGCCGCATTGGCCAGGCTGTCGCACGGCGCGCCAAGGGTTTTGGCTTGTCGATCCATTATCACAACCGGCGCCGCGTCCATCCCGAGATTGAAGCGGAATTGGAAGCGACCTATTGGGAAAGCCTGGATCAGATGCTGGCCCGCATGGATGTGATCTCGGTGCATTGCCCGCATACGCCGGCCACCTATCATTTGCTGTCGGCCCGGCGGCTGAAGCTGCTGCAACCCCACTCCTATGTGGTGAACACCTCGCGCGGGGAACTGATCGACGAAAATGCTTTGACCCGCATGCTGCAAAAGCGGGAAATCGCCGGCGCCGGCCTTGACGTGTTCGAGCATGAACCGGCGGTCAATCCCAAACTGCTGGAATTGGACAGTGTTGTCCTGCTGCCGCATTTGGGCTCGGCCACCATCGAAGGCCGCACCGACATGGGCGAAAAGGTGTTGATCAATATCAAGACCCATATCGACGGCCACAGCCCTCCGGATCGCGTTCTCGCCAGCATGCTGTGATCTCCGCGCCAAAGGCGGTCATTCCCCTGGCTGCGGCCGACCCGGTCGCCGTCCTGGCCGCCTTTGCCGACGACCCCTTTGCCCTGTTGCTGGAGAGTGGAGGGCGTTACAGCTATCTCTGTGTCCGACCCAGGACCATCCTGACGGCCACCGCCTGGGACGACAGCAAGCCCTTCGCCCGCCTGGCCCAGGCGCTTGGCCCCCGGCGGCCCGCCCAGCCGGGTCTGCCCCCCTTCCAAGGGGGTGCCGCCGGTTTGCTGGGCTATGATCTGGCCCATCACCTGGAACGCTTGCCCCGCCACCAGCCTGACGCGCTTGGACTGCCCGACATGGCGATCGGCCTGTTTGATGCCGTTTTGGCCTGGGACCATAGCGAGGGCAAAGCCTTTGCGCTAGGCGAGGCCGGGCTTGCCGCCGATTTGGCGAAAATTGCCGAAAGCGCGCCACCCTTGCCCCCGCTCGACTGGACAAGCACCGCCAAATTCAGCGCGGATTGGACGGTCGAACAGTATCACCGCCAGGCCCGCAGGGTTATCGACTATATTTTTGCAGGCGATATCTTCCAGGCCAATCTGTCGCAGCGCTTTTCCGCGGCGCGCCCGAAAAACCTGACCTCTCTGATGTTGTACCGCCGGCTGCGCCAGCTGACGCCCGCACCCTTTGGCGCCTATCTGGCCTTGGGTTCCTCGGCTGTTTTGTCGGCCTCCCCCGAGCGGTTTTTAAAGCTGACCCCGGATGGCCAAGTGGAAAGCAGACCGATCAAGGGGACCCGAGGGCGTGGCCTCACGGCAGAACAGGATCATCAGCTGGGTTTGGCGCTTTGCAGCGCCGCCAAGGACCGCGCCGAGAATCTGATGATCGTCGATCTGATGCGCAATGATTTATCCAGGGTCTGTCGGCCGGGCAGCGTCAAGGTTCCCGCGCTCTGCACCCTCGAGCGCCATCCGACGGTGCACCATCTGGTTTCCGTGGTCACCGGGCAGCTGGCTGCCGGGCTGGGCCCTATTGATCTTCTTAGCGCGGCCTTTCCGGGCGGTTCCATCACCGGCGCGCCAAAATTGCGCGCCATGGAAATCATCGCCGAGCTGGAACCGCTGCGGCGGGGGGCCTATACCGGATCGCTGGGCTGGATCGGCTTTGATGGCGCGATGGACAGCAATATAGCCATTCGGACCATGGTCATGACCGATCAGCGCATTGTCGCCCAGGCCGGCGGCGGCATTACCGCGGACTCGGATCCCGCCGCTGAATATGAGGAAACCCTGATTAAGGCCAAAGCGATGCTGGCCAGTCTGGAAGGAATGCCATGAAATTGTGGCTCAATGGCCAATTGATCGACGCAAGCGAAGCCCGCATCGACCCCACCGACCGGGGTTTTACCTTGGGGGATGGGCTTTTCGAATCGCTTAAAGTCTGCGAGGGGCAGCCATTGCGCCTTGCCGCCCATCTGCGCCGCCTGCAGGCTGGGGCCGATGCCCTGGCCATTCCCCTGCCCTTCGCTCCGGCCGTTCTGACCGCCGCGATGACGGCGGTAATAACCGCCAATGCGGTGCAGGCGGGACTGTTGCGCCTGACCTTAAGCCGGGGCCCCGCCCCCCGCGGCCTGGCCATTCCGGCCGTGATGCGACCAACTTTGCTGATCCTGGCGGCCCCGGCAGCCCCACCCGCCCCGCCGGCCCGCGCCATTATCGCCCGATGCACCCGACGCAATGAGTTCTCGCCGCTGGCCCGCTTTAAGACGCTTAATTATCTGGATAATGTGCTGGCCCGCCGGGAAGCGGATCAAAATGAGGCCGATGAAGCCTTGTTGCTGAACAGCCAAGGGCGACTCAGTGAATCGACCGTCGCCAATTTGTTTCTGGTTATCGATGGCACGGTCCTGACGCCCCCGATTGAAGAGGGCGCCCTGCCCGGCGTCATGCGCGCCGAGATCATCGACCGCCTGGGGGCTAAAATTCAGCCGCTGGACCCCGGCGACCTTGGCCGCGCCAGCGAGGCTTTTTTAACCAACGCCAATGGGGCCCGCGCCTTGGTCATGGTTGACGGCAAGCCCATCGGCGATGGCCAGCCCGGCCCGGTGACGCTGGGCCTGCATCAGATTAAATGACGCAAAGCCCATTGGGCGTCCCGCAATCGGTCAGCAAACTGACCAGACCGCCCGGGACCACCGGCACATCCGGCCTGAGCTGGGTAACCGCCAGACCCATGGCCCTTAAGCCCATTTCGCAGACCATGACCTTCCCACCCAGCCCCACCACCGCCTCGAGCAATTCCTCAAAACCACCGACACCCTTTTGCCGCAAAGCTTGATCGGCCAGCAGGGGCGGCTGCCCCTCCTCGCCCGCCAATAAATGGCGCCAGCCGGGACCGCCCTCATCGTCGGCCAGCAAGGCCCGCACCCCCCCCATGGTAAAAAACAGGGTCACCGGCTGATTAATAGCCAAGGCCGCCGCCGCCATCGCCAAAGCGTAATGCACGCGGTCATAGCGGCCGGCCAGGACCACCAAGGTGACAGGAGGCTTAACGACAGTCATGAGTTCTGACCCGATGGCCCGATAAATCACGGATACGGGGCTTATCGCCGCAAAGCGGGCAGGCCGGATCCTTGGGCAGACGCA
>Ga0007854_10001317_pt1 | contig 15844 bp, 11 predicted proteins | sample CryBogCBH12Aug08_FD_60382 | JGI IMG/M metagenome (GOLD analysis project Ga0007854, IMG submission 60382) | Freshwater microbial communities from Crystal Bog, Wisconsin, USA - CBH12Aug08 | ecosystem: Environmental > Aquatic > Freshwater > Lake | place: Crystal Bog, Wisconsin, USA | collected...
CAAACCAATAACCTGTATATACCAAACGGTAATATTATTGGTTCACCAACTGTTACTGGTAATCTATCAGTTACTGGTAATTTGATTATCACCGGTACTACAATTAGTAATACCACAATTAATACAACCGATGCCATTATAACTACTAACACAGTTGTAACACCATCTATCACCATCGGTTCATCAGGTTCAGCCATAACAGTCACCGATGTATACGACCTAGACGATATATCATATGCAACCGATGGCTTCACCAACGTCTTTCCATTGACCTACAACCAGAACCAACAGACTTTTCCTAGTCCGTTTAACCTGATGGTCACAATTAATGGTCTAATTCAACCGGCCTTCTATTCTAAATACGATACCGTTTGGTTATCTAACATATTACCTGCATCAAAGGGGTATACTTTAGACATTTCTGGTAATCCAACCACAAATAACTATATTAAATTCGCAGATTGTCCACCACCTAATTCACAGGTTGATATAAGGACAGTCGTTGGTTCTACACCAACTACACCTAAAACCTATCCTTTTAAACCCCTAGACATTTTTATGGGTTACTAAATAGAAGATACTATTCCTTTAAAATATTGGAGCTAAAATGGCAAGAAAAGCTATACTTGATACGTATTATCAGTTTACACCGTCAACAAGACAAATTATTATTCCAAGACCAATCCAGCAAGAGAGATTGGTATTGATTACTGACTTGGCAACCAATCAAGTAATCTATAACTTTTCAGATCCAAACTTAAAAACAACATCTTATGTTGTTGGTCCTGACGTTAACGGTTTGTTTGCAGCTGCCAACGCAACGACAATCACCACATTAACGTTACAATACAATACAACGGCTCTAACAGCAACAGATAAATTACAGATTCTTATTGATGAATACGATGAGAAATTTACACCTTCTGAATCTTACTTAGATCCAATCAATAAATTACGTACATCTACACCACAAAACTTGATTGATACCGACTATGAGTATTCAATTCAGACAACTAAGTGGGAACAATTAGCGTTATTAAACAACAGACCATATGCTTATTATGTAACTGCTACTGGTAATATTCCAGTCATTGACGTACAGGCAGTTAACGGATCCAAAACATACACAGCAAACACAACAGGTACACTTTCTCCAGCAATTGGTACTCCATTCTTTATTACAGATACACTTTATGCTGGTGCTGACGGTTTGTATATTGTTGACTCAAATAACAACCCATTACAATTTAATACAACAGGTACTTCAAATACATTTACATATACCGGTAAATATTATTACACAGGTACAACAGGTTCTATTTACAATCAAGGTGTAACAATTGGTTATAGTGCTGGTATATTCTCTGGTGCTAACATTGCACTATCAACAGCTTCTGTAACAGGTAACATTGTAACTGTATCAACATCTACACCACACGGATTACATTTAGGTAATGAAATAGCAATGACTGGTGCTTCAACAGCCAACGGTTCATTTGGTGTTTCAACAATTATCAGTCCTTATACATTCCAATACAATACAACAGGAGCATCTTTTACACCAACGGCTGGTGCAGTAACACTTACTAATGCGGCTTTATATGTAAGACCACAAGGTTTAGCACTACATAGACCATTTGACGGCGGTGTTCGTTTCTCAACAAATGCTTCTTCACATAATCAACAGTACGTTCGTCAGACTCGTAAGTATTTCCGTTACCAATCTGGTAAAGGTATTCAAATGTCTACTGGTACGACATTGAAGCCACAGTTTAATATTGATTCTATTACCGCTTCAGGTACAGTAATTACCGTTACAACAAAAGATCCACACAATATTGCTGCGGCAATGTCAATTTTAGTTTCTGGTTGTAATGAGACACCATATAACGGTATCTTTACAGTAACTTCTGTTCTTTCTCCATATCAATTCACATACACATCAGCAACAACTCCACTAAACCCAGTTGCTTCTGGTGCACCATATGTTTCTGCTAACTCATGGTATGGCGGTACTAATCGTGTAGGCATCTTTGATTCACAAAATGGTATGTTCTGGGAATATGACGGAATAACATTGTCTGCCGTTAAGAGAAGTTCTACATATCAAATTGGTGGACAAATTACAGTTGGTGCTGGTTCATCACTAGTTACAGCCAACACAGGTTTCCCAACATACTTCAATAAACAATTGACTACAGGTGATTTTGTTGTTATTAAAGGTATGACATATCGTGTAAATGCTATTTTATCAGATTCACAAATGTTGATTCAACCACCTTATCGTGGTAATAGCACTTTACAAAATGCTACAGTAAGTAGAACAGTTGATATACGTGTACCACAAAATCAGTTTAATATTGACCGTTTAGACGGTACTGGTCCGTCTGGTTACACAATTGATTTAACCAAGATGCAGATGTTCTATATTGACTATTCATGGTATGGTGCAGGTTTCATTCGTTTTGGTGTTCGTGGTCCTACAGGTGATGTTGTTTACTGTCACAAGATTATCAACAACAACGTAAACTACTTGGCTTATATGCGTTCAGGTAACTTACCAGCACGTTATGAAACAAACACATTCTCTAAAGTGACATACATGACAGGTGGTGCTTCAGGTATTGGCACTAACTTAAATGCTACCGATACAACGGTGTATGTTGCCAACACTTCTGGTTTCCCAACAACAGGAACCGTATGGATTAGAAATGCAAATACTGGTGGTAACGGTTGGGCTAACTCAGAATTTGTTAACTACACAGGTCTAACATCTAATACACTTACTGGTTTGATTCGTGCAAACATGGTATCAACATTAAGTACAACAGCCACAACAGTAACAGGTAATGCTTACTTAACATCTGTTGCTTCAATGACTGGTGTACAACCAGGTCAATTGATTTATGGTGGTGGTATTCCTTCTGGTGCATTTGTACAGAGTATACCCAACTCAACAACAATTGTAATGAACTATACAGCTGTTGCTTCAGGTACTGGTACAACAATTCAGATTGCTCCAATGTCAAACGTTGCACAGACATTCTTGTTCTCCACAACTGCACAAACAGCAATTGAATTACACTCACCAAACTTTAGTCCTGAGATTAACCATTGGGGTACTTCTGCAATTATGGATGGTGGTTATACACCTGATAAATCATTCATCTTTACAAGAGGTATGCCGTTAGCAACTAACGTATCTTCTGGTAGTACACAAGCTGTTATGAGTTTCCGTATTGCACCAACAGTAAGTAATGGTATCACATCATCACAACTCGGTGTTCGTGAAATTGTTAATCGTATGCAACAAGTACCATATGAAACCGATATGTACGCTAACGGTTCGTTCTTGATTACTTGTGTATTGAATGGTAAAACATCCAATACAGCAGAACAATGGTTATCAGTAGGTGGTTCAAGTCTTTCACAATACATTTTCCACAATCCAGGAACAACAATATCTGGTGGTGAACCTGTATTCGGATTCTTCTTGAACACACAAGGTACTGCTGGTTCTGCTGCTGGTCTATATGCCACAACACAACAAGACTTATCACAATTGTTAGCACTTGGTTCTTCAATTCTGTCTGGTGGTTCTGCAAATGCGGCCACTAACATTTATCCAGATGGTCCTGACGTATTGACATTCGTTGCACAGAATATTGGTTCAAGTGCAAACGCTTCAACAATTCAAGCAAGATATTCCTGGACAGAAGCACAGGCATAAGAAAGGTTTTCAATGGCCTTAACTCTAACACAGTTACAAGTTCTACCGGTAGTCAGCGATACATCTACATTTTATTTGTCGATGCAACCTGTTACTGCTGGTACTACTACAGCTGAATATGTAGCACCAGCAATTTGGTTTAATCCATCACAACAAATGTTGACGGTGGATCAAAAAATCAATATGACGGTGACTGGTTCATTGAAGGCACCAATTCTCAATTCATCGGTAGATAGTACGGTGATTGGTGCTAATACACCTTCTTCTGCCATATTCACTACAGCAGCTGCAACAACTTCTATCTACTCAAACAAGATAGGGTTATATGCAAACACATCAACAACTACATCTGCGGTATATCAAGTATATAACTCAGCTATCAATACATTAGATACTATTTTTGGATAATTTATAATGGCTAATACAGTATCCAGATTGACAGCCAACGGAAATTATTTTATTGCTGGCCAGTTTGATGAAGTGACTTTTGATCCAAATGCAAATTATCCAAAGAATTTAATAAGTAATAGTCAAATTCAAAGTTCTGGTTATTATCCATATTGGCCAAATAATTGGGCATTAAATACTGGTTATGGAATTTATAACACTCCAGCAACTTTATCTCCAGACGGTACGCAAACAGCTTTTAAATTAGCTACACTAAATACCGGTTCAGCTACAACTCAAAGAGCTTACTATACTCCACAAACATTAGCAGGAACAATATATACTTTTTCTGTATATTTGAAATCTGCTGAGTATCGGTATATGCAATTGTATTTAGAGGATACAGGAATAGAATCGTCTACAAATCCAGTAGGTGGCCGTGTTGGTATAACGGTAGATTTACTTACTGGAACATATATAAACACAGTATTTGGTGGTAGTATACCGTTAATAAGTTATAATATACAACCATATGGAAATGGATGGTATCGTTATAGTTGGACAGTAAAAGCATATTCAACAACATCAGCATCTATTACAAATTTTATCTTTTATCGTATATTGGATAATAATCAAAACGGTGGTATTTTTGGTGATAATTTTTCTGGTATATATATGTGGGGTCCACAGATGGAAATTGGACCTGTTGCAACGGATTATGAGGCTACAAGTTTTAACAGTTTAATACCAACAGTAAATACAGCATCCAGATTAGATAGTTCAGGCAATATGTTTGTTAAAAATATATTTGATGAGGTAACTTTTGATGTTACTGCTGGGTATAATAAAAACATTTATAAAAGTTCATCAAATTTAACAAATATCGCATATTGGAATCCATTAGGAGCAGGAAATGTAGTATCATCTTATGCGACAACAGCACCCGATAACACATATACTGCGGCTAAATTAATACCTAGAGCAGGCCTTTCACCAACATCACCTTCATCAGAAGTATTACCACAATCCACAGGTTATGGTGTAATGACAGTAGGTCTAACATACACACAATCCATATATTTTAAAAATGCAGAATTTAATGGTTTAGGAATAAGAGACAATAATTCTGGCCAAGTTTATCAATTTTTTCCAGGAACAACACCAACAACTTCAAATAACGTATTAAATCCACAACTATTGTCTGTAGGTAATGGGTGGTATCGTGCTTCTTGGTCTTTTATTGCCAGAGATATTGCTGGCGGAGGTGCAAGAAGTGATAACTGGAGTTTTAGATGTACACAAACAGGTGATGGTGCATCCGGTATATACATTTGGGGCCCACAATTAGAATTAGGTTCTTCGGTAACAATATATGAAGCTACTGTTGGTGCGTCCGGATCTGTAAAACCTCCACCATTAGCAGGACCACCATCTAGATTAGACAATTTAGGTAACTTTTATGTTTCAGGTATACTAGATGAAACATCAAACATATTGCCTGTAATTGATAGTAGTCTTACTTTCTATGTAGACTTTGGTATACCAGAAAGTTATTCTGGTTCAGGAACAACTGTATATGATTTATCTCCTAATAAATTTGTAGGTTCAATTTTAGTTGGTTCTCAACAAGCTTCTGGACCAGTATTTTCTCCAACGGTACAAAATTCTTTTTATTGGGCAGGTAATAACTATAACCTTGGAGGTCCATATTTAAATAATGGCCAAATTAAATTCACAAATGCAACAATCAATAATTTGGGAATGTGGCAAAGTGATTTTACATATTCTTGTTGGGTGAATTCAACTACTGCAGCTGTCAATGCACGTTATGTGGAATCAATGATTGGTTGTGAAGGAACTCCAGCAAACGGTGGCCAATTTTCTGTTTGGTTTAACAATGGAACTATTCAAGTTGGTATGTATGGTTTTTCTGCTAACTATAATGCTTCTAGTTTAGCAGGAACTTGGATGAATATTACTGCCACATACACATACAAAACAGCAACTTTCAATTTATATGTAAACGGTACTTATGTAAGTCAGCAAAGTAATGTTGGAGTTTTTATTCCAGCCATACAAAATACTGGAATTGAATTGGGTTATGCTGGTTATGGTGCTGGTTATTTACATGGTTACTTGGCAAATACAATGATATACAATCGTTTATTAACGCCTGCAGAAATTTCAACCAATTTTAACGGAATGAGAAATCGTTTCGGAGTATAAGAATAAATAGGATACTATGGCAAGACTAACTAATACCACAATCTACGGAGCAGCTAACATCACAGGTAACGTGGTGACGACTGGCTTTGCCTTTGATATTTCTGCAAACAATGGCGTTAACATATCTAATGCCAATACAATATCATCGGTCGTAATGTTGAATAACGGATCGCAATATCTTTCAGTACCTTCAATAGTATTTTCAGCTCCAACAACAGGAGGTGCAACAGCAAATGCTAATGCTGTATTGAGATTTTCAGGAACTATTCAAGCAGGTAATGTTGGTTCTGGTTATGCTAACGGTGATATCTTATATGCTAACGTTGCTGGATCATTACAAAATGCCTGGTTTACTGTAACAAGTAATACTGCAACAACATATGGTACTGGTGGTATAAACGGCATATCTGTTGGTTCGTATGGACAATATTTCGTAATACCACCCGGTTCTGGTGCGGTAAATCCTTATATCACTATTACAGGCACAACAAGTGCAACTGGTGTTGGTGCAAACTTACAATCATTCTCAGGAATGGCTATTAATAACGTATACTTCCAAACCACAGGATCTGGATACGTAGAACAACCAACCGTTACATTTACTGGTGGTTCACCAAGTACTGCAGCTACAGGGTATGTATATTTAAATAGCACAATACAAAACATTAGATTACTTGGCCAACAAACAAACTTTTATCAAGGGTATCAATCAACTCCAGCATTTCAAATAACAGATGGTGCGAACGGAAATGGTGGTGTTTCTGGTGGTTACTGGCAAATAACTAATGCAGGGTCTGGTGGTCAGTTATTCTCAATTAACACTCCTTCAGGTATTGCTTATATTGGTACAGGTTCAGGTTCTGCTAGTGTTGGTTTTAGAACAAACTTTAACTACGACCAATTTAGAATTTCACATACACAATCTTCAGTTAACTATGTAAACGTAACTGGTGCAACTACAACTAACGCACCAATTATTTCTGCACAAGGTTCTGATGCCAACGTTGCAATTAACCTTTTACCTAAAGGTAGTGCAGCCGTAATGATTACTGGTAACACTTCAGGTTACATAGCACAGAATAACTCAATCTATGTCAGTAACAGAATGGGTTTTGCCAACTCTAACAACATCTCAGTCGTATATCAAACTTGGAACACAGTAACAAATAGTTTAGATGTAGTTTACGGATAATATTATGGCCAATACGATTACAAAATTGACTGCGAATGGAAATTATTATTTGTCTGGTGGACTGGATGAAGTATCTGGTACATATTCAACTAACGGTTTAATTTGTCATTGGCCAACATATTCACCTTCTTTTGTAGCTGGTTCACAATGGATTGATATTGTCAATGGTAACAATTTATACATTCCTACTTCCAACATATACAATCCAGCATACGGCACAACTTATAGTAATGCTGTATACACAACTAATAATTTATTTTTTGGTACTGGTAGTACAGCATACAACGTTGATATTCCACAACTGGCAGGTGCAACATCTTGTACAATTGAAGGTGTTATTAAAATACAAGCATTTTCTGGTGGAATGGTTGCAGCGTTTGCTCAGTATGATATCTACACTGGTGGAGGTGGTTTAGGTTACAACACAGCAAATTCGGATAATTATGGAATAACTGCAACTCAAGTTACAAACTTAGGTATAACCGGAAAATATGCACATTATGTTTTTGTACTGAATACTTTTCCTAGTGGTACTGGTACATATGCCAATAATCAAATATGGATTAATGGTGTACAGCAAACACTAACACAGAATCAAAGTTTATGTGCAACTAGCGGAAGAGGATTTAATAATTATAATGGTGTTTCTTTACCAGGTGGTCAATTTCCAGAAAATTATTGTTTTACTATAAACACTTGGCCTAATCAATTTGGTGGTTATACAATGAACAACGGATTTGGTGGCCTAAGAATGTATAATCGTACACTCACACCAGCAGAGATTGTACAGAATTATAATGTAGCCGCATCTAACCCTGCATTTGGTTTGACACCTATATCAGCACCACCACAATCATCATTAACAATAAATTCAACAACACAGAACACAGCCACATTTTTGGCAAATAGTATTGATGAAACCACTTATAATCCATCATCTAGTATAGTACCAAATTTTGTTAGGTCTTCAACTGATTTTACACAAACAAATGTAGGTAATAGTACAACAACAAAACCATGGAATATTGGTGTACCAACATGGTCAATAACTCCGACTACAGCAACACAAGATCCTTTTGGCGGTTATACAGCATTCCATATTAATCCAACAGATACAACAACAAGTTTTCATGCAATATACCAAAACAATGGCGGTTTGTTAAATTTATCTCAACTTACCGCTGGCACTAATATTACTTGGTCTTTTTATGCCAAAGCCGCAGAACTTAATGGTGTGAGATTGGATGTCTATGATACTGTTACAACAGATGATATATATTTTAATTTAAATACAGGAGCCAATTATGGTTTTAATGCTGGATTAAATGGAGGTTCCATATATATCGGCAATGGTTGGTATAGACTTTGGGGAACAAGAACTCTTTTAGCTAGCGCATCTATAAATTTTGCAGTAGGTATTCTTGTTGGTCCGGCTGGTATAGGAAATTGGACAGCAGATGGAGTATCAGGTATCTATGTGTGTGCACCTCAACTTGAAATAGGTACATATCCAACTAAGTATGTTCCAACAAATTTAACCGGGACAGTTAGAAACTTTCTTTCCAGAATAGATGCAAACGGTACCTCACAATTAACTGGTTCATACGATGAATACACCAGAGGGTTTAATATTATTCAAAATGGTTTGATATACTATATGGATCCATCCAAACCAGAAAGTTGGAATGGTAGTGCAGTAATCAATGATATAACAAATACGTATACACCAGGTTCATTGAATGGTGGGTTTACGTATAACACAAGTGGTGGTGGTTCTATAACACTTGATGGATTAACTGGTTATGCTAATACCGGTATATTAGGAAATACATCACCATTTCAAACAACATCTGCTTTTACGATGAGTGTTTGGTGTAAATTCACAGGCCCTGCTAGAGGATCTGGCGGTACTTCTACATTATTTGGCGCCTTTAACTTTCAAGGATTTGGTATTGCTTGGCAAGCTCCACCAAATTCATATGTGAATACATTATATGGAGGCGTAAGGGTTAATACCGGAACAGAATTCCTCACTCTTACTAATAACCCAGCACATTTTCAATTAAACCAATGGTATAATTATGTACTTAGTTACAGCAGTTCAAATTTAGCAAACACCAATTTTCTTTATATAAATGGTTCTACTCTTGCTCCAAGTGGAACTCAATACGCTACAAATTTACCGTATAATACAAACATGAACGGGATTTATATTTCTTTAGGTAACGTACTTCAAGAAAGTGGAGGCCAAGCTGGTTATTTTCCAGGTCAAATAGGCCAAGCACTCATATATAACCGTGCTCTATCGGCTGCTGAAGTATTACAGAACTATAACGAAATGAAAAGCCAATATACAATATAAATAGGACACTATGGCAAAACTAAACAATACAACAATATATGGATCCGCTAACGTTTTAGGTAACGTGGTGACGATTGGACCTACGTTTGATATATCATCAAATGGTGGTATAAACTTATCTAATGCTAACAGTATTTCATCGGTGGTGATAACAAATTCTGGTGCAAATTATATATCAATACCTACTATAACTTTTTCAAACACGACTACTGGTGGTGTGACAGCTAACGCTAACGTGTTAATAAGATTTGCATTTCAATCTGGTTATGTTGCAGGTAACGTTGGTGTTGGATATGCTAACGGCGACTACTTATATGCAAACAATGCTAACGCTTTAACAAATGCTGTATTTCAAGTTACTTCCAATACAGCAACTACTTACGGTACGGGCGGTATAAATGGTTTATCACTTATAAATGCTGGCCTATATTTTACTGTTCCATATTATACAAATTCTGCCGGTGTTGCTAATACTGGTACTCCGTATTATATAACAATTAACGGTACTTCAGGAACAGGTACCGGCGCTAACGTTAATATAAGTGCTACTTCAAGTTTTATTGTTAATAACGTTTACTTCTCTAACTATGGTGCAGGTTATGTAGAACAACCAACAGTCACCTTCTCTGGTGGTTCACCAGGTACTGCGGCTACAGGGTATGCTACAGTTGGTACGGGAACAAACGTAAAATTTTTAGGTGGTGGTATTGGTACATCAGCGACATTTAGTACACCATCAGGTCCGGCTTTAATATTTAGTGATGGGGGTGTAAGTACACCTTCTGCTTTAGTTATTAAGAATGGTGCAAATCCTCAATTGATTCCAGCATTAAACAATGCTGATTTGTACCTGTCTAGTACCGGTACTGGATCTGTACGATTTTATACAAATTCGGTATCATATACACAATTATTGGTAACTCCCACAATTTCAGCAGTAAATTTTTTGGCCGTGACGGGCTCAGTAACCAGTTCAGGTTACGGTGGTCCTGTAATATATGCGGCTGGTTCAGATGCTAACATATCACTAGTGTTACAACCAAAAGGTCTTGGTTCTCTACAAGCACAACCAGGTGATAATACAACTGCTAACGGTGGACCTAGAGGTAACAATGCAGTAGATTTTCAAACAAGTAGAACAAATAGTACACAGGTTGCTTCAGGAACTTGGTCTGTTATTGTTGGTGGCCAACAAAATTCAGCATTAACTCAAGGTAGTTTTGTTGGTGGAGGATATAATAACTACGCAAGTGGATCTGGTTCCGGTTATAACACAATTGCGGGTGGATATCAAAATAATATTTCGGGTTCACCAGCTTATGGTTTTATTGGTGGTGGTCAATTTAATAACGTTGGTCAACCATGGGGTATAACCGTCGGAGGATCAAACAATACTAGTGCTGGTTATTACAACTTTATTGGGGGCGGATATTATAACTCAGGAACTTCTTCAGCAGCCGCCAATACACAGTCAGTAACAATAAATGCTAATACCATTGTTAATTTAAGTGGCGCCAATACAAATATCAGAGTTGGACAATTAGTAATAGGTACAAATATAAATCCAGCAACTTATATTACTGCTGTAAATAGCACAACAAACGTATCAATATCACAGGCTGCATCATCTAGTGGAACAACAACAGCATCTTTCTTTGTGCCCCACGGTATTGTAGTTGGTGGTGGCAACAATACTGCAAACGGTTCATATAGTTTTGTTGGTGGAGGTGGTGATGCAAGTACGGTAGCTAACGGCAACAAAGCAACTGGTGACTGGTCTGTAATTGGTGGTGGTTGGGGCAATTACATTGGACCAACAGCACATGGTTCTGTGATTGCTGGTGGCGGTTATAGTTATGGTAGTAATCCGCCATCTGTTGCTGGAAATCAAATTGGTTCCGCTCCAGGTAGTTTTATTGGTGGTGGTGTTGGACATAACATAGTAGGAACATCATCCGGTTCTGCTATAGTTGGAGGAGAATCACACCAAATTGGTTCTAATTCTACTAAAGCTTTTATTGGAACAGGAAGACTTAATTTAATACAATCTGCAGGCTATTCTTCTATTATAAATGGATACGGAGTTATTGATAGAGGTGTTTTGGGAGCACAAGCATATAATTCAGGTATTTATTTCAGTAGTAGAGGTGATACACAAGCAACAAGTTATGTTTTATTCACTACTACAACGACTGCAACTGTCACGGAATTGGCAACAGTAGGATCTCCTTCATCAACAACTATACCTATTGTTCAAGCACCAAACGGCAGCACATCAAACAACACAGTATCAACATTTCATGGTATTATATCAGCAAGAGATGCGAACTCAGCAGCAGCTGCCGGTTGGGAAATTAAAGGTGTTATACAAAGAACAGGATCAGCAACATCCACTACGGCACTTGTAGGATCTCCAACAATTTTATTATTAGGTGCAAATTCACAGGCAACAGCAAACGGATGGGGAGTAACAGGAAACGTAACAGTAACAGCAGATACTACATATGGTGGTATTTCAGTCAACGTACAAGGACCTGCAGCAAATACAATTCGTTGGGTTTGTCGTTTAGACACGGCAGACGTATCTTAATTATAAGGAAATATAATGGCATTACAATTAAATTTAGCAACAACACATTTTGGTGTACCAGCACCAGAAGCATACGCAAAAATAGAAACAGTTTCTGGAGATAAAGGTTTACTCCATGTTCATGTTCATGTGTATTTTAACAAAGAAACTAGAGACCAAAACGCATCATCAGTTGCGAATCATGCACACTATATAAGTGTATCTGATTTGAATGGTAAAGGTGATTTGTTCACGGCTATATATAGTGTATTAAAAACTTTACCTGAATATCAGGGTGCTTTGGACGTATAACATAAATACATTACTTACTTTATTAGGAGAAAACAATGGCAATTAGTATATCAGTCAACACAGACTTTGGCGTGACAGCGAATTATTGGAATATCGGTGCATACCAAGAAGACTTTAAAAACGGTGGTGCAGAAGTAACTATCTATGGTTATGCTACAGAAGCAGCCAGACAAGCTGGAAGTCAACCACTTTCAGCTGCAAAAGTAACCTTAACAGGTCAAGATTATATTCCTGATGCTACCAGAGCACAGGTATATTCAATAATCAAACAAAGACCTGAATTCCAGGGTTGTACAGACCTCTAAAATACCTATCATTCTCTTATTATAAATACCTTAATAGGAGAATGATATGGCAACAATAACTAATAGAGCTGACTTCAAAACATATTGCCTACGTAGGTTAGGTTTTCCCGTGGTCCAGATAAACGTGGATGACGACCAGGTGGAAGATAGAATAGATGATGCTTTACAGTATTGGACAGATTACCATTATGATGGCTTCCAAAAAGTCTATTGGATTCATGCAGTCACACAAAATGACATCAACAATAAATACCTAGATGCAACAACAGCCACAGATTCTGGCAATAATTCATTGCAAATTGTAGGTATTACCCGTATATTTCCAATTACCGATTCACAGGCAAATGTGAATATGTTTGATTTAAGATACCAACTCCGTCTAAATGAGTTGTATGACTTCACATCAGCATCCTATATCAACTACACAATGACTCAACAACATCTACGTTCATTAGAATTGATGTTCTCTGGTGAAGTTCCAATTCGTTTTCAAAGAGCTACACAAAGACTTTACATTGATTGGGCTTGGGGTATGTCTGAAGCACCAGTAGGACAAATTGTTGTAGCAGAAGCGTATGCATCTATCAATCCAGACCAATACAATATGGTATGGAATGACCGTTGGTTAAAACAGTATGCCACAGCACTTATCAAAAGAAGTTGGGGTTCCAATATGAAAAAATATGGTGGACTACAATTACCTGGTGGTGTTGTACTAAATGGCAAAGAAACATTTGATGAAGCCGAACAAGAAATTAAGATGTTACATGATGAGATGGAAACTCAATACGGTTCTCCACTAGAATTTTTCTTAAACTAATATGGGAACAAGTCCTTATTTTAATAACTACGGAAGTCTTCCAGAGCAACGCCTCATTGAAGATTTGATTGTAGAATCCATACAGATACAAGGTTTTGATTCATATTACCTACCAAATAATAACGACCAGGCCAGAGACTTACTGTACGGTGAAGATCCAATTCGTAAGTTTGCATCGGCTTTTCCTTTAGAAATGTATCTATCAAACTCAGGTGATTACTTAGGAGAAAAAGAATTCTTCTCTAAGTTTGGTCTTGAAATTAAGAACCAAGTTTCTGTGATTATGTCTAAGCGTTCTTTCAACCAAAGAACACCATCTTTTCTAACCAGACCAAGAGAAGGTGATTTAGTTTATATACCATTCTTAAACGGTACTGGTGAACTATATGAGATTAAGTTTGTCAATCAGACTAAAGACTTCTTTATGTTAGGTAGAAAGTTTCCATACTTCTATGAATTAGAAATGGAGAAATTCAAATACTCACAAGAAATTCTCAATACTGGAGTACCAGACATTGATACTATTGCAGCCGACAATGCATACTCAATACCATTAAATATGGGTACTGGTACAGGAAATTATGTAAATGCAGAGATTGTATTTCAGTCACCAGACGGTACATATGCCAACGCATCTACTGTGGCTATCGTACAGTCTTGGGTAAAACCAACAAACACATTAACTGTTACAAATATTGGTGGTACATTCACAGATAATTATCCAGTTTATGGTCTAACAAGTGGTGCAAATTATACTTTGAGTACATATAACCAGTTGATACCAGGAACACCTAAAGAAAATTATGATAATTCCTATATTAATACCAACGCTGGTGCTATTATAGATTTCTCTGAATCTAATCCGTTTGGGAATATATAATGTCTAATGTATATTACGACCGTGTCATCAGAAAACTAGTCATTGGATTTGGTAATCTATTTGATGGTATTAATTTGGTGCGTTATAATCCAGATAACTCGGAAGCAGAAAGGTTTTTAGTACCTATTGCATATGCAGCCAAAGAGTTATATGTACAACGTATTGAAGGTGATCCAAACTTAGACAAAAAAGTTCAGATGACTCTACCAAGAATGTCATTTGAGATGAATGGTCTTTCTTATGATGCTTCACGTAAACAAGCAACTAATCTAAAAAACTTTAATACGGCTTCAAGTGGTGTTGTTGTATCACAATATGTTCCTGTACCATATAATTTTGATTTTGATTTAAATATCTATGTCAGAAACATTGAAGATGGTACACAAATTATTGAACATATATTACCATTCTTTACACCAGACTATACCATTAAATTAAATTTGATTCCTGAAATGGGTATCATCAAAGAAGTACCTATCATATTGAATCAGGTGAATTCACAAGTTACATATGAAGGCAACCGTGATTCTGATACACGTATGGTTATATGGACATTAAACTTCACAGTCAAAGGTTTTATCTTTGGTGCTTCAAGTCCACCATCAAGTGTTATTAAAACTTCAATTACAAATATCTATAACGACATATCTCCTACAGACCAAGTAGTATTTAATTTGGTAGCTAACACAAGTGTTGGTGTATACCAAGCTGGAGAAATTGTTTACCAAGGATATAATTTTGCTACAGCAACTTCAACAGCAACCGTGGTTGAACATAAAACTAGAAACACACAATTAGTATTAACGAATGTGAGTGGTAATTGGATAACTAGTCAGCCTATAGTTGGGACAATAACAAATGCAAGTTATTCATTTGGTTCTTATGTAGTAAATCCTATAAAATTTGCAACTATTACTTCAAATACAAATCCATCTACGGCAAATGCCAACTCATCATACACATATACTAACACAGTAAAAGAATACAACTAAATACTTGACATAATCAATTAAGGACTATATTATGAATACTGAGCAGACAACCAACCTTATGCCGTTGCA
>Ga0007854_10001318_pt1 | contig 15843 bp, 16 predicted proteins | sample CryBogCBH12Aug08_FD_60382 | JGI IMG/M metagenome (GOLD analysis project Ga0007854, IMG submission 60382) | Freshwater microbial communities from Crystal Bog, Wisconsin, USA - CBH12Aug08 | ecosystem: Environmental > Aquatic > Freshwater > Lake | place: Crystal Bog, Wisconsin, USA | collected...
TTACTTAGGTTCTATTGCCCATCCCATTTTTTCGCAGATCTGCTCGTATGTTTGGCCGGCTTCCATCATTGTGTAAAGAGGATCAGTGGAGTCAGCGCGCGCCATTTCTTCTTCTGTGCGCAAGACCCATGCTTTTTTATCCATAGCTGATCATCTCCTATTTCCTTGTGAATTGCCAGAGTATCTAGCCGTACGAACCGACCAAGAATCAATTGCTGGGTTTTCTAATTCAAGGACAATTTCAACGGACCGTCCGTTTTCTAGGTTTGTGCGCACTAGGACGCGATAACCATGAACAGGATGATCATTCACGTGCCCTCGAATATTTCTATTTGCGACTAAGTGAGCTCGGAGCTCATGAACTGAGAGCCCATGTTTAAGGGCAATTTTTCTTGCTATTGATTCTGAGATATGAAGGGATGCAATCCATATTGGTTCAGTATTTCCCACGTAGGCAATGCTTATAGAAGATGAAGCAGAGAATCTGTTTCATCTTCTCTCTTGTGGATAGGTTTTAGGTGTTGATAAGTGCTAAGTGGCTCGGGACAGGATCGAACTGTCGACCTCACGATTTTCAGTCGCGCGCTCGTACCAACTGAGCTACCGAGCCAATTGCTGATATACCTTGCAGAATAAATAAGTCGTCGTAGCGACCCAGACGGGACTTGAACCCGCGACCTCCGCCGTGACAGGGCGGCGCGCTAACCAACTGCGCTACTGGGCCTTACTTATGTAATTGTCCTGCTTCTTACTTCACGTTCACTTCTATTTTCCTCTCATCGGGTGATGAGAGTGCCCCCAACGGGGTTCGAACCCGTGTTACCGCCGTGAAAGGGCGATGTCCTAGGCCTCTAGACGATGGGGACTTCAAGAAGCGAAGACTAAGGGTATCGGAGATAAGACCCCTCACAAAACTGCGAGAATTACCCACATGAGCTTCATCTCCAAGTGCGATGCCACAGTGATCCAAGGCGCCTCACAGGCACTTTCACAGGGCAACCTCATCGCGTTTCCGACAGAAACTGTTTATGGACTTGGAGCAGATGCAACAAACCCAGATGCTGTAAAAAGAATTTATGAAGTCAAAGGACGACCATCAGATCACCCATTGATCGTTCACATCGCCTCTTTGGATCAGATGGATCAATGGGCGATCGATATTCCAGAGTATGCAATTAAACTTGCGAGGGATTTCTGGCCAGGCCCCATGACACTTGTGCTTAAACGCAGCACAAAAGTAAAAGACTTTATTACCGGAGGACAAGACACAGTGGCGCTTCGAGTGCCGGCGCATCCCATTGCGCTTTCTCTGCTTCAAGAATTTAAAGAAGGCATTGCTGCGCCTAGCGCAAATAGATTTGGCTCAGTCTCCCCGACGACAGCTGAAGCGGTTGAAGAAGAGCTCAAAGATTATTTAAGCCCACAAGATCTTATTCTCGACGGCGGCCAATGCTTAGTGGGTGTTGAATCCACAATTATTGATTGCACCCAACAAACACCTTTCATCCTGAGACCAGGAGCGATCACCGGAGCGATGATTGAAGAGTCCACAGGACTTATCGCCCTAACAAATAACGATGGAAGCATTCGAGTCTCTGGTTCACTTGATTCTCATTATTCACCCAAAGCAAAAGTTGTCCTAGATGCAATTGCAGAACCAGGAGATGGTCTAATCGCGCCCGATCAGATCCCCACACCAGATGGAGTAATCCGTCTTGCATCCCCAAGAACGGTTGAAGGTTATGCACGTGATCTCTATGCGGCTCTGCGACTTGCTGATACTAAAAATCTTGATGTGGTCGTGGTCTTACAACCCGGAGGAGATGGATTAGCTGAAGCAATCAGAGATCGTTTAGCACGCTCGGCATATGGAAATTAGGAGCATAAACCACAGATACAATAAGCACCGCACATGAATCCTTGGGGCCTATAGCTCAGTCGGTAGAGCAACGGACTTTTAATCCGTGGGTCGACAGTTCGAGCCTGTCTGGGCCCACCAATACTGATTACTCATTGGATATAAGAAGGATTTTCTCGACATCTTTGCACCTCTTGCTGCGCCAAACTATTTCCAGACTCTCATGGCGACGCGAGTGATTTACCGCGAGGCTCTTAATCGTGAAATCGTTTCAATTTCGCCCGTTGCGTCGATTACAGCTCCTAAGTCCAGGCCAAAAGCTCAAAAGTTTCTCACTTGGGAAGAAGTTTCAAAGACAAATTTTGGAAAGTTTGATTCGCACATAAAGTTTCTGGCCCTGCACGGTTTGCCTTGGGGTGAAGCGGTTGCTCTGCGCGAATCAGATATTTACGACGAGAAGGTTCACATCAATAAGAGTATGTACGGTCCAACTAAGACACCATCTGGAGTACGTGAGGTGCCGTACTTTGGATATTTCAAGCAGTTTCCGAGGACGCGGGTGGGGATTGCAAAGACGCTCAAAGCATTTGACGTAACTATCCATTCATTGCGAAAGTCATATGCATATTTTTTTAAGAACAACGGTGTACACGTAACAACTGCCGCAAAATTTTTAGGACATACTGACCCAATCATAACCTTAAACATCTATACTTTCGTAAGGGATAGTGAGATCGACGAAATTGGAACAATGCTTAGAATGAAGCTTCTCTAGTGGAGACTTATATTTGCGTCACATCAGCATTAAGGAATTGAACTGTTAATTTGGACCCATCTATGATTTATTCTTCCATAGAGCTAGTCTTTTCTTGAACTTCTCTTACGTTGGACAAACATTTGTAAATTGAACTAGACTGAAAGTGGAATTGATAGAAATTTAATTTTTAATATGTAAAATTTTCATTACAGTTAAAACAAAGTTAATGCGAAGAAATCAGATTGGTAATCATATAAATGACCCAAATAGAAGTTTTATAAAGGACTTTAGATTATCAATTTTTTACTTACTGAAGTCCTGGGCACTATGAAATTGGCAGCGCGGTGATAGAAATAGGTTCAACGAATCACGTATTGTCATTGATTTTTCTAAACCACTCCTGATTAAAAAGGCTGTATTTAGTTTAGAAAATATTAAGTTCATCGCAAAGTAACTTACATAATTCAAAAAATACGGCTAAAATAGTCTAAGTTGCATCATGAGATTATGAGAACAGTGAATTCTAGCTCCGGAAGGGATCAGGAGATTTTATGGAAATTTCACCAAAGGGTCATTCTCTGAGGTCTTCGGTTTTGCTCTCTGCAAAAATGATTGAAAGAAGAGACTACAAAAAGCTTCTAGCTATTGTGTTCATTCAATTTTTTTTAGGACTTTTAGATCTTGTGGGCGTAGTGGTAATTGGCGGCTTAGGAGCCCTATCAGTACAGGGAATTGAAGCTCATAAAGCTGGTACTAAAGTTACTCAGCTTTTACGGCTATTTCACTTGGAACATCAAGATCTAAGAATTCAGGCGCTTATGTTGGGTTCATTCGGAGCCGCAATTTTTATAATAAAAACAATTTTGTCTGTGTACTTTACCCGCAAAACTTTTTATTTCCTAGCAAATAAGGGTGCTCAGATATCCGAGTCACTATTTGCAAAAATGCTATCGCAAGATTATACCAAAATAACTATGAGGTCTCAACAGGAAATAGTATTCATTATTTCTGATGGAGTCAAAAATATTTTAGTAGGCATAGTCGCAACATTTGTAAATACTGCGGCAGATTTTTCAACTCTTGTAATTTTGTCTATAAGCTTATTCATTGTTGATCCAGTTGTAGCCTTAGCAAGCCTATGCGTGTTCTCTTTTGCAAGTTATCTTTTGTATCGTAACCTCGAAAATCGGGCTAGATCTATTGGACTAGAAATTAACGAACTAACTGTTCAAAGCAATAGTAAAGTTGTGGAGGCCTTAAGCGCATATAGGGAGCTTGTAGTTCAAAATCGTCGGGGATTCTATTCTGAACAAATTGGTAGCCTAAGACGCCAACTCGGGTCCATAATTGCGGAAATGAATTTTCAGCCGTACATAAGCAAGTACGCAATTGAGGCAGTTTCAGTGATTGGGATATTAGTTGTGGCGGCATTTGAATTTAGTACTAAGAACGCTGTTCATGCCATCGCAACACTCGCGATTTTTTTAGTGGCTAGTTCGAGAATCGCTCCCGCAGCACTTCGCATTCAGCAAAGTTTTATGTCGATAAGAAATAGCTCTGGCTCGGCTGAAGCCACTTTTAAAGCTCTGGATGAGTTGAAGGAAGTTCAAGCAGATTCGGCTCTCCGTGCGACACCCGACTTCGTATATACGAATTTTATTCCTCAAATTGATGTTAATTCGGTAAGCTTCAAATATCCTGATTCTAAAATATTTGCTCTAGAAAATATGAGTCTATCAATCAGACCAGGCAGCAGGGTAGCAATTGTCGGCCCATCCGGTGCTGGCAAGACTACTCTTTTAGATTTAATTCTAGGAATTCTCGAGCCAGAAAATGGAGAAATTTTGCTGTCAGGTCTGCAGCCACGAAATGCCTTTAAGACTTGGCCTGGTTCAGTCTCCTATGTACCTCAAAGAACTTTCATTTCATCAGGCACTATCCGTGAAAATGTTGCTTTTGGGTACAGCGACGAAGTTGCAACCGACCAAAAAGTGTGGAAAGCGCTGGAATTAGCAGACATGAAAGAAACCGTATCAAAATTCCCAAAACAACTTGACACTTTTGTTGGGGAAAACGGGATCAACTTGAGTGGTGGGCAACGTCAACGAATTGGAATCGCACGTGCTTTGTTTACTTCTCCTAGATTTTTAGTGATGGACGAAGCGACCAGTTCGCTTGACGGTCAGTCAGAATTAAATATAAGTGAAGCTATTTCTGAATTGTCCAAAAATATAACCGTTCTAATAGTGGCACATCGACTTGTAACAGTACAAAATGTTGAACAATTAATCTATATTGAAGACGGAAAAGTACGTGCAACCGGAAGTTTTGCTCAGGTAAGAGAAATGGTTCCGAATTTTGATCAACAGGCTGATTTAATGGGGCTTTAGGCACATGTTTAATTTTCTAGTAATCTAAGGTTTAGAGTAAATTTTCCAATATCTTTGACCTTAATTTCTCACGCTTCTTAATTGATCACGTATTTTTTTTATGCCAAATTGTACGTATATTGAGTACAAAAATCTGTTGTAAATTATGGGGATAAATAACCATTCCATTTGCTTCTCTAGATGAACAAATGACAAAATATTTGCAACTCTCCACCATTGATATGGGTAGATTTTTCGGAGAGTGGCAATTAAGCCCCTGATTTCTGGAGAATTTTCGGGCGAATTAATGATGCCTATAAAGTAAAGATCTTTACTTGTGTGTTCTTGATAAAAACCAAAGTAGCTAAACCAATAATCAGTGGCAATTGCGTTTTTGGCTTGGCGCAGACTGACATTTCGATAATACTCATGCTGGTTCACCACAAATGGTGCTGCATACCCGTTATCTGATCGAGTCGTACCATGCTCTAATCGTCCCGTGGTGGCGCAAGTAATTAATACCGCCCCCCCCGGCTTTGTCATTCTGCACATTTGTGCAAAAATTTCTTTCCAATAGGGCGTGTGTTCAAAAACCTCACTAGCAATCACTAAATCAAACTCATGGCTCTTGAAATCAAGTAATTGTGCAGGACATGCAACATCTACGTTCGGGCCTAATTCCAAGTCAACTCCGATGTAAGAAATAGAGAGTGGAAGCCATTCCCTTGCTCCCCCATTGATATCTAAACTACCAATATCAAGGACCTTGGCTCCTCTCGGGAGTGAGATTTCACCAATAACACGTCTGCAAAACTTTTTTTGAGCTTCGTGGGCCAATATTTTCCTCCTGTTACTCGTGATGAAACTATAGTAGCTAAACTTAGTTTGATGGATCATTGTGGAGAGAGACTGGAGGGGAGCGGAAATGGCAGACTTTCATGTTATACATTCCTACAAATGTGATGTTCATCCCGATTTACTACCTTCCAGGGGGGGGTATCAGATTTACAAAGCCTTCGATTCTTTAAGCGAAATTGATGAACAGAATAATGTCACATACACCCCCAATTGTGGTCATAGTTTAGTAAATTTTTTAAACTACATTGTTGACAATTATGAAACCTTGCCTAAAAGTGTCGCATTTTTAAAGAGCAACATGCTTTCAAGACATATTGATTCTGAGTATTGGAGCAGAGTAAAAGATAATACTTGTTACACGCCTTTATGGCATGACCCCAATTTTCAGACCTCGACTCCTGACGCTTACAAATTTACACCAAATATTTTGATCGAGAGAAATAGTTCATGGTACATCTGGGAAGGACCTCATTCATATTTCATTAGTTATGATCAGATGCTAGATTTTCTTTTCAAAAATGCAAACCATCCCGAATGGATACCATTCGCGCCCGGGGGATGTTACATCGTTGAAAAAAAACAGATGATGAAATACCCGAAAAGTTTCTATCAGGGCATCATAGCTATTTTGGACTATGAATTTTTTCCCAGTGAAGCATGGATCTTAGAACGCATGTTGCATTCGATTTGGGTGGGGATGTACGAGATTCAAGATTATGTAAATGATTATGAACTATTTCTAAGTGAAATTCATAAACTTCCAGATTTATCTGGAGTTAAAAACCCAAGTGAAAAATTATTATCCAAATTCACACGAATGCTTTCAAATATTAAATTTTGCTTACTGATTTTATAATTCTGTGCAAATGCTTACATTTTATATTTTCTTTCATTTTTTGTGTTACAGGTAATGTCAAACACATGTTTATTCAATTTCACGAGAATGCTTGAAAGCATAAGAGCTCTTGTATTCTTTAGTCTAAATGCAGTTGATTTATCTTATAATACGTAGATTCTTATAGTTATTTCTATGCATTTCCTTTAATCAATTGCGGGCACCACAAACTTAAACAAGTTTGGTTTTCTTGAAATTCTGCTGAAACCCAGAAGGAAAGCTCAACTCGCGAGCACATTCCTCGTATGTGCTTAGTTTGCCTTTTCGATCAAGCCATAGCCAGCCACGCGTTAAGGAATCTCCCTGAGACCAATTACCGGTAGATACATTATGGCGCGCCCAGTATTTGGGAGCGATTACTATTTTAACCTTGGTGTTAGTCCAGGCGCCCCACCAAGAAAAACTAGAATTACTTAAAATAAGATATTTTGCATTTTGTATCCAAGAAAAATCACTACCTATTAATTCACTTTTTGGAGAGATATATATTTTTTTGAAAAAAATTCTAACGCCCCCACTCGATTTTACAGGAATAGAGGGAAAAAATGTCTTAGCAAGGAGAGGATCATCAGTGACGATTAAAAATTTACAGAGAGGGTCAATTTCTAACATTTTTTCAAGGGCAGTTTTATAGTATTCTTTTCCCAGAAAGAGATCAGCATTGCTTCTATATTCCCCCCCTCGAATGTTAATCACACAGCCATCAAACTCTGGTCCAGGTACTTTAAACCATTCTGAAATTTGGTGCTTGTACTCCAAAATGTAGTTCTCGGATTGCATTGGTCCTTCTAGAACTGTACCGTCAGAAGGAAATGCAATCTTCTCATCAAAAGGCGAAATATCGTAAAATTTTTCTTGATCAAAAAGTTGCCTTTCGTGATACACAGAGCTGAATCCACTTGGAATCCTATTGGAGGGCTTTTTCCTTTTTTCAGAGATTTTTCTATCAGCATCAAGATTGAGAAAAGCCCGGCCTTTAAAGTTCTTAAAATTAATTACTGCGAAGTCGCAGTTTTTGCGGAGTGCGGCAGAACGTGTGACAGAATATACCCAAAGTTGATTACCGAACCCCTGTCCCGCATAAAAACACGTTCCTATCATATTATTTTCTCCACATTGGTAGTTGATTTGAAGCTAGTCGCATATCTAATCCAGGAGCTCGCATGTCTTTTTCAGATATATTTATCTCCTCTTTAGATATTCCCCAATCAATGTTCAGAGATTTGTCAAGTGGATATATTTCAAATTCCTTATCAGGTGAGTATTCAAGTGAAACTAAATAAGCGACGCTTGTGTTTTCTTCAAGTGCGGAAAATCCGTGACCAAGCCCAGGTTCGATAAGGACAGAATTTCCGTCAGAATCGCTTATTTCAATATCAACCCACTTTCCAAATGTGGGTGAACCAACGCGGAGATCCACGATGACATCGCGGATTCTGCCGGAAACACACGTAATCCATTTGGCTTGCCCTTCTTTGGCTAAACTGTAATGAATTCCACGGATAGTACCCCTTGAAGATGTAGAAATATTTGCTTGGCGTACTTCAAAAGTTTCCCCTATTGCACTTTGAATATCGTTGAATTTAAACCATTCTCGAAATTTTCCGCGATTGTCAGAATGTGATTTTGAATTTGCCAGCCATACACCATCAATATTCAGTGGAACAATTTCCATTTTATTTATTATGCCCCAATCAAAGAAGCTCTAAGTATATCTGCAATAGAATTTTGAAGGGCAATCCTCCAATCACGCATTTTAGGGAAATCATACTTATCCCATTCTCCATGATCGAGAACCGAGAATTTAGGCCGCTGTGCTGGCCTTTGGAGTTCGTTCGAGGTGATTGGTTTGATTCGATTTGTGTTTTGCCCAATCATAGTAAATATCTCTGTCGCAAAATCATACCAAGTGGCCTGTCCTGAGTTCGTACCATGGTAAATACCTGGTTCTATCCTGTGCTTCATCGCGGAGACTAATTGCCGAGATAAATCATTTGCTAAAGTAGGTTGACCAATTTGATCATTAACAACAGAAATTATTTCCTTATTCTTAAATGCCTTAAAGCAAATAGTTTTTGCAAAATTCTGCCCATATTTTGAATATAGCCACGCAGTTCGAAAAATATATGAATTCTCCGGATAAATTTCTCTAATCACAGACTCTGCAAATTCTTTAGTTCTTCCATAGGCAGTTTTGGGTTTAGGTGGGTCAGATTCCTTCCAGGGCTTCCTCCCATCACCAGAAAAGACATAATCTGTGGAAATCTGTATCAAAATCGAATTATTTTTTTTCGCTGCTTTTGCTATGAATTCAGCCGCGTAGCCATTTACTAGAAGGGCGTCACTCTCGAAATTTTCTGCTTTGTCAACGTCTGTCCATGCAGCACAATTCACGATCACTGTTGGACCGTAAAAATCAATGCACTCAGCGACATTCGTCGCAGAAGTCAAATCCAAAACTTTCCGTGTGGGTGCAAAATATTCAATGCTTTGATCCACCAAATGATCTTGTAGAGTCCGCCCGAGTTGCCCGGAACCCCCCAATATTAGCCACGAAGTATCTTTAAGCATTGGACTTTAATGGCTTCCACCAGGCCTCATTTTTCTGATACCAATCTACGGTTGCTCTTAATCCTTCTTCGAATTCAATAAGTGGTGTATACCCTAAATCTCTTTTTATTTTCGACCAGTCAACACTATAACGAAAATCATGCCCTTTGCGGTCCTCAATAAACTCCACACATTCAAAACTCTTACCCATAATAGTTAAGAGGTGATTTGTAATCTCTAAATTAGATAGCTCGCGTCCTCCACCAATATTATATATGTCGCCAGATCTTCCTTTCGTTAATGCGAGGTGTATTCCTCTGCAGTGATCATCTACATGTAACCAGTCGCGAATATTTTTTCCATCACCGTATAGTGGCAATTTTTTACCTTGAATAATGTTTGTTATGAAGAAAGGAATCAACTTTTCCGGAAAATGATGTGATCCATAATTATTACTACTCCGAGTTACGACAACATCAATTCCAAATGTTCGAAAGTAGGACATTGCTAAAAGCTCTCCCCCCGCTTTGCTTGCAGAATACGGAGAGTTTGGATGGACTGCCGATTCTTCGGTCCAAGAGCCAGAAAGAATAGAACCATAGACTTCATCTGTTGAAACTTGTAGAAACCGGATATCCCTTTTTTCTGATTTTATCGCATCTAAAAGAACTTGTACGCCTACAACATTTGTATTAATAAATTGACTTGAATCTAAAATTGAGCGATCAACATGACTTTCTGCAGCAAAATTAATAACACAATCGACATTTAGGAGTAATGACTTCACTAGATTAAAATCACATATGTCGCCTTGCACAAACCTGTACCAATTCATACTTATGACTGATTCCAAATTTGATAGAACCCCTGCATATGTGAGTTTATCTAAAACAGTGACTTCAGAATATCCACTCAAACGGCCATCTGCAATCATCCGAATAAAATTGGAAGCTATAAAACCTGCCCCACCAGTAACTAGTACTTTCATAAATAAGCTCTCCATGGTCGGTGATATTTCTACATAATGCCTCTAGCATAGTCCCATGAAGGGAATAATCCTCGCCGGTGGAACAGGGTCACGCCTTTGGCCATCGACAATTTCAGTCAGTAAGCAATTACTTCCGATTTACGATAAACCGATGATTTATTACCCGCTTTCAACACTAATGCTTGCGGGTGTTAATAATATTTTAATTATAACAACAATGCAGGATCAGAAGGCATTTCAGAATCTATTAGGCGATGGAAGTGACTTTGGAATTTCGCTTTCATATGAGGTCCAAGAGAAGCCGGAGGGATTAGCACAAGCATTTATTATAGGCGAAAGTTTTCTTGACGGTGAAGATGTAATAATGATACTCGGTGACAATATTTATCACGGTGTTGGTTTGGGAAGTGATTTAAAAAATGTAATTAGAAATAATGGAGCTCATATATTTACATACGAAGTAAGCAATCCGAGTGCTTATGGAATCCTAGAAGTTGATGAGCACAATGCGCCAATATCAATTGAAGAGAAACCATTGAAACCCAAATCAAATTTGGCGGTTACGGGTCTTTATTATTTTGACTCTGAAGTGGTAAAAAATGCAAAAAATGTTATTCCAAGTAATCGTGGTGAACTAGAAATTACCTCGCTCATTCAAATTTATCTACAAAATGGGGAACTAACTGTCACCCAACTTTCGAGGGGAACTGCTTGGCTTGATACCGGAAATCCTGATGCAATGCATGACGCATCATCATTCGTTCGCGTAATTGAAGAACGTACAGGATTAAAAATTGGCTGCCCAGAAGAAATTTCATTTCGTAATGGATGGATTAGTGCTGAAAGGCTCTTCAAAAGAGGAAAAGCCTTGGGTTCAAGTGCTTATGGAAAATATCTACTAAGTATTAAGTGAAGATCATTATGACTTTGGCTCTAGCATTTCATTTATTAGAGAATCTAAATCATACGTGGGTTTCCATTTAAGAATAGTTCGGGCCTTATTAGAATCTCCTAATAAAAATGGGACTTCGGTAAGCCGAAAGTACTTAGGATCAATAGCAATTAAAGTTTTACCAAATCTATTTTTACCAACTTGATTTAACCCAGAACCTTCCCAAGAAATTTCAATGTTTAGTTTCTTAAATACTTTGTCTGCAAAGTCTCGAACAGAGGCGGATATTCCAGTGGCGAGTACATAATCATCTGGCTCACTATGCTGAAGAATCCTCCACATGCCTTCCACGTAATCTTTTGCATGACCCCAGTCCCTTATTGCGTCAAGATTACCTAAATACAAAATCTCTTCAGAGCCACGCGCCATTCGCTTTCCGGCTTCTACTATTTTTTGAGTAACAAATGTTTCCCCACGCCTTGAACTTTCATGATTGAAAAGAATTCCTGAGCAAGCAAATATTCCATACGCTTCACGGTAATTTACAGTTATCCAATGTGAATAAAGTTTGGCTACCCCGTAAGGGCTCCTGGGATAAAACGGCGAGGACTCATTGAGAGAGGCTTTACTCTTGGCAAGTCCAAACATTTCGGACGTCGAAGCCTGATAAAATTTGCATTTGTTTTCGAAGCCAAGAACTCGTATTGCTTCTAGAATTCGCAATGTTCCAAGTGCATCAACATTTGCAGTGTACTCGGCGGTCTCGAAGGAAACTTGAACGTGGGACTGGGCTGCGAGATTGTAGATCTCATCAGGTTGTATTTCGGATATGAGCCGAATCAAGTTTGTGGAATCGGTCATGTCACCATAGTGAAGGTGAAGAAAAATGTTATTTTCGTGAGGGTCTTGATACAGATGATCGATTCGAGCTGTGTTAAGACTCGATGAACGGCGTTTTATCCCATGAACTTCATAGCCTTTCTCAATGAGAAGTTCTGCTAAGTAAGATCCATCCTGGCCTGTAATTCCGGTAATTAGAGCTTTTTTTCTATAACCCACGGATTTCGCCTCTTTCCCAAGCATTTACAAACCAAGAATATGTTCTAGCCAAGCCATCCTCAAGGGAAATTCTTGCGGACCAACCGAGTGATTTGGCTAATGTCACATTTAGCAACTTTCTTGACACCCCATCAGGTTTGTTAGGATCAAATTCTATTTCACCTTTAAAATCAACAATCTGTGCAATTAAGAGGGAAAAATCTCTTATCGAGATATCAACTCCAGTGCCAATGTTTATCAGTTGTCCTCCCATATTCTCCCACAGAAACATCCAGCACGCTGCAGCTAAATCGTTCACATGCATGAATTCTCTCCTTGGTTTTCCAGATCCCCATATTGTCACCGTTGGTTTTTTCTCAATTTTTGCTTCATGAAAGCGTCTTATAAGTGCAGCGGGAACATGAGAAGAGGACTTATCATAATTGTCGTATGGGCCATAAAGATTTGTCGGCATGAGAGAAAAGTAGTTTTTTCCGGTTTCATCATGAATTGCCTTTGCAAGTCGAATTCCAGCAATTTTTGCAATTGCGTAACCCTCATTTGTGGGTTCTAGCGGACCTGTGAGTAAAGCATTTTCCGAAATTGGCTGTGGAGAGTCTTTTGGATATACGCAAGAGGAGCCCAAAAAAAGGAGGTTGGAAATTCCGAGCAGAGCTGATTGCTCAATAATATTGTTTTGAATCTGAAGATTTTCTAACAGGAATCTTGATTGAAACTCAGAGTTGGCGCCAATGCCTCCTACTTTAGCTGCCGCGACGATAACCGCATCTGGCCGACTTCTCGCCAAAAAAGTAGCTACTGCATTAGTGTTAGATAAATCTACTTCACTTCGTGTCGCCGTCACAACTTTCACACCGTTTGGGGCGCCTTTTATGAGAGAAGAACCGACGAGGCCGGTGTGTCCAGCAACAAATACTTTCACGCATCAAGAGTACAGTGTAGTTCATATAAAATTATGATGATCGATTAAAAATCTTGATACGTTTAACCTGGATCCGATGTCTAAAGTTAGGTAAATTGTAGAATGGGTGTATTCGTTACCGGCGGCCAAGGCTATGTCGGCTCGCACGTCACTCGGCTACTTGCGTTACAGGGTAAGAATCCAACCGTGATAGACAACAACAGCGGTTCAAATGTATATCCACAACTCCTAGGAGTGAAGTACGTGAATGCCTCAATAAATGATGATTCATCTATTCAGGTTTTAACTGATCTTTTTGCGACTGATCCAGAAGGAATTGTCATTCACCTATCGGGTTTAAAATCTGTCGAAAATTCTATTTCAAGTCCTGAGCTGTACTCAGAAATCAATTTCGGGTCAACAGTCAATGTTTTGAATGCCATGAAAAATGCAGGTTTGGACAGAATAATATTTTCTTCTAGCGCTGCAGTGTACGGTCAGGGGGAATCTTACGTAACAGAAGTTTCCCCCGTTGCACCGATTTCTCAGTATGGGAAAATAAAATTGGAAGAAGAGCAAATTATAAAAAAATTCGTAAATGACTTTTCAGGCAAAAGTGCAATTTTAAGATTCTTTAACGTCGTAGGTTGTGCTATGCCCGAGTTGCGTGAAATTAACGGAGGTAATCTATTCCCTATGATCGCACAAGCAATTTCGCATCAAAAGAAATTTAAAATTTTTGGAAATAAGTACAATACCCAGGACGGCACTTGCGTCCGTGATTACGTCGATGTCCAAGATGTAGCTAATGCAATTGAAAAGGCTGTTTCAAAGATTCAATACTCAGATCTAGGTGTACTAAATATAGGTTCGGGCAAATCTACAAGTGTTCTTGAAATAGTGAAGAAGGTAAATCAACTACATAATTTTGAATATGAATTCACCGATGCTAGATCTGGAGATATTCCACAATTAGTTGCTAACATATCTAGAGCTTGCACTGATCTTGACTGGATTCCGCGATACGGAATCGACAAAAGTATTAATAGTTCTTTTTTGAGTATGTGAGAAATCTTGAAAGAAATGTTCCGGTGATTATTCGAATAAAAAGAAATGGGCTAGATCGAAACGCGGTCAATAGAAGATAAAGGTTTTGCAACGCGCTAAACTCAGTGTATCGTGAGCCCCGACGCAAGATCATAAGTGCAATTGCACACCTGAAATATGAATTCCTGGAAATAGATGAAATTGCTAGAAGATTTCTAATACTTCTATATTTATCAATTTCTGAGACGGTATCTAAATCCTTTTCAAGTTCATATGAATTCGCGTTAAACTGCCTACCCATTATCTTGATTGTGGATTTCAGCTGTGTTAAGAAATGGTTTGAAGATACCTGTGTAGGATGAATTCTATAATTAAGTACCACGGTTTTTGTATTTGCAATTTGCCATTTCTCGCTGAGCCTTACCCACAGGTCATAATCTTCAGCAAAGGCAAACTGTGAACGATAACCCCCGACACTCAAAATTGCGGACTTTCGATAGAGTACAGCGGGATGCGCTAAACAATTTCGATAGCGCAATTCGTTTCTAATCACTGCAGGAGAAGTTGGGTAATGGGTTAAACCCAAAATTGCATCATTCTCGTCAATTAAGATCGTTTGTCCGCCTAAAACTGCCATATTTGGGCGCGAAACTATTAGGGAAAATTGTTCGATAAAGCGTCTGGGAGCGATAATATCATCAGCATCCATTCGTGCAATAAACTCGTTAGATGATTCTTGAATCCCAAAGTTTAGAACTTCTGAGAAATTAAGACTCCCGCAAGTCGTAACTCTTTTCGGGAAGGGATAATTTTCAAGATCATTTAAAATTGCTTCTTTATGTACTTTTGAAATATTATTTAAAATGACTAAAAGTTCGGTTGGATATGAAAACATTTGCACAGCAGTGATTATTGATTCTAATGCAGCACAGAAATATTCCGTATGAATATTTACTGGAAGTAGAATTGTTAGCATCTACTTTCCAATTCTAGGCTTGATGCCATAAAAGTAACCAGCCGCTATAGTTATTAGCATCCGCATACCTGCGCCCCAATACCTAATTTTGCCTCCTCGGGACACAATAAAGCCTCGACGGAAAAGTGCCTCCTGGATCAAAATATTTTCATGTCTACATTCCTTTTGAGTCATTTTTTGGATCAAAATAATTATTTTGTAGAACTTCTGTTTCTCTTTTTTTGTTAATCTGACAAGTGATGCAGGAAATGCAATTGCAAGGGAAATATTAGGATTAGATCTCATTTCAATCAAGAGATTTTTTTCTTCAGTGTTCAGGGCCCATTTCAATTGTGAAATATTTTCTACCCATAACCCGGCCACATCTGCCCACTCTGACATGTCTTTTGCCTTTCGCGACATTTGTGAATTGTGAGCTCGATAATAGTAGATTGCATTAGGCGAGTGCCCAAGACTTAAACTCGGGCCTAGGCTAAGCAGCCAACCATAATCAGCAAAGGATGGAGAAAAGTGTGCGTGTGCAGACCATGTTGACTTTAGAATGTTCGCCTTGACCAATATTGAAGAGTCAGCACCATGTGGGCCAAAAATGAGCCGCTCTCTTGGAGTTAAAAGTTTAGAAAGGTTTCCGAAGGGTGACGTAACGGTTGCAATTTGGCCAGCCATGTTGGTGCGGACCAGTCGCCCCGTCAC
>Ga0007854_10001319_pt1 | contig 15835 bp, 11 predicted proteins | sample CryBogCBH12Aug08_FD_60382 | JGI IMG/M metagenome (GOLD analysis project Ga0007854, IMG submission 60382) | Freshwater microbial communities from Crystal Bog, Wisconsin, USA - CBH12Aug08 | ecosystem: Environmental > Aquatic > Freshwater > Lake | place: Crystal Bog, Wisconsin, USA | collected...
TTGTCCAGAAAGGGGATGGGCTGGAACTCACAATCAATACTGCTAGTTTGAAGAAAGGCCCCACCCCATACTTTGAACTCGAGGAAAGCAATTGAAGGTTTTATTCATAGGTGGATCTGGAAATATAAGCACGGCCTCGACAGAAGTCGCCGTCCAACGTGGCATCGATCTTTGGCTTCTGAACCGGGGAAGAAGAAGCATGCCCGCTTCGATGACCCGTCACTTGACAGGGGATATTAATGATCCATCTGCTGCCAGGGCGGCTTTGGACGGGCATTCCTGGGATGCTGTTGTTCAGTGGATCGCTTTTACGCCTCAGGAAATCGAAAGAGATATCGAACTCTTTCGCGGACGCACAAAGCAGTATCTCTTCATCAGCTCGGCCAGCGTTTATCAAAAGCCTGCAACGAGCCATCTCATTACGGAATCAACCCCGTTGGCGAATCCCTATTGGGAATATTCGAGGAACAAGATTGCAGCCGAGGAACGCCTGCTTCGCGCTCTCCGGGAGGAGGGATTCCCCGGCGTGATCGTTCGGCCTTCATTGACCTACGGGGAGACTCTGATCCCGTTGGTCATCAATTCCTGGGGCAGAAGCTGGACTGTTGTTGACCGTATGCGCAGAGGTCAGCCTTGCATTGTTCCGGGAGACGGCAATTCTCTCTGGACCATCACTCACAATTCCGATTTTGCTGCCGGTCTGGTCGGTTTGCTCGGGTTGCACGAAGCCTTGGGTCATGCTTTCCATATCACCTCGGATGAGGTTCTTACCTGGAACGATTTTTACAGGAAGACAGCCGAAGCGGCCGGTGTCGCTTCTCCAAGGCTGATTCATATCGCCACCGATTTTATCACAGCCTGCCTGCCCGGGGAATGCGGTTCCTTGTACGGCGACAAAATGATCTCTTCCATTTTTGACAATTCGAAAATCAAACGCTTTGTTCCGGATTATATCGCGCACATGCGTTTCTCGGATGGAATAAAAGAATCCGTAGCCTGGTTTGACGCTGATCCTGCGCGTCGGCAGATCGATGAACCGGCAAATGCCGCATGGGATCGATTGATCCGTGTGTACGAGAATGGACTGAATGCCGCAAAGATGGAGTTTTCCGTATAACCCAGCACTTATGATCGAGAAATTATTCAATATCGTCGCGGTCGGTCTTGTTGTGGTGCTTGTTGTCATGGCTCTGCCTGTGACCATGTCCGGCTTTTTAATTACCAGGCATTTGGATCTCTGTATCCGGATTTGCGACATTGAATTGACCTTTTGTTTCCCTGCACTGTTTTCTTTAAACTCACTGCTTGCGCTCGGAATAATTTCAAGGCTTCTGTTGATTAAGGGCAAGGTCTAAACGAATCGGTCAAAGTGTTTCCGCCTGCCACGGCATTGTTGCCGATCCGTGGCATTATTTTGTCAATTTCTGACCACATCGCTTCAAAGGTCAAACTTCCAACCATGCAGTCAATAGATTGACCTAATTGCCGGTTGTGGAAATTCCCGGATTTGGTAAAGAGTTTATTGATCCGAATAAATATTATTCAGAAAAACGAATTCAATCCCCGGTCCCCTTTTATAGCAGACAGTATAAATCACTTTTTAAACTCCAGTTAGATAAAATTAACACCCCGCCATTTTTATCCAATGAATACTCAATCCTTTCATTCCTCTAATGATCATTGCCTCTCCCGTCTCGCCTCAAAGTTCAAAAAAATAATTATCAGCACCTTGTGCTGTGTTGTCATTTGTCTCGGACATTCCGTTTCGGCGAATACGGCGTTGGTCGTTTCCTCCACGGCTACTGATTTGGGTTTGGCACCGATTTCAACATCAGGCTCCTTGAATGATATTGTGTTTGCATCCGGCACCAGCGCAACGAGCGTGCTCGACACCATGACAAATGGAAATGGCACTTCTTCTTCGTTGAACATTCTTGGAGGCAGCAATGGTAATGCCATAACGGTTACGGGTTCTGGCGGGAGTGGCACTAAGAATTTCGACCTCACAGGAACAAATGCCAACGGCTCAGGTTCGAACAGTGTGGCTCCCAATGCGGCCGACCTCCTCTATATTGCCAGCAATTGCAGTCTTACCCTTTCATCCTTGGGAAATACGGGAACCACCCCCCAAATCCTGCCGGCGTCCGGCGCAATGAATATCTACTGCTTTCAGGTCGGCCCCGCTGCTGCCGAGTATGGTGCCACAGGGAATCTTGATTTGGCCTCAGGTGCTACGCTGACCTTTCAGCAATCTTCAATGTTGAGAATCAGTGGATCGGCTAACACGGTGAATGTTATTGGCGCAGGCACGATAAATGTCGGTAATATTCAAATTACACTCGGGGATGCCATAAATTTCAATGGAGGCACAACAATCATAAGCGGCACAACGTACGGCTCCGGGGCGTCATTAATGACAATTAATTACAGTGTTGGTGCCAGCGGCACTCTGGTCCTTAATAACAATTATGCGGTGAGCACAGGCACGCTTACTTTGAATGGTGGCAAAATTGACTCAACGGTCTCGGGAATCACACTCAGTGGCAGCGCAAATGAGAAATGGTCTGGTGGATTTACTTTTATCGGCACGAATAACCTTACAACCGGCACCGGGGCGGTCACTCTGTCTGGTGGCTCGCAGACTGTCACCATCACTCAGAATACGCTGACTATTCCATCTGCGATTGGTGATGGAGGAAACGTCTACGGCCTTACCAAACTGGGCTCCGGCACTCTCGCTCTTAATGGCACCAATACCTACACGGGGACTACAACAGTCGGGAACGGCACCTTGAAATTGGCCGCAACGGGTTCAATAAGCGGCACGACGCTCGTTCTCGGCGTAAGCGGCGGAACGAGTGGTACGCTGGATGTCACCAGCAAGGCCTCTTACACACTCTTCAATTTATCCGGCAAGGGAACTGTAAGCGGAACTACGATTAATGTTAGCACGACCCTCGCTCCAGGATTCAGTGGTGTTAATGGCACCCTCAACGTGACAGGCAATCTCACCTTGTCCAGTACCGCTGCTGTAACTCTTAAAATCGGCGGTTTGACATCCGGTCTGTTTGATGTGGTAGCCACAAGCGGTACTTTGACTTATGGCGGTAATCTCAACCTGACCAGCCTGGGTGGATTTAATTTGGCCCAGGTCGCGAGCTATAACCTGTTTACCGCGGGAACTTTTTCGGGGGCTGCAAATTTTGCCAGCGTGACAATAAACGGACTTACAGCGATTGATACGGCTGGTGTCTGGAGCGTGGCAGATTCAACTGATAACTATACATTTACCCAATCCAGCGGCATTTTGTCCGTCACTGCCATTCCGGAGCCCACAACTTGGGTGATGATGGTGGGCGGCCTTGGCATGCTGGTATTTGGACAGAGATTGCGGTGCCGCAGGCTGTTATAGGGCGCAAGCAATTTTTTGGAAAATCTGATTCACATTTGCCGATTTATAGGGGTCGGCGGGGGGTGTGAATCATTCAAAAGTCGCCGCAGTACCGTTCTAGGGGGGCGGGGCTGCGGCGACATTCTTTGAACCCGTTTGATCCGGGGATGAAATCAACTTTTAATGTGACACTATGATACGCTGATGAATTCAGACTGGGGCGATGAATAGCCCAACAATGGTTTAGGTTGAACCTTCTCCATTGTGATAAAACCACTCCAAAATTATTATTTCAAATGGCACGCAAGTTTACATGGACATTTTCCGGGAAGGAATTTTCAGTAAAAGTATGCCCCAAATCCGGAGCGCTATATTTTTCGGATAAGGAAGGTCATGATTTTCACGTATTGCTTGAGGATTTCATCTCCGACGCGCTTAAACGCCTTCCTAAGGAAAAGCCCGCTAATCATCAGTCTGAACCCTTCAAGCTTACGCCTTATGCGAGACGTTTGCTGGGAGCTTAAACCCAAACCCGGTCTGCAATGTCAATGTTCATGCTTGCGGGACGGCGTGACCACAGGCGGGCTCATTTCGGAAATACGCATGCTGATTCTCCTCTGTTTTTGTAATTCAATAGATTTACCTAGATATCGATTGCGGGGAATACAGAGGAGTGCTAAATGTAAAACTTAATCGAAGCCGGTATGTCCTGGACAAAGGCATCCGCCCCCTTCTTTTCAGAACTTCAAACCAATTTAATAAATACAATGAAAAAAATCACACTCGCCGCTTCATTATTCTCACTGTTTCTCTTCACGGTTTCAGCAGGTGCCCAATCGATCAGGCTCAGCAATGTTGACTGGTCCATTTTTGCCCAACCCGGCAAGCATGCCAACATTTCAGTAGTTACAGAAGGAAGCGACAAAGGCCAGATTGACTTCACTGCGACGCCGGTCCAGGAGAATACTTATTTCGGTATTTTTCATTCCGTTCCATGCAAAACCGGGGCAACCATTCACTTTGAGTGCAGTGCAAAAGCCATCAAGGTGATGGAACAATGCACGGGGCACATGTACATCGAGTGGAAGGATGCGGACGGCGCGGAAATTGAGCGCGAAAGAGGCCCGTCCATGTCCGAAAATCTCTCATTGACTGACGCCTCGAAACTCGAAATGAGTGCGCAAGCTCCCGCCAAGGCGGTGACTGCAACCCTTGTAATCAATATGGAAGTTTCCGGGCCGGGTAGTGCGAACGGAGTTTTCCGAATTCAGTCGATCTCCTTTAAATAATAGCGGACATCAATTTAAATTGATATTAAATCGGCAACTGAAAGCCTCCCCTGTGGGAGGCTTTTTTTTTGCAGCTTTGAATTGAAGAATGCAGGGTGTCTATCGTCTGGAGTAATAGGGAAAAGAGTCCAAATTGCGGGTTAATAGATTGACCATTATCTCGTTTGTTTTTCCAGCTTTTCTGCTAAGATATGCCGATGCCTGCAGCCCCTCCTAATCCCCCAGGCTGTCAGGATCACTTGTTGCTCCTGATTACGGAAGGAGCACAACCCGAAAATACAGGCTGTTAAATGAAACAATATCTATTCTTTGCCATCGCAGCCGTTATTCCAGCATTCGTTTTTGCGACTCCGGCTCCAATCGTTGCCACATTAAATGCACTGGACATGGACGGCGCGGTTCACAGTAATTTGAGCAATCGTTCGTTTGTGGGGCTGGATCTTACTGGACTTTATTTGAAGAATCAGATCGTTGAATGGACTGATTTTACCAATTGCACCGGAATCAGCGGAACGGATCTCAGTACCGCTATGATTCTGATGGGGTCAAAATTGGGGGGATCCAATCTCAATCTCACCGGACTGGTTATTCCCCATGGTTATTGCTATGGAATTGATCTGAGCGCCACCGGCTCGGGAGGCGCCACCACAACGCTAAACGTATCGGCTTTGAACGCATGCACGACGCTTTCCCGTTCCAATTTGTCCGGGCTTAATTTAACAGGTTTAAATCTTACCGGCATTAATGTGATGTATGTGAACTTTACCAATTGCACCAATTTCACCGCCGCCATGCTGGCGAAATCAACCTCCATTTCCTATTGCAATGTCACGGGAACAGGTATCACAAGAGCGGCGTTGCAGTCGGCTTTGCAAAGTTCCTGGGCCGGCAATGCCACTTTAATTAATTCGATATCAACCGTCTTGGGCACCATTACCGGTCTGCAATAGCACAGCAGATTTACTCATTGAATTGACCTTAAAATATACTCATGCATCGGCTTTATCACTCAATAATCAATGCTGCCTTTTTATTTTTATTGCCTGGTGTCTCTGCTCTGGCGGCAAATAATTCCCGGCAATGTGCCGATCTCGCCCATGCAGCGTGCTGGGTTACAAGCACGGACGCCTTTGGCAATGTTCATCCTTTTGTCATCATGTTCCCGGACGGACAATTCAACCTGACCAACACCAATTCGAGTTTCTCTGGAACCAGCGGCCTGATATGTGATTATCTCGCCTCCTCAAAACTCGCATCCACCTCGACATCGACCCTCGTCCGCAACGGCAATACCTACAATGTTCTCACTTCTCTCACCGTCCAACCGGGGGGATATGCGGATGGAATGCCTACGGCTGCCGACTGCACAAATAACTTCGGGATGCCCAATTCAATTGGCTGGTATAGCCCGACGGAAAACGGTTCATTTTATACAGGGCTTTACCTTGTCTCCCAAGTTGAACGCGCCCGGCGTTCTGAACAAAAATGGCTGCTCACCGGATCTGCAAGCGACTACGCGGCCTGGCAAACCGACGCTGCACAGGCGCAAATCATGTCCAATGGACTTCTAAAATCAGCGACATGCACCCTTTCCGGAAGTATTACCGGTTTTATCTCACGAGGATTCGCCATAGATGACGGGACGAGCCATTATCCGGGCACCTCGGACGACCAGATTTGCCCCTGGTTTATGGGACTTTATGCCTATTTTACAAGCGACATCCCTTCGGTTGCTGAGAAGGCGACCATATCGAACGTGGTGGGACAGGTCGGATATGCCCTGGCCAATATTCCACACCCAAATTACCCGTGGGCTTCCCCGTACGATTCTCCTCCGGGCGGAGCCTATCAGGGTGTATGCCGGAATTTATTGCCTTCATCCTCAGGATTTCGAAACTCGGCCCGCTTTTTATTTGTTCTTGAGTCCATTACGGCAATGACCGGGAGCAATGTGACCATGACAGGAACCAACGTCACGACTTCAGGTACTGCGAGCATCACCTGGGGGCAGGCTTGCGCGCAGGCATTGACCGAAACCACGTACGGGTTGTTTATCGATAGTGTTCATCAGGTGCAGGCAGGCGGTACCACAAGGCTCCAATATATCCAGCCAGGCATGGGACCCGAAATGCTTGCAAGCTATTCGACCCAATACCATACCGGGTCGCAAAGCATTGCTTACGTGTACGTCTGCTCCGTCCTTGCTTTGAAATATCTAATTCAGTTGGATCCGGCAAATGCGGCGACTTATCAGGCGGGATTGGATAATACGCTCTCATACATGATGTACAGTACTGTTGCCAGCGGTCTTCCATCTTCATTCGGCTCCGGGGTGAACAGTTGGAACGATACAACTTATGCGTTTGATACGTTTATTCAAAGCAACTGGCGCACTTTGACTTTTGGCCCCGCCTGTGCCGAGTGGTCTGGCTCAACCGGGTTGGGGTTAAATAACGCTCAAGCATCCGGAGGAGTGGACAATTCGGGAGCTCTTACAACATTTGAAAATTCGACCTATGCTGCGCCCTATTTCATATCAGGCGCGCGAGGGGTTGACGAAGGATCATATCTAAGGTATCCAGCCACCTGCGCTGCTATTGCCGCCATTGCAGGAGCAGGCAACAATCCGACCAATCGGGGCTATGTCAACCAGTTCATCGAAAAATACGGCGTCACCGGAACCGCTGCTTATTTGCCCGCCTATTTGAATACTTATTCTTCGGCCATTTTTTTCAATGAGATGGCTTATTTCATGATGCCATCCGGTATTGAGTTTTCCGCCATGACTAGCAGCAGCACTAACGCGACCAGTGCTGCCGGGGCTGCGGTGACCTATAGCACTCCTACAGCCACCGACCTCGATTACGGCGGTACGGTTACCCTGATTTATTCTCCGGCATCATCCGGAACTCTTTCTATCGGCACGCATTATGTGATTTCCGGCTCAAGCACTTCCGGCGTTACGGGAACATCCCCGTTTACGATTACTGTGAATGATATTAGCGGCGTTACTGCTCCAACAACTTTTTCGGCCAATGCAACTGGCACTTATGGAGCTTACGTCGCCATTCCTGCAGTATCCGGCAGTCTTACCTACGGAGGAACGACCCCGGCGACCGCTTCACTGACTTCAGGAACATTCCCTGTCGGATCAACTTCCGGCACCTATAATGTTGTCAGCCCGAATAACAGTTCATACCAGCGGACTTTCCCTTTTACAGTCTCCGTAAACGACCTCGCTTCGATCAATCTGCCGGGAACCTCCGGCACTGTTTTCGCGTCCTCGACATCGACGGCAGCCAGCGGCCTTGCCGCCTCGGCAACCTGGAGTGGCATCACCGCCAATCTCACCTATGGCGGGATTACCTCCAATGTGACCACATCAAAGGCAAGCGGTTCACTCTTCTCCGGCACGAGCAACGTCTCGGTAACCACGCTCGTATCATGCACAGCGACCAGTCCCAATAATTCAAAGGTCACGCTGACATCAACATTTACTGTCATTGTTTTGCCCTCCTACACGACATGGCAGGTCAAGAATTTCACCAGCGGCGATCTTTCAACCCCTGCAATCAGCGGAGATTTGGCGACCCCGGCGGGGGATGGCATCTCGAATCTGATGAAATATGCGCTCAACCTTCCTGCGAAAACCAATGGCAAAAGCGGGTTGCCTCTGGTCTCAAGTACCACGACTGGTGGCAATGCTTACCTCACGCTCAAATATACACAGGTCAATACCGCAGTGGACCTCACCTACACCCCGCAGGTTTCCAGCGATTTGCAGACATGGTACTCCGGGGCGACTTATATCGGACCGGTGAGCAGCGTGGCAACAAGTTCTTCGACGCAATCCATTGTAGTTCAGGATCTGACGCCAACAAGCGGCACGAACAGGCGATTCATGCGATTGATGGTCACTGGGCCGTGACCGGGCTTGGGTTGCCTTCCGTAATCTTTGGTTTCTCTTTTTATCAACAATCTGCACTCACCCCGAATATGATGTATGATGTCGGCTTAAGTTCTCATTCTTCAAATTTGAACAACGTCTGTTTGATATGAAACAGTTCATCCTGCTGGTCCTCTTTGTTGGCGGCCTGACTGTTATTGCGAATGCGCAGAATATGGTGGTTTACGACGACGCATTGGAGAACGGATGGGTTAGTGATGGATGGGCGGCGCTTAATTATGCAAACAAAAGCCCGGTGCGCACGGGCAGCAATTCAATCGGCGTCAGCGATACGATCGGGAACTACCAGGCGATCATGCTGCAGCATGGCGTTCTGGATCCCTCGCTCTACCAGAGCCTTTCCTTTTGGATTTATCCGACAGTGGCTAAAACCAATGAGCTTCTGATTCAGGCAGGTATCCTCACCGGCACTGTTCGAACGATGCAAACTCAATATTTTCAGACGATTTCCTCCGACCAATTGAACCAGTGGCAGCAGATCACCGTACCGCTTTCGAGCCTCGGTGTTTCAGGATCGACCGGTTTCGATTCATTCTGGATCATGAACATGACCGGGAGTCCGCTCACTTTTTATTTGGACGATATCTCACTCAATACGATTCCTGCGCCGAACCCGGTGCCCGTGACCATCGATGCGCAAAGCGTCGTTCGGACAATCGACAACCGCCTATTCGGAATGAATCTTACGATGTGGGATTCTTATTTGAGCAGTTCGACCACTGCTACCCTGCTCGCGGCTATGGGTTCCACGACACTCCGGTTTCCCGGAGGAAGCCAGTCCGACGGTTACGATTGGCAAACCGGGTTGACCTATAATGGCGGTTCCTATAAATGGCCGGGAAACGCCGCAGTTTTTGCCGGTCTGGTATCGGCACAGGGTGCGCAAGCCTATGTGACCGTAAACTACGGTACCGGCACACCAGAGCAGGCCGCCGCCTGGGTGGCCTATTACAACGGGAGCACAACTGGCACAGCCGTAATCGGTGTGGACTCCAAAGGGCGTGACTGGAAGACCGTTGGTTATTGGGCCACCATACGCGCCAGCGCCCCTCTGGGAACCAACGACGGCTATAATTTTCTGAGGATTTCCCATCCCGCACCGTACGGATTCAAGTATTGGGAGATCGGCAACGAAGATTGGGGAAACTGGGAAACCGATCTGCACGGGACTAATGGCAGCGGTCTTTCAGGGGCTCCTCACGATGCCTATACCTATGGCAGGACTTTCCCATCTTTTTACAATAAAATGCTCGCAGTGGATCCAACCCTCCATATTGGCGCGGTGGCAACGGTGGGTGAGGATTGGTATGCGAGCGGCTCCAATGCTGTGCCCAATCCGAACGAAGGAAATTCCCTGCACACTGGTTGGACGCCGGTAATGCTTAATACGATTAAATCTCTCGGTGTGACCCCACATTTTTTAATCTACCATATCTACCCTGAAACCAGTGGAAGCGAGACAGACTGGGGGCTTTTGCAACAGGGTTCGACTCTCGCATGGACAGCATTAAATTTGAGACAAATGGTCACTGATTACATTGGTGGAACTTCCGGCAGTTCCATCGAACTGGTGATGACGGAACTGAATTCCGTCAGCCCGACACCCGGCAAGCAAACCACCAGCCTGGTGGACGGACTTTTCCTTGCGGATGCACTGGGTGCCATCGCGGGTACGGAATACAACGCATGCGCCTGGTGGTGCCTGCGTGATAATGGATCGAGTAATGGAAACAATAGTGCCTCGCTTTATGGTTCACGGTCATACGGCGCCTACGGCGTTGTTTCCATCGGGAATACAACGACCACAACGGTGCCGGTAAACACGCCGTTTGCGCCGTTCTATGCGGAAAAACTGCTGACCCACTGGGGGCGGGGCGGGGACTGTCTCGTTGGCGTAGCCAACAGTTACTCTTACCTGGCTGTATATCCTGCAAAGCTGTTGAACGGCAGCCTTGCGTTGCTGGTGATCAACAAACATCCCTATGCAGACCTCCCCGTTCAATTCACCCTCAATAACTATACCCCAGGTTCTTTGTCCGCACAGATTCTTTCCTATGGAAAAACCAACGATGCTGCCGGCAGCGATCTCACTACAGGCACGATAAGCATTTCCGGCACTGTAGTTAATTACACTTTTCCATCCTATTCAATGAGCGTCCTCTTGGTGAGGAGTCCGTTTGAATTTTGGCGTGAGCAATACTTTACGGCCACAGCCTTGAATAACTGGAGTTACAGCGGCGACAAAGGCAATCCTTCGGGTGACGGTATTTCCAATCTAATCAAATATGCGCTTAATCTAAACCCGATGACGGCAAGCAGCGGGCCAGGCGGTTTCCCTGTGGCCTCGGTTGCAACCACTGGCAGCGGCAACTACCTGACTCTTTCCTACACGAAGGTAACGGCGGCAGGTGACATTACCTATCTCCCCGAGGTTTCAGGAGACATGCAGACGTGGAATTCCGGCACCGCCTACACCGCCCAGGTGAGCGTGACCGCCAATCCTGGCGGATTAACGCAGACGGTTGTTGTCCAGGATTTAACACCGTTTACAGGCGCCTCAAAACGGTTCATGCGCCTCAGAATCACCCGGCGGTAATTTGTGTTAGAGTAAGAGAATAAAATTAGTCAAGCTGACGTGAGTCTTCCGCCCTTGTTTTTCCAATAAGCAGGGCTTTAGTTTCCGAACCAGAATGTATCTGTGGATGAAACGGCTGGCACAGGCGGAATGCTTGCAAGAGATCTTAGTTCCACATGTCCATCAAAGAAAAGAATGTTACATCCGCCGTTATGGGGAACTAGTCCAGACCAAGTATAAAAAAACCAGTTGCCACCAACCCAACTGGAATATTCCATCACAAGAGCAGTTTTTGCAACATTTTGCACACTGCTTAGCCTGATATTGGCCGTGCCTGTGGTATTGAACTGACCCGAAGGGGCGGGATCAACGTTCAGACCGTAGGAATATCTGGTTCCTGGAACCATAAGCCCGCCCGGTACACAAATTTTGGAAAAAGTTGCGGTCGGATAATTCTTTGTCACGGGACAATGAAAAATGTTTTTGTCCGTTCCTTTATCCCCTTGGAGATCGTTATCGGGATAATTAAATGCCCCGGTTGAATAACCCACATAGGTCCAGATAAGGTAACCCCATGTTTGCTCTTGATAATTGGCGGAATGTACAACTGGCGGTAGCGAGCCGTTATTATCCCCCGCATATCCCATGAGCCCGGTTCCGATCTGTTTCATGTTTGAGAGACATTGGGTCTGCTTTGCCGCATTCATTCCGTTATTAATCGCTGGAATCAGCAGGGCGGAGAGTATCGCAATAATCGCCACTACAGTAAGCAGCTCGATTAAGGTGAATGCGTAATTGGTTTTCCGGGGATTGTATTGCATGTTCAAATAGGGCGGGGTTTGGGATTTTAAACTTTCTTATTATAGGCTGTTTGATCGGTGGACTCAATTCCATTGATTGCTAAAAAAAACACCGGGCAGCGCATCGCGCAGCCCGGTGTGCTGTGAAAAACCGATTGGTCAAATCGTTGGTCTCTGTTAAGCCCTCCGGCGGCGAATCATGTTCAGCAGGGCAATACCTCCAATCGCACTGAGTGCGACGGTGGTCGGCTCGGGAGCGATGGTTGTTTGCGAGATTTCAAAGTTGTCAACCATGTCTCCGACTCCACTCCACCAATTTCCACTGCCGATTACCGAGCTTCCTCCGACCCCGTCGGGTGTCAGCACCAGCAAGCCAAAACCTGTGATATTGCCGCTGAGATTTGAAGAAGGCACCGTGGAGATCAACAAACCGCCGCCATTATCGACAGCACCACTGCTCGAAGGCGTTGCACCTGTGGAAAGTTGAATCCATTTTGAAGCGGTCGGATTATATGCAACCGAGCATGTGCCGGTGGTGGCAATATTAAACTGTGTCGCACTGACATACCAGACGCCGCCAACTTGCAACAACAGATTCGTATTGCCAGCATATTGTGTGTCATTGCTGTTATAAAGAAACAATTGGTTCCAGGAAAATGTGAAGTTGTCCACAGTCGGGTCAAGGTTCAAGTTCGTGGTGGAATAAAATGACTGGCCGGCCGCATTTGACGCCCAAGCTGTCTGCACATAAAGAACTCCCCCGTAGGTGCTGGTTCCGTTTCCGGTCGCGGCACCAATGGTCGAGCCGCCTCCGTATCCAAGGTTTCCATAGATCCCCACCGGATTAATCGATGAATTGTCAGCACCGGTGTTCGTATTGACACCCGCCCAATCAATACCCAGAGCTGAAAAAGTGGTTTGAGTGCCATTTGTGGTAAACGGCTGTTTATAGATAATCTGAGCGGAAGCTCCCGATGTGATCGCGGCAATCAATAGAGTCGCCAATGGAAATGCGCCGAACGCAAGTCGGCCAAAGTTAGTAACAGATTTGGGTGTTTTCATGGGATGATAGGTTTTGTTCTTTGTGGGTGGTATTGACGTTGAATCAAGACAGGCAATATTTTTATGAATGTCTTATTTATTTTTATCACTCCGGTGCTTTTCCTCAACGTGAAAGTAAGTCAATCTATTGACTGATGACTAAAAAACCGGGTAGCGCGATGGCGCTACCCGGTGACGTTCTCTTGAAAATGGCAAATACCGTTTTAACAAACAATATTGTTTAGATCCTGCGACGACGAGTTATGTTCAGCAGAACAACGCTGCCAATCGCGCTAAGCACAAAAGTGGTCGGCTCCGGGGTGATGGCGGTTTGTGTGATCGCGTAGTTGTCAATCGATATTTCGCTATAATTCCACCATGTGCCAACTGTCCCGCTATTTCCATCTGGAATCAATGCCAGCACTCCAAAACCTGTTATGCTCCCACTGAGATTCACGGTTGCCGATGACAGTGTAAGTTGCCCTGAGCCTGTGGCAACCCCGCTATTAATTGGTGTGCTTGACGATAGAAGAAGCCAGTTTGCTGCGGTCGGATTATACGTCACCGAACATAAACTGGAGGTGGAATTTGAAAGACACGTAAATCCTGAGGCACTGACATACCACTGGCCCCCTTGTTGCAGAAGCAAATTGGCACTACCCGGATTTGTGTTTCCTGTGTTGTTTGTATCTTTTTCCTCCCATGAAAACGTATAGCTGTTATTCGTGGTATCAAAAGGAACAGCCGAATTTGAATAATAGGAAATCGCCTGGGTGTTGGCGGTAAACTTGGTCTGAGCAATTATACCTCCGTTTGCACTGGTGCCTGTTCCGGCCGCCAAACCAACAAGGGAGCTCGCCGATTGTTGCGCCCAGGTTTCCATTGGATTATCCGCTGAGGGATCATTTCCCGTGACCGTATAAACCCCATGCCAGTCAATTCCCATGGCTGCCAGGGTTGTCGCCGATCCACTTGTGCTGAATGTTTGATTGTAGATCGTGGTTTGTGCCGATCCCCCGGACGGGTATAACGCAAGCAGGATGGCTGCCAGCGGAAGTGAAGCAACCGCCAGACGGCGGAACATTTGATTTGAAGTTAGCATTTTCATGAAAAATAGAGGGTTTCGCTTTGATTGATGGGTATTTTTTAGGATGGTGAATAACAGTCTTTTGGGATTCAATGCACTGCTTATCAATGAACCAAGATGACTTTGCAAATATTATGTAAGTCAATCTATTTCATAAACTTAAGATTCAAACATGATAATAATAGCATTCACTCGATAATAATATTAATGTCGGTCATTAAATGACATTCACGGCTGGAAATTACTCCTGCCCCTGTTTAATAGATTGAATATAAACCTTTTTGCATGCTCCGTGATCGATCGATTATTTTATCAAGCATGTTTCGATGAGGAATATTTTCCCCATCCTTGCGACCGCCTCCCTTGATAGAAACCAGAATGGCTTCCATTGACGGGCAACCGAGTTACTGACCCGAAATCCTGGATATAAAATTATGAAAAAACAGAAAATCATCTTCATGCCTCACGCGAATATCCAATATTCGCAGCTCGCGCCTGAAAAACGATGCTGGGTGATGAAGAATTCCTACGAAAAACTTTTCGATTTGGTTCGGACGGGCGGTTACAAGATCGCTTTCGAGGCTTCGGGTAACACCATCGAGGAAATGGCCCGCCAGGCTCCGGAAGTGCTGGAAAAACTCAAACAACTCGTGGCCGACAAAATAATCGAACCGGTTTCCTCTCCTTACATCCATTTCATGCTCCCAAATATTCCGCCGGAAATTTGCCTCGATTCCCTGCGCTATGCACTCGATATCTGGGAGAAATATGTCGGTGCACGTCCCGAAACAGGATGGAATCCCGAATGCGGGTGGGCCTCCCATCTCCCTGAGTTGTACTTGAAGGCGGGCTTCAAAACACTCGTGATGGATGCCGATTCCCTCCTTCTTTCCTTCGAGGAAATTCGCCGCGCCACAGGTTTGTCCTATGATGTTCAGGGACACAGCAATAAAAACCACCTGTTTAAAATAGAGGACTACATTCAGGACAAACCTGAATTTCTGAAATTCATTACGAATCCTTCACGAACGAAGGACGGTCTTCAAATGATTTTCCGTTCCGATTGCATGGCGAACCCAATGCTCTGGTTTTTAATGGGCGCAACTGAAGGGATGCGCAAAGAACCGGTTTCCCTTGCTGAGATTAAGACACTGTTCACTAAATGGCAGGGCAGGATCAAGGTCAGCGGATCATTCATCATGCCGTATGCCGAGGACGCCGAGTACATTGGAACCTCGGCATACTTCTACGTTAAACAATTCAACCAGGCCCGTTTCTTTGAACCTGAACCAGAGAGCGTGACCCGTTTCGGTCAGTTGCTTGAGATTGCAATTGAATCCGGCTATGAACTTTCAACTCCGACCGAGGTGATTGCCGACGCAGGCCATGAGCTGTTTATCAATGAGTACGTGGAGTGTATTGAGAATGGTGTCGCCTGGCATGGAGGAACTGCCAAGGCCTGGGCCAATACCGAGTATTCGCTGATCATGGACCCGGTCTGCGGCTCGATATTTAACGGGATCAAGGCCGTTGCCAAACGTCTATCACTCGATCTCGATACGCTCGATGCCGATCTCTCAGTCGCCATGAAAGCGCTAACAAGTGCCTACGTCTCGGATTCCCGTTGGCCCCCGCTTCCCACTTCTCCTGGAAGATTCAATGTACGTGAGTCGCTGAACGACATG
>Ga0007854_10001320_pt1 | contig 15826 bp, 13 predicted proteins | sample CryBogCBH12Aug08_FD_60382 | JGI IMG/M metagenome (GOLD analysis project Ga0007854, IMG submission 60382) | Freshwater microbial communities from Crystal Bog, Wisconsin, USA - CBH12Aug08 | ecosystem: Environmental > Aquatic > Freshwater > Lake | place: Crystal Bog, Wisconsin, USA | collected...
GCAAATGCAAAAAAAGCAAACCCCTCGACAATCCATTAGAGCTCTCCGTATGATGGCAGGGTGGGATGACGCCTTGCTCGCCTCAACTCTCTCTCAAAAATTTTCATGAGGTGACCCTGGCTTCTGCTTGGGGAAGGGTAACCTCATGAAAATTTTCCTTTCAGACTTTGTCATCCTGGGACCTAGACTAGCAGCGCCTTTGGCGCGTTCCTAGTCTTGGGACCCGGGATCTGTTCAGGCCAGAGAGATTCCCGGATGCCAAGTTTCACTAAGTGGCAAAGCCGCAGTTCAACTGGGCTCCGGGATTGGTTTTTTCACGAGTTGATTACTTCCCACCAATTGGGTACAGATCCATCGTCACAAGGGGAGCGGCGGAAAGGACAACCTTTGCTGCTGCATGCACCTGTTCCAAAGTCACAGACTGGATAAGGTCGCCCCACTTTTCAATTTCTTCGATGCTAAATCCACAAGAAAGGCTTGTGAAGACATTTAAAGTGCTGTTATTGCCGTCACGAATAAAGGCGAGTTGGGCTAAAAGGTCCCTTTTTGCCTTTCTAAGTTCTTCCTCTCCAGCGCCTTTTTCAAGAATACTTTGAATCATCTCAGAAAGTGTTTTTTTGAAGGTCGCAACATCCATTTGAGGTGAAAGAGTTGCTGATATGTTAAAGGGGCGAGGATCATAACCATCCCCCTCATAGGATGCGCTCACACTTATGGCTAGTTTTTTCTCTTCAACAAGAACACGGTAGAATTCGGTTGTGCTATTGCCCCCAAGAATTTGAGCGAGGATAATGAGGGGGTAATAATGTTCCTTGCCTTCCCCCTTGTGGCTTGGGGCATGATAGTAGGAATCCAAAAGGACCAAAGAGTTTCTTGGGTTGTTTTGTTCAATATGTTGAGTAATTCCAAGATGCGGGGGCTCATTAACACGAACTCGATCAGGAATCTTCTTTGAAGGAATAGAACCGAAGTATCTTTCTGCAAGTTTCAAAACTTCTTCCAACGTCGTGTTTCCAGCAACAATCAAGACAGCGTTATTCGGCGCGTACCAGGTATTGTAATGGCTTCGAACCGCTTCATACGTATAATTTTTGATATGCATGGGGTACCCAATAGGGGGAACGCCGTAAGGATGGTACCAACTAAGGGCTTTTAGCAAAACTTCGTAAGCCTGACCAAAGGGGTGGTTTTCAAGCCTCATACGGCGTTCTTCTAAGACAACGTCGCGCTCAGATGTAACTTCTTCCTCTGAGAACGCAAGGTTTTCCATCCGATCTGCCTCAAGTTTGATCATCAGTTCAAGATGGTCTTTGGCGATCTCGGTCTCGTAAAGGGTATAGTCAAAGCTAGTGCTGGCATTTGTGCTGCCACCATAGGTCAAAATTGTTTTTTTAAATTCCGCAGTGGGAACACTTTTTGTGCCCTTAAACATCATGTGTTCAAGAAAATGGGAAATTCCAACTCGGTCAACGGGGTCATCCGCTGTTCCAACTTTGTACAGAACACCAACGCTGACGATGGGGGCTATGTCATTGCGAACAACAACAATTTGCAGCCCATTCGACAGGGTTTGAACTTGTGGATTAAAAATGCCGGCCATACCGTGTCCCATAGAAAAGATTAAAAATAACAAACAAAAACTTAGATATTTTTTCATTTTACTTCTGTTTTGGCCCCTGATCTACCAACGATGACAAATGTTAAAAGGGCGGGTTTTAAAGTCTTTCTAAGGACCCTGTTAATATCATCAACGTTCAGTTTTTCAAAATAAGCATTTCGGTTTTGAATGTAGTCAATAGGAAGCCCATCATTTCTGTAACTTACTAGCGTTCTGACAATATCAAGGGTGGATCCAAAGGACAGGGAGTACGATCCCATAAGATTCTTCTTTTGGAAATCAAGTTCGGCTTGACCAATGCCTTGATCGATAATTTTTTGCCATTCTTCCTTGATCAAAGAAATCGTCTGATCAACACTTTCTGTTTTTGTGGCCGTGGCCCCAATAACACCATTCGTCAGGTCGTTTGTGAAAACATCAGCGCTGCAAAAGTAGGCAAGTCCTCTTTTCTCACGAATTTCATTCCAAAGTCTGGATTCAAATTCTCCGCTTCCAAGAATCCTCATTCCAACGAAAAAGGCATAAAAGTCTGGATCTTTGCGGGCCATTCCAGGTTGAATCAGATAAATTAAGGTTTGCGGAATATCCATTTCAACTTTGAAAACCTTACCCAAATTTTGCAACTCAGTTGGGGAGGGGGCCGGTATAGGCTCGCCAGCAGGTAAATCTTTAAACGTGGTTTCTACTTTTCTCACAATTTCTTCAGATGACACATTCCCGCAAACAGTAATTTCTAAATTAGATCTGGTGAACAATTGGCGCATATGTCCCTTAAGGTCTTCAGCGCTGATGACTGAAAGGGATTTAATCCTATCCTCTATCCGTCTGTAATAGGGATGGGTTTCACCGTAGACATGCTTTTGCAAAGCCTCTTTTGCGACAGGCTGGGGAATGTGTAATGACTGCTGCAAGCTTGCAGAAATTTGCTCTTTAACCCGCTGCATGTCTTCGGATGCAAAACGGGGAGAGGTCAAGATAAGGTGAATAAGGTCAAGGGCTTCCCCAAAGTTTTCCTTAATGGTTCTAAAGGAAATAGAAAAGTTATCTAAATTTGATGAGATGGAAAGATTGATGTTTTTTTCCAGCAGCATCTTTTTAAAGGATTGGCTGTCGTATGGGCCTGCCCCTTCATCTAGAAGAGCAGCAATTAAATCTGTTAGGCCAGGCAGGTTGGAAGGTGAACTTTTGCCCCCTGCATGGCGGAAGGTTATGCTAAGGCTCACAACAGGAATGTCTGCTGGCACAAACCAAATTGGGCTATTCAAAGAAGTTTTTATCTCTTGAATAGAAAGGGGAGATGATGTCATAGAATCCTGCATTTTTATGGTTGGCGCATCTGACTCTTTGTATACCAAGGGCTTAAGGGATGGCCATGCAAGCAGGGCCAAAGCAACGCAGCATAAACTCAATAAAATTAGAAAACCTTTTTTCATTGATGTGGTGATGGCTCGTTCTCTTGAGTGCTAGTTTGTTTTTCTTCGTGGATGGAGGCAATATTTGTAGCTGCTTCTTTCTTCCAGCCCTCAATCTTCTTGGTTAACGGGGCAGAAGCGCTTGTGTCCAAAGGGGCCTCTTTATTGACAGTTTCACGAATACTAGGATCTACGGTTTGTCCGTCTGCTGCTTGTGCAAGCAAACTCCGTGCTGCTGGGTCCTTTGAGGATGATACTGCCCCACCTTTGCTTTGGCCAACTAACAGATCTTGAACTTTTTCGTTTGATGAGGGGGCTGCTGCAGCTGATTCTGAATTTCCTGAACCTTGGACCGGAGGGCGCAGTTTATAGTCCTTAGGAATGCTTAAAGGGGGATTGTCTGAAATATTAAATTCATCAGGTTGATAATGGTCCAATCCAAAGGTGTTGCGTAAATTATCGCAACCGCTGAGCGCAAAACCGCTTAGTCCAAGTCCCAAAAAGGTGAAAAACTTTTTATTAATATTCATATAAATCCCTATCCTCTTTTCTTTTTTCTAACATGCCATGCTTGCTGGATAAAAAGCAAGGCGACACCAACAGTAATAGCGCTATCAGCAATATTAAAGACCGGAAAAGAGTGGTTACACAAGTGAAAATGCAGAAAGTCTACAACAGCCCCGAATCGGACACGATCAACAATGTTGCCCAAAGCCCCGCCGATGATAAAACTATAACTGAAGATCTCGAGTTTTGTTTCTGCCCGCACAAGACATAAGGTTAGCCAACTAACGAATCCAATACCTATGATAACGAGGATGCTTTTACCCAAAAGAGTATGCGCTGGAAAAAAGCCAAAACTGACCCCCTTGTTTAAAGTTAAGGCCAGATTAAAGAAGGGGGTGATAGGAACCATTTCCTTAACAGAAAGTCCCCCTAAAACAGCCCATTTACTGAGCTGATCTAGGAAAATAACAATCGAGACTAAAGAGAGCCGATGAAGCAGATGCATCACTTCTTAGGCGTCTTTTTCTGGACCGCTTTTTTAGGTGCTGCTTTTTTAACGGGTGCTGCCTTCGCAGGTGTCATAACGGGTTCAGTCTTAGGATGATGTTGCTTAGTCGTTTTTCCAAGCTGTGCGTTTATCTGTTCCTCTTCCCAGGAAGGGTTTAAAAAGGGGAATAATTCATGAAGCTGGGGAATTTGACCAAGCCCAACAGCTTGAAGAACGGCACTAATGGCACATCCGAAAATAACCCAAATAGGCCAAAAAGGGCCCCCGCCCATGGTGATCCAGATAATGATGCAGGCTAGACAAACAACCACATAGATAAAAATATTTGTGTAAAGAGTTCTAAGGGCGTGAATTTTTTTCCGAAGAAGAGTTTCCTGATCCATGATGTACCTCGTAAAGAAACGTTCTCAGGCATTGTATCAGGGACTGCCTGAGAACTTCCAATAGTTTTTTAACTAAAATGTATAATTCAAAGAAAGCTGCAGTCTCATGCCCTGACCATTCTTATCATCAGTGGTTGTTCGTTTCACATACGCAACTTCAATTCCTGTCTCCACATTTTTAACTGGGGAGTAAATGATGTTTGCAAAAATCTTTCTGATTGTCCCATTCATTCGGCTTGTTGTTGAAGCAAGTGCAGCGGTCGCTATCGGATCCTTTGCTTCTGTTATACGTGTGTAGCTGGCCATGACGTTTGTGCGGATATGATCACACCAAAAATGTTGATATCCAACGATTCCATTGGTCGCGTGCAGCTTTTCAAATATTCTGTTTGATGGGTCGAAGGCAGCGGCTTGCCCGGCTGCTTCTGGTATGTAGCGCCCAACACCATCACCAAAGTTGACTTGGGCAAATATATTGCTTTTGTCTTGGGTGTATAACAAAGCTGAAACACCAAGGCCCCACGCTGTTGCTTTTGCTGAAAAGTCATTAGACGCATTTGCATTACCAATGCTCTTGACGTTTAATTGACGAACAACGCCCCGCAAAGCGAAGGAACCTGGGGTTCCGCTCCACCCTATGGACGACGTTAAGTCAGGTAAAGATGATTTTCCAAGAGACCCTGAGCTGTCATTGCTTGCGTAAGTTGTAAGCGTTGCTCCCGTGTTAGTTGTCGCAGGTGTGTATCCTGTATAATCTGTCGCTGGTTTTTCAAGGGCGACTATAACTTTAAAGTTATTGATCAGGGCCTGCGTGAACCGTATTTGGGGCAACCTTAAGCTTGCTCCGGTAATGCTATTAAAGTCCAAAGTTTCGCCATTTCCATCATAGAAAACAGAATCCGTTTGTCCTGCCAGAATTTGCTTAAATGTTCCATAGGCATGGCGCAGTCTTGGGGTATAGTTTGTTCCTGTTGTTCCATTGCCCCAAAAGTCTAATTCAATAAAGGTCCGAACATCGCCTTTTTCTGTTGGTGTCAAGCTTGCAAAATTCAAACGGCTTTGACGCATGTTGGCTTGGGTGTGCCCTGACGAGGATGCCCCATTATCGATACCCTTCAAAGGGACTGTTTTTGGGAATATTGAATCAGTTCCAAGGTTTGTTCCAGGGTCATACATGGTATCCAACCTTACACGACCACCCAATTTGAAGCCTGTGTCTGAACCTTTAACGTGAATATACCCATCAGGTGTCTTCAGCCAAGGTTCTTCGGCCAGAATTTCTTCTTTAGAAATTTTGGCGGCGACTTGCTCTGATTGCCTTTGGCCAATTTCTAAAGCTTCCACTTTCTCTTTTAACCGTAAGATTTCTCTTCTTGATGCAGAATCTGGATTATGACCAACTGTTTCCTGCTTTGCTGTGTCACTAGCAGTTTTTTTCTGCTCTTCTTTCAGTTGACCTATTTCTTTTTTAAGATCGGAAATTTGCTTTTGTAGGTCGACAAATTCCTTTGAAAGATCTGCACTTGCCTTTTCTGCCGTGCTAGCCAGAACGGCTGATACACCGACTGTGCTTATAATTGTTGTTGCTAAAAGTACTTTTTTAAGAACCGATTTTTTTTGCTGTAGATAACTCATAAGAAGAACTCCATGTTTAACTCTTTAATAAAGTTTTATATAAAATTTATTAAAAGTAAATGCTTAACCGTGAGGTTGAGAAAGAATTATTTTGACAGAGGGATTTTCTGATGGAATTTTGTCACATTTTAGCCATGTATTCAGACCAAGGGCAAATCCGTGATTCAATTTTGCCGACTTAATTTCAAGGCGATTCAGGACTAAACGTGCAAACAATTCCACCTCAAGGCCGCTATAAAAGTAGGCAAGTTTTTCAAGAAGGGGGGAATGACTGTCATGGGGTTTACCGCCCAAAGAGGGCACGGGTAAAAATGAACAGTATTGTCCCCAATTTAAAGGACCAATTGCAATTGTTGCGGCGGCAGATTGTTCCCAGCTTTTTCTGCCTAGAATTAAATCTGAACCCAGAGTATTGAATTGCCCTTTGTTGCGCCCAATTTTACTCAACTCGGGCTCTCTTGCTTCGCACCATTGTCCCTGGAATTGTTCAAGTTCGGCTGGCACCTTAAAGAAGCTGCGAACCATTCGAATCAAGCCTGCACCAGATCTCGTCCCCCTCCAAAGCAGATCGTGATAAGTCAAAAGAATGCGGTGGTCTATCCCTTGTCCCGTTTGAAGCGTTTGATCTGTGATTCCTGAGAGCTGTAAAAGGGTTTTACCAATGGCAGATTCTTCTGGGGGGGCTTGAAGAAGCCCTGGCATAACTTTCTTTCGAAAACGATGCCACAAGGACGCCAGGCGATGGTTGAAAATATCCAGAAAGTCCCTAAAGGCGGTGTCCTTTTGACGCGTTCTTTCAATAACGCTTTCTGCATAGGGAGTTGGAAGCGGCCCCTGTATGCCCGCTATGCTTAGAAAATTAATCCAAAGAATGGGTTTTTCACCGGGGACTTCTTGCAAAGACTGAAGTTCGCTTGGGGGAATTGCCAAGCTTACGTACGATTTGATGCGAACGGCTTCTCTGGCAGGGTCATTTCCTTCGCCAAGGGACACAGCATTTGGGTCAAGGGATTCTAAGACATGAATAGCCTTGTCAAAGTCAAATTCGTAAACATGCTGGATTAATGCCTCCTTTACAGGAGGGTTTTCTCGCCAGGTAATGGATGCCATCTCATATACTCATCAGAATAGTTGTTTTTGTACATGACAAGTTCAACAAACGAATTGATTGATACGTTAAGGGCAAGATAGTATCTCAGGACAGAAGCTAGCAAAAAGTTTGCCCCGCCCCCTTCTTTTGGCATTTCCATAGCAAGGGAAACCTGAATGCCACTGACGAACCCTCGCCAGGCTTCAAAGCCCAGGCGCCGCGTAATTTTCCGTGTATCAAGGCTTAAGATATTATCAATTTCGTACTGTCTGTCAAAATGCTGGGGACCTGCATAAAGTTTTAAGTTCTCCTGCAAAAGTTTCAGAGAATCACTGCTTTTTGTTAAATTGAGGTGATTGACCGAAAGTTGAGAAATAAGCCGCCATAAGGTTTCGCCGTCCGTTGGCGAATAGGCTTGTGGAACGGGTTTATCTAGGCAAACAATATGGCTGATTGGGGCAGATTCTTCTATTTGCAGTTCAGCTCCGGTTGGAATTTGCTCAGCCAAGAATCGATTGGTGCAAAGGGTTTGCGCGTAAATAATATGATGCGGAGGCTGCGCAGGATTAAACTGTAAGTCAACAAAAGAAAGTTGAATATCCGTTCCTGGTAGGTCCCGAACCTCAGCGGGCACACGCTTTGCCACCCAGTAAATTTCGTCCTTTGCTGCGATGCGTTTGTGGTCAAAAGAAAAATAGGGGGAAAATGTTTGGGGCTCTTCCCCTCCCTCTACGGCTGCAGCAACCTTTGAGATGCTGTAAATTTCTGTTGTTTTCTCACGTCTTTGGTCAGGGACCAAACGATAATGAACCTTTCGTTTGGTAAGGCGCTGTGGTTCGCTTGATTTGGGGAAAAGGTTGACGATGGGGGTGCATCCCAAAAGAAAATTTTCTGGGCTAAGATTCTTTTGAATCAAATCCTGTGCGCTTTTTATCGAAATCAATAATTCTATCGTGTTGGTTTCAAGATTCATCCTTTCTTTTAACTTGCTAAGGTTATTTGTTTTGAAGAACAAAAACTTTTCAGGAAGGTGAAAGTATTCTTGTAGCAACTGATAGGCATGGGTTGTGTGTTCGGAAAGGGGCAAAATTCCCTCATCTCTTTCAAATCCAACTGGCTGCAGGGAAGAAGGGGGCAGGGGAATAGCCGTTTTGCCGTCGGTTGAGGCAAAGATAAAGGGGTTTTCTTGTGCAAATAAATTTTCATAGATTAAAAGAGAAAGAACGCGTTCCCCCCTTATATGAAAAGTCAAAGAATCAAGGTCAAGTTCTGAAAATTGTTGGCCAATGCTTTCAAGGGTCAGGCGAAGGAACCACTCATGCTTTCCAGGTCTACTTTCTGCATGATACAAATTTCTTGAAACGATATCAACTTTTCTAACCTGAATGGGCCATAAGGTAACGGGATAGGCTGTCTGAAATCGGCACGTTACCCCTTGATCTGCATAGGCAAAAAGGGGCGTCCCTTTGGGGCTCGTATAGCCTGTCGTTAACTTTCCTTTGCTGGGATCAACCTGAAATTGAGCAATCGTCATTGAAGGGAGAGGGTTAATTAAATGAGGGTACATAACCCCTAGAAGAGACGATGCTATTTGAGGAAAACGGTCATCAATTTCTTGGCTAAGACGAGCAGTTAAAAATGAAAACGACTCTAGCAGCCTTTCAGTATGAGGATCGGGTGATTCTTTCCCGCTAAGTTCCAAGCGGCGAGCAACTTTTGGATGTTGTTTGGCAAAGATGTTCCCTGCGTTGCGCAGATACCGCAATTCATCATTATAGTAACTTAAGAAACGGTCACGTGCATTTTGAAACACAGAGGGAACTCTGAAAGCAGCAATTTAATTAAAATTATATATTTTATTGGACCTTGTGTTCAAGAGGTTTCTTGTGAATTAACCCCATCTTAACCTGGCATCCTTATACTTGCTTGAATGGGGGTATAGGATTACTCTGTGAGAAATCATAAGCAAAAGGATGGTCATGGATCACAAGACGCCAAAGACTGCTGATAAGAGTGTTGCCCACCTAACATACGGGGGAAAAACGATTGAGCTTCCTATTTTGTCAGGGACAGAAGGGCCAGACGTTTTGGATATTACCCAGGTTTATAAGGAATTGGGTGTTTTTACCTTTGACCCTGGGTTTACGGCAACGGCCAGTTGTGCGTCCTCTATTACTTTTATTGATGGCGACCAGGGTCGTCTTTTATACCGCGGGTATCCAATCCAGGACTTATCTGAACGTTGCGACTTTATAGAGGTCGCTTATTTGCTTTTGTACGGCGAATTGCCAGCCGCGGTTGAGAAGGCAAGTTTTTCTGATTCGATTACAAAGCATACTTTGGTTCACGAACAGATCAGCCATTTTTATCGTGGCTTTAGGCGCGATGCCCATCCTATGGCCATTATGGTTGGTGTTGTGGGTGCTCTTTCAGCCTTTTATCATGACAGCTTGGATATTCATGACGAAGGACAACGTGACATTGCCTCCATCAGGCTTATAGCCAAAATGCCAACCTTGGCAGGGATGGCCTATAAATATTCAAAGGGGCAACCTTTTGTTTATCCTAAAAATTCCCTTAGTTATTCGGAAAATCTTCTAAGAATGCTATTTGCTGTTCCTTGTGAAGACTATGTGATGAATCCTGTCTTAGTTAAAGCTATGGACCGAATCTTAATTTTGCATGCTGATCATGAACAAAATGCGTCGGCTTCGACGGTTCGTTTGGCCGGATCCAGCGGCGCTAATCCGTTCGCGTGCATTGCTTCTGGAATTGCTGCTTTGTGGGGGCCAGCCCACGGCGGCGCCAACGAGGCGGCTTTGAATATGTTGCATGAAATTGGCGACGTTAACCGAATTCCTCAGTTTATTAAACGTGCAAAGGATAGATCTGATTCCTTCCGATTGGTTGGATTTGGACACCGCGTTTATAAAAACTATGACCCTCGTGCCGCAATTATGCGAAAAACCTGTCACGAGGTGTTAGAGTCTTTGGGTGTCCAAAACGATCCCCTTTTAAAATTGGCCATGGAATTGGAACGGATTGCTCTGCAGGATGATTATTTTATCGCAAAGAAATTGTATCCCAACGTAGATTTTTATTCAGGACTTATTCTGAAGGCGATGGGAATACCAACATCGATGTTCACCGTTTTGTTTGCAATTGCCAGAACCGTTGGATGGGTTGCCCAATGGCGCGAGATGATTGCTGACCCAACGCAAAAAATTGGTCGCCCAAGGCAGTTGTATTATGGTAAAAAAGAACGCCCATTTGTGCCCATGGAAATGAGAAAATGCTAGAAAAAACAAGAATGAATGATCAAATTTACACTGCCAAGCGCCTTATGAATCGTGCTGCGAATGACAATAACGTTCCGAAGGGAAAACTTTTTTTCACGCTACTTAAAATCAGCCTGCTGATTGCCCCCCTTGTTGGTTTTTATTTGTGGTTTGTTCGTTAAAGATGACTTCAGATGTTTTGACACCTTTTTATTTAGGCAAAGCTCAGGTGCGGGGAAAGCTTATCAGGCTTGGTGCGCAGCTTGAATCCATCCTGAAAAGCCACAGTTATCCCCCCTTAATCAATCGCTATTTATCAGAATTGATTGCTATTGGTGCGGTGCTTTCTTTGAACCCCAAAATGGACGGGGTATTCACCCTTCAAATCAGTCAGGGGCAGATCCTTAAAATGATGGTGGTTGATATCACAAGCGAAGGGGGAATTAGGGCCTGCGCAAAGTGGGACCAGACTTCCTTTGACAATTTGTTACAAGAGACAAACGGGAACCCAACCCTAAATCAGCTGTTTCAAGGCGCTTTTTTGGTATTTACCGCTGACTTAAAAGACAGCCCTGAAAGGTACCAAGCGGTTGTGGAACTTTCAGGGACCACTTTATCAGATTGTATGCATCACTTTTTCAGGCAATCGGACCAGTTGGCAACGGGGCTTGTGGCTGTTTCTAATGATGAATTTTCAGCAGCTGCCTTAATCCTTCAGCGTTTGCCTTCGGCTCTTGATCAAACCGAGGTTGAAAAGGAAAAAGAGGATGACGACTGGCTTTCGGCCCTAAGCTTTCTTGGAACGGTCACAAAGAAGGAACTTTTTGATCCCTCCTTGTCGGCCAACGATCTTCTCTTTAGGCTTTTTCATGAACACCAAGTTCACGTCCTTCCAGAAAAAAACATCGTCGTTTATTGTCATTGCTCTAAGGAAAAAATTGAAAAGATGCTAGCCAATTTCAGTGACGCTGATAAGAAGGACATGGTCGTTGACAACAAAATTGAAATTACCTGCGAATTTTGCAACAAAACCTATACCCTTTGAGATTCCTCAGAGGGTGGATAGTCTTATAAATCAAGTTTACAAACAATGAAAAATTTAATGTACGTGAGATTTTATATTGACAGATAATGCCTCCTGGGGTTTTGTGGTTTTTTATTCGGAGGTACTTAATGTTCAGGTTGTTTTCTGTTCTCATCTTTTTTTGTCTTTTTTCTGTTGAGTCTTGGTCTTGTGACGAAGAAGGATTGAATTATGAGAAAGAGAAGCGTCTAAAACGTTTTAGCTTATCCCCGTATGAGGAAGTTGTGGCTGCTGTGAACTACGTCGAAGACGATGGTTCTGAGGAAAATCCATTTACGGAGCACGTAGATATTGATTGGAAGACGATTCTTCACGTAAACGAAGAAGAGTTGGCTGCACAGAAATTGCGCGACGCAGAAAGGCAAAAAGAAATTGACAATGTAGAGAAGGAAATTTTGTCAAAAATTCATGAATTTTTGACAAAACACCCAACTGATCAAGCAGCTCTAAGATCTCTGCACAAGAAGGAAAGGGAAAAGTTAACGTCCTGGGCCAGTATGGCTGGTGCAATAGGGGATTACTTTGAAGAACAAAAGCGGATTGGAGATGCCGACTATTTTTATGATTTAGCGGCAAGAGGTGTTGAATATAGTCAAAATTATGGGCCATCGTCCCAGGGAAGAATGCACTTAGCACTCTATAACCAAGAAGTATCTACTAAGCCTAAAAGACCAACGTCTGGCTTGCTTGTTCATATTCAGAAAACAATAGAGGCATTTTGCATGACGAATGGCTTTGACGAAGTTGCTGAATTTGCAATAAGGGATCTTATCAAGGAACGAAATATGCTGGTTCGATGGCATGTTTCAGCATCAGGTGTCTCAAATGATGATTATTATGGTCTCAATGGTTTGGTAACCAAGGTATATGTTAAGAATTTTGTGCAAGGTGTTTTAGAAAAGGCTCAGTTTTTGAGACCTTTGCAAAGGGCCAAACGTTATGATGGTTCTTTGAAAAATACTGATCTAGCTAAGCATCTAAAAGACCTTGGTTTCTGCGGGGTTTACCAAGAATACAACCAGCATAACTGGGTTCATCCTGATGGTTTTGTGGTAAGGGTAAAACGCATTGATAACGGTGCTGCCCAATTTACAGTTGGTTTGACTTTTGTGAATCCGATTGTTTGGACCAATGACGGTAAGCCTCAAGCTTTAGGATTGCATCCAAATAAAAAGATTATAGCTTTTGACGAAGAGAATGAGATTTTAAAACTTGCTTATGATGGTAATGCCCCCTTCGTCGTTCCTGCATTTCGTTTCTATTATTGGCATGACAAAAGTCAGATAGATGACATGATGAAGCTTGCCCATTTTTCACTTCCCGATGGTTTTGGAAAGAAGGTTGGTCCGTATTCCTATGATACCAAGAGCGTAAAGAACCTTTTAAGGTTTAAAAAAGTGTAAGAATTTTCTGGTTAAAGAAAGTTACAGAAACTTTCTTTTGTGACTTTCAATTCTTCTATAAAAATCTCGTTTTAATAATTCTGCGAAGAAAAGATAAAGGCCCGTAAGGGTCAGTACGACTGTCAAAAAGGGCAACGGTAGGGCCTTGAGTCCAAAGAGAGAAGAAAGCGAACTCCAAGGTAGACATATCCCAGCCGCCAAGGCCCCAAGGGAAGAAAAAACCAAATAGGGGTGGGGCCGGCTTTTAAAGGGGTTCCCTTTTGTGCGGATCAGAAAGATGACCAGAATCTGGGTTGCAAGGGACCCCAAGAACCAACTGGTTTGAAATAAGGAAGCATCTGCTTTGAGAAAAACAAGCAAGATGTAAAACAAACAAAAATCAAAAAACGAACTTAAAGGGCCCAAAACCAACATAAAATGCCGGATAAAGGAAATGTCCCACTTAGAGGGAGATAACAATTGTTCGCCGTCCACATGATCAAAAGGAATGGCGATTTCAGATAAATCGTAAAGAAGGTTATTAAGCAGTATTTGAACAGGCAACATCGGCAAAAAGGGCAGAAAAATAAAAGCCCCCACCATACTGATCATGTTGCCAAGATTAGAGCTTGTTCCCATCATGATGTATTTCAAAATGTTTGAAAATGTGCGCCTTCCTTCTAATACTCCTTGATGCAAGACGGACAAACTTCGTTTCAAAAGAATGAAATGGGCAGCTTCTTTGGCAATATCAACGGCGTTTTTAACGGAAATACCAACGTCCGCCGTTTGCAAGGCAGAGACATCATTGATGCCGTCGCCAAGAAAGCCTACAACATGACCGTTATCCTTCAGAAGGCGAATGATTCTGCCCTTTTGATCAGGTGTCACGCGGCAAAAAAGGGTTGTTTTTTCAACCAGAATTTTTAGCTGTTGGTCCGTGAGGGATTCAATTTCATGCCCAAGCAATAGGCCCTGTACGGGGACATTTAGTTCCCTGCACAAGTGCCGTGTTACGTGTTCATTGTCGCCTGTAATGACTTTAAGTTGAATGCCATCTTTTGAGAGCAGCTGAATGGCCCCCCTTGCGTCTTGACGGGGATTGTCAGAAAAACTGAGGAGCCCTGCAAAAATAAGCTTTTCCTCATCATTGGCAGAAATTTGTGTTTGAGACCTTGGGACATATTTGAACCCAACACCTAGGGTGCGAAGACCATCCTCGCTTAAAGACAAGAAGGCCGAGATGATTTTGTTTCGTGTTTCTTCGTCCAACTTTTGAGTGGTGTTTGTCTTTTCATCATGAACGTACGGACAAACCCTTAAAACATCTTCAAGGGGTCCTTTTAGAATTAAAAGTCTTTCCTTTTCATTGTCCAGAAGGACAGAGGCCCGTCTGTGCGCCGAGTTAAAAGGAATTTCATCTATTTTTGTCCACAGACCGACATCACTAGTTTTATGTTCTAAAATGGCCATATCCATTGGACTTTTAAGGCAGCTTTCGAAATGGCTATTCAGATACCCTAAAAAGAAAACCTGATCGCTTTGGCTTCCATCCGAATTCGTGGCTTGGTTGAGCCTAATATGGGCCTCGGTCAATGTTCCAGTTTTATCGGTACATAAGACATCCATTCTTCCAAGGGCATAGATGGAGGACAGTCTTTTCGTAATAATGTCCTTCTTTGCTAGTCTGTTGCCACCATGCGCCAAAGAAACAGAAATGATCATTGGCAAAAATTCTGGTGTCATGCCAATTCCAAGTGCCACAGCAAAAAGAAATGTATCAACCCAGGGGCGCGACAAATATAGGTTTATAGCGATTATAGACAATATTAAAATAAAAGTTAGTTTGATTAAAAACATCCCAAATTCGTTCATGCTTTGAAGAAAGGGAGTGGGCAGACGATCAGTGTTTAACGTTTTTGTAAGCGAACTTAGTAATGTTTGGGGCCCTGTTTTGCAGACTAGGGCACGAGCCCATCCACTGATGACAGAGGATCCCATTAAAACAACATGTAAAACCTCGGTCGATGTTTTTTCCTCCTGAAGGTTGTTGCTTGGTTCTTTCTGGACAGGAAAGCTTTCACCGGTGATAGACGATTGATCGACGAAAAAGTCTTTGGCGTTCAGCAAGTAACCATCTGCGGGCACCAAATCACCTGCACTTAGTTCGATGAGATCCCCTGGAACAAGCTGTTCTGTCATGATTTCTTGTTTTTTATGATCACGAAAGACCCAGGCTTTCATTTTGACTCTCTTTTTCAAAAGTTCCGCAATGCTGGTCGCTTTTTGTTCCTGAATGAAGTCTGTCAGTGTACTGCTCAGAATAATGATGCTTATCAAAAGGGCGTTTTGAATTTCCCCAATAAGGGCAACAAGAACACAGGATATAAGGAGAAGAAGAACAAGAGGATTTTGAAAGCGGCGAAAAAAGGATATAAGGGCATTTTTCTTATCGGAAACCTCAAGAGTATTTGCCCCATAAATGCCGTAAGAAACCTCGCACTGCTTGGTTGTTAGCCCATCTTGACTGCTGGAAAGTTCAGAAAAAAGGTCAGCAGCAGACTTTTGCCAAAAAGAAACTTTCCCTTTAGACAGTGTGTTCTTAGGCTGGACCATGAGTGATTTTCTTGTAAAAGGATAAGGTGAAATTAACGGTAGGAGATTTTTAGGGGACGAGTCCAGAAGAATCTGTTTTTTATGATTGGTAAAGAAATGGCAACCTTCTGGTCGTTTTCTAAACACAAAAAAGGGGAAATATGCGGTGAATCCTCAAAAATAGCTGCTTAATCCCTTGTTACTGACAGGTGCCTCAGGGCCCCCTCATGAAATTTTTTGAGCAGTGTTGTCAGTTAAGGGTATAAAAAGGTAGAGAAATGTTGGATTTTATCTCTTTAAAGAAAGGGAGGAATCCTCATGCAAGAAATCGACA
>Ga0007854_10001322_pt1 | contig 15818 bp, 16 predicted proteins | sample CryBogCBH12Aug08_FD_60382 | JGI IMG/M metagenome (GOLD analysis project Ga0007854, IMG submission 60382) | Freshwater microbial communities from Crystal Bog, Wisconsin, USA - CBH12Aug08 | ecosystem: Environmental > Aquatic > Freshwater > Lake | place: Crystal Bog, Wisconsin, USA | collected...
GCAAGTCCTCGACCTCGACGACGTCGAGGTCGGGCACGGCCACGACCACCAGCTGGGCGATGCGGTCCCCTGCGGCCACCTGGTACTCCTGGTGCGGATCGAGGTTCACCAGGGCCACCTTCACCTCGCCGCGATAGCCGGCGTCGATGAGCCCCGGCGCGTTGGCGCAGGTCACGCCGTGGCGCGAGGCGAGGCCGCTGCGCGGCAGGACGAGACCGGCGTAGCCCTCGGGAATGGCGACGGCGAGTCCGGTCGCGACCATGGCGCGCGCGCCCGGCGCGAGCCGACAGTCCTCGACGGCCACCAGGTCGCCGCCGGCGTCGCCGGGGTGCTGGGGCGCGGGCAGGACCGCGGCGGGGTGCAGGCGACGGAACTCGACTCTCATGTCGGGCAATCTAGCCCGACCGCGGCGCTTCACTAGTGTCGAGACATGCTCGCTTGGATGGACCTAGAAATGACGGGGCTCGAACCCCGCCGACACGTCATCGTCGAAATCGCCACCATGATCACCGACGACGACCTCAACGTCATCGCCGAAGGGCCCGACCTGGTCATCCACGCCAGCCCCGCTCAGCTCGCCGAGATGGGCGAGTTCGTCACCGAGATGCACACGCGCTCGGGGCTGCTGCCCGCGATCCTCGCCTCGTCGGTGAGCGTGCGCGAGGCCGAGGTCGCGACGCTCGACTTCATGAGGTCCCACATCCCCGAGGCGCGCAGCGTGCCCCTGTGCGGCAACTCCATCGGCACCGATCGCCGTTTCCTCGAGGAGTACATGCCCGAACTCGAGAACTTCTTCCACTACCGCAACGTCGACGTCTCGACCATCAAGGAATTGGCCCGACGCTGGCACCCCGACGTGCTCGACGCCACGCCCGAGAAGGCGACGGCCCACCGGGCGCTCGACGACATCAAGGAGTCCATCGCCGAACTGGTCCACTACCGTTCGACCCTGTTCCCGCCGCGCGACAGCGGAGCAGCGTCCAACTGATGTCCGGCCGCACCCAGTCCCTGGAGGAGCTGAGCGCGGAGTTGACAGCCCCCGGGGGGCCCTTCGAGATCCACGACGTCGACGTCGACGGCGTGGCGATCCGGGAGTGGCGCGGGGCTCCGGCCAACGCGGTCGACATCCTGAGGGCCTCGGCGGCCCACGGCGAGCGGGAGTTCGTCGTGCACGAGGGGCAGCGTCTCAGCTTCGCCGCGCACTTCCGCCAGGCCGCCACGATGGCGGCGAGGCTCATCGAGCACGACCTCGCGGCGGGCGACCGCGTGGCCATCGCGGCGCGCAACCTGCCCCAGGTGGTGGTCACCTTCTGGGGAGCCCTGGCCGCGGGGGCGGTCCTGGCACCACTCAACGCCTGGTGGACCAGCGAGGAGTTGGCGGCGGGGCTGAACGATTCGGGGGCCACGATCCTCGTCCTGGACGAGGAGCGACTGGCGCGTCTGCGCAAGCAGTTCGACCACCTCAGCGAACTGCGCCACATCGTGGTCATCTCCGACGACCCTGCCCACCCGGCCGACCTCGGCAAGCCCCACGAGCGCATCGCCCTGCACCGCTACCAGGACTTCCTCGGCGTCGCCGACCGCGAGGACCTTCCCGACGTCGCCGTCGACGCCGACCAGGACGCCGCGATCTTCTACAACTCCGGCACCGTCGCCAAGGCCAAGCCGGCGGTGGTCACGCACCGCAACCTCTGCTCGGCGGTGGTCTCGCTCGCCTACGCCAAGGCCCTGCGCGAGCGACTGGCGGATCGACCGGCGTCGCGCGAGATCACCCTGGTCAACATCCCCCTCTTCCACGTCACGGGCGCGGTGGCGGGCCTGGTCTCGCACACCGCCTCGGGGGGCACGCTCGTGACCATGCGCCACTTCGACGCCGGTCGCGCGCTGAAATTGATCGAGCGCGAACGCGTGACGAGCATCGGCGGCGTCCCCACGATCGTCCAGCAGCTCCTCGCCCACCCCGACCTGGGCCGCCACGACCTCTCGAGCGTGCTCTGGGTCAGTTACGGCGGCGCCGCGGCGCCCGACGACCTACCCGGGCGCATTCGCGCGGCCCTGCCGCGCGCGGTGGCGAGCAACGCCTACGGCCTGACTGAGACGACGGCGCTGGTCACCCAGATCAGCGGCCAGGAGTACCTCGAGCACCCCACCAGCGTGGGCCGGGTCGTGCCGGTCTGCGAGGTCGCCATCGTGCCCGAGTCCTTCGACGGTCACGAGCCCAGCCCCGCCGACTGCTGTCCGCGCGGCGAGGCGGGACAGATCTGGATCAAGGGGCCCAATGTGGTGCGCGGCTACTGGCGCCGCCCCCAGGCCACCTCGCAGTTCTTCTCCCGCGGCTGGGTGCGCACCGGCGACATCGGTCGCCTCGACGAGGGCGGGCGCCTCTACATCGTCGAGCGCTCGAGGGACATGATCATCCACCGCGGCCACACAATCTATCCCTCGATCATCGAGGGGCAGCTCTGCCACCACCCCGCCGTCGCCGAGTGCGCGGTCGTGGGCCTGCCCGACGAGAGCGTGGGCGAGGAGGTCGTGGCGGTGGTGGTCCTGCGCGAGGAGGGTCTGGCGTCCGAGGGCGAACTGCGGGACTTCTTGCGCGGACGCGTCGAGGAGATCGCGCTGCCCGCCCGCGTCGTCGTGCGACCCTTCGCGCTGCCGCGCAACGCGCAACTCAAGGTGCTCAAGCGCGAACTGCGCGAGTCACTGACCGGCGAGGCCCACTAGTCCCGGACGTCACGACGCCCGCCACGCCACCCGGGCGTGGCGGGCGTCGTGCACTACAGGTTGGGCTGCGGCGTCGTGCGCAGGTAGGGCTTGATCTTGGTCACGCCCTTGGGGAACTTGACCGCCGCGTCCTCGTCGCTGACCGAGTTGGCCACGATGACGTCGCCGCCGTTGGTCCAGTTGACCGGCGTCGCCACCGAGTAGTTCGAGGTGAGCTGCAGCGAGTCGAGCACGCGCAGGACCTCATCGACGTTGCGACCGGTGGAGGCCGGGTAGGTGAGGGTCAGCTTGACCTTCTTGTCCGGGCCGATGATGAACACGCTGCGCACCGTCAAGGTGTCGTTGGCGTTGGGGTGGATCATGTCGTAGAGGTCGGCCACCACGTGGTTCTCGTCACCGATGAGCGGGAAGTTGAGCTCCGTACCCTGGGTCTCGCCGATGTCGGACTTCCACTGGTTGTGCGAGGCCACGTCGTCCACCGACAGGCCGATGATCTTGGTGTTGCGCGCGTCGAAGTCGGCCTTGCGCTTGGCGAAGCCGCCCAGCTCGGTCGTGCACACCGGGGTGAAGTCCTTGGGGTGCGAGAAGAGGATGCCCCAGCTGTCGCCGAGCCATTCGTGGAAGTTGATGGTGCCTTCAGTGGTCTCCGCGGTGAAGTCCGGGGCCACGTCGCCGAGGCGAATCGCCATGTTTGCTCCTTGGTTGAACGATGCCAGTCGCTCGACTGAACACCGCCAGTGTAGCGGGGTGGGGGCGATTCTTATCAATCTCAATTCGATTTGTAGGTAATTGTTCCCGCGACCCCCGAATTCTGTGAAACTAGACGGATGCCCCAGACCCCCGTCGTCGCCGCCTTCGACCTCGACGGCACCCTCACCGAAGGCGGCAGCGTCTTTCACTGGCTGCGCTTCCTCGCCGGCGACGCGACCGTCGCGCGCACGGCCCTGCCCCTGCTCGTGCCCCTCACGGTCGGGGCCGTTCGCTCCGGGCAGTGGGCGGACTCGGCCAAGGAGCGCCTCTTCCAATCCGTCCTCGGCGGACGCGAGCTCGCCGAGGTGGAGGTGGCGTCGCGCGCCTTCATCCTGCACCACCTCGCCGAGGAGGGGCGGCCCGAGGTCCTCGCGCGCCTCGCCTGGCACCGTGACGAGGGCCACGACGTCGTGTTGGTCTCGGCCTCGCCGCAGATCTACGTCGACGTCCTGGTCGAGGAGCTGCGCATCAGCGGAGGGCTGGGGACCCGCCTGGCGGTCGACACCCGCGGGCGCCTGACCGGCAGCTACCTGGGCAAGAACTGCCGCGGCACCGAGAAGATGCGCCGTCTCAACGAATGGATCGCCGAGCGCCACTACGAGGTCGAACCGGTGATCTACGCCTACGGCAACTCGCGCGGCGACCGCCGCCTCCTCGCGGGGGCGACCCATCCCTTCGACGCCGGCAAGATGGGGCGTTGGGGGGCGCTGCGCGCCTACCCCCGGCTCAAGGACGAAATCCGGGGACGCGGCGAGGAATAATCGTCCTCGACGCGCTCGTACATCAACGCCGCCCCACAGTCGTCACGCATTTTCGTCAATTTGGCCGGAATCAGGACTTTCGTCGATACTGTGGCCCTGAGAAGGCGGTGACGCGTGGCGCAGTTCCCAGAGTCCCACACGGCAAATCCCCCCGTGCCCGCGGGTCGCGACGCGTCCGCGCACGCCCTCTCGAACGACCCCACCTCGCTGCTGGCTGACGCGGAGTACTACTCCGTCCTCGAGGCCATCGGCCATTCCACCACCGACGTCATCGTCATCGTCGACGCCCTCGGCGTCGTCCTCTACGGCAACCCGATGGCCCAGAAGGTCTTCGGCGTCTCCATCGAGGAGGCGGTGGGCACCCAGGCCCGTCTCTACCTGCACCCCGACGACGAGGAGCAGAACCTGCTCTTCTTCGCCGAGGTCCTCCAGACCCCGGGCACCTCGGCTCGCCAGGTCGTGCGCACGATGTCCCCGGCCGCTGAGGTCCGCTCCCTCGAGGTCGTCTGCACCAACCTGCTCGACGACCCCACCATCCACGGCGTCATCATCAACGGCGCCGACGTGACCGAGCGAAACGAGTACGTGGAGCGACTCCAAGCCCTCGAGGAACGCTTCCGCCTGGCCTTCGAGGAGAACATGGCCCCGATGAGCTTCACCGACGCCGACGACCGCATCCTGGCGGTCAACGACGCCTTCTGCGAGATGATCGGCTTCGGTCGCGACGAGCTCATCGGACGCGACTCGACCCCCTTCACCTACCCCGACGACGTGGGCCTCACCGAGGCCACCCTCGAGCGCGTCCTGCGCGGCGAGGCCGACCGCGTGCGCTACGTCAAGCGCTACCTGCGCAAGGACGGCCAGGTCATCGACGTCGAGGTCTCGCGCTCGCCGGCGCGCGACGAGGAGGGGAACCTGCTCTACTTCGTCTTCTCCGAACGCGACATCACCGAGGAGAGGAAGCTCACCGCCCAGCTCCAGCACCTCGCGCTCTACGACTCGATCACCGGCCTCGCGAACCGCAGCCTGATGGAGGAGCAGTTGAAGAAGGCGCGCGCCCGCGTCAAGCGCCGCGGCGGCCTGAGCGCCCTGTTCCTGCTCGACCTCGACGACTTCAAGGGTATCAACGACACCCAGGGCCACCTCTACGGTGACCAGCTACTGATCGGAGTGGCGCGCCGCTTCGAGGCGGTGACGCGTCCGTCGGACACCCTGTGCCGCTTCGGGGGCGACGAGTTCCTCTACCTGGCCGAGGGCCTCAACTCCCTCGATGACGTGCGCTCCATCGCCGAGCGCCTCCTGGGGGCCCTCGAGGAGCCCTTCAACTTCTTGGACGTCTCGGTCGACCAGCGCGCCAGCGCCGGCGTGGTGGCCTGGGGAGCCGACGACGACGACATCGACCTGCTCCAAGACGCCGACGTCGCCCTCTACGAGGCCAAGCGCCTGCACCCGGGCGGCTACGCCCTCTACGAGCCACGCATGCACGAGGAGGCCTCGCGGGGCTTTCGCCTGGTGCAGGACCTACGCAACTCGCTGGCGCGCGGCGAGCTCGAGCTCTACTACCAGCCGATCGTCGCCCTGCCCGACAGCCGGGTCGTGGGCTACGAGGGCTTGATCCGTTGGCGCCACGCCGAACGCGGCTGGGTTCCGCCGAGCGAGTTCATCCCCCTGGCCGAGCGCAGCGACGCCATCTTCGAAATCGGCGAACTGGCCATCGAGTCCGCGGTGGCCGCGGCCAGCGCCTGGAACTCGCGTCCGGGCGAGGACGCCCCCTTCGTCAGCGTCAACCTGTCGGCGCGCCAGTTCCACTCCCCGCGCCTCGTGCCGCTCGTCGAAGCGGCCCTCCAGCGCCACGGCCTCGACCCGCGCCGACTGGTCTTGGAGATCACCGAGAGCGTCGCCATCTCCAACTTCGGCGAGACGCTCAACACCATCTCGGGCCTCGAACGCATCGGGGTGGGCGTCGCCCTCGACGACTTCGGCACCGGCTTCTCGTCGCTCTCCTACCTCGCCAAGATCAACCCGCGCATCATCAAGGTCGACCGCTCCTTCGTGCAGCTGGCCGGCGCCTCGCAGCGTGACGCCACCCTGCTCGAGGCCATCGTGACGCTGGGGCGCAACCTCAACGTGGCCATGCTGGCCGAAGGGGTCGAGACGGTCGAACAGCTCCAGCGCCTCAACGCGCTGGGATGCGCGATGGCCCAAGGCTACCTGTTCTCCCCCGCGGTCGACCGGCGCCGTGCCGAGCGCATGGTCGACGCCGACTTCGGCGTCTACGCCTGGTAGGACCCGGGGCTCTAGCCCTGGCGGATCGAACTGTCGAGCTCGACGAGCCCGCTCTGGCGGCCGCCGTAGGTGACCTGCAGGGTCGCCACCTTCTCGCTCCAGGCCTTCACGTTCGAGCCGCGCGGGTCGAGGACGCCGACGTTGATGTCGAAGACGCCGTCGAGCAGGGGGACGTGGGGAAGGTCGATGCCGATGACGTTCTCGCCGGGGCGCAGGTTAATCGGCGCCCCCTGGGCGTCCGAACGGCTCACCAGCACGCCCGCCCGGGTGAAGATCTCGAGGACGAAGTTGCCGCTGTAGGCCGTCGCCGAGGAGATGTGCACGTCGAAGTGGACGCTGGCGCCGCTCTGGACGTCGAAGCTCCCCGTCGGCGTCGTGATCGAGTCGATGTGCACGTCGCCCACGTGGTGCTCGTTGACCTCGTTCGAGGGCGTGTCGCCCAAGAGGTGCTTGCGGAAGATGGCGAGGGATTCGGCCACCTCGCCGTTGGCGATCATGCGACCGGACTCCAGCACGATGGCCCGGCTGGCGAGCGCGCGCACCTGGTCGGCCGAGTGGGTGACGAGCAAGATGGCGCGGCCCTCTTGCTGGAAGCGACGGATGCGGTCGATGCACTTGGCCTGGAAGCGCTCGTCGCCCACCGCCAGGACCTCGTCGATGACCAGGATGTCCGGGTTGACGTTCACCGCCACCGCGAAGGCCAGCCGCACGTACATGCCGCTCGAGTAGAACTTGACCGGCGTGTCGATGAAGTTCTCGATCTCGGAGAAGGCCACGATGTCGTCGAAGATCTGGTCGACGCGCTTCTTGGAGAAGCCCAGCATCGTCCCGTAGAGGTAGACGTTGTCGCGACCCGAGAGCTCGAGCTGGAACCCGGCGCCGAGCTCGAGCAGCGCGGCCAGCGAGCCGCGCAGGCGGATCTCGCCCGAGGTGGGTTGCAGGACCCCGCAGATGCACTTGAGCAGGGTCGACTTGCCCGAGCCGTTGTGGCCCAAGATGCCCACCGTCTCGCCCTCTTGCACCTGGAAGGCGATGTCGGAGAGCGCGGAGAAGTCCTCGCTGTGGCCGGTGCGCGGGTGCAGCAGGCGCTCCTTCAGCGACTGGTGGCGCTCGTAGTGGATCTTGAATGATTTGGAGACGCCATCGACGTCAACGACGGTGGTCATCTACAGCTCCGATTCGAAATTGCCTTCGAGGCGCCCGAAGATGACGAGCGCGACCAGGAAGAGTCCGGCCATGACGGCCAGCATCGCCAGGTTGAGGTACAAGAAGGATGACGGCGCCCAGGTCGGCAGCATGTGGATCAGGTGCCCGTCGATGGTCGAGTGCACCAGGGTGTTGACGTAGAAGGTGCGTTGGAAGGTCAACACCAGCAGGGCCATCGGATTCATGAAGTACAGCAACTTGATGTGGTGGGTGCCCAACTGGGTGGCCAGGGAGTTGGAGTAGGAGTAGACGACCGGCGACATCCAGAACCACAGTTGCAGCAGGACTTCCATGAGGTGCTTGAGGTCGCGCATGTAGACGGTGAAGGCCGCCATCACCACCGAGACGGTGGCCGCGAAGAGGTAGACGTTGAGGAAGGTGATCGGCAGGATCTCGATCATGTTCCACTCGGGCGCGTGATGGAAGATGAACAAGAAGATCACCAGCACGCAGATCTGGATGAGGAAGTAGATGACGGCCGAGCCCACGCTGGCCAGGGGCAGGATCTCGCGAGGGAAGGAGACCTTCTTCACCAGCCCGGCCCGGTCGACGATGACACCCGTCGCGGCGAAGACGGCGTTCTGGAACATGTTCCACAGCACCAGGCCCGAGAAGAGGAAGATGACGTAGTTGGGGTAGCCGTTCTTCAGCACCACCGAGAAGACCAGGTAGTAGATCCCCAGGGTGAAGGCCGGGTTCAGCATCGACCACAACAGGCCCAGCGCCGAGCCCTTGTACTTGATCCGGATGTCCGAGACGACCAGGTTGCGCATCAGCTCGCGACGGCTCCAGAGGTTCACCAGGCGCGTGCCCAACTTCACCCGCGCGCTCATGACGCGCACCGGCGCGTTGCTCACACTGTGGTGGACCGCCTCGGACGAGGAGGACTGTTCCACTACACGCCTTGACGCAGGGCGGACCGATCGATGACGGCGTCGATGAAGCCGTACTCCAGGGCTTCTTCGGCGGTGAACCAACGGTCGCGATCGGAGTCGGCCTCGATGCGCTCCACGCTCTGACCGGTGTGGAAGGCGATGCGCTCGGCGAGCATCGACTTCATGTAGACGATCTGCTCGGCCTGGATCGCGATGTCCGAGGCCTGGCCCTGCATGCCGCCCATCGAGGGCTGGTGCATCAGGATGCGGCTGTGGGGCAGCGAGAAGCGCTTGCCCTTGGTGCCCGCGCAGAGCAGGAACTGGCCCATGGACGCCGCCATGCCGACGCAGATGGTGCGGATGTCGCAGTTCACGTACTGCATGGTGTCGTAGATCGCGAGGCCGTCGGTCACCGAACCGCCGGGCGAGTTGATGTAGAGGCTGATGTCCTTGTCCGGGTCCTCCGCCTCGAGGAGCAGCAGCTCGGCGCAGATGCGGTTGGCGGCGTTCTGGTCGACCTGCGAACCCAAGAAGACGATGCGCTCGCGCAGCAGGCGCTGGTTGAGGTCGTTGGAGCCGGGAGTGTCCGACATGGAGGTGATGGTCATGACGTCCAATCTACCGTGCGCACCCTTCCAACCGGACCCATCAGGACCTAGACTCGTCGGGTCGGCGGGCGTGGCGGAATTGGCAGACGCGCTGGTTTTAGGTACCAGTTCTTCGGAGTGTGGGTTCGAGTCCCTCCGCCCGCACGTTGTCATGTATCAGTGATTCTGGGACAGACGAACCCTCAGAGCGCAGCCGCAGCGACTCCGGCAGCCGACTGTGCTCGAACTCGACATCGAGCAGGACCCGTTGGCGACGTCTGGGTCCCTCGACCTCCGACCACTCACGAGGTCGCTGTTTCGACTGCCCAGTCCTTCCGATCCCCAGGCGAGTCAACTTCGAACCCCGTCATCGCGATGAGGGCCTCGGGCGATGGTGACGGTGGCGAGAAGTTCGAGCGCACACGGTCCACGCCACACAGATGAGCGATATCTCCCGATTTGGACCAGAAAATCGAAGTTGCCCCGGCGTTCTTGCTTCGACCTGCTAGCGTGGGTTCGCTGTCTGTGCCGCACTTCGCGGTGGAGCCGATTCGACTGTGACATATCGAGTTGGGCTCATCTCAACTCGTAGGAGTCATATGTCCATGTCCTTTGCCGACCTCGGCGTGCCCGCCAACCTCGTCGCCCGCCTCCAGGCTCGCGGCATCACCGAGGCCTTCCCCATCCAAGAAGCCGCCATTCCCGACGCCCTCGCCGGTCGCGACGTCGTCGGCAAGGCCGCCACGGGCTCGGGCAAGACCCTCGCCTTCGGCCTGCCCCTGATGGCCCACGTCACCAAGGCCCGCCCGCGCAAGCCGGTCGGTCTCATCCTCGTGCCCACGCGCGAACTCGCCGCCCAGGTCCAGAAGGAAATCGGACAATTGACCGAGGACCGCGGACGTCGGGTCATCTGCATCTATGGTGGCACCTCGTACTCGGTCGCCCGCAAGGCGCTCAACTACGGCGTCGACGTCGTCGTCGCCTGCCCCGGGCGCCTCGAGGACATGCTCGAGCAGGGTGCCTTCGACCTCTCCGAGACCACCACGGTCATCGTCGACGAGGCCGACCGCATGGCCGACATGGGATTCTTGCCCGCCGTGCGACGCATCATGTCCCAGACGCCGCGCGACCGCCACGTGATGCTCTTCTCGGCCACCATGGGCCCCGACGTCACCTCGCTGGTGAAGGAATTCACCCACGACGCCGTGGTGCACGACGTGGTGGGCGAAGAGGCCCCGAGCGACGTGGACCACTTCTTCTGGAAGGTGCCGCGCGACCAGCGTCCCCAGATCACCGCGGAGATCGTCGAAGAATACGAGCGCGCCATCATCTTCACCCGCACCAAGCACGGTGCTGACCGCCTCGCGCGTCAGCTCGGCGAGCGCGGCGTGAGCGCCGTCGCCCTGCACGGCGACCGTTCCCAGGCCCAGCGCGAGCGTGCATTGCGCGCGGTGAAGGCGGGCCAGACGCAGGTCCTCGTCGCCACCGACGTGGCCGCACGCGGCATCCACATCGACCTCCTGCCCGTCGTCGTCCACTACGACCCGCCGGCGCAGGCCACCGACTACCTCCACCGCTCGGGCCGCACCGGCCGCGCGGGAGCCACCGGTGCCGTCATCTCATTGGTCGGCGAGGACGTCATGGGCCAGGTCAAGCGCCTCCAGCGCGCCCTGGGCATCCCGGCCTCCATCGAGAGCCGTGAGGACGCCGTCGCCATCCGCCTCGGTGCGGTGGACGACGCCGTCGCCGCCGAGCGCCTCGACGACCGCGGTCCCAAGGGCCGCTCCGCCAAGCCCGAGCGCGACAGCGACCGCTCACGCGGACCGCGCGCCTTCGAGCGCCGCGACCGTGGTGACGCCGACCGCAACGTGCGTGAGCGTCCGCGCCACGAGCGCGGTGACCGCCCCGAGCGCCCGAGCTTCGAGCGTGCCGAGCGTCCGGCCTACGCCGAGCGCGGCAACGAGCGCCCGAGCTTCGAGCGTGGCGAGCGTCCCGCGACGGATCGCCCCGCCTACGCGGATCGCCCCGAGCGTCGCGAGCGCACTACGCGCAGTTTCGCCGACCGCGTCGATCGCCTGACGCACCGCGACCACGGCAACGACCGCCACGAGCGCGGCGCCGGCGCCCCGGCGGCGCGCGGCGCGAATCGCGAGGCGGTGGTGAGCTTCTTCAACGACTCCAAGGGCTTCGGCTTCGCCAGCGACGACAAGGGCGATGACTTGTTCATCCACTTCTCGAGCATCCAGGGCGACGGCTTCCGCTCGCTGAGCCAGGGCCAGCGCATCTCCTTCGAGGAGGCGCAGGGGCCCAAGGGCCGCGAGGCGCGCAACGTGCGCGTCCTGGGCGGCGCCAGCGGACGCGGCCGTCGTCGCTAGTAGCCTGGACGACCATGACTGACAAGCCCCTCGTCGAACCCCACCTCGGTGACGCACCGAGCGAACTCCTGATCGAAGACCTCATCGTCGGCAACGGCGATGAGGCTCGGTCCGGCCAGACCGCCGTCGTTCACTACGTCGGCGTCGGCGTCACCAGCGGCGAGGAGTTCGACGCCTCGTGGAACCGCAATGAGCCCTTCGCCTTCCCCCTGGGGGCGGGCTACGTCATCAAGGGCTGGGACGAGGGCGTGCAGGGGATGAAGGTCGGCGGACGCCGCCGTCTGGTGATCCCCGCTCACCTCGGTTACGGCGAGCGCGGCGCCGGTGGCGTCATCGCGCCGGGCGAGACGCTGATTTTCGTCGTCGACCTGCTCGAACTGCGCTGACCCTAGAGGAAGAGCGGACCCTCGTCGACCGCCAGCATGCGCTGGTAGTCGCCGTAGCGCTCGCAGCAGATATCCACCAGCACGCGAAGCCGCTCGTTCGGGTCGCTCAGCGACAGGACCTTGAACTGGTCCAGGAGTCCCATCGGGGTCATCGAGCACAATTGCCAGCTGCGCACCCACGGGTCCTCGGCCATCGAGCAGTTGGTATTGAAGACCTCTTCGGCCGCCACCTCGCTCTGCAGGTGCCGTAGCGCCCTCACCGAGGTCTCGGCCAGTCGCAGGAGGTCGGGGTCGATCATCACGTCGTCGCAGCAGCGCTCTTCGGCGACGGCGCGCGGATAGGGCCGGTCGTCGAGCCACCGGTCGATCGCGAAGCACGACAGCCCCTCGACCACCACGAGAATCTCGCCGTCGTTCATCCGCTGCAGACCGCGGATCTCGAGCATCGTGCCCACCGAGGTGCGCTCGTCGCCCCCACCCACTTCACAGCCCCTGGCGATGAGACAGGTGCCGAAGCGCTGGGAGTCGATGACGTCCTCGAGCAGTCGGCGGTAGCGGTCCTCGAAGACGCACAGGGCCACCATCTGATGAGGGAAGACGACCATCCCCAGGGGGAACATGGCGATCTCGGCGCGTCTCACGCTGCCATGCTAAAGGCGGCGCGTGATTACGACGACGCTCGCAGCGCCTCCATCAGGGCGCCCAGGGCGCGTGACCGGTGCGACACCTTGTTCTTCTCGTCCGCGCTGAGCTCGGCCAGGGTGAGACCGCCGAGTTCGCTGGGCGCGAAGACGGGGTCGTAACCGAAGCCGTTGCGGCCGCGGCGCTCGGTCGCGATGCTCCCCTCGAGCACGCCCTCGACGCACAACTCCTCACCGGTCGGGTACACCACGGCGATCACCGTGCGAAAGCGCGCGCGGCGCGACGCGGCGTCCACGCCCTCGAGCTCGGCCAGCAACCTCGTGACGTTGTCGTCGTAGGAGGCGTTCTCGCCGGCGAAGCGGGCGCTGAAGACGCCCGGGCGGCCGTCCAGGGCGTCGACGAAGAGGCCGGTGTCGTCCGCGATGGCGGCCTGCCCGGTGGCCTCGACGAGGGCCCGCGCCTTCAACAGCGCGTTGCCCTCGAGGGTGAGTTCGGTCTCGTCGACCTCGGGGACGCCCTCGGGCCTCTCGAGGAGTTCCACCCCCAGCCCCTCGAGCACCGCGCGCATCTCCTCGGTCTTGTGAGGGTTCGCGGTCGCCAGGACGAACCGCGTCACGTTCGAGGCGCCGGTGCTTCGGCCAGGACCCGGCGCTGGGCCTCGTGGATGTCGCGGATACCGCGCGTGGCCAGGTCGAGCAGGGTGTCGAGCTCCTCGCGCGAGAAGGGCTCTTGTTCCGCGGTGCCCTGGACCTCGACGAAGCCGCCCGAACCGGTCATCACCACGTTCATGTCGGTGTCGGCGCGGCTGTCCTCCTCGTAGGGCAGGTCCAGCATGGCCACTCCCCCGACGACGCCCACCGAGACCGCGGCCACCAGGTCGCTGAGGGGGTGGGTCTTCAAGAATCCGCGTTGCACGAGACGGGTGAGGGCGTCGTGCAGGGCGACGTAGCCCCCGCAGATGGACGCGGTGCGCGTGCCGCCGTCGGCCTGTAGGACGTCGCAGTCGACGGTGATCGACACCTCGGGCATCGCCTCGAGACGGGTGACCGTGCGCAGGCTGCGGCCGATCAAGCGCTGGATCTCCTGAGTGCGCCCCGACTGCTTGCCCTTGGCGGCCTCGCGCGCCGCGCGGTCCGGCGTCGAACCCGGCAGCATCGAGTACTCGGCGGTGACCCAGCCCTTGCCGCTGCCGCGCAGCCAGCGCGGCACGTCATCGAGCACCGACGCGGTGCACAGCACCCGGGTGCGTCCGAAGCTCACGAGCACCGAGCCCAGGGCCATCTCGGTGAAGTCGCGTTCGAAGGACAACGGCCTCGCCTGATCGGGGGTGCGCCCGTCGGCACGAAGGTCACTCATGATTCTCCTCATTCCTGTCGAAGAACCACGGTAGTGGAGAACGACGGAGCGGGACTAGAAGTAGATGATCTTCTTGGCCCGCTCGACGACCTCATCCACGTCGTCGCTCCAGGCCCCCGTCGACAGGTACTTCCATCCGTCGTCGCAGGCGATGGTCACGATGGTCGCCGTCTCGCCCTCGGGGATCAACGCCGCGCACTTCACCGCGCCCGCCATGATGGCCCCCGAGGAGATGCCCACGAAGAGGCCGACCTCGGTCATGCGCCGGGTCCACTCGATCGATTCCTTGGGGCGCACCACGACCTTGCGATCGAGCAGTTCGGCGCCGTTGTTGTCGGTGAAGATCGGCGGGATGTAGCCGTCGTCGAGGCTGCGCAGTCCGTCGACCATCTCGCCGCTCGGCGGCTCGATGGCCCAGACCTGGGTGCCCGGCTTGTGCTCCTTCAGATAGCGGCCCACGCCCATCAATGTCCCCGAGGTTCCCAAGCCCGCCACGAAGTGGGTGATCTCGGGAACGTCGGACAGGATCTCGGGACCGGTGCTGCGGTAGTGCGCCAGGGGGTTGTTGGGGTTGGCGTACTGGTACAGGAACACCCAGTCGGGGTTCTCCTCAGCCAATCTCCGCGCCAGGCGCACCGCTCCGTTGGAACCCTCGCTGCCGGGCGAGTCGATGATCTCGGCGCCCCAGGCGAGCAGGAGCTGGCGACGCTCGGGCGACACGTTGGTCGGCAACACGACCTTCAAGTGGTAACCACGCAGTCGACACACCATGGCGAGAGCGATGCCGGTGTTGCCCGAAGAGGGCTCGATCAGCGTCTGGCCGGCCCGTCCGGGCACCAGGCGACCGTCGGCCTCGGCGGCGTCGACGAGCGAGAGGGCGACGCGGTCCTTCACCGAGCCCGCGGGGTTGCGCCCCTCGAGCTTGGCGAGGATGGAGACGCGGGGATTCGGCGAGAGGGCGCTGACGTCGACGACGGGCGTCGAACCGATGAGCTCGAGCACCGAGGAGTAGCGGGCCACTACCAGGCTCCCCCGGCCACCGCGGGCAGCAGGGTGATCTCGTCGCGATCGGCCACCGGCGCGTCGACGCCGCCGAGGTAGCGCACGTCGTCGTCGTTCACGTAGACGTTGAGGAAGCGGTGCAGGGTGCCGTCGTCGTTGAGGAGCTGGCCGCGCACCGCGGGGTAGCGCTCGGTCAGCTGCGCCAGGACCGCGCCGATGGTGCTGCCCTCGACGTCGATGGTCGACTGGCCGTCCATCGCCGGACGCAACACGGTGGGGATACGAAGAAGGGCGGACATGGGTTCTCTTTCCACGAACAATTCCTGACTAACTCCGTCAACTTTAACGGGGTGACGTCAGGCCGTGACCTCGCGCACGCGGACCTCTTCCTCGCTCACCTCGCCGTCCACGATGGAGTAGCTGCGCAACTGCGCCGGGACGCTCGCCAGGGACACGAGGACGTAGTGCCACTGGGGATCGGGCGCTTGGCGCACGTCGGTGGGGCTCGGGTAGGCCGGTGAGTGGGTGTGGGAGTGGAAGACCCCGAGAACCTCGAGACCCTCGTCGTCGGCCCGGCGAAAGCTGCGCAGCAGGACCTTGGGGTCGATCTCGTAGACCTTGGCGGACGCGGCCACGTTGGGGCTCGCCACGACGTCGCTCACCTCGTCGGCCGCGCCGAGGAGGAGTCCGCAGCCTTCGTCGGGCAGCGCCCGGATGCAGGTCGCGATCATGGCGTCGCGCTGGGCGGGGGTGATGACGAGCACGCGACCACGCTAGCGAGCCGCCCCGTCGCGGGTGGTCAGTACGCTGGACCCGTGGCCAGAGCCAAGCAGATGCAGGAGCGCCGAGCCAAGGCGAAGGCCGACGG
>Ga0007854_10001323_pt1 | contig 15798 bp, 16 predicted proteins | sample CryBogCBH12Aug08_FD_60382 | JGI IMG/M metagenome (GOLD analysis project Ga0007854, IMG submission 60382) | Freshwater microbial communities from Crystal Bog, Wisconsin, USA - CBH12Aug08 | ecosystem: Environmental > Aquatic > Freshwater > Lake | place: Crystal Bog, Wisconsin, USA | collected...
TGCCAAGTCTGGTAAGTTACAAGGGCATTCTGCCAACGGAGCAACAGCCCGGCGCAGAGTGCAACTTGCCGGCAGAAAAAAGTCTGCCCGGAGAGTGCAATCGGGCTTACACTGACGGTGTAAATCTCAGAGATGCCATGCCCGTCGCCCAGTTGACTCTTGAAGTCCGCATCGAGCACGCCCAGTCGCTCAAGGACCGGCGGCAGGTGGTGCGTTCTCTTAAAGACCAGTTGAAGCAGGGATTCAATGTCTCAGTGGCGGAGATGGATGAGGCCGTCACGTGGCAGTCAGCAACCATCGGAGTGGTGGCTGTTTCGCGTTCGCGAGACTATCTGCATGGGCTCATCGAAGAGGTAGAACGCGCCGCGAGGCGAATGTTGAACGAACTTGGCGCCGAGCTGGCAGACTCGTTCTGGGAATACCTCGAGAGCTGAAGCCCGGCAGCGAGCCAGGTGTGTTTCCTGCTGATTACCACTTCCTTAATAGTCTCTAAGTTACTTGCACAACCTGTTGTTTCTGCTAGGCTTGCGGAACGCCTTGGGTGAATGAGCCGCCTGCCGTCGGGTATCGGCATTTTCCCCGGGTTTCGGCGGACTGACAGGGTTCTAGCTTTGAGCACAGCAAAGTGGAGGGACGATGGGAACTGATCCATTCAACACATGGACGATTTTCCTAACTCAGATGATCGGCCTGAGTGTGGCGACGGAGCGTGTTACCGAGACCATCAAGCAGTGGCTTGGCACAGCACTTACCAGCAGGCTGGGAAAAGCGCGCTACAGTGGTGCCATTCAAACCATCGCAATTGTCAGCGGAGTCTTTGTCACGGCACTCAGCGGGCTCAATCCGCTGAATATGCCGCAGTTCAGAGCATTTGAGTGGGGAAACAGGGCGGACTGGCTCGTATGGGCGGTTACAGGCTTGCTGGTCTCCGGCGGGTCAGCGGTTTGGAATCACCTGTTAGATATCCTGCAGGCTACCAAGGTGCAAAAGGAGCAGGCAGTAAGCAGCGCAACGCCCGTTGGGGCCAGTTCCACGGTTGTTCCGTAGAACAGAATGTCGCAGCGAAGCGCACCGCTTGAACTGTAGCCATAGCTGCCCAGGTTCTGACCCGGTACTGGAACCAACTCCTTCAACTTGCGATAGTGTTCGCTCTGTTATGCTGAATGGTTTACGCCAGCAAGGAGGAAACCATGCCGGAACATAGAGCGCGGAAGCATCATCAAGACCGGGTGGCGGAGACGCTGCGAGAGGAAATTGGCGCCATGATCGAGGGCGAACTCTCTGACCCGCGCATCGATTTCTGCTATGTGACAGAGGTTGCGCTGAATCCCGGTGCCAAGTCGGCGCGGGTTTACGTTGCCGTGGACACCTCAGTGAAAGACATTGCCAAGGCCGAGGAGAATACCGTTGCCGGTCTTGAGGCCGCCAAAGGATTCATTCGCTTCGAGTTGAAGGAGAGGATGGGCGTACGCCATGTGCCGGAGTTGAGCTTTCTGGCAGACCGCTCGGGTCGTTTCCAGGCGCGCATTGAGGAACTGATGAGCCGCTCTCGAAAGAGACAGAAAGCGGCAGCGGAGCAGCAGCCCGTCGCGGAACCCAAGGCTCCCACCGAGTAGCGGCGCATGAATTTTCCTCCCCTGAATTCGGTTCTCGATGCTCAAGATGCCGCGCAAGAGGACGCCTATGCTGACTCATCCGGCCGGGCCGCCGCGGATTCTATAGCCGCAATTCTTGAGGTTCTTCGCCAGGGTGAACGGTTTCTGGTGTGCTCTCACGCGCGGCCAGATGGCGATGCGGTGGGCAGCGTACTGGCCATGGGCATGCTCCTCGAACAGATGGGCAAGCGTGCCGATCTGGTAACACCTGACGGAGTTCCAGCCATCTATCGCGGATTGCCGGGCGCAGACGGTATTCGTCGCGCAGTGCGTATCCACGGTCCCTACGACGCCGCAATCCTTCTTGAGTGCGACGGCCTTGAGCGTGCCCAGTTGCGCGGCCTGCAAGACCTTTTTACGGTTAACATCGATCATCATCTCAGCGGCCGGATGTATGGCGACCTGAACTGGATCGACCATGAGGCGGCCAGTGTGGGCGAACTTGTCTATCGATTGGTGAAGGCGGCAGGAGCCACGGTAACGCCGGAGATGGCCACCTGCCTCTACACAACCGTACTTACTGACACAGGGGGCTTTACTTACGGCACAGTGAAGGCGTCGACCTTTGCCTTGGCGCAGGAATTGGTACTGGCCGGGGCAGATCCGGTGGCGATTGCCAGGGAAGTGTGTTTTTCAACCCCTACATCCAAGGTCCTGCTGCTGGGCGCGGCGTTGTCCAATCTAAAGCGCGAAGGCCGGCTTGCCTGGCTGTGGGTAACGCAAAAGGACATGGTGCGCACCTGTGCCGCAGAGGAGGACTGTGAAGGCATTGTGAACTTCGCAGTGGGCATCTCAGGAGTAGAGGCGGCAGTGTTTCTGCGCGAGTTGCCGGAAGGGCGCGTTCGCCTCAGTCTGCGCAGCAAGGGTAAAGTCAATGTGGCCGAGGTTGCCGAAAGGAAGGGCGGTGGAGGCCACGGAAGCGCTTCAGGCTGCACGCTGAATGGGCCGCTGGCTCGCGCACTTGAAGAGATTCTGGCAGAGTTGCGCGGCAGTGTGTCTGGTGCCACAGGATGCAACCCTCCAGGATGATTGAGTTTTCGGGTGAATCTGATAGCCTTATCCCTATAGAATCTCGAGTACTATTGTCGCGTCACTTCCCGGCGCGGAAGGCGTAGTCCCAGACAGGCTCCCCCGCCGGTCTGAGCTAAGTTGAGATTGTTTTTCTGTGCGAAACAGGCAACGGCTTGCCCGTTGGAGAAATGCTGGAAGTGGAAACTAATCTGGAACCACCTGAACCTGCTCGCTCCGAAGGCTGGCGCAAATGGCTTCCCCCTTGGGCTACCATCTGTGAAGCCGCAGTATTTCTTGTCTTTACCGTCTTTTTTCTCGTCTACGGACTGACCCCGATACTGGGCGGTGACGGTCTGGGGCTGGTGGGCGCTGACGAGCCCCGTTATGCGCAGATTGCGCACGAGATGCTGGTCAGGTTTGACTCCGCACAGACCCTGAAGACCCGCCTGAGTGCGTGTGTAACCCCTTATCTTTATGGCCACCCGTGGCTTGAGAAGCCCGCACTCTACTACTGGCGGGCGATGTTCCTGTTTCAGGATTTTGGGGTCCACGATTGGAGCGCGCGGCTGCCGTCCACCACGTTCGCTTTCATCATGATCGGCCTCATCTACCTCCACATGCGTAGATTTCGCCCCGGAGGGCACTTGGATGCGGCGCTGATCACCGCAGCCAGTGCCGCCATTATTGGCTTTTCGCGTGGTGCCTCGACAGATATGCAGTTAGCGGCGCCGCTGGCCATAGGACTGCTGGGCTGGTATGCATGGTACGAAACTGGCTCCAAGTTCTGGCTCTATGACATTTACTTCTTCACGGGCCTGGCTACCCTGGCCAAGGGACCGGTAGCGCCCTTCTTGGCCGCCGTCATCATTGGCGCCTTTGCACTTCTGCGCAAGGAGTGGAACATTGTGCGCCGCTCCTTCTGGTGGCCGGGAATGCTGCTCTACATCGCCATGGTGATGCCCTGGTTTATCGCCGTACAGCATCAGAATCCAACTTTTTTTCGTGAGTTCTTTCTAGAGCACAACCTGGAGCGCTTTGCTACCGCTCGCTACCAGCACCAACAACCCTTCTGGTACTACTTGGTCGTGGTTCTGCTGGCCATCATGCCATGGACGGTGATTTCAGTGCGCGCGCTGATTGATGGCGTGCAGACCTCGGTAGCCGAATGGCGACTGCGCCACTCCAGGAGCGGAAAGCCCTGCCTCAACCGTCCCGGCGATGCCTTTCCTGAGTTTTTGGTGCTTTGGGCGCTGATCCCCATCATCTTTTTCTCTTTCTCCAAATCAAAATTGCCGGGCTACATCCTGCCCTCCATTCCACCCATCGCCATCCTCACTGGCGACTATCTTTTCCGCCGCCGCCATCTGGGGCTGAACCGTTGGATTCTCATCGGCCACGCAGCACTATGCGGCACCATGACCATGGCCACAATGCTGCTGCCCTGGTTTGTGGCCCACGGAGCAAAAATTCCGCCTCCACAGGCAATAGTGGCCGCTACACTGGCCGCCATCGGCGCCACATTGCTCATCCTGATCGTGGCCAAGGGCTTTGGCGTGGCGCGGCTTCGGCTGGTCACCTGCGCGGTTCTAGTGGTGCTGGCGGTATTTCTCTATGGTGTAGGGCCCTTTTTCGGCATCCCCGAGGTCGCTGCATCCAAGCGCGTGATTCAACTGCTGGATCGCTCCTACTCGGCACGCCCGCTGGCGCAAAAATTGGGTACAGTGGCCAGTGCAGACGAGACTGTGGCGGTCTTTCGCGTACGGCGCGACGTGGAGTATGGCCTCTCTTTCTATCGCAATCGCGAGGTCGTGAATTACGAAGAAAGCGGCGTGCCAGATGAGCAGCACCTGCTGGTAGTGCGAGTAACCGGCAGCCGCGGCGTGGATCTGCACACCCCAGCCGCTTTGGAAGAGTATCTGGATGGCCGCCACTATGAACCACTCTTCAGTTGGCCTGAACAGGGTTTGGAAATCTATATGGTTGGAGCCCGTTAATCTAGAAGCACTAAGTTGAAGTTGCACTGGGCTGCATCACGTGTCAAAGTGTCGGCAAGGGTGTTGTGGCTCACCGCCATAGAAGAGCATCCTGGAGAGAAGCATGGCATCGAGCGCTTCCATTGAGATTCTCGACCTGCGGCACTTTACGGCGCCGATGCTTCGCTCTTTGCTTGAAGCCGAAGGTAAAGTCTGGAAGCAGCGGCTTCATTGGGATTATGGGGCTTCGGCACGTCTACTAATGCAATATCTGGACAACCGGATGCTGCCCGGTTACGCGGTCACGGCGGAAGATCGCGTGATCGGCTATGTGTTCTGTGTTTACGAAGAGTCAAAGGCTGTAATCGGCGACGTCTTCGCCATGGAAGGCCTCCCTTCCGACTCAGGACAAGCCCGCGAGATCGAAGATACGCTGCTGAAGCATCTTCTGGAACTGCTCCTGAATTCGCCTCAAGTTGATCGAATTGAATCGCAGTTGCTGATCCACCCCTCAGGCTCCCATACCGCCATCTTTCGCAATACCGGGTTCGATGTTTTCCGCAGGCTCTTCATGGTGCAGTCACTTGTGGGACTGTGGAGCGCGCCCTTTACCAGCCTGCCAGGCGAACTGGAATTGCGTCCCTGGCGCGATGAGGATTTACCAGCCGCAGCTAAGCTCATCTCAGAGGCCTACCGGGACCATCCTGACAGCCTGATCAACGATCAGTACCGTTCCATGCATGGCTCCATGCGTTTTCTCAATAACATCGTGCGCTATGCGGGGTGCGGTGCCTTCGCTCCTGGGGCCTCGCATGTGATTTTGAGCCGAAATAGTCGGGAGTTAGTCGCGCTTGTGATGGGATCGCGGGTGAGTCCAGAGAGCGGACATATCACGCAGGTTTGCGTGCATCCCCTTTACCGGCGGCGCGGGTTGGCCCGAATGCTGCTTGCCATGGCGGGCTTCTGCTTTATGCGGCAGGGCGCCTCGGAGGTATCACTCACCGTGACGGAAGCGAACTCCAAGGCAATCGAGCTTTACCTGGCTGAGGGGTATGAGTGCACGCACAAATTCGACGCCGCTGTTTGGAAGCGCGACCGGATCGGCTAAAGTGAACTGATTGCGAAATTGAGCGCTAGCGTGCGATGAGATACATTACCCAACTCAGCACAACCGCGGAGCCGACAAAGAGCGCGAAACAATAGAGACCGTAACGGAACATGCGCCGAGGCGTCTCACGCTGAGTGATGCCGAAGACCACCGAAGCAAAAAGCGCGAACAGCAGCACTGCCGCAAAATGAGAGGGCCGTATCACTCGGGTTTCCTCCCGGTACGGATGTTGTGGGCGTCCACGGCGGCTATCACGTTGAGCAGACCCGCAACAACAATGAACTTGGTGCCATAGTCGCCGGTGGTAACCTGTACCTGATCAGCGCCAAGCCCCATCACGCGGCTGACTACAAAAAGCAGGCCATTGCCCAGATCGCCGACAAGGCCGAGGAGGTCAAGTATGTCTTGCGCGCCTGTGTAGAGCTTGCCTTGCATGCCGATGCCCAGAACGAACATGCCCAGGATGGATGCTGCCAGCAGAGCGCCGCGGCCCCATTTGCGGAGCAAGAAATGCCCGGCTCCGGGTACAAGCCAGCCGGCTATCAGAGGTAGATAAACGAACCCCTGCAGTGAATTCTGTCCCGCAACGATTTTGTTCGGAGCTGTAGCCATTCCTTTTTGACTATACCGCATTGGGGCAGGGAATTGGGATCAAGGGGCGGGCCGGAGAATCGGCGCTTGATCCCAGCGGTAGTTCGGTTTTCCTGCTCCTTTCCCAAAAGGCAGCGGAAGCATATGCATCCGGACTTCCACCCACTACTGGGTTGTCCCACATCCTCGGATGTGGGACGCATGCAGGCTGGGTTCGGTCCGTGGACTTCGCTGAGCCCAAAAAAGGTAGCTTGCGGAGCAAATCGGGCGTATATTTTCTTGTCTTCGGAATGGCAGCCTGGCGTGATGGGAGCAGAGTTGAGTGCAGTGTTGCAAAATTGCACTCAGACTCCTGAACAGCCAACTGCTGCCTAGGCAACAAAGGCAGGTTTCAGTCAGGAGGGATTTCGATGAAGACACTGCGCAGCACGCTGTGCATTCTGGTTTGTGCCATGTTCTCCGCGGCATTTGCTCAGCAATCCGTCCCGCTCGCCGGTAACGGCCCATCGCTGGCTGTCACCATGCAATTCATCCAGGACAAGATGAACGAACAAGGCAAGATCAACTATGCGCTTCACGCGCATGACGGCTCCAATGGAGAAGACTGGCCGGTCTATCAAATCAGCATTGAGATGACTAACGTGATTGCGGACGCTGGGACGTGCCGCATTACCTGGCACAAGGTGACCACAAAGGACGGCCAGGTGGGCATCAATCGGGATATCACGCTGGATCTGAAAGCCGTAGAACATGTTGAGGAGAGGACCAGCATGCAGGAAGCCAAGATGGAGGACACTGCGAATGGGCATCCTGCGCTGGATAAGCGGCAGGACCCGCCGTACTTTGTGGTTACGCCACGAAGCACCGGCAATGTGGAGATTCCGATCTTCTTCAAGTATGAGGACACAGCTCTCCGCGTTGCCAAAGCGATGACCCATGCGGTTGAGCTTTGCGGCGGCGGGAACAAGGACAAATTTTGAGCAGAGTCCGAAAAGCGATAGTTTCATCACCGTACCGGCAGGACCAGGCTGGTACGGATGCTTGATCCTGCCCGTGCGGTAGTGGAGACTATTCCCGGCCAAGTAGACATCGAGCCAATTGATGTTCCGGCCAGGCTGTGCCTCTGCAAATCAACAAGGCAGCAGCGGCTGACCATGAACATTGCAGATGCCGGTGCCTGAACTCTCCAGGATCAACCGGGCGTTGTACACCGCAGTTGGCGCGCCATGCACGATCAACAGGTACTTGTCAGTCTTCAGAGCAACCTCATACTTGAGGACGCTGTCCTTGGGAATGCCGATGCTCACTAGACCCGCGCCCAGTGCACTGACTCCGCCAACAATAGCAGCGCCCTCGAGCCCGGCGACGATCCAGCCAACCAGGGGCCCAGCGACGAGAACCGGCCCAATGCCGGGTATGGCAAATGCGGCGGAGCCAAACAGAAGTCCCCAGAAACCGCCCCAGAATGCACCGGTCGATCCCCAATACTTCATGCGGTCGCCAGCGTTGTAATAGCCAACGACATGCTCATCGGTGTGGGTGTTTCTGCCTGCGATTGAGAGGCTTTTCATATCGACGCCGCCTTGTTGAAGCGCTTTTACGGCTTGTTCCGCCTGTTCGTGGGTGTTAAAGACGGCGACAACTGAATTTGTTGCTGACATCGCATTCTCCATTTTTCTTCTGGTAGATAAGGCTGGTGGTGGACCGCTGTAACTGCGGAATCAGAGCGGAGGCGAAGGGCTGCTTTGTTCAACCGATGAGCACGGCTCAAGGTATGCAATAGCCTCCGAAGGCATCTGAGTGCGCTGGGCTTGATGTTCCCACCGTGGCGGAGAATCAACTGGTCAATCGAATACAGTCGCTTGCGTGTCGCAGGGCAACAATCGCACTGTACGCACGCGCCCCACCAAGGGACATCTGCGCAGGCATGGCAAGAGCCAGGCAAAGGGAGAATGTGAAGTGAATCCTCAAAAACAGCCGGACAATGGCGCGGTTACTTATCTTGTAGGTGGTGGCATCGCATCTCTTGCCGCGGCGGTCTTTCTCATTCGCGACGGAGATGTGCAAGGAAACACGATCTCGATCATCGAGGAGTCGTCCAATTTAGGTGGGAGCCTTGATGCTGCCGGCAATGCCAAGGATGGCTACATCATGCGCGGGGGCCGCATGATTGAAAGCAAGTACCTGTGCACATATGATCTGTTTTCATCGATTCCATCTCTTGACGGCACACGCACGGTGACGCAGGAGATCTTCGACTGGAATACGACGATGAAGACCTCGTCCAAGTCGCGCTTGTTCCGCGACGGGCGGCGTGTGGATGCGCCAAAATTCGGGCTGAGCGAGGCGGATATTCTCGTGATCGAGCGGCTGGCGCTCGAACCGGAATCATTGCTGGGGCGAAGCACCATCTCCGATCAATTCAATGCGTCGTTTTTCGAGACGGATTTCTGGCTGATGTGGTGTACGACTTTTGCATTTCAGCCCTGGCACAGCGCCGTGGAGTTCAAGCGCTACCTGGTGCGGTTTACTCACATGGTGTCAGGATTCAACACGCTGACGGGCATCATGAGAACCGTTTACAACCAGTACGACTCCATGGTGCGCCCGCTTGAAAAGTGGTTGCGGGAGCGAGGCGTGAATTTTATCTACAACACGCGAGTCTGCGACATGGCACTCGTCGAGAGCGATGACGGCTTCAGGGTGAAGCAGATTGCGATCGAGGAGCGGGGCAGCAAAAAGACAATCGCGGTTGGCGAACAGGATCGCGTGATTGTGACATTGGGTTCAATGACAGAGGCATCGAGCCTTGGGTCAATGGACTCGCCGGCGATCCTTCTTGGAAAGCGGGACGGGCCTTCGTGGCTGCTTTGGGAGAAACTCGCGAAAGGACGGCCCATGTTTGGCAATCCTGAGAGTTTTACGGAACATATCAATGAGTCGAAGTGGGTGTCATTTACAACAACCTTGCATGCCCCGGAGTTCTTTAACCTGGTTCGAGATATAACCGGCAATGTGCCTGGAGAGGGAGGTCTCATCACCTTTCCTGAATCCAGTTGGCTTGCGTCCATCGTGCTGCCACACCAGCCGCATTTCATCGGGCAACCAGAGGGCGTACAGGTTCTGTGGGGCTACGGGCTCTTTGTGGATGTTCCTGGGAACTTTGTGAAGAAGCCCATGTCTGCTTGCACCGGGCGCGAAATCATGACGGAGATTTTGGGGCATCTGCGCCTTGAAACCCACTCTGCGCGCATCCTTGAAACGTGTACATGCATTCCGTGCATGATGCCATTCATCACCAGCCAGTTTCTTCCGCGAAGCGAGGGAGACCGGCCGCAGGTGGTGCCGGCAGGCTCGAAGAACCTGGCCCTAATCGGCCAATACTGCGAGCTTCCGGACGACGTCGTCTTCACGGTGGAATACTCCATTCGTTCGGCACAAATGGCTGTCAAAACTTTGCTCGGACTGGAGAAATCCGCTCCTCCTGTTTACAAGGGCACGCATAATCCGCGCGTGCTGCTTGAAGCGTTCATGACCCTGCACGGAGTTGCCGTATAGCAACGGCATTGCGCCATGCGACAGGAGCCTCAAAGTGTCCGCCTGCCGGTAGATACCAGCAGGCATCTCCTGTGGGCTAGATCCGCACTAATTCGCGCTGGATTTTGCCGGTAACCCAGGCTTTACCGGGGGCGGTGAGCATGTCGATCTCGCTGCGGATGCCAAACTCCGGCAGGTAGATGCCGGGCTCGACGGAGAAGCAGGTGTTGGGCAGCAGACGGCGCTCGTCGTGGGTCTCAAGATTGTCGAGGTGCGCGCCGGGGCCGTGAATTTCATGGGCGATGTTGTGGCCGGTGCGGTGAGGAAAGTACTCGCCGAATCCGGCGGTGCGGATCACGGCGCGGGCTGCATCGTCTGCCTCGAAGCCGCAGATGGGGCGGTTCGCTGTAAATGCCTGCTCGACGGCGGCGATAGCGGCGTCGCGCGCGCCCAGCACGGTGTCAAAGACCAGCTGCTCCTTGGGGGTGGGCTCGCGGCCCACTACGCCTGTCCAAGTGATGTCGTAGTAGATGGTGGCGGGCTTGTTTTCGCGCGCCCATATATCGATGAGCAGGAAGTCGCCCTGGCGGATGGGGGAGGACTTCTCAGCGGTGGGCTCGTAGTGCGAGTCAGAACAATTGGCGTTGACGCTGACGTTTGGGCCGTCGTCCCAGATGAGCCCTTCGCGGCGCATCGCCTCGCTGAGCCATTGCACATGGTCAAATTCGGAGTACGGGGTGGGGTTGCCCTGGGCGGGGCGGAGATGGCGGGCGATCTCTTTCCAGCCCTCGGCGAGAATCGCATCGATCGCGCGCTGAGCGACGGCGTGGCTGGCGACCTGATCGGCGCTGAGCACAGCTTCAAACTGGCTGACGAGATCGGCGGAGCTGAGAATTTGTTTGCCGAAGGAGCGGAGGAGTTCCACGGTTCCGGCATCGACCATGGAGATGTACATAATGTCGTTGTTGGGCGAGTACTGCATGGCGAGGCGGGTTGCCCCGTCGAGGATGGACTGGAGACCGGCATGCAGTTCCTGCCAGCTTGAGTAGAGGGTCTTTGTGCCAGGTAGCATATCCAGGCGGCCCTGCTCGATGCGGTGGACGAGCTTCCGCGGCTCCCCGGTGGCGGGGATGAAGTAGTACCAGCGGCGGGTGATGTGGGCCTTGGGGTCGAGGCCGAGAATGCCGGCGGCGATGGGGTCGCGGTGATGGTGGTCGTAGAAGAGCCAGCCGTCGTGGCCGGCCTCGCGGAGGGCGGCCTGAATCGCTTCGATATTCATAGGGGCCATCATAACGCGATGGGGCGGATCACCTTCCGACCCCGAGGGAAAAATCCGCCACGAGGAGGCTGCACCCTATCCTCATGCGGAGTTCTTAATCAGAGGTCAGCCAGAGCGTCGTTCTGGGTGGGATATAAGCCAGCGTACTTGGTAATGCCGACCATGGTGAAGACCTTGGTAAAGTGCGCGGAGAGGCCGAAGGCGTAAACCTTTTGGCCGGCGTTTGCTGCCTCAATGAGGAGCTGGATAACCAGGGCGATCCCGCTCGAGTTAATGTAGTCGACCTTGGAGAAATCCAGGAGGATGATCTTGACATCGGACTTCGGCAGCGCCTGATAAGTGCCCAGGACCGCTTCCTTTGAGGTGCTGGCAATGTCCCCCTCGAAGCGGAGGACAGTCACCGGATGTCCGGCCGGGGAAGTGAGCTGGTCAACGCGCGACTTGGTTTCACTCTGCACGATCTTGTTTTCTCCGTGTTCTATGGTTATGCCCTTGAGGCAGGCCGATTACGCGTCCTTGTCGAGTCGGATAACGAGCCGGACGTAACTGCTTTTGCCGTCAGTGCCGGCAACCCACTCGGCTTCGTCCACCAGCGCCTGGATGAGGAACATGCCCATGCCGCGGGGGTCTTCTTCGCCAAGCATCTTGCGGTCGATATCCGGCCTCTCCAACTTGCCGGGGTGCTTCTTGGTGCCGGTGCCGTCGTCGATCACTTTAACTTCAAGAGAATCTGCATCGGACGACAAAACTACGCCGACTGAGAGCTTCTCATTCAGACGGTTTCCGTGCTCAATGGCGTTAATGCAGGCCTCGGCAACAGCGGTTTTGAGGTCCTCGATACGGTCTTCGCGGAAGCCCATGAGCTTGGCCACCGCCGACGCAGTACCCATGGCCACCTTCTCATAACCCATGCGGGAGGGCAGCCTTACCTCGACCGTGGTGGATTTGGACTCGGTCATGCCGGCATCTCCGTGGAGTCTGTCCCGCGGCATAGCGCCAGTGCGGTCATGTCGTCTCCCTGCGGGCCGCCTTCAGAAAACGCTTCGATGGCATTCCACAATGCATCGAGAATACCATCGGCATTCTGGGAGGAACACAGAGAAAATTGCTCCATGAGCCGTTCGGGCCCAAACTCCTCATCCCCCTTGAACACCTCGGTGAGGCCATCGGTATAAAAGAGCAGGCGTGAGCCGGGCGGAAACGCGCGGCGCTCGCTGGTGTAGCTCATGCCGGGCAGTAGCCCGAGGGGTGTGCCGGCGGCCTGAAACTGATGCGGTTCTGCGCCCGGCACGATGAGGAAGCCGGGATTGTGGCCTGCGTTGACCACCTCAATCTCGCCGATGTCGGGGTGGAGGCGGAGAAAGATGGCGGTCAAATAACGGCGGCGCGCCTCTTCTCCCTCTGCCCAGTGGTGCTGGTTCATGCGGGTAGCCAGCTCGTCCAGGGGCGGGCCTGTTACGGCCATGGCCCGGAAGGCGGAGCGGAAGCTGGTGGCCCAGATGGCGGAGGCGAGGCCCTTACCGGCAACATCAGCTACGGCGATGATGAGGCTGCCGTCGGGCAGGGCAACGAGGTCAAGATAGTCGCCGCCGACCTCGTAACAGGTGACGGAGCGGAAGGCCAGCGAGTAGCCGGGGATGGAGGGCAGCGTCTGGGGCAGCAGCGAGCGCTGAATGAGGCGGGCGGCATCAAGGTCTTGCTGTACGCGTGCAAACGCCAGGTTGCGCTTGTGAGAGCGAGCGTTCTCAAGGGCTACAGCGGCTTGCAGCGCCAGGCCCTCAATAAAGTCCGACTCGTAGAGGGTGAGTTCACGGCCATCTGGCGCGGCGACGACCAGCTCGGTCATGCAGCGGCCATCACGATCTTCAAGGGGCCAGGTGAGCGGCGGAGCGGCTTCGGCAGTGGCCATCGGGTCATCGCCATAGAGGAGCGCGGCAGAAGGGAAGGCTGCGCCGGCCATTTCAAGCTCGCGCACAACAATCCGGAGCACCTGCTCCAGCACTTCATTTTCGTGGATGGTTGAGTGGACCTGCCGGGAAGCCTCAAGCAGCGCCTGCAGCCGAGCCACCTGTTGCTGCAGGTCGATGGTGTCGCCATTGCCCGGAAGCTGAATGCCAGCGGCCATTGCGCCCTCCGTGGAATTTCACTCTAGCATGGCGGAGGTGTGCGAGGGAGAATGATTTCTCGGTGTGGCGGCGTGGGCTGGGCGCCCTGATTGCAACTAACCTTGACGCTTGGGGCCGCGGATGTTCGACTTGTTCAGAAACTGGAGCGAGTGAGCCTATGCAGGTACCGCAGTTTACGCTCGGCGATTACGAGACGGAGTTTGGCGACCGCCATCTTTTGCATGGCGTGGTGGCGAAGTGGGCAAAGGCAAAGCCGGAGGCTCTGGCGCTGGTAAGCGCCGATGGCGAGCGCACCGTAAATTGGGGCGATTTTGACCGCATCACCACAGCTCTGGCGGGCGAGCTGCTGCGACTGGGATTTGCGAAGGGCGACTTTCTGGTGACCATGTTGCCAATGTCAGTGGACCATGTGCTGCTGGAGTATGGCTGCTTCAAAATTGGCGTGATTGTGGCTCCGCTGGATCTGAGGCTGACGGCCGCGGAGGTGATGCGGGCTCTGGGGATTCTGAGGCCGCGCGGCCTTGCGAGCCTGGGCGTAAAGGGCCCTCTGGACCTGCGACCGCTGTGGCGCGCGGTGCAGGCGCAATGCCCCTGGATTGAGCACTCCATTGTGATGGATTCGGAAGATGCGATTGCGGGGACGCGCTCGTTTACGTCGATCACCGAGGCGGCCGCGGGTTCTGCGGCGGCAGGCACAATCGACTGCACGCTTACGGAGGACGATGGAGCGCTAGTGATCTTTACCACCGGATCTACTGGCTCGCCGAAGCCGGCGCTGCTTTCTCACCGCAATATCACTGTGCAAAACATGTGCATGTGCGGGGCATTTTTTGGCGGAGACCGGGGCTCACGCATCTTGGTGAATCTGCCTGCGTCGCATGTCGGGGGGCAGGCGGAGGCTCTAATGAGCATCCTGTTTGGGGGCGGCACGGCGGTCCTGCTTGAGATTTTTGACGCGGGCCGTTCGCTGCGCGCCATCAGCCAGCACCGGGTAGAGATTCTGGGGCAGATCCCGGCCATGTTCAACCTCGAGTGGATGCTCAAGGACTACGACCGGCACGATCTATCGAGCTTGAAATTTGCCGCGTATGGGGGGAATGCGGTGTCGGGGCCATTTTTGGATCAGCTTGCCGCCATGGCTCCGATGATTGGCACCGGCTTGGGGCTGACGGAGGCGGCAGGGTTCTGCACGTATATCCAGGCGGGCGGGGCGGAGAAGGCAACAATTCTTGCCGGGCTTGGGCAGGACATGCCGATTTATGCGTGCTCCATTCGCGAACCGATGCGCGCCGATGGGCACGCGGGCGGCGAGTTGGCTGCGGGCGCGATTGGGTATGTGTGCTTCAAGGGGCCACAGACCTTTCTGGGGTATGTGAACGATGCGGAGGCCACGGCCAAGGCGATTTCGCGGGATGGGTTCTTGTACACGGGCGATCTTGGGATGAAGGACGCCGCGGGGTTGCACCTGACGGGCAGGGCCAAATGGGTCATCAAGTCAATGGGATACCAGATTTCACCGGGGGACGTGGAGAGGCATATCTGCGACCTGACGGAAAAGGTGGCGAACTGCGTGGTGGTGGGGGTGGCGCACGAGGTGGTGTCAGAAGCGGTGGTCGCGGTGGTGGAAAAGAAGCCCGACGTTGAAGTCAACCGGAAGGAACTGGACCGGCATACGCGCGGGCTAGCCTCGTATATGCGGCCGCGGCATTGGATTCTGCTGGAGCACGGGCAGATGCCGCTAAACCGGATTGGCAAGCCGGATTACCTGCGCGCGCAGGAGATGGCGCGAGAAGAGATTGCGCTGTTGCGGGCGCGGGGCGAGTGGGATAGCGATTACCGGTAGAGTGGTCGCAGCTGTTTGACGCGTTGCGACTACTTCTCGGGCACTTTGGCGTGACTTGGGGCGCTCTCAGTTCTTGAGGATCAGTCGCCGATTACTGATCGAAGGTCTTTGGTTTCGAGAATCCGTTTCTGGTAGCCGCGTTTGGCTACAGCCAGCATGGCCAGGCCTATCTCCCGCGTGGTGACGACCGCATTTGGAAATGCGCGGCGGAGCAGGGGTAGGAGCGGCTTGGTGAGGCTGTAGAGAATGCGGTAGGCGGGCGTTTTGGACTGGATACCATCGAGGGGCTGGATAAGGCCGGGGCGAAACATATAGGCATGGAAGGGCAGGCAGAGGAGGGCGTTCTCCGTGCGGCCTTTTACGCGCGCCCACATGATGCGGCCTGTTTCCGAACTGTCAGTCCCGGCGCCGGAGACGTAGATAAAAGTCATGGCCGGGTTGAGACGGCTGAGGGTCTCAGCGGCTGCCAGCGTGAGTCCGTAGGTGATCCGGTCGTACTCTGCCTCTTTCATCCCCCCCGAAGAGACGCCGAGGGAAAAGAAACAGGCGTCAAAGCCGGTGAGTTGCTCTTCCAGATCCCCGTAATCTCCCAGATCGTGGTGGACGATCTGCCGCAATTTGGGACTCTGGATGCCGATTGCGCCGCGGCCTACGGTCACAGCGAGCGGCATGGGC
>Ga0007854_10001329_pt1 | contig 15745 bp, 16 predicted proteins | sample CryBogCBH12Aug08_FD_60382 | JGI IMG/M metagenome (GOLD analysis project Ga0007854, IMG submission 60382) | Freshwater microbial communities from Crystal Bog, Wisconsin, USA - CBH12Aug08 | ecosystem: Environmental > Aquatic > Freshwater > Lake | place: Crystal Bog, Wisconsin, USA | collected...
AATCCCGCCGCCGACTCAACACCACCAAATGGTCGAACTGGCGCATCAGCCAGGGCGTGCGCAGCACCAGCGGCCAGCCGCCCAGCCAGTAAGTGACTCCCCAGGGAAATTTGGGATAGAAACCCCAGATATGCGGCGTGTAGCCATGGCTGACCAGAATCTTCTTCGCCTTCAGACCGGCCAGCAGCGGTTCGGCCAGAAACGTCGGCCACGCATCCCAGTTTTCAAAAATAACCAGATCAAAATCCCCGCCGGTCAGCAGCCGGCGGTAGCGGGCGATTTCTTCGGGCGTCGCCTGGATGCCGACGCGCCGGTTGGCGTTGCCGTCAATCTGAAAGGATTCCACCTGCGGATTGGCCGCCGCTGGCGTCGGCGTCCGGCGCGGGTGGACGCCGGTGGCCACCGTCACCGCATGTCCCCGTCCGGCCAGCCCGCGGGCCAGCACCGCCGCCGCCTCGGAACAGCCGTCGGCATGGGGCGGATACGTAAAAGTGGTGAGCAGGATTTTCACGGATTTGATGCCTGGACGGTTAACATGGCCTCATGGCGGGTGGCGGGCAAATTCAGGTTTCCGCCCGGGTGATTTTTTTCAGGAAGGGCAGGCGGCCGGCAATTTCCAGCCGCAGGTGGTGGGACAGGCCGAATTGGAACAGGGCGAATAGCGCCCACAAGCCCAGCGCCGGCAGAATGACGGACAGTTGCACGGGCAGCGGCAGATGCCGCATGCCCCACCCGGCCCCGACCGCCACCGGAATCAGGCCGGCGGCCAGCCGGAGCGGCTGGCGGTGCCACTCGGCGAGCTGCCCCGCCGTCATGCCAAAATATTTTTGTGTGCGATAAAGTCCGTAGGGCAGGCTGAAACACAGGCAGCAGCCGATGGACGCCAGCAGCATCGCCGTGATGCCCGGATAATGGGGCGTCCCGCCGATGCCAGCCGCGAACCGGGCCGCCTCGTCCGGCGGCAGCGGCACCGCCAGGCCGAGCCAGTGCAGCAACCCCATCAGGCCGATGAACCCGCCGCCCTCAATCAAAAAGATGAAGCGCATGAAGCGAAACACCTTGGATTGTCCCACCAGCCCCGTGTGGGCATGCACCGCCACGCACAGCACCAGCCAGACCGCCAGCAGCACATCGTTGACCGGCGCCCAACTAATCCGCCCGTGCGTCCACAGCCGCAGAAAGGTGCCGTTGCCAATGGCGAACATCACCCCGGCGGCCACCGCGAGGCTCATGGAAAGTTCCACAATCTGCCGAAACCGCTGTTGCAGCCGTTCCCGTTCGCCCCGCACCATCATCTCCGCCAGCGCCGAACTGGAGAAATCAAACACCCGGTAGATGACCACTGTCAGCATGCCGTAGGCGCGGGTGGCCACGTTCCAGACCGTGGCCGCATCCAGCCCCACCAGCCGGGTGAGCAGGATGGTCTGGCTGGCGCTGACGAGCTGCGCGCCGATGTTGTAGAGAAAAACATTCTGGGCAAAGTGGAACAGCTCCTGGAATTTCAGCCAGCTCGGCCGGCCCCATTCGTGGCGGGCCGGGATGAACCCGAACCGGCGGCAGGCGCCGGCGCTGATGGCCAGGCTCACCACCAGCCCGGCCAGTTGCCCCACCAGCAGGCTGAACACCCCCAGGCCCGTCTGAAACCCCGCCCACATCACCGCAAAATTCGCCAGCAGCGCGGCCGTGCCCGCATGGTTGGCAACGTCAAACCGCTGGTGCGCGGACAGCATGAGGTTGAAAATCTTGCTCGCCAGTCCAATGCCGGTGATGACGCTCTGGCCCGCCAGCAGCCAGAAGAAATGACCCTGCAGGGCCGGCGGCACTTTCATGAGGGTGCCCGCCACGGCGGCAATCACCAGCCCCACCAGACCGACAATCACCCCCTGCACCAACCCCACCAGCACCGTCGTTTGCACCACCCCGCCGTATTCGCCGCCCGCCCGCCGGTCCTTGTAATCAATGAGAATGCGGGAAGCCGAGGCCGCCAACCCCAAGTCCACCAGGTTCAGGTAAACCATGATCTGGGAAGTCAGCGCCCAGAGGCCAAACTCCATTTTGTCGGGCAGGTAATGCAACGCCAGCGACACCGAGGCCAGCGTATACAGGATGTTGGTTCCCAGCATGATGTAGCCTGAGAGCAGCGAATGGGCGAACTTTTTAAGCCGGGACATATGCCTTATGATTGACCAACCAACGGGGCATATGTTCAGGCAAACCGGCGGTAAACTCCACTCAAAAAGGGTGTCTTTCCGGCTACGGTTCCCCGCCGCCGGGCCGCGCAAGTTATCCCGGCCCTAACTCGCGGGGCTAACTTGGCAGGAAAATGGAACATTAAAATGTCATTATGACGTTGACATAGCAGGGTGTTTCTGGCGTATTTTAGACATGAGTATAACCAACTTAACTCCTTCCCAACTGCGTCGCGCAGCGGAACTCAAAGAAAAAATTGACGTGTTAGAACTGGAACTGGCCGGACTTTTGGGTTCGACGCCGGTGTCCGCCCTGCCCGGTTTCGCCCCCGCCAAGAAGTCCAAATTCGGACCGGCGGCCATCGCCCGCATCCGCGCCGGCCAAAAGGCCCGCTGGGCCAAATACAAGGCCACCTTGGGCGCGTCCGCGTCCGAAAAACCCGCCCGGAAGAAGCGCAAAATGAGCCCCGAAGGTCTCGCCCGCATCCGCGCCGCGCAAAAGGCCCGCTGGGCCAAAGTCAAGGCCGCCAAGGCCAATTAAGCCACCAACGTTAACTTGCTAAATAAAAACCGCCCCAGCTTTGCCGGGGCGGTTTTTTTATCGCCGCCACCAAGTCTGCCCGATCGGGAGTCAACACATTCTGGCTTGTCTCCGCTGCGGGCCGTTGCTATCGTGATTCTACTGGCCGTTTTTCGCAAAATCGCCGGTTCTTACTGTCCGATGGTGTAATGGTAGCACATGGCCCTTTGGAGGCTATTGTCATGGTTCGAATCCATGTCGGACAGCCACTTCTGGCAGCGCCGTTGGGCTTGAATTTGAAGGCAACCCGGAAGTTCCATCGGTTCCTTAAGGCGAGCCGATGGGCCGCAGGGGTGCGCGGCGATTGCCCGGCCTGCCCTCAACGCCACTTGCCCAGCGCCGCCCGGAATTGATTCCCCAGCATTTTCAAGCCGTACCCCGCCCGGCTCGGCCACCGCAACCGGGTGGCAATCTCCGGCAGGTGATCCGCGCCGACGCGGCAAAGCGGCTGGTTGCGGGGCTGCCAGTTGTGGTTGAGGGCCGCCCCCACCCGCATGCCATACGCATAATGCCGGGACACGGCCTGATGGGCGCGGGCGTTGACGCTGCCGTAGGGATAGATAAAAGTAACCACGGGCTGGCCAAGGTTTTGTTCCAGCAGTTCTCGCGAATGCCGGCATTCGTAGTCCACATCGGTGTCCGACCGCCGCATGTCCGGATGGGAGTGGGAATGCGAGGCCATCTGGACGCTGCCGGAAGCCTGCATTTCCCGCAGTTCCGCCCAGGTGCAGAAGGGTGCCTGTTCACGGAACGTTTCCCCCTGCATCGCGGCGGCCTGGGGCACGGCCAGGCGGGTTTCCCGGGGCACGGCGGTTTGCGCTAAAATATATGCGGTCGGCACCGCCAGCACCGCCCGCAGCCCATATTCCTGAAGCAGGGGGAAAGCGCGGCAGTAAAAATCCGCGTAGGCGTCGTCAAAGGTCAGGCAGACATTCAGCCGTCGGGGGTGGAGGGGTTCACCGGGCAGCACCACATTGGCCCGGGCGCGCAGGGTGGCCAGGTGGGCGGCCAGCACCGCCGGCGGATTGCCCAGCCCCAGTTCCGGGGCGGCCACCCGGTGATACATCAAAATCAGGAGCATTCTTCGTTGGGGCCGCGCCGGTTGGCTTCCATCAGTTTCACATACTTGTAAAACACGCCCTGGGAATTGGCGACGGAAATGATGAAGCCCTCCCGCCCGCTCAAAAAGCCGAGCTGAAAAACATAATGTTTGAGGAAAGACCAGCCGGAACGGGCGATGGCCTTGGTCAGGGACGAGGTCTTGACGCCCCGGTTTTCCGAGGCAAACAGTTCGGAATAGCGCTGCATTTTCGTCAGAAAATCCGCCGAGCTGTTGAAGGAATAGTGATGCACCGGCTGTTCCAGCCGGATTTCCCGCAGACCGGTGGTGATGATTTGTTCGTGGACGCGGGCGTCGGTGAAGCGGGTGCGCCGGCGGTCATAGAGCCGGACGTGCCGGTCCGGATACCAGCCGCAGTGGCGGATCCATTTGCCGTGGAAATAATTTTTCAGGGAGACGGAATAGACCGCCCCGGAATCCAGCGTGAGGGAGCGGATTTCCGCCGCCAGTTCCGGGGAGATGACCTCATCACTGTCCACGGAGAGAATCCAATCCCGGCGGGCATGGGACGTGGCCAGGTTGTGCATGGGGCCAAACCCGGAGAAAACCGTCTCAAAAATGCGGACATTGGGAAACGTCTTGGCAATGGCCAGCGTCTCGTCCCGGGAGCCGGAGTCCAGCACCACCACCTCGTCAAACAACTGCAACGCCGCAAGCACTTTAGCCAAGTGTCTGGCGCTGTTGCAGGTGAGAATGGTGACGCTGACCGGAATCATGAACTGTTTTGGACTGCAAACTGAATGGGGAAAGTGTCCCGGAATGCCGGGGGATGTCAAGTCTGCCCTGTGTAGGTAGTGTCCTAATTTGCCATTCGCGGAGCGCGGCTGGGTCGCTAATCCCGGAAATTCACGAACTGAACGGCCACCGGGAATTCCGCGCCGCGCACGGCGGCGATAACGGTCTGCAATTCGTCGCGGCTCTTGCTGTTCACGCGCACCTCGTCGCCCTGAATCTGGGTGGTGACCTTGAACTTGCCCTCGCGGATGAAGGTGGCGATTTGCTTGGCCACGGTGCTTTCAATGCCTTGCTTGAGCTTGATGACCTGGCGGGCATGGCCCAGCGGGGAGATGTCCGGTTCCCCCTGCTCCACGCTCTTGAGGCTGATGCCGCGCTTGGCGAGCTTGCCGATAACCATTTCGTTGAGCGTGGACACCTTGTAGGCGTCCTCGGCGGACAGCTTGATTTCCGATTTTTCCAGGAGAATCTCGGCCTTGCTGCCCTTGAAATCAAAGCGGTTGGCAAGTTCCTTTTTGGCCTGGTTGACGGCGTTTTCGATTTCCATCGAATTGACCTGCGAAACAATGTCGAATGAAGGCATGCCGCGAGCTTAGCAGATGGGCCGGCGTTTGTCATCCGGCGGTTGGCGGCGCAAATACGCAACGGCGGGGGCCGTAAACCCCATTCCCGACCGTCACCCCTGGTAAACTTCCATGCCGGCGCAGGAACAGACGGGATTGCGGTCGCCGAACACGTTGTCCACGCGGCTGACCGGGGGCCAGAACTTGAAGTCGAGCAGGCTCTTCACCGGGAAGGCGGCCTGCTCGCGGGTGTAGGGCCGGTTCCATTGGTCGGCCACCACCTGGTCGGCGGTGTGCGGCGCGTTCTTGAGCAGGTTGTTCTTGGCGTCCACGGAGCCATTTTCCACGGCGGTCATTTCGGCGTGGATGGCAATCATCGCGTCGCAGAAACGGTCCAGCTCGGCTTTCGCCTCGCTTTCGGTCGGCTCCACCATGAGCGTGCCGGCCACGGGCCAGGAGAGGGTGGGCGCGTGGAAGCCATAATCCATGAGGCGCTTGGCCACGTCCTCGGCGGTGGTGTCCTTGAAGGCGCGCAGGTCGAGGATGCATTCGTGGGCCACGCAGCCGTGGTTGCGGTAGAGGGTGGGGAAATATTTTTCCAGCCGGGCGGCGATGTAATTCGCGTTCAGGATGGCGTATTTGGTGGCTTCGGCCAGGCCGGTCGGGCCCATCATGGCGATATACATCCAGGAAATGGTCAGGATGCTGGCGCTGCCCCACGGGGTGCCGGCCACGGGGCCGATGTGGCGCTTGGTGTGGCCGTCTTCGAGCCGGTCGGTGAACATCGGATGGGCGGGCAGGAAGGGCACGAGATGTTTCGCCACGCCAATCGGCCCCATGCCGGGGCCGCCGCCGCCGTGCGGGATGCAGAAGGTCTTGTGCAGGTTCAGGTGGCAGACGTCCGCGCCGATGTGGCCGGGACTGGTCAGGCCCACCTGGGCGTTCATGTTCGCCCCGTCCATGTAAACCTGGCCGCCGTGGGCATGGATGATGGCGCAGATGTCCCGGATGGTCTCCTCAAACACGCCGTGCGTGCTGGGGTAGGTAATCATCAGGCAGGACAGCACCTCCTGGTTGGCCTCGGCCTTGGCGCGCAGGTCGGCGACATCCACGTTGCCATTGGCATCGCAGGCGACGGGCACAATCTTCATGCCGGCCATGGCGGCGCTGGCGGGATTGGTGCCGTGCGCGGAATTGGGAATCAGGCATACATTGCGGCGGGTGTCGCCCCGGGATTCGTGCCAGGCGCGGATGACCAGCAGCCCGGTGTATTCGCCCTGCGAACCGGCGTTGGGTTGGAGGGAAATGCCGGCGAACCCGGTGATTTCCGCGAGCCAGTCCTCCAGGTTTTGGAACAATATCTGGTAGCCGCGCGCCTGGCCCAGCGGCGCGAACGGGTGCAGCCGGCCAAACTCCGGCCAGGACACCGGATACATTTCCGCCGTGGCGTTCAGCTTCATCGTGCAGGAGCCGAGCGGAATCATCGAGGCGGTCAGCGACAGGTCGCGCGCCTCCAGCCGCTTGATATAGCGGAGCATTTCGGTCTCGCTGTGATACTGGTTGAAGACTTGGTGCCGCAGGAAGGTGGAGGTGCGCGGGGCGGGAGACGCCGCCGGGGCCGACGTCAGGTCGCCCAAGGAAAAGGCCGGCACCTGGTCGCCGTTGAAAATCCGCAGGATGGTCGCGACTTCGGCGGCCCCGGTGGTTTCGTCGAGCGAAATACCCAGCGTGGTGTCATTCACCTGCCGGAAATTGTAGTGGTGCGCTTCCGCCGCCTTGACCACTTCGGCGGCGCGGGCGGCGGGCAGTGTCACCGTGAGGGTGTCAAAGAAGGCGGCGGGACTGACGGTGAGGCCGAGGCGGGTGAGGCCGGCGGCGAGGAGGCGGGTCAGTTCCTGGATGCGCGCGGCGATTCGCTTCAGGCCATCCGCGCCGTGATACACGGCATAGAGCGAGGCCAGGTTGGCGAGCAGGGCCTGGGCGGTGCAGATGTTGCTGGTGGCCTTTTCGCGGCGGATGTGCTGTTCGCGGGTGCCGAGCGCCAGGCGCAGGGCGGGCCGGCCCCGGGTGTCCTTGGAGACGCCGACCAGGCGACCGGGCAACTGGCGCTTGAACTCGTCGCGCGTGGCGAAGAAGCCCGCGTGCGGGCCGCCGTAGCCGAGCGGCACGCCCAGCCGCTGCGCGCTGCCCACGGCGATGTCCGCGCCAAATTCGCCGGGCGGTTTGATCAGCGTGAGGGCGAGCAAATCCGTGGCGACGGTGAGCAGCGCCCCGGCGGCATGGGCCTGCGCCGCGAAGCCCGTGAAATCATGGATGGCTCCATAAGTGTCGGGATATTGCACCAGTGCGCCGAAGACCTGGTCGGTGAAGGCAAAGTCCTCGTGCCGGCCGACGACGACCTTCAGGCCCAGGGCCTGGGCGCGGGTGCGGGTGACTTCGAGGTTCTGCGGATGGCAGTTTTCCGAGATGAAAAAGGTGGTGCGACCGGGCTTGAGGCGCGCACTCAGGGTCATGGCCTCGGCGGCGGCGGTGGCCTCGTCCAGCATGGAGGCGTTGGCGATGTCGAGCGCGGTCAGTTCGGCGGCCAGGGTCTGGAAATTCAGCAGCGCCTCCAGACGGCCCTGCGAGATTTCCGCCTGATAGGGGGTGTATTGGGTATACCAGCCGGGGTTTTCGAGGACGTTGCGCTGGATGACCGGGGGCGTGATGGTGTCGTAATAGCCCTGGCCGATGAAGGAGCGGAACCCGCGGTTGTGTCCGGCGATGCGGCGGAGTTCGGCGAGCGCCTCGCTTTCGCTGCGGGCGGCGGGCAGGTGCAGGCGGCGGGGCAGGCGGATGTTTTTGGGAACGGCGGCGTCTATCAGGGCGTCCAAATCGTTGAAGCCGAGTTCCGCGAGCATGGCGGCGGTTTCGGCGGCGTCCGGGCCGATGTGGCGGCGGGCAAACTGGTCCGGATGCGGCAGCAGATTATGTGTCAAAGACATGGGGTCAAAAATAAAGTCCGGGGGGAAAAAAGCGAGTGGGAATTGCGCCCGTTCCGGTTGGTCTCGGCCATTGCCGGTTGCCTTTTTTCCGGGCCGGGCTTAGAGTCGCCTTGTCCCGGCCCGGCGAATCCGCTTGAAAATAAAATCAAAGAAATCTTTGCAATAGCCTGTAGCGGCGGTCGGTGACCGCCGTCGGGGTGTGGAAAACCGAAGCCAGCCCGGCGGTCACCGACCGCCGCTACAACAAAAACAACTTTTGCATGGATTTCTCAAAGGATTCCGCTGGCCCCGCTGTCATAATGGTCAAAAGCATCCCATGTCACCCGGCATGACCACCATTTGCCCGTGCCTCGCGGAGCCGTCCGGCTCCGCCGCCGGAACCCCTGTCTGCCCCGCCCATGAACTCCCTGGCCTTTGCACCTCCGGATGACGGCGGGGTTTCCTCCCCGGCGGCGGTCGCCCGGGCGGAAATAATTCAAAGGATTCGCCCGGCCCAAGTGTCTCAATCTACAAAAGAACACAGCCTGGCTGACCCGGATGAATTGCTGGTCAGGCAAAGCCAGGCGGGCGACCCGGCGGCCTTTGAAGAATTGGTTCGCCGGCACCAAAAGATGATTCATTCACTCACATTCCGCATGACCGGTTCGCCAGCTGACGCCGAGGATCTGGCGCAGGAGGCGTTCATCCGCGCCTACGGCCAGGTCGGGTCGTATCGCGGCGAGGCGAAGTTTTCCACCTGGCTCTACCGGATTACGGTGAACATCTGCCTGAACTGGCGCCAGCGCGAGGCGCGGCGCCTCCGGTTCCAAATTTCCCGCGACGACACCATCGCGGAAGTCTGGGCGGCGGCGGGGATGTCGCCGGGGGAAAATGAGCAATGCCGGCGCGTGCAGGAGGCGCTGCTGAAACTGCCGCCCAAGCAGCGTGCCGCCATCATCCTGACCGTGTATGACGGCTTCAACCATGCCGAGGCGGGCAAGGCCTTGGGCTGCTCGGAAACCACCGTGTCTTGGCGCGTGTTCGCCGCGCGCCGGAAACTCAAACGCTGGCTGGAGGCCAGCCGGACGCCATGACAAATATCCTTTCTGTAGCGGCGGTCGGGGCTGTAGCGGCGGTCTATGACCGCCGTCCCCGCCGTGCCTTGCCACATTCCGTCGGCGGTCGCAGACCGCCGCTACAAACTTTCTCAGAATCATGAGAGACTCCGATTTGAATGCTTGGTTAAGGCGCGTGCCACCCCCGCCGAAGCCGGAGGAATATTGGGAACTGTTTCCCCGGCACGTGCGCGCACGCATGACCGTGGCCCGCCTGGCGCGGGAGCCGATGCCGCGCCCGCCGAGATCCTGGGCGTGGGCGGCGGGTCTGGCCGGGGCGGTGGCCCTGGCCCTGCTCATCTGGGGCGGCGAACGCCAGTTCCGGCAGGTGTTCAACCGGGATTTTCGGCAAGACCTGGCGCATTTGCCGGGAAATTTGAAAACATTCATGGCGGACGAACACGGCCTGCACGGGCTAATCACCGACACGAACACGCCCTGACGCAATTTATTTATGAACAACGCAGCGGTTCAACCGGCGGCCACCAGCCCCGGCCCGGCGGAAACCTCGGCCCCCCGGGTGCTGGAGCAGCTCGTCCGCCAGGCGGAACGCGCCGGGGCCAGCGACATTCATTTGCAGATGCGCGGCAAAACGGCCGAGGTGAGCTTCCGGCTGGATGGCGTCATCACGCCCGGCCCGGAACTGGCGGCGGAGGTGGCCGAACGCGTGTTCGGGCGCATCAAGTTTCTGGCGCGGCTGAAAACGTATCAGGAGAGCCTGCCGCAGGACGGTCGCATTAACCACGCTGACCTGGGTGCGAAAAACGATTTGCGCGTGGCGACGTATCCCACGGTGACGGGCGAGAAGATTGTGTTGCGGCTGTTCAACGATACGGCGGTGAAATCCCTGCGCGAGCTGGCCCTGGGTGGAACCGCCGGCGGCGCGCTGGAGGCCTTTCTCCGACAGCCGAGCGGCCTGCTGCTGCTCACCGGGCCGGCCGGCAGTGGCAAGACCACCACCATTTACGCCTGCCTGCGGGAACTCGCGGAGTCGGGCGGCCGGCACATCATCACCATCGAGGACCCGGTGGAACAGGTGGTGCCCGGAACCATGCAGACAGAAATCAACGAAGCCATCGGTCTGGACTTCGCCCGCGCGGCGCGGCATCTGCTGCGGCAGGATCCGCAGGTGCTCATCCTCGGCGAAATTCGCGATGAAGCCACGGCGCAGATTGCCATCCGCGCCGGGCTGACGGGGCATCTGGTCATTTCCACGCTGCACGCGGGTTCGTGCCAGGGCGTGTTCGAGCGCCTGCTGGTGATGTGCCCGGATCATTCAGCGGTGGCGGGCGCGACGGAACTGGTGCTGAACCAGCGGCTGCTGCGTCGGCGCTGCCCGCAGTGCCGGGGCGAGGGCTGCGAGGGCTGCCTGTGCACGGGGTATCAGGGCCGCGTGCCGCTGGTGGAATCGCTGCGGGTGGATGAAACGGTGCGCGACCGGGTGCGGCGGCGGGAATTGTCCGCGCTGGCCCCGGACCGGCCGCTGGCGGCCTCCGCCCGCCTGCTGGTGACCCAAGGCGTGACGGACGAAGCGGAATATCACCGGGTGTTCGGCCTCTAGGAACGGCTTATGAAATACGACGAGTTTGCCTTTTTCAACCAGCAACTGGCCCTGATGCTGCGGGATGGCATCCCGCTGGAGGGCGCGCTGCGCCGGTTGTGCCAGGACATGCGGGCAGGCGCGCTGCGCAATGAATTGGCGGCGCTCGAGGGCGACCTCGCACACGGCACCCCGCTGGCGGCGGCGCTGGAATCCCGGCAGTTGCCCGAGCTTTACAAACGCATGATGCTCGTGGGCATGAAGAGCGGCGACCTGCCGGGTGCGCTGACCATGCTGGCGGATTATTTCCAGCGCCAAAGCAACATCTGGACGCGGCTGAAAAGTCTGCTGGTGTATCCGCTGATTGTGATGTTCGTTGCGTTTTTGATTTCCGCCGTGCTATCGGTCATCTGGTCCAGATTCATTGGCCCGACGATGGGAGGCATTTATTCCGGCATGGAGTATAATTTGCCCGGAGGAACGGTTTTTGCGCTTACCTTGCTCAAGGGCATTTGGGTCTTTCCCGCGCTGTTTGGCTTGTTTTTTTTTGCGATATTGGGGGCAGTCATAATCCCGGCTTTGCGAACCCGCCTGTTCTGGCGGCTGCCAGCCTTTCGGGAAGCCAGCGTTTCCCGGGTGGCCGCCAGCCTGAACCTGCTCCTGAAAAACGGGGTCAGTTTCCCAGATGCGCTCGCGCTGGTGGAAGGGCTGGAAAACAACCTGAAAGCGGCGACGGACATCGGGGCCTGGCGCACCAACCTCGCCGCCGGCTTCACCAAATTCTCCGAGGTGGCGAGCACCAACAAAATGTTCCCTCCGATGTTTGTCTGGGTGGTGGCCAATGCGGGGGAAAATGTGGCGGCGGGGTTTGAGCGGGCGGCGGAGATTTACCAGGCGCGGGCACATTATCGCACGGAAGTGGCGCTCTATTCTTTTATGCCCCTTGCGGCGCTGTTCCTGGGGGTCATCGTGCTGTCCCAGGCATTTTTGGTTATAAGCATGTTTCTCCCGTTTATCGTGTGGTTGGGATGATGACTGAATTGATTTATGTTAGGTGCTGAAACATACGATGCCTATGGGCCGGTGGCCGGCGGGGGGAATGCCTTGGTGGCAGTTTTTTGGTATGGCATTTTTGTGCTTCTGCCCGCCGGCATTCTGGCGCTGGTGTCTTACTATCTGCTGTCGCTGCCCATGCGGCGACGGGACCGGGCGTTGTTTTTCCTGGATTTGATGGAAACGGCGCTGGCGCGCGGCCAGTCGCCGGAACACGCCATCTTGTCCGCCGCCGAAACCCGCGACCGGGTGATGGGCGTGCAATTTTTCCTGCTGGCCGCGCATATTGAAGCCGGGTGCAAGCTTGGTGAGGCGCTGGAACGCACCCCGCGCTTTCTGCCGCCGCAGATTGCCGCCATCCTGCGCACGGGGGAAGTGCTGGGCGATTTCAAAAAAGTTCTCCCCGCCTGCCGGGAGACCCTGCGCGTGGCGCCGGAGTCCGTCCACAAGGCGGTGCATTATATGATGATGTTGCTGCTGGTGTTTGCGCCGGTTTCCATCTGGCTGATGACGATCTTGCCCATTTTTGTTTATCCCAAATATTTGGAGATTGCGGCCAGCATGAATGTGCCGGTTTATCCGGTGGCACGGTTTGTCATCTCCTTCACGCCGATGATGGTGCTGTTTGAGGCGGTGATGTTTTTCTTTCTGCTGGCGTGCCTGGCGGTCTATTTGGGCGGGCCGGGATTCGTGCGCTGGTTTCAATGCCGCTCCCTGCCGGTGGTGGACTGGCTGGCCTGGCGAATTCCCTGGAAACGGAAGGGCCTGCAGCGGACGTTTTCCGCCATGCTGGCGGTGTTGCTGGATGGCGGTGTGCCGGAACCGGAGGCCGTCCGGCTGGCGGGGGCGGCCACTGCGAACGAAATTTGCCGCCGCCGGGCGGGGCGGGTAATCCAGGCGCTGGAGCAGGGATCCACGCTTGGCGTGGCCATTCGCGTCTTTGATGACAGTGGGGAATTTCACTGGCGGCTGGCCAACGCCATCCATGCGCGCGGCGGTTTTCTGCCGGCGTTGCGGGGCTGGCATGAGGCGCTGGATGCCAAGGCATTTCAAGAGCAGGAGGCCGCCACCCAATTTTTCACCAGCGGATTGATTCTGGTCAATGGAATCATCGTGGGGCTGGTCGCCACCTGCACGTTTGGATTTCTGATTACCTTTCTGAGAGCAATGACGCAGACCCAATGAAAACCTCCTGCCTGCCAAATTGTCATCCACCCCGCCGCCAGCGCGGTTTTTTGGAAGTGGACTTGGTGGTGGCCCTGGCGTTGCTCACCTTGGCCATCCTGCCGGTCGGCTATTCCGTCTTCCACGAGCGGCGGTTGTTGCGCGCGGAATATTATCGCACCGTGGCGGTGGAACTGGTGGACGGGGAGGCGGAGATTCTGGCCGCTGGCGCGGCGCGGAGTTTTCCCGACGGCGCGCAGGATTATGGCGTCACGGCCCCGGCCGCCGCCAGCCTGCCGCCGGGGAAATTTACATTCACCAAGACCGGCGCCCACGTGCGCCTGGAATGGACTCCCGCCGAACGCTTGGGGGTGGGCGCGGTAATCCGGGAGTTTGACCTCAAATGAAACTGGCATCCTCCATTGTCCGCCAACCCCGCCAAGCCGGCATCATGCTGATGGAATGTCTCATCTACATGGGGGTCTTCGTAATTATCCTGGCGGGCGCGATGGCGACGTTTTATTACTGCTGGGACAATTCCAAGGCCATGGTTTACACCACGGATGACATCACCCAGGTGCTGCGCGCCGGGGAACGCTGGCGCGCGGATGTGCGCGCCGCCACCGGGCCGTTGACCGTGCAAGCCACCCGGGCGGGCGACGTGCTGGTAATCCCCACCCGCGCCGGCACCATTCGGTATCAACTGGCCGGTGGCGAAATCCGGCGTGCGGGGCCGTCCACGGTGACCGGGCAGCCGGTGCTCGCCCGGGTGCGCGCCTCACAAATGCAGCCGGAACCGCGCGGCGCGGCACCGGCCTGGCGCTGGAATGTGGCCCTGGAACCGCGCCGCCAGCAGGTGCATTTGCCGCTGCAATTCACCTTTGAAGCGGTGCCCGCAAAGCCATGAAACTGAAACCTTCCACCCCCGGCCCGGACGGGCGAGCGCGGCTCGGCCACGCTCATCCTGTTCATTTTGCTGGGCATCATGCTGACGCTGGTGCTGGTCAACAGCCGCGCCCTCATCCGGCTGCACCGGGAAATCAAATGGACGGAACAGAAACAAGAACAGCGGTTGAACCCGCCGCCCGCCCGCCCGGCACCGGCCACCGCCCCCCAGCATGAATAACGACGCCCACAGCAAGGTATGGATGCTCCGCAGTTCCCTGCGCTGCCTGACGTATGGGCTGCTGGCGCTGGTGCCGGTGCTGGGGCTGCCGTTTGCCCTGCGGGCACTGTGGCTGTCCGGCCAAATCCGGCCGGCGGAACGAATCCATTGGAATGCCGCGCGACCGCACCGGCTTTGGGGCGTCGTGATTGCCGCCGGGGCGACCATTTTTTGGCTGCTGCTCGGCATCTTCATTGCGTATCGAATCATGGTCAACGGGGTGTATCGGCCTGAAGATTAAGAAAGCCTAGGAGAAACCATGTCCGGCCCTTGGGACGGGCATACTTTGCCCCGTGTTCGCCCCGGGCGAACCCGGCCACGCCCCCCCCGACCGGAGCGCAGAGCATTGCTCTGCGTATTTCCGCTCCCGGCCCGGCTGACGCGCGGGGATTCGCGGAGCAATGCTCTGCGCTCCAGCGGACGGGACATGCCATGTCGTGCGCGCCGTTGCCCCTCCCCCAATGGCCCTCCGCCCGGCCAAATTGACATTCCCGTACCTAATTTCCATCTTCAAAAATCCATCTCATCCGGGGCCGGGGCCAAAATATTCCCGCCTGACCGCCAAAAAATGCCTGACAAGCTTCCCGGCTTTGTCCAGATTGCCCCCATGCAATCATGGATCGCCAATTACATCCAGGCCCAGCAGGCCGCTTTGAATTCCGTTTCGCCGGCAGCCATCGCCCGGCTGGTGGAATTGATGCGGCAGGCTCATCAGGACGGTCGCCACATCTTTGTGCTCGGCAACGGGGGCAGCGCCGCCAATTCCTCCCATTTCGCCACCGACCTGGGCAAGGGCGCCTCGGACAAGCTCGGCAAGCGCTTTCGCGTGCTTTCCCTGACCGACAACGTCTCCTGGATGACCGCGCTGGGCAATGACTATGCCTACGAGGACGTGTTCGTGGGCCAGTTGCAGAACTTCGGCCAGGCCGGGGACATCGTCATCGGTGTGAGTGTGAGCGGCAACTCGCCCAACTGCGTGAAGGCGCTGGCTTGGGCGAAGGAAAACGGCCTGACGACCGTGTCCTTGGTGGGCGCCAAGCGCGGTCGCATGGCGGAACTGGGCGACCACACCATTGTGATCAATGAAACCCACTATGGCCGCGTGGAAGATGTGCAGATGAACATCCTGCACATGCTCTGCTACGCCTTCATGGAAAAGGCGGCCGGCTGACGGGCACGCCGCCATGTCCGCACCGCCGCCAACCATTTATCCAAAAAGGGCGGCCATAACGTTCCGGTGGCGGACATCCGGCGGCGCTATGTCCGGGGTCTTCGGCATTTTGGCCACCACTACGCCCTTTTGGCCGACCGCTGGGCCGTCTGGGATAATCAGCTCAACCCGCCGGAATTGATCGCCGATTCCGCCACTTGCGCCGGGCCAGCCTTGCGGCGGATCCTGCTCCCATGAAAAACGGACGCCAGCCCATCCGTGAAGACGACTTTATTGCGCCAGCTCGGCGCGCTTTGCGCCGCGCCGCCCGGAAAGCCCAAGCGGAGAATCTCCGGCTGGGGCTGCCTATGATTGTCTGGAAAAAAGAGAAGTTGCCAGCCGCAAAAG
>Ga0007854_10001332_pt1 | contig 15735 bp, 10 predicted proteins | sample CryBogCBH12Aug08_FD_60382 | JGI IMG/M metagenome (GOLD analysis project Ga0007854, IMG submission 60382) | Freshwater microbial communities from Crystal Bog, Wisconsin, USA - CBH12Aug08 | ecosystem: Environmental > Aquatic > Freshwater > Lake | place: Crystal Bog, Wisconsin, USA | collected...
ACCACCGCTGACGGCCGCTTTACGGCCATGATGCCGCATCCGGAACGCGTGTTTCGCAATATCCAGCTCAGCTGGACCGATCTTGATCGATCAGCCCACAGCCCGTGGATGCAGCTCTGGCACAACGCGCGCCGCTGGGTGGGCTGACCGGGTTGATTTACCCGATCAGAAAGTTTCCCAGTCTTGATCTGCTGAGGCGGCGGGCTTGGAAGTGGGCTTGGAAGTGGGCTTGGAGCTAGGCGTGGAAGCGGGTGCGGGTGCTGATGTTGAAGCCGACGACAGTCGGACAGCCGGTTTAGGCAAGGCGGGCGCTTTTTTTACGGCCGAGCTGGCAGAACTCCGGGGCAGCGATTTCACCACAGGTTTGTAGGCCGCTGGCGCGCTCAGCCGTGGTCCGCTGCTGCGCACGGACAAACTGTTATCGTCGAGCTTGAAGGTGGCCACGGTTGACACCAGTTCGTCCGACTGCGACTTGAGGCTGCTGGCCGCAGCCGCCATCTGTTCCACCAGCGCCGCGTTTTGTTGGGTGGCCTGGTCCATCTGCGTGACCGACTGCCCAATTTGTGCCACCCCGGCAGCCTGCTCGTTGCTGGCAGCGCTGATTTCGCCCATCAGGTCGGTCACCCGGCGTATGGAGGCCACCACTTCGCCCATCGTGGTACCGGCCTCATCAACCAGCACCGTTCCCTGTTCAACGCGTTCTACGCTGGCGTTGATCAGGCTCTTAATCTCTCTCGCCGCCTCGGCACTGCGTCCGGCCAGCGAGCGCACCTCGGACGCCACCACGGCAAACCCACGCCCCTGATCACCAGCACGGGCTGCTTCCACGGCAGCGTTCAGGGCCAGAATATTGGTCTGGAACGCGATGCCGTCAATCACACCAATGATGTCCGCAATGCGGCGGCTCGATTCGTTGATGCCTTTCATGGTCTCAACCACCTGGCTCACCACTTCGCCACCGCGTACCGCAACCGTCGATGCGTTGCCCGCCAGTTGATTGGCCTGGCGCGCATTGTCGGCGTTGTGTTTGACCTGCGAACTGAGTTGCTCCATGGACGACGCTGTTTGTTGCAGCGAACTGGCCTGGCTTTCCGTGCGTGCGCTCAAGTCCTGATTGCCCTGCGCAATTTCGGTGCTGCCATTGGCCACCGATTCGGAGCCACGGCGCACTTTCTGCACCACCGTCACCAAACTGTTTCGCATACGCCCCAGCGCGTCAAGCAACTGACCGGTTTCATCCGTGCGCCCGTGGGATTGCGTGTCGGCCGTAAGGTCTCCGGCGGCAACCACTTCGGCAATATACAGCGCCTGATTAATGGGAGAGACAACTGAGCGGGTGGTCTGCACCGCTGCCACGGCACCCACCAGACACGCTATGACACCAATAATCAGCATCAGGTTGCGCGCGCTTTCATACGTTGCGGTCGCCTGCGCCTGCTGGCTGGAAAGTGCCTGCTGCTGGAACGAAATCGCGTCCCGGATCGCCTTGAGGTAAATGGCCTGAGTCTGGTAGCGTTCACCGTAAAGCAATTTTGTCGCTTCATCGGGCTTGTCTGCCATTCCGAGCGCAATGACATCTTTTGTGAAATCAGCAAATGGCTGTCGCGCATCCTGCACGGCTTGCAACGACTGGACACCATCGCCGGTAATCTGCTCTTTCAGTTTCGGAAATAAGCCATTCGTGATGGCTTCGACGTTGGCTTTATAGGCATCCAGATTTTTTTGCCGCGCTGCTTCTTCTCGCTGCAAGACAATGTTGCGCGTGATGCGCGCGTTGTCCATGGTTCGGTAGGAGAGTTCGTCGAATTCCATCAGGATGGGAACTTGACGCGAACTGATGGCGTCAATGGCGTCGTGCAGGCGCATCAGGTTGAGAACGCCCAAGCCCACAATCAACACCATCAGCGCAATAACGAGGCCATAACCAATCGTCAGACGGGAACCTATTTTCATATTAAATCCCGGGGAAAAAATTAGTAAGGCTTGAAATTGCCACTGCTGCCACTGCCACCATTGCTGTTGCCCATGCCACTCAGGCGCGAGGCTGCTGCCGCTATCAGTGGCCCCTTGGTGCGCCGATCTACCGCGACTGGTTCATGGCGACTACGCACACTCGGAGCGCTACCGCCGGTGTTGAAGAAGGATACGTTCTGCTGCAGTTGTTCGGCCTGCCCGGACAGCTCTTCGCTGGTTGCCGCGAGTTGCTCGGAGGCCGACGCATTTTGCTGTGTGGCCTTGGAGAGCTGATCCATCGCTCCCCCAATTTGCACCGCCGACTCGCTTTGCTCTGCACTGGCGGCCGCAATTTCCTGCACCAGTTCGCTGGTTTTCTGAATGCTGGGAACAATTTCGGTCAACAGTTTGCCGGCACGCTCCGCCGTTGAGACGCTGTTGACCGCCAGATCGCTGATTTCTCTCGCGGCTTCCTGACTGCGCTCGGCCAGTTTGCGAACCTCAGCCGCCACCACGGCAAAGCCTTTTCCATGCTCGCCGGCGCGGGCGGCTTCGATGGCCGCGTTTAGCGCCAAAAGATTTGTCTGGTAGGCAATATCATCTACGATGCCAATCTTGGAGGCAATCTGGCGCATGGCTGTTAGCGTCTTGCCAACCGCGTCGCCGCCGTCCACAGCTTCGCGGGAGGTTTTGGTCGCCATGCTGTCGGTAATCTTGGCGTTGTCGCTGTTCTGGTTGATGGAAACCTGCATGACGTCCATCGACGCCGTGGTCTGTTCAACGCTGGAAGCCTGCTGGCTTGCCGCCTGCGACAGCGACTGCGCCGTGGCACTGACTTGATTGGCAGCGCCGGTGAGAGCGTCGGCCGCATCGCGCACTTCGTCGATGATTTCGGCCAGCTTTTGGCAGCTCAGATTGGCGTCCTGCTTGACCTGATTGAACACGCCCTGAGCATCGCGCTCGATACGCTGGGTCAGATCGCCATGTGCCAGTCCGGAAAATACCCGACCCACATCTTCAATAATGGCGGCCAGGCGTTCTGAGGTGTCATTGGCATCGGTTTTCAGTTGGCCAAAGCTTCCGGCGTAGTCGCGGGTGATTCGCTGCGACAGGTCGCCGTTGGAAAGGGCGCCAAAAACACGGATAACGTCGGCAAAAAGTACCGAACTGGTGTCCAACAAGCTGTTGACCCCGTTGCAGAGGTCGGCCACCGGACCCGTTTTGCCTTCGAGGGAAATGCGTTGGGCAAGGTCGCCAGCGCGGGCCGCAGCGGTTACGGCCTGCGCCTCCACCACGGCGTTGCGCAGCATCTCGCTGGCTTCGATCTGGGCCGTCACGTCGGTAGCAATTTTGGCCACTTTCTTGACGCGTCCCATCTCATCGGTAACGGGTGTATAGACGGCCTGCAAATAGACCAGCTTGCCCGATTTGCTGATGCGGGTAAATACCTTGTTCTGCGGTTTTCCCGCCACCAGATCGGCCCAGAATTGCTGGTATTCGGGGCTGCTGGCAAGTGCGGGCGCCACAAACATGCGGTGATGCTTGCCTTTGACCTCAGACAGTTGAAAGCCCATGGTGCGCAGGAAGTTGTCGTTGGCGTGCAGCACCTGCCCGTTCAGGTCGAATTCAATAAAGGCAAAAGACGCATCCACAGCCGCCAGCAGGCTCCTTGCATTCTGGCGCTCGGTTTCCACCGCAGTCAGGTCGTAGCGCACCCCCAGATACTTCTGCGGCTTGCCGTTTTCGCCCAGAATAGGCGCTATTACTGCGTCTACATAATAGGGTGTGCCGTCTTTGGCCCGGTTTTTAATAATGCCGCGAAAAGTTTCACCCCGACCGATGGTTGACCAGAGTTGCCGGAACGTTTCCTTGGGCATGTCCGGGTGCCGCGTGGTGCTATGCGGCTTGCCCAGCAATTCGTTGGCGCTGTATTTGGACACCTCGACAAACTTTTCGTTGATGCTGATGATGTCGCCCTTCTTGTCGGACTCAGACACGATGCTGGTCATGTTCATGATGTCGACACGCACTTTCAGTTCGGCTTCCAGAGCTTCAATGCGCCGGTGCAGGGCCGCGGTACCAAACAACGAGGAGAACCAGCTATTCTTTGAGGACGATGACATTGCCTTTGATCCTTCTTATTCCAAACGATGCAGAACCTGTCCTTTGGTGCCCGAGTCAGATGCCGCAGATAGTGCTGATAGCGCAGATAGGATAAATCAAATAAATGCGCTCTAGGATCTAAATAGCAAACAAATAGCGACCTGAGGGTTGAAATTATCTGCAAGCAAGCCCGTTCCTGCCCGAAATAGGATAATTCGGGCATGAATCTGAGCGAACACCAACTCGAACTGCTGGCCCCTGCCCGGGATGCTGAAATTGGAATCGAGGCTATTAACCATGGTGCTGACGCGGTTTATATTGGTGGGCCTTCCTTTGGCGCACGCAACAGCGCCGAGAACAGCGTTACAGATATTCATCGGCTGGCACGCCATGCGCACCGGTTCAACAGCCGTATTTTTGTCACCCTGAATACCATTCTGCGCGACGACGAACTGGAGCCGGCACGCAAGTTGGCCTGGCAGTTATATGACGCGGGTGCCGATGCATTAATTATTCAGGATATGGGGCTATTACTGCTGGATTTGCCACCCATCTCCCTGCACGCGAGCACCCAGACGGATATTCGCACACCCGAGAAAGCCCGATTTCTACAGGATGCAGGCCTGTCGCAGCTGGTGCTGGCGCGTGAACTCACGCTGGAGCAGATCAGGGAAATACGCAGCCAGACACATTGCTCGCTGGAGTTTTTTGTGCATGGCGCGCTGTGTGTTGCGTATAGCGGCCAGTGCTATATCAGCCATGCGCATACGGGTCGTAGCGCGAATAGGGGCGAGTGCAGCCAGGCCTGCCGGCTGCCCTATCAGGTGGTGGACGCACAGGGTCGTTTTGTTGCGCACGACAAGCATGTGCTGTCGATGAAAGACAACAATCAAAGTGAAAATCTGGAGGCGCTGGTTGACGCCGGGATACGCAGCTTCAAGATTGAAGGGCGCTATAAGGACATGGGCTATGTGAAAAATATCACCGGTCATTACCGCACCCTGCTGGACGATTTGCTGGAGCGTCGACCGGAGCTGGCACGGGCATCGAGCGGCACCACGCGGCTCTATTTCACGCCCGATCCGGACCAGAACTTCAACCGCGCGTTTACCGACTATTTTGTGCAGGGCCGTAACGCCGAAATTGGCGCTTTTGACAGCCCCAAGAACCCGGGTCAGCCGATTGGCTACGTGGAGCGGGTGTTGCAAGATTGTGTAGAAATTCAGCTTGACGATGCTTCCAATATTTTGTCCAACGGCGACGGGCTGTGCTATTTCGACTTGCAGCAGGAACTGGTTGGACTCGCGGTGAACCGGGCAGAGGCCGCAAAATCTCAAAAGACGGGCAAAAGCGTCAAAAGCCTGTGGCGTGTTTATCCGAAAGACCCGCTCAATACGCTCAAAGACCTGCGCAAGGGCGTGGTTGTAAACCGCAATCGCGACGTCCACTGGACCCGAATGCTGGCCAAAAAATCATCGGAGCGCAGCATTGCGGTCTGGTTGCAACTCGAGGATACGCCCGACGGTTTTACGCTGGCTCTGACCGATGAAGACGGCAATTGTGCAAATGCCACGCTGGCCGTCAAAAAAGAATTGGCCCAGGATACAGAGCAGGCCTACAGCGTATTGCGCAATCAACTGGCCCGCTTTGGCAACACTATTTTTCATGTCGCGGGCAGTGCGCAGGAAATAGTTCTGAAGTTGGAGCAACCGTGGTTTATACCGGCCTCGCTGATCAATGCGCTGCGTCGGGAGGCTATTGAAAATCTGGTGTCTGCTAGACAGCGCGCCTATCAGCGGCCAACGCGGGCACAGCCGGTTGAGCCTCCGCGCCCCTACGAACACGATTCCCTGAGCTATCTCGCCAACGTGTTTAACAGCAAGGCGCATGCGTTTTATGCGCGACACGGTGTCAAGGTAATCGACGCGGCCTATGAAAGCCAGGAAGAAGAGGGTGAGGTCAGCCTGATGATTACCAAGCACTGTGTGCGGTTTTCCCTCAGCCTTTGTCCAAAGCAGGCCAAGGGCGTGACCGGTGTGCAAGGAACGGTTCGGGCTGAACCTTTAACGCTGATCAATGGAAAGGACAAGCTCCTGCTTCGTTTTGACTGCAAGCCGTGCGAAATGCATGTGGTCGGGAAAATTCGGCCCTCGGTGCTCAAAGCGGGCGTCAGTGGCGAGCAGGGTCAGCCGGTGCAGTTTTACCGGACGAGGCCGGCGCCGTCGGTAAAGACGATGACATCTGATTTATCAATGCAGAAGGCCCCGCGCGAATAGTCTTCGTGCGTAATCAGCCGGCGTGACCCTATACGCAGGTCCAAAGAGCCCACAGTCTGCACCAGCACCTCGATGCGCGCGCTGCGTAACTGATAGCGCTCGGGCTCGATGGCCGCACGCTCATGCAACGCCGCGCTCCAAGCTTTGGCGCACTGTTGCCAAGCTGCGCGCACACGCGGCAGCATGCCTTTCGGATCCTTGATGGACTCCAAATGCTTGGTAAGCTTCTGAAGGTTGTCTTCGTTGGCTTTTTCCTTCTTGATGCGTTCTTGCAGCGCCTCTATGCGGGCCTCAAGTTCGGGGTCCGACCCCACTTCGATGCGCGTAACCGCCGCTTTGTCAGATCCCATCACGGGCGCCCGCACCAGCATGCGCGACTTGACCGTTCCGCCAATCAACCGTCCCCGCTCAGAGGCCCGCACACCCACCAGCACCTGATTTCCAGACTCCAGCTGGCAATCGATTGCGGCGTCGTGGATGGTCAGCACGGTGCCGCAGAACAAATTTGAAGACTGCGCAAAACGAGCGGAAAGCGCCCCTCCGGCGCGCACCTGCGACGCCGCAATAATGCCACCGCGCACCACCACGTTGCCGCCCGCTGTGAGTTGAGATCCGTCGGCCGTACCGCCAACAAAAATGTCGCCGCTGGCCTCCACTTTCATTTTGGGGTGTACATCGCCGTCGATCTGAACCGTGCCGTCAAAATAGATGTTGCCGGTTGCGAGACTGACGTCGGGCAAATGCAGCACCGGCTCTACATTGATGCCCCCCGCCACGCGCACCGGCACACCCGAAATGCTGGCCGTGAGTAAATTGGGATCGGCGTGGGATACGCTGGCACCGCTCAGGTTGGAGCTGAAGGGTTCGTCGCGCACCGGGCGTGGCATCAGACGTTCGCCCCGAACGGTGTGTCCTTCGCGACCTTCAATGGGTGGAATTCGCCGCATCAGCGCATCGCCAGCCGTAACGACTGTGATGGCATCGTGTTCACGATAGTCAATCAGACCATCTGCATCGACCTTGGGAGTGCGATTGGACGTTTGGGGCACCAATTCCACAAAATCGCTGTCCTTGCCCTCCTGAACCGGGTGGCCCTGCGCAACCACCAGATCAAATGCTTCGCCAATGCGGCACGCCTCCATCACCGCCGCGTGATCGAGGCCAAAGTTGACACCCGCTAACGCCAACGCTTCAACAACGTCTTCAATCGTGGCGGGTTTGCCACCCCGTGCCGGCAGCAGATGCAACGAGGCGGACATGGCGTCAGGCGCTATTTCGACTGCAATTCGCGCATCGCTGCGCTCGCCCACCGCCATCACAAAGGCGTCGGGACGTTGCTGGAAATCGAGAATAGCGCGCTCGATTGCGCTGGGGTTCAGCGCAAAGTGGGCAAGTCCTGCTTCGGCTATACAGGCAGGAATAGTGCTCGCATTTGCAATGTCGCGACCGGTCAGCGGCGCGGCTTTCACGAATACCGTGCCGTCCACTTCGGAAATAGCGAGTCCCGCAATCATCGTCAGGTTGTTTCCCCGTGAACCGGGTTTATGTTCCGGCTCTATTATTTATAGTTGCAAATAGCTGTCATTGATGCACGCATTATTACCGCGATCAGGCATAAAAAAACGCGGCACATGGCCGCGTTTTTGTAGATTGACTACAGCAGATTATTCTACTTTTGCCTTGGCGCGCAGTTCTTCCTGATACTTTGTCATCTTTTGCTGACGCAGTTGCTGGACGATTTGCGGCTTCACTTCTTCAAATTTTGGCAGTTGGGCATCGCGGACATCTTCCAGACGGATGATGTGGTAACCAAACTGGGATTTGACCGGTTCCTTGGTTGTTTCACCCTTGGCAAGAGCGGTCATAGCGTCGGCAAATTCTTTGACGTAATTGCCGGCACCAGCCCAATCCAGATCGCCACCCTTGGCACCGGAGCCCGGATCCTTGGACAGCTTCTTGGCCAGATCTTCAAACTTGGCACCCTTCTTGAGTTTAGCCAGAACGTCTTTGGCTTCCTTCTCGGTAGCAACCAAAATGTGGCGTGCGTGATATTCCTTGACCGCTACGGCCGCCCCAATCTGCTTGTCGTAGTCTGCCTTGGCTTCCTCGTCGGTGACGGGGTTCTTCTTTTCGAATTCGCCAAACAATTCGCGGGCCAGAATGGTCTGACGGGTCAGTTCCAACTGGTTTTTATAGTCGTCGGTGGCGTCGAGACCCAATTTGTGGCCTTCCTGAGCCCACACTTCCAGATTGATGATCTGATCGTGCAATTGCGTTTGCATTTCAGGCGTGATCTGGCGACCAGAACGCGATACCTGCTGCAATATGGAATCCATGCGTTCTTTGGGGACCGCAACACCGTTGACAATGGCCACATTCTGGGCCAAAGCGGCCGAGGCCAGCGAACCCATCAGAACGGCGATCGCCAGAGTGGACAAAACTTGCTTTTTCATTCAATTTCCTTACTTATCAATTGATGGTTTCAATAGCTAACGCGTGCACTCCCTGCACAATAAATTCGAACACCGCATCATACACAAGGCGGTGCTGGGCAACCCGGCTCTTGCCGGAAAACAGCGGTGACGCTACGCGTACCCTGAAATGCGTTCCACTGCCGCTGGCATCGGCCCCCGCGTGCCCGGCATGCTGAGCGCTTTCGTCGATTACTTCAACAAAAGTGGGTTGCAGCGCCAGCGCCAGCTTTGCCCGCATTTGTTCTGAAGTTACTGCAGTCATTTCGGCGTCTCTTTCGCAGGGTCGGGTACCTTGTCGTCGGGCAGGTTATTGCGCAGATGTGGCACCAGATATATCGCTTGTCCAATTAAAAACAGCAGCGGAAATATATAGCCCCAAACCTTAAAGTCTGCCCATGCCTCTTCGCTGTAATACAGAGCCACGTAAGCGTTGGATAACGACATAAAAAGGCAATAAAACACCCATGCCGTATTCAGCGTGAACCAGACCCGGTCGGGCAATTCGAGCTGACTGCCCAACATGGATTTGAGTACGTTGCGCTTCATGCCCCAGGCCGCCACGGCCAGCGCTATTGCCATTCCCGCGTAGAGTATGGAGGGCTTCCACATAATGAAGCGCTTGTCATGCAACGCCAGCGTAATGCCTCCAAACACCAAAACCATGGCGAGTGTAATTTTGTGCAGCGTGGTCAGTTTGCGGTCAATGTAGAAGATGATGGACATTTGTGCCACCGTGGCCGCCATCAGGACCGGCGTGGCAAAAAACATGGCCGAATCTTGCGTCACGCCAAACCAGGCGTGCAGCTTGTAGGCGCCGAAAAACAGCAGGATCGGCAAAAAATCGAGAATAGTTTTCATTCAGACGAGAAGTGTAACCAGACAAAGCGTCACGAACTGCAGCTGATGCTGATATTGCGTGCCCAATTGGGCGCCTCATCGGGCAGCAAATGGCCGTCCGGAGGCTCGTCAAATGGATGCTGGAGCGCATTTTGCACAACTTGTGTGACACTAAAATCTCGCTCCGTCGCGGCGCGAATGGCCATCTCCGCGATGTAGTTGCGCAGTACGGTACGTGGGTTGATGGCAGACATACGCGCGCCGCGGGCCTGTAATTCCGCACGGGCCTGCATGTCCGTTTCAACGCAATGCGCCAGATACTCGGTGCGCCAGGCGTGCCAGTGGTCCAGCGCGGCGGGGTTGGTAAACAAGGCATCCAGACGCTGCTCTGCGGCTTTCTGTGCATCCTGCGCTTGCTGTCCTCCGTTCCCATCATTCAGTCCATTTAGTCCTTTTGGTTCGTTCATTTCGTTCGTTTCGTTCGTTTCGTGCAGGCGCATCCAGTCACTCAAGCGGCGCCAGAATAGCGGATAGTCAACCCGATGCCGGACCAGAAGGTTCAACATACTGCGTTGAAGCGTAATGGCGGGCGGATGTCCGGTGGGGTCGCCAAGTTTGGCACCCAGCAGGGCATGAAACTCGGTGTCGAAGCAACTTCCAAACGGCTGCAGGGCATCCAGAGCATGATCCTGCGGGCCAATGAGCGGCAGCAGGGCCTGGGCCAGACAAAACAGATTCCAGCGCACTATTTCGGGTTGCTGGTCAAAGGCGTAGCGGCCTTGCGTATCCGAATGATTGCAGACGTGGCCCGGATCAAACGCCTCCATGAACTGGAACGGACCATAGTCCAGCGTAAGCCCCAGAATGCTCATGTTGTCCGTGTTGAGCACGCCGTGGCAAAACCCCACCGCCTGCCAGCGGGCCACCAGCCGTGCCGAGCGCTGGCAAACCACAGCCAGCAGGGCGGCGTAAACGTTACCGCCTCCTTCAAGGCCCGACTTGCATTGGGGATAAAAGCGGTCAATCACGTAATCCGCGAGCGTTCGCAAGGCATCGTGCTGGCCGCTGTAGCTGAAATGTTCGAAATGTCCAAATCGGACAAAGCTGGGGGCCACCCGGGTAACGACGGCGGCGGTCTCCCAGACTTCACGGCGCACTGGCGCATCGGAACCTACCAGGCACAGGGCGTCCGTGCTGGGCACGCCTAAAGCCTGCATCGCCAGACTGCATAGATATTCACGGATGCTGCTGCGCAGTACGGCACGGCCATCGCCAAAGCGTGAGTAGGGCGTGGGGCCTGCGCCTTTGAGTTGCACCTCCAGCCCCGAGAGTTCACCCAGCAGCAGGGCCCGGCCGTCGCCAAGTTGCCCCGCCCAGACGCCAAACTGGTGGCCGCTATAAACGCTTGCAAATGGCGCACCAAAATTGGAGCTGCCGGCTACATTGGAGTTGCCGGTGAAACTGGAACTGCCAGCAACATTGGAGTTGCCGGTGAAACTGGAGTTGCCCGCAAGTGCCTCCAGAAAAAACGCGTCTTCAGACCAGCCTGAAGGCAGCCCGAGCCTCTCTCCCAAAAGAGGGTTGCTGGCAACCCAGTAGGGTGGATAAATCGCAGGGAAGGGCGTCGGGTTTACCCGCGAGCCAAACGCACTTCCGAGCTCCGCATAACTGTGTTTCCAGGTTGCTTGCATGGCAGCATTGTCCGTGGGGCAGGCAAGAAGAGTCGGGACAATCCCTCTATCCATTACGTACCAAATGGGTACTATAAAAAATGCACCCGCCAAAGAGCGGGGCAAAAAGCACGGAGTTGTGCGGATGCGCGAAATTGAACGGCATTTAGCGATAAAAATGGAGACAGGACAATGTTCGGACTGATGCAACAGCATTCATTGCTGATTTCTTCCCTGCTCGAATTTGCCGAGCGGCACCACGGCGATACCGAAATTGTTTCGCGGCGGGTCGAGGGGAATATCCACCGCAGTAATTACCGGCAGATCGGACTGCGTGCCCGACAGGTCGCCAACGCGCTTGACGACCTGCAGTTGCCTGCTGGCGCGCGCATCGCCACGCTGGCGTGGAACGGCTACCGGCACATGGAACTTTATTACGGGGTTAGCGGGTCGGGGCGGGTGTTACACACCATTAATCCACGCCTGCACCCCGAGCAGATTGCCTGGATTGCAAACCACGCCGAAGACCAGGTGCTGTGCTTTGACATGACTTTTCTGCCCATCGTGCAGACGTTGCATGCACGCTGCCCGCGCATTCGCAAGTATGTTGCGATGTGCGATGAGGCCGCGTTGCCGACCAACAGTGGTGTGCCAAATCTGGTGAGCTACGAAGCCTGGATTGCACATCAAAAGTCGACCTATTCGTGGCCCGACATGGATGAAAACAGCGCTTCCAGCATGTGCTACACCAGCGGCACCACCGGTAACCCCAAGGCGGTGCTGTACAGCCACCGCTCGACGCTGCTGCATGCGCTTAGCTCCGCCATGCCCGACGCCCTGAACGTGCGCGCAGGCGACTGCATATTGCCGGTCGTGCCTATGTTTCACGTCAACGCGTGGGGAATTCCGTATTCGGCGGCCATGACCGGGGCCAAGCTGGTTTTTCCCGGCCCGGCAATGGACGGAAAGTCGATTTATGAACTCATGGAATCCGAGTCGGTCAGCTTTGCCGCCGGCGTGCCCACGGTCTGGCAAATGCTTTTGGCGCATATGCAGGCGAATGAACTGCATTTTTCAACCCTTAAACGCACAGTGATTGGCGGATCCGCGTGCCCGCCGGCCATGATTGCAGCGTTTGCTGAAAAATATGGCGTCGAGGTGCTGCACGCGTGGGGCATGACCGAAACATCGCCGATCGGGACCGTCTGTTCCCTGAAAAACAAACACCTGACCTTAAGTCCAGCGGAATTGATGAAGGTGCGCGTCAAACAGGGCCGCAGCGTCTTTGGCGTGGATATGAAAATTGTGGACGGCAACGGCGCTGAATTGCCTTGGAACGGCACCTCGCAGGGCGATCTGATGGTGCGGGGGCACTGGATCGTCGAGCGCTATTACGGCGAGGAAGGCAAGGAGGCGCTGGTGGACGGCTGGTTTCCCACTGGCGACGTTGCCACCATTGATGCCGACGGATTTATGCAGATCACCGACCGGAGCAAGGACGTGATCAAGTCGGGCGGGGAATGGATCAGCTCCATCGACGTCGAAAACATCGCAATGGCCCACCCGGCGGTTGCAATGGCCGCGTGCATTGGAATCCGGCATCCAAAATGGGACGAGCGACCGGTGATTGCGGTAGTGCGGCGCCATGGACTGGATCTTGACCGCGACGAATTGCTGCGCTTCTACGACGGAAAAATCGCTAAATGGCAGATTCCAGACGATGTTATTTTTGTCGACGCTATTCCTATTGGCGGCACGGGGAAGATGCAAAAGGTGAAATTGCGCGAAATGCTCAGCGATTACCGGTTGCCGGGCACCTGAATTGCACCTTTTTTAGCGGAAACTGCGTCGCCAAGGCGTGGCGAAAGGGTGTGCGGAATTGCGGCTAAAAGAGCGGCTTAAAGTGCGGCTTAAAAAAATGTTCAAATACACGCTCTCTTAATTTTTATCGTGGAAATTCTCATGGGCAACAAAATCGTTACCGAAGCCGACCGCAAAGCCAGTCCCCGTCCTCCCGCACAACCCGGATTTACGCTGCCCACCGGCGGCCGTGGTCAGCGCGTGAGCCTGGAGCGCGGCGTTGCTACGCGCAGCAAGAAAAACCCGGGCAAGCGTCCTACCAAAGGCGGCTAAGACCGGGGGCTAAGTCCTGAAAAACGCCACGCTCTGACGCAACTGCCCGGCCTGCGCCGACAGTTCTTCACTGGTGGCTGCCAGTTGTTCAGAGGCGGCGGCATTTTGCTGCGTCGCGATGGACAACTGGTTCATTGCTCCCTTGATCTGATTGACCGATTCACTCTGTTCCGTGCTGGACGAGGCAATTTCCTGAATCAGATCGCTGGTTTTCTGGATGCCGGGCACGATCTGGCCCAGCATATTTCCGGCACGCTCTGCCAGTTCTACGCTATTGCTGGCCAACGCACCGATTTCCCGCGCCGCAACCTGACTGCGTTCTGCGAGTTTGCGCACTTCGGCCGCCACGACGGCAAAACCTTTTCCATGTTCGCCGGCCCGTGCCGCCTCGATTGCTGCATTCAGGGCGAGTAAATTGGTCTGATAGGCAATGTCGTCGACGATAGCGATGCGTGAGGCAATCTGTTTCATGGCGTCCACGGTTTCGCCGACCGCTTTGCCACCTTCCACCGCTTCGGTGCTGGCCTGAACAGCAACGCTGCCGGTGAGGCGGGCGTTGGAGCTGTTCTGGCTGATCGATTCAGACATGTTGGCCATAGTGGCCGATGCCTCCTCAACACCCGACGCCTGTTCGCTGGCCGATTGAGACAGGCTTTGTGCCGTGGCGCTGACCTGATCGGCGGCGCCGATGAGGGCGTCGGCAGCAGCGCGTACTTCGTCGAGCACCCGCGTCAGGTGTTGGGCCGTACTGTTGGCACTGCTGCGCACCTCACCAAACAATCCCAGATAATCTTTTTCGATACGTTGGGTCAGGTCGCCGCGCGCAAAGGCGGCCAGCAGTTGCGCAATATCGTGCAAGGCCCGCTCGCTGGTTTCCATCACCTGATTCAAACCGTTTGCCAGTGCTCCAAAAAAGCCCGACTTGCCAGCGCCGGAAATCCGGTGCGTAAAGTTGCCTTGTGCGGCTGCCGACACCAGACCGGCCACCTCTGCCTCGGCCGCCTTTTGGTCGGTGATGTCGTTCCACTGACCGATGGTTCCGAGGCGGTCGCCGGAATCTGTTACAACAACCGAGGTTATCAGCAGGTACGTGCGGCCACCCAGAATCATCTCGGTCTGCGTGGTGCCGTTCAGGTTGCGCAGGCGTTGCAACGCGGCCTGTGGGTCGGCATAGAACATGCCGATGTTTCCATTCAGGACCCGGTCCGGATCAAAGCCCTGAATCTGCTTTGAAAACGCCACCTGATCACGCCGCAAGACCTGCTGCATGGCGCGGTTGATATAAATAATGGTGCCGTCGCCCGCGGCTATTCGCACCGGCAGGCTCACGTTGTCCAGCGCCGATTTAACGCCTGCGTTGTAGCGTGCAGCGGTCTGAGCCGCCATGAGTTGGGCCCGCGCACCTTCGGCGGCTTCGGTAATCCGGTGCTGCTCGCCAGGTAGTTGCTGCATGCGATTTTCAAACTCACCACGCACATACTGGGTAATCAGTTCCGAGAAGTGCGCATTCAGCGCAACCTGCCGGGCCGCCATGCTGTTGATATTTCTGGCCATGTTGCCAAACGCGCCGGTAAATTCCAGTTCGGGCATGCGGTAGCTGGTATCGCCCTTCAGTTCGTGCCGCTGAACCATTTCCTGCTGTGCTTCATCCAGTCGGGCTAGCGTGGATTGCATGGCGTCCATCGCTCCAAGCAGTTGCGCCGTTTCGTCGGTTGCTGTGGTCGAAGCATCGTTATCAAGTTGCCCCTGGGCCACCGCTTGCGCCACCAGAACTGCTCTGGACAAGGGCCGCAGAATGCTGCTTCCCAAGGTGTAGGCCATGGCTGCAGTAACTGCCAGCGCGGCGCCCAGAACCATCGCAATATGGCGCAACACGGCCATGAAGGCGTCGCGCACATCGTCCATATACAGGCCAGAACCTATGACCCAGCCCCACGGTGCAAAGCCGCTCACGTAAGATACTTTTTCGACCGGATCGGCCTGGCCCGGCTTGGGCCACAAATAGCTCAGATAGCCGGCGCCATTTTGCTGAACGGTTTCCACAAAGCGGACAAAAACCGGTGTTCCCTGCGGGTCCTTGATGGTGCGAAGGTCCTTGCCATTGAGCTCAGGCTTGAATGGATGCGTAACCATGCGCACATCCATGTCGTTGATCCAGAAGTATTCCTGCCCGGAATAGCGTGCGTCGTTGACCGCCCGAATAGCCATTGCCTGCGCCTGCTCGTGGCTGACTTGGCCGCTTTGTTCCTGACGATAGGCCGACTGGATGACTGAAACAATCACTTCAAC
>Ga0007854_10001334_pt1 | contig 15723 bp, 11 predicted proteins | sample CryBogCBH12Aug08_FD_60382 | JGI IMG/M metagenome (GOLD analysis project Ga0007854, IMG submission 60382) | Freshwater microbial communities from Crystal Bog, Wisconsin, USA - CBH12Aug08 | ecosystem: Environmental > Aquatic > Freshwater > Lake | place: Crystal Bog, Wisconsin, USA | collected...
TTGGCCAAGTTTCAACAGTGCCTAGAAACCACGCACAAGTCATTTTCTTGGCGCATTACAGCCCCACTACGAAAATTGGCTTCGATTTCCCGCTATAATAAAACGCCCTCCCCTAGTTTACCAATGGAGGGGGGAAAGGGGTTAACCCAAGTAATTACACCGCCTAATTTAGACGTAACCGTTCAGCCCCCTACTCCCTTTTCTGGGGACGCGGTCATCTTGACCGCCATTCCTGCGGGCGGGATGTCCGCGCTCCCAGGGTGGTCTGAACGGTTACATTTAGACTCACAATCCATCAATATTCAACATCCCCCCCTGCAGTCCATCATGTTACCTTCTGCAAACGCTAATAATAAAATATCACCAACCCTTGCAACCACTTTGGACGAGTTATTGTCCTACCACGATGAACAGTTTGTCCACTCAGCTTATCTTACATTATTAGGCCGAGAACCCGATCCTGAAGGGCTGGGATATTATTTAGGACGTGTGCGCAGAGGATATTCAAAAATGCACTTAGTCGCACAGCTACGCACATCCAAAGAAGGTAGGCTACATGCCAAAGAAAGAAAATCACTGGGCGCCAGTTTACCTAGACTGGACAAAGCCATAAGACACCACCAAAGAGTTAGACTCCCATTGATTGGTTGGTTATTTAAGCTGTTCAGTAGCCAAGAGGAAAGCGACCATCCAACCGAACGCAAATTACGGGGTATTGATAATCAGCTTTTTTTATTGCGTGAAGAAAACGATCGTCGATTTAACCAAATGCAACAGGCAATTTTGGATTTAAGCTGTCAACTTTCCCAACAAACCCAATCAAATCTTAATCTGCTGGATAAACTTCTACAGCAAACCGGCGAAATTAAGGCAGAAGTTTGCCTTTCTACTGGCAATGCTGTTGCAAACAGAATCCAAGTACCTGAAAAAAATTTTTTCAAAATTCTGCACAAAAACATACCTAACACAAAAACCCCATTAGAAGAAATGGGGCAATTTATTACAAGGCAGTGAAAATGAAGAATCTACTCGTACTAAGTTTCTTTCCGGCTTTTGTTCCGCCGAAAAGTGGTGGCGAAGTCCGTTTATTTAATTTCTATTTCGAACTAAGCAGGTTTTTCAACATTACCTTGTTGAGTTCTGGTCATCTCAATTCAGATATTGAGACAATATGGCATACCAATAATTTTGTTGAAAAAAGAGTGCCAAAGGATTCCATCTTTGAAGAGCAATGGCAAAAGCTTACACCACATGCTGGAGAGGGTGATCTTTCCGGGCCTTGTATTGCAGCCTGTGGAAAATATTTAACTGAGCTACACAAAGCCTATTTTGAGTCGTATGCGGCTACAGATATAATTATTCATGAATTTGCTTTTACGGTCGATTATGACCTCTTCAGGGGGATGGACGATAAACCAAGAATATACAATTCGAATAACTGCGAATATGAACTATACAAGAAGCTACATGCCTCATCTCCGTCAAATGCCATAGCTGAACTAGTGCGCGATGCTGAAATAAGGCTGCTTAAGTCTGTGGATTTGGTCACTTATTGTGGCACAGAGGATTTACCTGCATTCCAACAGATGCTACCCAATGGTTTGCCTAAAACAGTTTTTATTCCAAATGGCATGACGAAAGTTGCCATCGTGAAAGCAAACAAGAATGAAAAACCCAAAAGGGCTGTTTTTATCGGGAGTGCCCATTTTCCTAATATTGAGGCTGCAGAGTATATTGCCAATTTATTGGCTCCTGCCTGCCCTGAAATTATGTTTGATATTATAGGTAATTGCCTACCCCTAGGAAATTACCCTGAAAATGTCGTCAGACATGGGGTCGTCGAGGCAAAAGTAAAATCAGAGTTGATATTAGCTGCGGATATCGCAATTAATCCGATGTTAACCGGCTCTGGTTCTAGCCTTAAGATTCTCGATTTTGTCGCCCATGGCATTCCTGTGTTGTCCACCCCCATCGGAATGAGGGGTTTCGACTTTAGTAATGGTACGGATTGCTTGTTGGTAGAAGCGGAAGATTTCCCAAGCTTACTAAAGTCAAATATCAATAGAACGTCTTTCTTGGATGAAATGGGGAAGTCTGCCAGACTATTTGCCTACGAGAATTATTCTTGGTCGGCTATAGCGTATAAATTCAAGGACATCGTTAGTGAGCTATTGGAAAGACACAAAAATGAACATGTTCCTAAACCCTATGTCTTGGCTCTAAATGACTATGACCCGTTTGACTCAGTGGGAGGTGGGGCAACGCGCCTTCAAGGGCTTTATTCGGCCTTAGCCGAGTGGTCGGATGTTATTGTGATATGTTTCTCGAAAGGTGTGTCCATCGAAGTGGCAGAGGTGTCCACCAGAATTCGCTGCGTACGGGTACCTAAAACCGATAAACACATTGAAGAAGAGGCTTTTTTTAATTCGCAATTTCATATTTCTGCTAACGACATCGTCGCGTTCCGACAGGCTGGTCGCAACCCAATTCTGAATGAAATATACGATGTGCTCAGGAATCGCGCCCGTATCGTGGTTTGTGAACACCCCTACATGGTGCCACTCCCCAACCGATTTGGGGATCGCTTCGTTTACTCTTCACAAAATTATGAGTATGGACTAAAAAAATCCTTATTGGAATGGCATCCGAACAGGCAAATGTTGCTTGATGATGTCCGTCAGGCCGAGCATTTATGCGTAGCCACATCTGCGACGGTGGTAGCTGTGTCGACAGAAGATGCCGAAAATTTCTCACGCAGCAGCCAAGCAGTCGCGCCTATCATTGTCGTTCGGAATGGGGCTGGAATCCCAGTGCAACCAACGTCAGACGATCTGAATGCAGTAAGCAATTTAATCAACCCCCGCTCAGTTGTCTTTCTGGGTTCTGCGCACATGCCTAATGTGGATGCTGCAACATTCATCGTTGAAACACTGGCATTGGACTGCCCCGATATTGAATTCCATTTGATTGGATCAGTTTGTCAAGCCTTGCCAAATTCACTTCCACCAAATGTGAAAACTTGGGGGGAGTTGTGTGATTCCATGAAATCTGCTGTATTGCAACTATGCCAAATTGCGGTCAACCCGATGTTTTCGGGTAGCGGATCGAATATTAAACTTGCCGATTTTTTTGCAAATGGCCTACATGTAGTGTCCACCAGTTTTGGAGTTCGCGGTTATCCTGACCCTGTTAAACCTCACGTCACAATTGCTGACCGAGAGTCGTTCGCCCTGGTCTTGCAGACTGTTTTGGATGACCCGCACATCGTAGATGAAGCAAGGCGTATGGATAGACGAAAGATTTTTGCTGAGCACCTATCCATGCGTTCATTGGCGACAGATTTAGTCGAACTGCTCAAGGACCTCGAAAGGCCGAAGAAGCGCATGCTATTTGTGACATACCGCTACACATCGCCCATCCTAGGCGGTGCAGAATTAATGCTATCTAAGCTGATTAGTGGGATTGGCTCCTCTGGCGAATTCTCCGTCGATCTGATCGCCCCAGAAGTCTGTTCAATTTCCGAAAATGCAAGATTTAGTGGCCGATATTATTCGGATGCAGACATTAGCGCCCCTGTAGGGTTAAGAAATGTCAGATTCGTGCGGTTTCCAGTGAAGGATTTAGATGATCAATTCATTAATGAAAAACTTATCTTAGCATGGCATGCTCAATCCGAGTTTGAAAAACAACTCTATGCACTCATCAAGTCTAGCATTACCACTTCAGGCTTGGCTTGGGGCTGGGGGTTTCCAGAAGGGACAAAAGAGTCCAAATGCCGATGGGGGTTTACCGAGTGTGGTCTCCACCTTCTGGTTCGGTCAACGGTGCGTATAACGGGTTTTGTTCCTCAGATATCAGTGTTACGAGTCTGTGATGCGAGTGGCACTGAACTATTATATCAGGAACTTGATTCTTGGTTTGAGGTATACTTTGAAGCGGACGAGGGTACTGTTGAGTTTTATGTATCGGCGAAAAGGGATTACTCCATCCCCGATCCAAGGCCTTTGGGAATGTACGTTAAACACATCTATCTGAATGGTTCAGAAATTGACCTTTGGGAAACAACGGTATCGAAGTCAGCAAGTAAAAATGCTCTGGATATTTATATTCAGATGGAAGAGGCGGCCCGCTTATCGCGTGGCAGACATTCGGTAAGCCTGACCGAGATGAGGGGTCCGCACTCGCCAGACTTGGAACTGTTTCTTGCAGAAAATGTAAAGCATTACGATATAGTAGTGACTCATAATAGCGTGTTCCGTCCGGCTATTGCAGCGATTTCGGCTGCAAAGGCAAATAACATTCCATCAATTCTGATCCCGCATGCTCACCTTGACGACGACTTTTATCATTTTCCTGATGTGCACCAGTGCGCCCTCGATGCCGATCTGGTGTTGGCTGCGCCGAAAGCAGCTTGCCGATTTTATGAATACATCGGGGTAAGAAGGGTAGAGTATTTACCGTCGGGAATTGATATTTCTGAAAAATATTCCGAAGAAGATGAAACGGCTTTTCGTAACTTATATGATCGTAAAGACCCTTTCTTTCTGATTCTGGGACGTAAAGCCCCTGCTAAAGGTTATCATTTGGTAATTAACAAAATCGAAAAGCTGGCAACTAAAAAAAACGTACACTTGGTGTTGATAGGACCCGATGATGATGGTGTGGCAATAAGCTCGAATCATGCGACTTATCTTGGGCAACAACCCCGGAACATAGTGCGAGGTGCTTTAAGATCATGCTTGGCATTGGTCAATATGAGTTCAAGCGAGAGTTTCGGCATGGTGTTGCTTGAAGCTTGGTTTGCTGGCAGGCCTGTAATAGCAAATTCCAATTGTTCCGCGTTTCTAGATTTAGCTATCCATGAACACAACTCACTATTAGTTACGGAGGACACCTTAGGGTTTGCCTTGGATCGCTTGTTATCTGATAATAACCTTTGTGATCGCTTGGCGATGGCGGGAAGAAAGGAAGTGCAACAGTTTTCTTGGGATAAATTAAATGTTGAATTTTTAGCAACATGTATTAGGCTGATAAAAAATAAATAGGTTTTCAAATGACTTATTCAGAGCAAAACGATTTTGAAGAAAAAAATGCAGTGCTATCTGCTATGCATGAAAGGCTTAATTATTATAAAATTGTACACGATTTTTCATCAGCGAATACTCTTGAAATTGGTGGTGCGGGTGGGGTATTCGGAGGACTGATAAGTTCACATGTAAGGCGAGTCATCGTATCCGATATTATTGACTCTCAGTTAATGTATAATGGCGAGTTCCCCCGTTTACTTAAAGAGAAATTCATCAGAAATGGATTTGATTTTAGTTTTGATAAGATAGAGTTTCATGTGGCTGATGCAATAAATTTGCCCTACAAGGATAATTTATTTGATTTAGTTGTTTCCGTCAATGCTTTTGAGCATATCCCAGAGCCTATTTTGGCTTTGCAGGAAACAGTTCGCGTGGTAAAAAAAGGAGGGGTTATTTACCTTACTTTTGACCCCATTTGGACTGCCGATAGCGGAAATCATTTTACCAATTTTGTCCCTGAGCCATGGAGACATTTGCTATGCGACACAAATAGCTTCTGCAATGAAATGCAAAAAGCGGGTGCAAGCGGAGACCAATTGAATGATTTTCGCTACGGAATGAATCGCAAGCCCGCGAAGGTATATAGCGAAGGATTTCCAAGAATTCTGGAATCCTTGGGTGTTGAAAAGTACCACCTAGATAGCTGGAGTGGCTGTATCCATGAAGAGCACACAGGCCACCCTAATAGGTTTGCTGCGGGAAGAGCTTTAGGATGTTCCCCGGATGAACTTCTTATACGCGGATTTGCAGTTTGTATAGTAAAATAGGCTTAGAATCGTTGTATGACATAGGTTATATTACAGTGGAAAATTCTACAAACTACTTTTTGCCTCGCTTAGTTGCGTTGGATGAAACTGAGTACGTCCGTTCGGTTGAGGTTGTCTCCTTGGAGACGCTAGCAAAAGTCCTTGGTTTTGATTTTTGCCGTTCAGCCCTAGAAGAACCTGTCTTTAATATTTATTCTAGGCAATTCAGCGCAAAAAATGAAAACATTGAGCTTGCACACTGCACAGAGATTGATCTTATCCCCGACCCGGCCTGGAAAGTATGCGGAGGTAATCGGTATTTTGTTGACGAAATAAGTCATTCCAACAAAAGTGCCTTGCGGGGCGTTGAGTATTGGCCGGAATTTGGCGGAAAATACCATATTCGTTATCAAGCTCAGCTTATGCTTTTGCCCAAAGAAGACGGGCCTTATTATTTACTGGCAGGGGATACAAATTGGTATCATTGGCTATTAAACTTCGTGCCTAGGCTAATGCATATTCAAAAGTTTCGGCACGAATTTCCGGAATTAGAAAATGTCAAATTCTTAGTCCATGGGAATATAAGCAATAATGCATTCAGTCTGCTGAATTTATTAGGCGTACAGTCGAATAAAATTATTTGCCTTGATTCAAATGCAGTATATAGGACACAAGGCTTATTTGTCCCCAGTTTTTTTTCAGGTACATATTTATCCCTAAACGTGTTCAACTGGTATCGCGATAGTATTCAGTTGAGTAGTGTACCCAGACTTGCTAGGAAGCGTATTATCATCAGCCGAAAAGATGCTCAAAGTGGTACGCAGCGTAGAAGAGTGGTCAACGAAGGTGATTTGATTGCTGCGCTTGCGCCATTGGGCTTTGAGGCTTATGACCTTGCATCCCTTAGCCTAGAAGATCAGATACGATTATTTGCCTCAGCCGAATTTGTGTTAGGACCGCATGGTGCAGGATTTGCCAATATGGCCTTTTGCCTTAAAGGCACAAAGGCAATCATATTCGAAAATAGTTGGAACCATACGTTCATGGCTGACATGGTCAATGTATCCGGTGGCGTTGCCGAGGTTCTGCTTTGCGAGGATGTCATAGATAGCGATTTTGAAGAAAGTATTGCTGATAATAAGGAATTTGCAGATGAAGTCCGACGGAATAGGGATATGGTTGTCAACATTGATTCTCTGTTGGAAAAAATTAATCAGATGTTAGCCATTGGGGATGACAATCCGTAGAAAATGGTGATGAAACAGTATTTCGGGCAATTATATGGCTACTAGTTTGCTTTTTTCGTTTAAAAAATCGAAAGTCCACGCTTAACGGAGAGTTACTAATATGCGACCTAACGATCTCCCCTGCCTCGGCCCAATAAAAGCTCCCATAGACAGATTTTATGGAGTGCCTGAGATGGACGGTCAAAATATCCTTTGCATCGGCATGTCAGAATCGGAAATTGACTCCATGCTTGTTACTCGCGGATCGGCATCGGTGACAGTCCTGACGATGTGGGAACAGCATATTGACGCAAAACCCGGCAAGTACCCAATTATTATTGGCGATATCACAAAGAGAACATCATTTAATGACGGTCATTTTGATGGTATCGTAACAAACTCCCTGCTAGAGCACATTAGCGATCTCAGTGCTGGGTTTCGGGAAATGTGCAGGGTGACTAAGCTCGGTGCTTGGAATTTTCATTGCTTTGGGCCTGCATGGTCGTGTGCGTACGGGTCTCATCTGTATGTCGATGACAAAGACCCGAACCTTAATTTTTCTTTGTGGCAGTTGCCCGCATTCTTCCACTTGCTTTGCAGCCGTCAGGAAATTGTCGATTATTACTCCTCATTAGGTTATACGAACGACTCGATTGCTTACATTACACGCGATCTGTATAATAATGACTACATTAACCGTGTTTTCTACGATCAGTATGTACGCCTGTTCAATGATTTTTATACCCTAGAAATGTGCGATCTTATTACAATCCCAGTACCGCGTGATTTGCTATTAATACTCCGCCAAAAATGCCTAGGCGCATTTGACTTCAGTACTTATGGCGGTAGCTACCGGTTTCGCATTGATCGTTAACTAATAAATCTGACATTTGGATTATGATATGTCAGAAAAAACCAAAGTGAGTTGTTAATAATGAGCAGCATAATAATCAGTAAACGTATTCTAGTAACCGGTGGGGCTGGTTTCTTAGGCTCCCATTTGTGTGATCGACTAGTCGAACAAGGGCATGAGGTGCTATGCGTCGATAATTTTTTTACCGGACGAAGAATGAATCTAGCACACTTGCTGGATAACCCGCATTTTGAGTTATTGCGTCACGACGTGACTTTCCCGCTTTATGTCGAAGTCGATGAAATTTATAATCTGGCATGTCCCGCAAGCCCTATACATTATCAATTTGACCCTGTCCAAACAACCAAGACCAGTGTTCACGGTGCCATCAATATGCTGGGGTTGGCAAAAAGAACAAGGGCAAAGATTTTCCAGGCTTCGACTAGCGAAGTTTATGGCGACCCGGTTCCACATCCCCAGCCAGAATCGTATTGGGGTAATGTTAACCCCATAGGCATTCGGTCCTGCTATGACGAGGGCAAACGATGTGCAGAAACATTATTTTTTGACTACCATCGCCAACACAAATTGAAAATAAAGGTGGCTCGCATATTTAATACGTATGGACCGCGGATGCATCCTAGGGATGGTCGTGTTGTATCGAACTTTATTGTTCAAGCGTTACAGGGAGAACCACTGATGATTTATGGAGATGGTGTTCAGACACGCTCATTTTGCTACGTAGATGATCTACTTGATGGATTTTTGGCATTGATGGATTCTGCGGATGAAATAACCGGTCCAGTCAATTTAGGTAATCCAATCGAATTTACAATTCGCGAACTGGCGGAAAAAGTGATTGAAATGACCGGATCAAAGTCACAATTAATCAACTTTCCACTTCCAGAAGACGATCCTAGGCAGAGAAAACCGGATATTTCCTTGGCGAAAGAAAAATTAGGGTGGTCACCGAAGATTGAACTAGAGCAAGGTTTGGTTAAGACAATTGACTATTTTGAAAACTTGCTTTCAATAGCTTAAAGCCATTGACTTAACACAAGGAACAACTCTAATGAATAAAACCGCAATCATCACCGGCATTACCGGTCAAGACGGTGCATACCTCGCTGAATTTTTATTGAGCAAGGGTTACAAGGTCTACGGAACTTATCGCCGTACTAGTTCGGTCAATTTTTGGCGGGTTCAAGAATTGGGGATAGAGAAGCACCCCGATTTGCATTTGGTTGAATATGATCTTACCGATTTAAGTGCTACAATACGCCTTTTGCAAACGACCTGCGCAGACGAAGTCTATAATCTTGCCGCACAGAGTTTTGTTGCCGTCTCGTTTGAGCAACCGATCACAACCGCTGAAATTACCGGTATTGGGACTTTGCATCTGCTTGAAGCGATACGCATCGTCAACCCTTCCATCCGTTTTTACCAAGCCAGCACATCGGAAATGTTCGGCAAGGTGCAAGCCATCCCTCAGACGGAAAGCACCCCCTTCCACCCTCGTAGTCCCTATGGCGTAGCCAAACTGTATGCCCATTGGATCACCGTGAATTATCGCGAAAGTTATAATATCTTTGGCAGTAGTGGGATTTTATTCAATCACGAATCCCCGTTGCGCGGGCGCGAATTTGTGACACGCAAAATCACCGATAGCCTAGCCAAAATCCGGCTCGGCATGCAGGATAATTTGGAACTAGGCAATTTGGATGCCAAGCGGGACTGGGGGTACGCGAAGGAATATGTGGAAGGAATGTGGCGGATGCTTCAGGCCGACAAGCCTGACACCTATGTGTTGGCTTCTGGCCGCACCGAAACCGTGCGGGACTTTGTCACCATGGCCGGCAAGTCAGCCGGGTTCGATCTGGTTTGGGAGGGAGTGGCAGAAAGTGAAACAGGGATTGACCAAAACACGGGGCGTATCATTGTCCGGGTAAATCCCGCATTCTATCGCCCCGCCGAGGTTGACCTATTGATTGGCAATGCAGAAAAGGCTAGGCATGAGTTAGGCTGGAAATCTGAGACCTCCCTTGAGGAGTTGTGTACAATGATGGTTGAGGCCGATCTTCGCCGCAATCAAGCCGGGTTTTCTTTCTAACTTCTTGTTTGTCCGAATGATCACCAAGATTTGAACCGGCAACAGGTGAATGCACTGCATTAATAAAACGGTGGACATGGCTCACTGCGCTCAGAATCCCGCTAAATCAACCACTGTAATCTGTTGTGAGGGGTAAATTATGCCGAAGGTGTTGATTACTGGTATCAACGGTTTCACTGGTCGCTATTTGGCTACCGAGTTGAGCAAAGCAGGTTTTGAAGTGCACGGCCTGTCGCACAAACCGCTGGCGTCGGAAATAGTCGGCACAACTTGTTATGCGTGTGATTTGAATGATTATGAAGGACTTGCCTCTATAGTTAATAACGTGCAGCCTGATTGTGTCGCGCACTTGGCGGCAATTTCATTTGTTCAACACGGGGATGTGGAGGCCATTTACCGCACTAATGTACTCGGCTCCCGTAGCTTGCTGGAAGCCTTGGCCAAAGCCGGAAAGCCTTTGCGGGCAGTGTTGTTAGCCAGTAGCGCCAACGTGTATGGCAACGCACTTGGCGGTACACTGGACGAGTTGACGCAGCCGAACCCGGCCAACGATTACGGGGTTAGCAAGCTGTCCATGGAATTCGTTGCCCGTTTGTATTCAGAACGCCTACCGATCATTATCACTCGGCCCTTTAATTACACAGGGGTTGGTCAGGCGTTAAACTTCCTATTGCCTAAAATCGTCGATCATGTTCGACGACGGGCACCGGTCATCGAATTGGGGAATTTGGATGTTGCAAGAGACTTCTCAGATGTCCGCACGACTGTCCAATATTACCGCCGCTTACTTGATACTCCTAGTGCAGTGGGAAAGACCTTCAATATATGCTCGGGCAGGGCGTATACTTTGCAATGGGTGTTAGACCAGGTTCGGTCTATTTCAGGCCATGACTTTGAAGTGCGAGTGAATCCAGCGTTTGTCCGCGCTAGTGAAGTCAAGCGGTTAGTGGGAAGTCCAGACCATTTGTTGAATGAGGTAGGCGCGGTGACGGACATTCCGCTTGAAGAAACCTTGCGTTGGATGGTTGAGGCAACGCTATGAAAGTAATTCTCTCCGTTGAGGCATTAGAGCCTATGTTGACAGGCATTGGCCGGTACACATGGGAATTGGCCTCGCGTTTACCTAAGGCGCTTGGGAAGCGAAAGATTCGATATTACCGCAATGGGGTTTGGGTCGATGATCCGGGGGATTTGCTAATTGATGACGCTAGGTCGACCAATAAAAAGTCCTGGCGTTTTTCCCGTGACTTCCGTCGGTGGTTAAATTCGTTGGAGTTTGGCAGCCAGGCACCATTGTTTCACGGCCCGAATTTTTTTCTTCCGCCTTTGGTGAATGGCGGTGTGGTGACGGTCCATGATCTGTCGGTGTTCAAATTTCCCGAGACTCACCCTATTGAACGTATCCGCCAATATGAGCGGGAATTCCAATCGTCCATGGATCATGCTGCACACCTAATTACGGTCAGTGAGGCGATTCGCCGTGAAGTGATTGATTTTTTGGGGTGGCCTGCCGAAAAAATTAGCACTGTTCATCATGGGGTTTCACCGGCATTTGCTGTTAGGGGTGAGCAGGAACTCCGTGACCGGCTGCGTGGCTATGGTTTGGCGCCGGACAGCTATGTACTTTGCGTATCGACGCTTGAGCCCAGAAAAAAAATTGATTGTTTGCTCAAGTCATACCGTAACCTGCCCGTCAATTTGCGGCAAAAACACCCGATGGTTTTGGTAGGTGGTCGGGGATGGTTGAGTGAAAATTTGCATCAAGACATTGAACGCGCCACAGGGGAAGGATGGTTGCGCTACCTTGGGTTCGTGGCAGAGAGCAACCTTCCCTATCTATATGCAGGGGCAAGGCTGTTTGTCTATCCCTCAATTTATGAGGGTTTCGGATTTCCCGTACTAGAAGCCATGGCTTCTGGTGTGCCAGTCGTAACGTCCAATGACGCAGCTATTGAAGAGGTGGCTCAGGGTGCGTCCTTACATGTGGAGCCTGATGACCATGACGCCTTGCTTACAGCCATACAAAGAGGGATTACCGATGAGGATTGGCGAACATCAGCGAAAATTGACGGACTGCGTGTTGCCAGCCATTATTCTTGGGACAAATGCATTGAGGAAACAATACGCGTGTATCGATATGTTTTATCTCAACGTTGATCCTTTATGACTTCTGAACAGAAACTCCAGGTTCTTGTGGAGATGCGCCCCGCATTCGATGGTTACGCGGGGATTCCACAAGAAACTCGGCTGCTGTTTCGCGGGTTGTGCATGGCTGATGCGCTCGACGTTGAAGGCTTGCTACAAACATCCCACCGCTTCTTAGCGGCTGGGACGAAAAACTGGCCCCGTTTAAACGATGGCATCGCCGAGGCTTCGCGCTTTCACCGTTACTCGCGCGTTATTATTTCGATAGAGACCAAGCCATCGGCAAAACCATTTGACGAGGCCATGCGTTACCTAAAAAAAATGCGTGTCGCCTATGCGTTGGTCTTCTCGGCAATCTTCTTTCCCAACTTACGGAAAATAAAAATATCGAGGTTTGAATCACGTCATTTTGAGGATTTTATCTGGCGTGCTTTGTTCGAAAAAACCTTGCCCGCCTCTGATTTACCGTTAGTTACCGGCAAAAATCACCGAATCTGTTCTGTGCCATGGAACATTTTGCAAACCGCAGGGCTAAATTCGCTCAAATTTGTTGGGGAGCCGGCTTACCCGGTACTTGATACTGAAGGTGTTGATATTTTTATTGCTCAAACACCCTACCCTGCTAGAATCGGTAAAAAAACAGTATTGGTCGTTCGTTATCATGATGCCGTCCCGGTATTTCTGCCGCACACGGTTGCAAATAAATCCCGGCATGAGTTAACGCATTACTATGCATTATTGAGTAATGTAAAATCTGGCGCATATTTCGCATGCGACTCTGATGCGACGCGCCAGGATTTATTACGCCTTTTTCCCGAAGTGAAAGATCGCGCCACAACCATACACTGTATGGTCTCGCATCATTTTTACCTTGAGGACTCATCCGCAGAGCGCGTACTTCAGATTATCCGCACCAGATTAAATTTGTCTGCATCAGCCCACCTTGCATTTAATAGCCTTAAAGCACAAGAATCATTCTATAAGCATCATTTGGGATTGTCCTCTCTTAACTACCTACTCGTGGTTTCAACCATAGAACCAAGAAAGAACCACAGTCGCTTAATTTCCGCATGGGAAATTATCCGGTCTGAAACCGATCATAATATAAAACTGGTGGTCGTCGGTAGTCTGGGTTGGGAATTTGAACCTATTATGCAAGAGATGCGGACCTGGATAGACCAAGGCGAGCTTTTTGTGTTAAGCAACGTACCCGCTAATGATTTGCGGGTTCTCTATCGCCATGCCGCTGCGACGGTTTGCCCTAGTTTGGCGGAGGGGTTCGGCTTTTCAGGAATCGAGTCTATGTGCAGCGGAGGCATGGTCATCGCTTCTGACATTTCAGTTCATCGTGAGATATACGCCGATGCGGCTGAATACTTTGATGCATATTCCACGGCGAGCCTGGTGAACGCGATAAGAAGTTTATTATACGATGAGAATGCTCCGCAACTTCAACAAAAAATGCGGACTAATGGAAAAAAGGTGTGTGAACGATATTTACCAGAAAATATTTTGCCGAAATGGATTGATTTTTTGCGGGGGGTTAAACACCAATACGGTTAAAATGTAACAATCCCCCATTAGCCTAACGTATCTGCAAACAATTTAGTTAGATAGTGCCTGTACCCTTAAGCTTAATACTACATTGCCTAATGGTTGGAACCAAGTGTTAAGTGGGTAGCCCAATAAATGATGCTACATTAGGTATTAACGATTAGGTCCGCGTCAATTACGAGGAATATTTAATGGTTTTGATACGTTCAAAAGCACCCCTTCGGCTTGGACTTGCTGGAGGAGGAACGGATGTTTCACCCTACAGTGATCTGTATGGCGGTTTTGTGCTAAACGCTACCGTCGATCTCTATGCCCATTGTACCCTTGAGTTCACTGAGGGTGCGCAGGAAGTTGAGTTTCATGCACTTGACTTGGAAGAATTGTTCCGGGGCAATCTCGCTTCAGAGTATCCCTTAACAGGTTCCATGGTCATCCACAAAGCCGTTTATAATCGCGTCGTTCGGGAATTTAATAACTCGCGGCCCCTTCCTCTTAAAGTAACGACTTGGGCCGATGCGCCACCTGGATCGGGTTTGGGTACCTCCTCCACCTTAGTGGTTGCCATCCTTGCTGCCTTCCAAGAATTGTTGTCACTGCCATTAGGCGAGTACGACCTCGCGCACCTGGCTTATGAAATTGAGCGCATTGATTGCGGTTTCGCTGGCGGTAAACAGGATCAATATGCCGCCACATTCGGAGGCTTCAATTTCATGGAGTTCTATGAGAAGGAACGTGTGATCGTGAACCCATTGCGTATTCGGCGTCACATTGAGAACGAGCTACAGTCATCGCTATTGTTGTTCTTTACGGGACGGTCTCGCGAGTCGGCACTCATCATTGCCGATCAGGTTCGGTCGGCAAATACAGATTCTGGGAGTGAAGACGGTACTATTGCCGCGATGCACTCTGTAAAGCAATTGGCACTGGACATGAAGGAACGGATATTAAAAGGGGACATTTTCGGAGTACAGGAACTTTTACGACGCTCTTGGGAGGCGAAGAAACGCATGGCGGCCTCGATCTCAAACTGTGAAATAGAGCATCTAGCAAGCTTGGCGATCACGGCGGGGGCCAAGGCTGTGAAAATTTCAGGTGCGGGCGGTGGCGGATTCCTGATGATATTTGCGGATCCTTTGCAGCGGTTTAATGTGATAAATGCTTTGTCTGGCTTCTCAGGGCAATTTCATCGCTTTCAATTCACTCACCAAGGGGTCGAAGCATGGACCGTGAAATAAATTACATCAAACAATCCCTCTGTGATTCGATAGTCGTCAAGCAGGCGATCCTAGCCAATGAGTCCCTGCTGACCACAATAAAGAAAGTCGCTAATGTTTCCACCGATGCACTGCGCAGAGGAAACAGGATATTGTTGGCTGGTAATGGCGGCAGTGCTGCCGATGCCCAACATATTGCGGCGGAGTTTGTTAGCCGGTTTATGTATGATCGACCCGGACTTCCCTCTATGGCGTTGACGACGGACACTTCGATGCTCACAGCCATTGCCAATGACTATGGTTACGAGCAGCTTTTTGTTCGGCAGCTCGAAGCCAACGCACGAAAGGGCGATGTATTCATTGGCATTACCACGTCGGGGAATTCTCCCAATGTTCTTCGCGCCTTTGAGATTTGCCGTGGCCTTGGCATCATTTCGGTTGGTTTGGCGGGCAACGGTGGAAAAATCCAGTCGATGTGCGACTACCTCATTCCAGTACCTTCAGACTCCACGCCACGCATCCAAGAGGCGCATATTACAATCGGTCACATTATTTGTGGTTTAGTGGAAGTGGCATTGTTTCCGCAACAATGAACACATTGTTTATTTGGGTGCATCAGGTAACTATTTCACCATTTGCCATGAGCTTATATTTATATACAAACTCATCAGGAATAACTTGAATGTCCTTAACACGACAAGCCGTCATACTCGTCGGTGGACAAGGGACGCGACTTGGCGCGTTGACCGTCCAGACTCCAAAACCGTTGTTAAACGTTGGCAGGCGGC
>Ga0007854_10001338_pt1 | contig 15670 bp, 12 predicted proteins | sample CryBogCBH12Aug08_FD_60382 | JGI IMG/M metagenome (GOLD analysis project Ga0007854, IMG submission 60382) | Freshwater microbial communities from Crystal Bog, Wisconsin, USA - CBH12Aug08 | ecosystem: Environmental > Aquatic > Freshwater > Lake | place: Crystal Bog, Wisconsin, USA | collected...
CTCAGGAAGGTCAAGATTTCTCTCCACCCCTCAACTGCCGACTCCGGGTGAAAACTAGGGCGATCGACGTTGAAGAATGCGTGACCAGCTCCCTCATAGGTCTTGAACACATAAGATTTGCCAGCCGCATCAAGAGCGGCTGCGAGAATGTCGTTCTGTTCTGGCGTGGGGTACTGGTCATCCGCGCCGAAGAGCCCAAGAACTGGGCCAGCCAGGTTGGCAACTTCACCGACCACTGCGGTTGGACGCACCGCTGAACCTTCGGGTGCGTCAATGACCGTGAACGCACCGTAACAATCGATCACCGCGTCGAGCGGCAATCGGCATCCGGCAAGCAGCGACTGACGGCCTCCCGAGCAGTACCCGATGGAGGCCACCTTGCCATTAGAGGTTGAAAGTCCCTGCAGATGGGCCATGGCCCCTGCCACGTCACCAACCAGCCGCTCGTCGGGCACGCCACCCGATGCCCGGGCAACGGCGGCGGCGTCGTCGGGGGCAGCGCCGGGCGCCTCGCGGTGATAGAGGTTCGGCATCAGCGCGGCATACCCATTGGCGGCGAATTTTCGCGTAATCTCTTTGGTCGCCTCATCGTAGCCCGGCATGTGGTGAATCACGACGATGGCACCGCAGGTCGTGACGTCAGTTGGCACCGCGAGGTACGCCTCAATCACATCGCCATGGTGGCCGATGATGGAAATAGTCTCCGCTCGCAAATTGTGGGTCATTTTTGGTCCTCCCTGTTTCGTGTCGCACGCAAGATCTCTGGGCGCAACGCTACTCAGTGTGAGGTTACAGTTTGGTGGCGTCGCGCAGTTGCCACGATCGCGTCACCACACAGGATGCGGCCACCAGGTGCAGCAGCGCCAACGGTGTGAGCAACGTGCGAGCGCCGGGGAGCCCGGCGGCCCACAGCAACAGATCCGTGATGAGGCCGAACGCGAGAACGAGTTGCACGACGCGGCACCAGCGCCACAAGCGGTCAGACCAATGGGCACCGAGTTTTGCCACTTCTGCCCCCACCTCTCTCCGTTATCCCTTGTGTAGCCTACGTATGTGGACATCGTAACCAGTGCCGAGGACTCCGTTCGTCCAGTGCGACGGGGTCGGGGCTACTGGATTCGATTGATATCCCTGCTTGTGGTGCTGGGCATCATCCTCAACGTGACGTTGATGACGCACCAGGACCAGGCCCGCTACGTTCGACTCACGCAACACGGCGTACCGGTAAACGTTCGGGTGCTTTCCTGCATTGGCAACCTCGGGGGCAGTGGCAGTACCAGTGCCGGATACACCTGCACCGTCACGTATCAAGCCAGCGGTCGAAACTATCGAGTGACACTCCAAGACCAGGCGGTATTTGAGAAGACGGGCAGTACGGTTGCGGCCGTGGCGGATCCCGCGAATGCAACCTACGTAATAACGCGTGCTGGACTGCCCACCGTGCGAACTCACGCGCCGTGGGTGGTACTTGGCGTACTTGGACTGGTGGCGGCCGCACTCGCCCTGTCGCTCCGGCCTCGTCGCCGGCTTTAGCTCGCGCCACCTAGGCTTCTAGTCCCGTGGCTATTCTTCTCGACCTCCAAAAAGTTTCACTCCAGGGCTTCGAACGAGCCATCATCGAGGATTTGAGCCTCACTATTTCGTCGGGCGATCGCATCGGCGTCGTGGGCATCAATGGTGCGGGCAAGTCAACCTTGTTACGCATCGTCGCTGGGGTCCTGACGCCTGACGCCGGCGCACTCCGTCGCCCCCAAACCGTCAAGGTCGGCTACCTCGAGCAGATCCCCAACCTCCCTGACGGCACGGTTCGCGAAGCCCTCGGAGAAGGGTGGCAGGTCGATGCTGCCCTCGACCGACTCGGCATGATGGGTTCGATCGACACCAACATCAAGCACTTGTCGGGTGGTCAGCTCAAACGTGTTGCCCTGGCTCGCCTCTTCGCGGCGGACAATGACCTCATCATCATGGACGAACCAACTAACCACCTCGACCTCGGGGCCATTCAGTGGCTGGAACAGCAAATTCGTGAATTCCGTGGCGCCGTCGTCCTCGTAAGTCACGACCGATTCTTGCTCGACCAAGTCACCACGCGCATGGTGGAAATCGACCGAGGCAAGGCCTTCGTTCACGTCGGTGGCTACGCCCAACTCCTCGAAGCCCAAGCCGAACGCGAAGAACAGACCGAGAAGGCGGAGCAGGTGCGCCGCAACCTGGCTCGCACGGAGCTCGCCTGGTTACGTCGTGGCGTTAAAGCCCGCTCCACCAAGCCCCAGGCTCGCATCGATGCGGCCGAACGTCTCCTGGCAACCAAGGCCCCCACCGCGGCGCGCGATGGGCAACTGGACCTGGCGGCCGACGTCCCCCGACTCGGCACCATGGTGATCAAGGCACACCAGACGTCGTTCGCCTACCCCGGTGCTGAACCACTCTTGCGCGGTGTGCAACTCGAACTAGGACCTGGCGACCGCATCGGCATCGTCGGGCCCAATGGCGCGGGCAAGTCGACGCTCCTCAACGTCCTGGCGCAGCGACTCGAACCCACCAGTGGCACCATCAAACACGGCCCCACGGTGGTGACGGCCTTCTTCGACCAAGAGGGTGGCAACTTTGATCTCGACAAGTCGGTGCAGGAACTAGTGGCGGGGCCTCGCGGCGTCCCCGACTCCCCCGCCAACTTGGCCGTGATGAAGCGGTTCTGGTTTACTGGCGCGCTGACCAAAACCAAGGCCCGAGATCTCAGTGGTGGTGAGCGCCGTCGCCTCCAACTACTCCTTGCCCTGAACGAACGACCCAACGTGCTCTTCCTTGATGAGCCCACGAACGACCTCGACCTTGAAACAATTCGACTGGTCGAAGACTTCCTTCGCGTGTGGTCCGGCACACTCATCGTGGTCTCCCACGACCGCACCTTCCTCAGTCGCACCACCGACCGCCTCCTTGAAATTCACCCCGACGGCTCACTAACCGACATTGCCGGTGGCATTGACGCGTGGATTGCGCGCACCATGGGTGGTGGCGTCGTCGACACGGCGTCGCAGCGCAGTGACGTCAATAGTGCCACCGCCGGTCCGTCACGGAGCAAACAACTCCGCGACCTGGAGAAGACGGTGGCTCGCCTCGAGCGTCGGCGTTCGACCTTGATGGAGAAGATTGCCAGCACCAGTGATACGGCGGAGCAGATCACACTGAGCACGGAACTTGCCGCCCTGCTCGGGGAACTCAGCGGGGCCGAGGAATCGTGGCTCGCCTTGGCCGACTAGGGCCTATTTGTAGGTAGCGAGACGTTCGCGCAAGAAGTGGCGAAACGTGTCATTGTGAACGCTGACGCCCACGTGCGTGCTCGAGTCACCCTGTTGCATCGAGCGGTCAATCCACGTTGCACCGCGGGAGTACTCGCCACCCGTTTCGACCGTCACCCCCACAGGCTGCTTAACGATGGCGGCGGGGTCGAGCAGTTCGTACACGGCCATGGCGTCGTGCATGATGATGTCACGATTGCCGTACCACTCCACGTGGAACAAGGTGTAGGGCTCGAGGAAGTCCGCCACCCGACGGCCAACTTCGGTGCCGAGCGAACGGAAAAACGCCAGGTCGTCATCGTTCAAGAAGGCCTGGTGGGTTAGGTCGAGGGGCATCACGGTGATGGGGCACGCAGCCTCGAAGACGATCTTGGCCGCCTCGGGGTCGGCCCAGATATTGAATTCTGCGGCCGGTGTTACGTTGCCCTGCAACGACGCACCACCCATAATGACGAGGCGTTCGAGCTTGCCAATGGTTTCGGGATAGCGCTGGAACAACGTGGCGATGTTGGTCAGTGGTCCAATGGCCACGATGGTGAGCGGACCATCGTCAATCATCTTCGCGAGGAGGTCCACTGCGTGTGTGTCGCTGACGGGAATTTGGGGATCCGCCCAGACGAGATCGCCGAGACCGTCAGCCCCGTGTACCTCACTGGCGTGCTTGGGAGCGTCGTTCAGGGGTACCCCACAGCCGGCAGCGACCACGACATCGGGGCGATTGGCCAGCGACAGCAGGCGACGCGCATTGAGCGTGGTCTTTTCCAAGTCCACGTTCCCGGTCACCGTGGTGAGGGCGAGGACGTCAATCTCTGGGCTGGCCAACGCCAACAGAATGGCGACAGCGTCGTCAACGCCAGGGTCAGTGTCAATTACAACGCGGGTGGGAGCCATTTCATAACCTCTTCGTGAGTTGGGAGTGCCCCTTGGGCACCTGGAGCGAGCGTAGCCAGTGCCCCCGCCGTTACGGCGTACTGCAAGATTTCTTGCGGCGAATCGCCGAGGGCGAAACGCACCGCGAAGGCGGCGCAGAAGACGTCCCCTGCGCCCACGGTGTCGATGGGCGTCACCGTTGGTGGGGCTGCCTCGGCCACCACCACGCCATCGATCAGGTACTGCGCACCCTTCGCCCCGAGCGTCACCACTAGGTGGCTGATGACGTTCCGGTCCACGTGGGCAACTTCCGTCTCGTTGACGATGACCACATCGCACTCGGCGAGCAGTTCGGCCGAAATAGGTCGCGACGGTGCGGCGTTCAACACGAAGCGTTGCGCCTGGCGAGCTGCCGCCAGTACGGTGTCCGTCGAGATTTCCTGCTGAGCCATCACGACGTCGAAGGTGCCGAGATCTACGTGATGAACGGCCGTACGGCTATTGGCCCCAGGGGCGACCACGATGGTGTTCTCACCGAATTCGTCGACCACGATCAGTGCAGTCCCCGTCGGTTCTGCCACCTGGGCCAGGTAGTCGGTGTGTACCCCGTGACGCTGGAGTTGTTCCGTCATCCAATCGCCGGTGGCGTCGCCGCCGACGGCCCCGATAAAGAACGTGGTCGCGCCCAACTCCGCACACGCCGAGGCCTGGTTCGCCCCTTTGCCACCTGGGAGTTGCAGCAGGTTGTCACCGAGTACGGTCTCTCCCGCAAGCGGAAGAGACCGTACTCGAACAACGAGGTCGACGTTGGCACTACCGACAACCGCCACCCGAGCGGCAGTTGCCTCCCTCATTATTGGGCAGGGATAAAGGCGTTGGTGTAGTACGTCGATGGTGCCGGTGCGCTCTTGAGCTGCTTCGTCGCGATCATGCCCTGGTCCAGCGTGGCCCACTGGGCGTCGGTCTGCACGAAGAACTTACCGGCGGCATTCTTGAGCAGCGGAATCGTCAGGTTCCAGCCGGTGGTGCTGTAAGCCTTCGAGTAACCACTGTTGGGATACATCTTGACGAAGTCGTTCACTGCGGCGGCGGGGTTGGCAATTGCCCACTTCGTGGCCTTCAGCGTCGCTGCCAAGAAGGCCTTCGCAGTCGCGGGGTGCGCGGCAGCGTAGGCCTTGGTGACGGCGTACACCCAAATCGGAATGTTCGGGACGCCAATCTGGGCGCCAGTGAACATCACCGGCTTGGCACCGTTGTCGGCACCCTGAATGGCAGGAACGGCGTAGTTGGTCGTCGACGTGTCAAAGTCAATCTTGCCGTCCATCAACAGTGGCGTGTCGTTGCTCGCGGTGACAATGGTCACCTGGCTGGCACTGAGACCAGCGTGCTTCAGGACGAATCCGAGCATCGTCTGCGTCCAGGTGTCACCCCACGAGAAAATCTTCTTGCCCTTGAGGTCGGCCGCGGTCAGCTTCGAACCCGGCTTGGCGAAGATCGTCCAGTTGTTGGTCATCGAGTAGTTGGCGATCGACTCCAGCGGGACCTTGGCGGCAACCGCGTCGGCCATGTCTGACGTGGTGATGAAGCCCACGTTCCCGGCACCCGTGGCCAACATGGCGGAGGTGCTCGAGGTGCTGGCGGGGAACAACGTGTTGACCTTCAAACCAGCTGCTGCGTAGAAGCCCTGGTCCTGGCCCACGACGATTGGAATGAGTTCCATGTCGGGGCCCGGGAAGTCGTACACGAACTTCACGGTGGTGAGTGGCGCACTCATGGTGAGTGAACCGGTTGGGCCCGTCGCGGTGCCTGCAGCCTGCGCGTTCGCACTCAGACCCACGGCAACGAGACCGGATGACGCGATAACGGCACTCACGAGTGCACTTCGCAGAACAAGGTGCTTCATATATTTCCCCTTTTCAAGAATGTAACTATTGCAACTTCTGTTTACCACTCCGCCACCCGCGTCGCGCGACGGACCGACGACGCCATGGGGTTGCCATATATTCGGCGCCCAGCATCAACAGAAACCACGAAATACCAATGGCCGTCATCAAAATGGTCGTGCCGTACACGCCGGCGGCATTCAGCTGGCCGGCCTGCGCGCGCTGGTATTCGGCCAATGAGGAACCCGACGAGGCCGCGAGTTCGGCGATGATGGCACCAGTTACCGCGTACGTCGCACCGATTTTGAGCCCGCTAAAGAGTGGCGTGATGGCACCCGGCACTTCGATCACGAAGAACGTCTTCAGTCGACTCGCGCCCAAGACCCTCGCCAACGTCAGCAAATCCTTGTCGACATTGTTCAGTCCGTCGAGCAGATTCACCGTAACGGGGAAGAAAACAATCCAGGCAACAATCACCACTTTGGGCATCAAGCTAAAGCCGAGGATTAACACGAGGGGCAACGCCAAGGCCACGATCGGGATGGCCTGGGACATGATGAGGACGGGATAGACCGTACGAGCGAGGAGCGGCACCTTGGCCATAATCACCCCGAAGACCACGCCAATCACCGCGCCGGCCACCAAGCCGTATACCGTCTCCTTGATAGTCCACGACGTCAACGGCCACAAGATGCTCCAGTTGCTGGTGATGGCCTGCAGGGCCACCAGGGGCCGTGGCGCAATGTAGGAAGCCACGTGTCCCCAGACGATGATTGCCTGCCAAATTCCAATAACCGCCGCCAACGACACAATGGGGCCAAAAACGTTTCGTAGAACTCGACGCCAATTCATTGCACACGCTCCGCGTGCAGTTGGCGCAGAATCGTGGCCTTGAGTGCCGTGAATTCGGGTGACGTAAGTGTTTCGAGTGTTCGAGGTCTCGGGAGATTGATAGTGAGGTCGTCCACCACACGACCAGGTCGTGGCGACATCACCAGCACTCGGTCCGAGAGAAAGACTGCCTCGTCAACGTCGTGAGTGATGAACAACACGGTGCGCTGCGAGTCGCGCCATACCTGCAAGAGCCACTGCTGCATGTCAAAACGAGTCTGCGCATCGAGCGCGCCGAAGGGTTCATCAAGCAGGAGCAAGGGTTGGTTGAGTGCGAGGGTTCGCATCAGGGCGACGCGCTGTCGCATGCCGCCGGATAATGAGCCCGGGTAGTGATCAAGAAAATCGCCGAGGCCATACTTCGTCGCAAACTCGGTCGCCTGCGCCTTGTCCGAAGCGGTAACGCGTCGAGTGAGTCGAGCGCCCAAGGTGATGTTGCCGAGCACCGTGCGCCAGGGGACCAAGAGGTCTTTCTGCAACATGTAGCCCACGTGACCCGTCGCGCCGGTCACGTCAGTGTCACCCACGAGCACATTGCCACGGTCTGGCGTGAGGAGTCCCGCAATTACGTTGAAGAGCGTGGATTTGCCGCAGCCCGAGGGCCCAACAATAGAGACAAAGGTGCCGGGTTCAATGGACAGGTCGGTGGGCGCCAGCGCCACGGTCTCACCGAACTGCTTCGATACACCTCGGAGATCGAGTGCGCCTGCAGATGCCATGCGTCCACGGTACACCTCAGAGTAATTCTTAGTCTCGTCTTAGTCATTTGGGTCACGACACGTATATTTCGCCACAACAATGCTTCTACACATGTTTGGAAAGGACAATGTATGAATGCACTGCGTCGAGGTGTGAAGAACGCTTTTCGTAACGCCATGCGCTCGGTGGGAGTCGTCCTGATTTTGGGCGTCGCTATTGCACTATCAATTTCAATGTTGGTGGCACGCGATGCGGTAACAAACAAGATCAATGCGGTTCGATCGACCACCGGTACAACGGTGACGGTCTCCCCCGCCGGTTTCTTCGGATTCTCCGGAGGCGGCACACCGCTCTCCGAGACGGCGGTGAACAAGCTCCTGTCACTCCCGAACGTCACGTCCGTGCAAGAGTCACTTAGCCAAGACCTCACGTCGAACCAAACGTCGCTCAAGACCCCGACGCCCACGGGGTTTCTCGGTCGACACTTTGGGCAAGGTGCATCGTTCGGACTGGGTGGCTCTCGACAAAGCGGAGGCTTCACCATCCCCGTTCGCGTCATTGGCACCAACACGCCGGGCACAGCTGTAACGGGTGGTGCCAACGGTGGCGGCACCGAAAAGCTCGTCGCCGGTAGCGCCTTCAGTTCCACCTCGACGGCCGATGTCGCCGTGATTGGTCAGACGATGGCGACGAAGAACAACCTCGTAGTGGGGTCCACTTTCACTGCGTGGCAGCACACCGTCACCGTTGTCGGGATCTACTCGTCGGGCTCGACCTTTGCCGACTCCGAAGTATTGATGCCACTCGCCACCGTTCAAAAGTTGGCCAGCGCTGCGAACCAACTCACCGGGGCCACCATCACGGTGAACAACATTGGCAACGTCACCAGCGTTTCCACTGCCGTCGCGAAAGCACTGGGATCCAACGCCAGCGTGACCAACACCGTGCAGTCGGTGCAGTCGGAGCTTTCGCCACTGAACTCTGTGAAGACCATCTCCACCTACACACTCGTGGGTGCGATTCTCGGCGCCGCAATTATCTTGCTGCTTTCGATGTTGATGATTGTTCGTGAGCGTCGTCGTGAAATTGGCGTTCTCAAGGCCATTGGTGCAACCAACCGGAGCATTGTGTCGCAGTTCGCCGCCGAATCCACCACCTTCACATTGCTGGGCTCGGTAGTCGGACTGATCTTTGGTGTCATCATTGCGAATCCCATCACCTCTGCCCTGGTCAACGCGACGAGTTCGTCGAGCACCACCGGTTTCGTTCGCCCCGGATTTGGTGGCGGTGGCTTCGGAGGTGGTGGCAATGGATTCCCGCCAGGTGGGAACCACCCGTTTGGTGGTGGTTTCGGATTTCACGCCCACGCCTTTGGGAGCGCGCTCAGTGACCTTCACGCTTCGGCTGGCTGGTCGTCGCTCGTCCTCGCCTTCCTCGCCGCCCTCCTTATCGCCATTGTGGGAAGCGCTGTCGCTGCGAGCACCATCACCCGAATCAGTCCCGCCGAAGTACTTAGGAGCGAATAATGCTAAAAGTTGAAAAATTAAACAAGTCCTTCCGCACCCCCGCCGGTGACGTCCACGCCGTCAAAGATGTCTCGTTCTCAACCAATAGTGGTCAAGTTGTCGCCATCATTGGAGCGAGTGGCTCGGGTAAGTCAACGTTGCTCTCGCTGGTGGGTCTCCTCGACACGCCCGACAGCGGCTCGATTGACGTAAACGGAGCCGCCTTGGCATCCTTGAGCGCCGCGGGTCGCACCGCCTACCGGGCCAAGCAAGTTGGGTTCGTCTTCCAGTCATTCAATTTGGTGCCCAATTTGACGGCTCTCGAGAACGTCATGTTGGCGTTGGAATTCGCGCAGTGGCCTTCGGCTGAACGCGAAACGCGAGCTCGCGAAATGCTGTCCATGGTTGGCCTCGATGAAGGGAAGGCGGATCGTCGCCCAGCAAAGCTTTCCGGTGGCGAACAACAACGCGTGGCTATTGCCCGCGCCTTTGCCGCGAAGCCTGAGCTCATTTTGGCCGATGAACCCACTGGTGCCCTCGACCGCGCCACCGGTCAAAAGATTGTCGCGCTCTTACGCGATGCCGCGCAATCACAAGGAGCCACCGTGTTAGTGGTGACCCACGACGAAAAGGTGGCGGCGCAGGCTGACCGTCGACTCGAAATTGAGGACGGAGTCCTGACCGAAATCGCGTAATGCGCCCCTACGGTTTCCCCTGACCGATCGAGACCCCGAGGAATTTCCTCGGGGTCTCGGCATTTCGTACCTAGCAACTAGCCTTGAGAGTCGTATGGCACTCTCAATCGGCATCGTCGGCCTTCCCAACGTAGGCAAATCCACCCTCTTCAACGCGCTCACGAACAATGATGTGCTCGCGGCGAACTACCCCTTCGCCACCATTGAGCCCAACGTCGGTGTTGTCGCCGTTCCCGATGCTCGCCTGGCCAAGCTCGCGGCCGTCTTTGGCTCCGAGCGCATATTGCCCGCCTCGGTCACCTTCGTTGACATTGCCGGTATCGTCAAAGGTGCCTCAGAGGGCGAGGGTCTGGGTAACCAGTTTCTCGCGTCGATTCGTGAGTCCAACGCCATCTGTGAGGTCGTGCGCGTGTTTCACGACGACGACGTCATTCACGTTGACGGACGCATCGATCCCGCCAGTGACGTGGCCACCATTGAAACCGAATTGATTCTCGCTGACCTCCAGACGATTGAGAAGGTTATTCCCCGCTTGGAGCGTGATGCCAAGCGTCTCCCCGACGTCGCCGCCAAGCTCACCGAAGTACAGAAAGTACAGGCCCTGCTCAACAGTGGCACCCTGCTTTCACGCGTGGCCGACACTATTGATCGTGACGCAATTGCCGATCTGCACCTGTTGAGTGACAAGCCCTTCATCTACGTCTTCAACGTGGATGAAGAGACCCTGGGCGACCCCGCTCGCCGTGCGGAACTCGAAGCATCCGTGGCGCCGGCACCGTGCGTCATTTTGTGCGCCAAGGTTGAGGCCGAGCTCGCCGGTCTCGACGAGGCCGAAGCGCTCGAGATCCTCGAATCTTTCGGACAGCTCGAGTCAGGTCTCTCCCAGCTCAGTCGGGTGGGCTTCGCCACCTTGGGTCTCCAAACCTTCCTCACGGCCGGACCGAAGGAAACGCGAGCCTGGACGATTCGTCAGGGTGCCACCGCACCCGAAGCCGCTGGCGAGATTCACACCGACTTTCAAAAGCACTTCATTAAGGCCGAAGTGGTCGCGTTCGACGACCTCATGGAGTACGGCACCATGGTGGCCGTACGCGCCGCCGGCAAGGCGCGGATTGAAGGCAAAGAGTACGTCATGCGTGACGGCGATGTCGTGGAGTTTCGCGTCGGGGCGTAGAATGCTGGTGCGGCGGTCGAGACAGAGGTCCACGCCCACAACCCATCATTTCTACTTAGGAGCCTCATGACCTCGACCTTCGACTTCAAAGTCGCCGACCTCTCACTCGCTGCCTTCGGTCGCGCCGAAATCGCACTGGCTGAACACGAAATGCCCGGCCTCATGGCCATGCGAGCCGAATTTGGGCCCAGTCAGCCCCTCAAGGGCGCTCGCATCTCTGGCTCACTGCACATGACGATTCAGACCGCCGTCCTGATCGAAACGCTCGTCGCCCTCGGCGCTGACGTTCGCTGGGTCTCCTGCAACATCTTCTCCACGCAGGACCACGCCGCCGCGGCAGTGGTGGTTGGGCCAAACGGTACCCCTGAGAACCCCCAGGGTGTCCCCGTCTTCGCCTGGAAGGGCGAAACGCTGAAAGACTACTGGTGGTGCACCGAGCAGTTGCTGCGCTGGCCCGGTCACGCCGGCCCCACCTTGTTGCTCGACGATGGTGGCGACGCCACGTTGCTCGTGCACAAGGGCCTCGAATTCGAGCGCTCGGGATTCGTCCCCTCGCCCGACACCGCTGACTCCGAGGAGTACCGCGTCATTCTCGAACTCCTCACGGAGATCATTGGTCGCGGCGAGAAGATTTTCGAGCCCATGGCGGCTGGTATTCGCGGCGTCTCCGAAGAGACGACTACCGGCGTGATGCGCCTCTACGAGATGGAGCGTGCGGGCACGCTGCTCTTCCCCGCCATCAACGTCAACGACGCCGTGACCAAGTCCAAGTTCGACAACAAGTACGGCTGCCGCCACTCGCTGATCGACGGCTTGAACCGCGCCACTGACACCCTCATTGGTGGCAAGGTCGCCATCGTGTGTGGGTACGGCGACGTCGGCAAGGGTTCCGCCGAGTCACTGCGCGGTCAGGGTGCTCGCGTCATCGTTACCGAAATCGACCCCATCTGTGCCCTGCAGGCCGCAATGGACGGGTACCAGGTGACCACTCTCGAAGAAGCACTCCCCCAGGCCGACATCATCATCACCGCGACCGGTAACCGTGACATCATCACGGTGGACCACATCTTGATGATGAAGCAGCAGGCCATTCTTGCCAACATCGGACACTTCGACAACGAGATTGACGTCGCGGGCCTGAGTGCGCTGCCTGGTGCCACCAAGGTGAACATCAAGCCGCAGGTTGACAAGTGGATCTTGCCGAACGACCGCTACATCATCTTGCTGTCCGAGGGTCGCCTCTTCAACCTGGGTAACGCCACCGGTCACCCCAGCTTCGTGATGAGTAACTCGTTCACCAACCAGACGATGGCGCAGGTCGAACTGCACACCAACAACGACGCCTACGAAAACAAGGTGTACGTGTTGCCCAAGCACCTTGACGAGAAGGTTGCCCGCTTGCACCTCGACGCACTGGGTGTCAAGCTCTCGAAGCTGACCAAGGAACAGGCCGACTACATCGGTGTCTCGGTGGAGGGCCCCTACAAGCCCGACACCTATCGCTACTAGGCCTTAGTCGCGATAGCCCGCAAAGATGTCGGTGACGACGCCTTCGAGTTGATTGGGGTTCGTCACGCGGACGAACCACTCGGTGCCCATGGCCTGGCGGAAGTCTTCCTTACTCATCTGCATCCAGAATGAGTCGGGGGTGATCTGCGAGGCGTGGGCCGACAGTGCGTCGTACTTTTGGTCGGTGAAGTCCGATACGTCAATAGCGGCACCAATCAGTTCGTCGGGGGTACCCATTTCAATGGGGTCACCGTTCTCATCGACCAACCCCGGTTCCTCTTCGCGCTCGATGCCCTTGGCCAGGTCTTCTTCACGCTTGATGCGGTCCTGCTCTTCCCAACGCGCACGCATAATCGCCATCCGGGACTCCGGAATGGCGTTGAAGTACAAGGTCGGGTGGTAGTCGAGCTGCTCGAGGGCTCGCATCGTGATGCGGTGCGCCTGAATGTGGTCGGGGTGACCGTAGAAACCGATCTCGTTGTAGGTCATGACGACCTGTGGGCGCTCTTCGCGCAGGACCTCCAGCAGTCGCGCGGCGGCCTCGTCCACGGAGGCGCCCCAGAAGCAGTTCGGGTGCTTGTTTTGGGGCCAGCCCATCATGCCGGAGTCGCGGTAGCCCAAACGAATGAGGCGATCAATGTTCAAAATCTCCACGGCACGGTCCAGTTCCACCGCACGAAGTGCGGCCACCGCTTCACCATCGTGGCCGTCATCGAGGGGCTTGGCGCCACTGGGGTCATCGCCACACTCGCCGTTGGTGCAGGTCACCAGCACGGTGCGAACGCCCTGGCTCGCGAGCAGCGGGTAGAGACCACCGGTGCCCGACGCTTCGTCGTCCGGGTGGGCGTGGACGGCCAAGAAGGTTAAATCACTCACTGCATTCCTCCGAATAGATCATGGGCGCACGCAATACTCTCGGTCCTGCGTCGCCACCCTAGTTGGTAGTACTCGGTGCCAAACAACAACGCGAACAAATCGGGGTCCATGGTCACGAGGTCGTTGTTATCAATTTGGCTGGCGTGCGTGGCAATGGCCCGTTGCTTCAACGCGCTGAATCGCGAGACATCCATGGTCACGTCGATCGTGTCATCGGGGATGTCGGGGACTGCCTCGGTGATCCACGCCGGCAACGACAAGTTCTGCGACTCCGCACGAAGAAGAAATTCCGACAGGACCGATCGTGGGGTCACGGGATAGAACAGGCGCTCCGCTGCCCGCGAACGCTGCACCGCGGCCCGGGTAACGGTGTTGGCCATGACGTGATCGGGGTGGCCGTAGTAGCCGTTCTCGTCGTAGGTGACCACCACGGTGGCCTGCTCCTCGTCAATCAGATCAGCGAGGTGCTGCGCCGTCCCGGCAACGTCACAATTCACGAAGGCGGTGTCGAGTTCATTCTGCGGCCAGCCACGCATCCCCGAATCACTGAAGGGCAGACGAACCACACGATCGACACCTAGTAAGGCGGCGGCGGCATCGAGCTCGAGTGCCCGGGTGGCCAAGGTCGAAGGGGCGTCGTGCTCGGGCACGTCACCGCCACGGCCCGCGTGGTCAATGCCGAACTGCCCGTTGGTGCAGGTAACGAGGACGGTCCGAATGCCTTGCTCGCGGTAGTGCGCCAGAATGCCGGCGGTGAAGAGCGACTCATCGTCAGGGTGGGCGTGCACGCACAACAGGGTCGGTGTGGTCATGGCAACAGGCTAACGGGCGCTAGGTGGCACTTAGCCAATCTGGATGATGCGAATCACGAGCAGTACTCCCGCGCACAGGAGGTAGGCGCTCTGACCACGCATGAGCCACTTACGCGAGGTGAGTGGCGGGAGTGGTTCGACGAGACTGAGTCGAGGCATTCGCCAGTCGCGACGGTCAATGTCCACCTTGGGTGGATCAGAGAGACGACGCAGGCCGATAGGGAGTCCGACGGCCAGCCCCACCGCCACCACCACGGCGAGAATCTTCAACATCGCCACGACGTTCACGCTGGCGAACAGCGTGGACATCATCATCGTGACCGACAACGCCACCAGAATCGTGATCATGGTGATTGCAATGGCATTGAGCCAGCGTGGGTTCACCCACGGCCCCATGATGGCGCGGTCGTTGCACAACAGCAACACAATGATGGTGGTGCTCGGCAACATCAGTCCACAAATAGCCTGGACGGCCAGGGTGATGAGACCGAGGGGTGCGTGCGGGATCAGCGCCACCCCACCGGCCACTGCCAATAGGGCGGCGAAAGTGGCGTAGAAACCCTTGGCGTCACGGAACCGCTGGTTCAGGCCCTGCTGGGTGTTCGAGAGGTCGTTCAGCGCGTACGAGCTGGCCAGCGTTACCGCCGCGGCACCGATGATGGAAGCGTTCAGGAGCAAAATGGCGAACATGGCACCAGTGCCATGTCCGAGGTAGCGCGTCAGGCCGTGGGCCACCGCGAGCGTCGTCGTGTAACTATTGGTCCCACCGCGGTGCGACAGACCGACGGCGCACACCGCCATCAGCGCGCTGGCCCCAATGACCACAATGAAGGAGCCGATGATGGTGTCGGCGCGTTCGTAGTTCAACCAACGCGGCGTGATCTTCTTGTCCACGATGTTGGACTCTTGGAAGAACAGTTGCCAGGGGGCCACCGTCGTACCAATGATTGAAATGATGAGTAGGACGGCCGAGGATGATGCACCACCGCGAATGCCGGGAGTGGCGAAGTGCGTGGCAACCTCGTGGTAGTTCAGGTGGGCCATGATGACGTAGGGCACGCTGACGAGGTTGGTCGCCACGAAGAGCATCATGAAGCGCTCCCAACGCTGGAACGAGCCCGAGGCCGTGACGCAGAACAGCAACACGACCGCCACCGGCACGGAGTAGTACGGCGACACGCCGAAGTACTCCATCGAGAGTGACACGCCGATGAACTCCGTGATGATGATCAGGAAATTCAAAAAGAGAATGGAGAAAATGGAGAGATTGCCCCAGTAGCGGCCGAAACGTTCGCGAATGAGGCGACCGTGCCCCACACCAGTCACGGCACCGAGGCGAACGACCATTTCCTGGATTACTACCAGGACGGGAATGAGGAGTGGCAACACCCACAGCAACGTGTAGCCGTAGTTCTGACCGGCCTGCGAGTAGGTCGAGACCCCACCGGCGTCGTTGT
>Ga0007854_10001339_pt1 | contig 15667 bp, 15 predicted proteins | sample CryBogCBH12Aug08_FD_60382 | JGI IMG/M metagenome (GOLD analysis project Ga0007854, IMG submission 60382) | Freshwater microbial communities from Crystal Bog, Wisconsin, USA - CBH12Aug08 | ecosystem: Environmental > Aquatic > Freshwater > Lake | place: Crystal Bog, Wisconsin, USA | collected...
GCCTGGGCGGCGTCGGTCTCGTGACCGAGTGCCTCGTGGAGCTTCGGATCAAAGTGCTGACCGACCGCGTCAATCGGCTGGAGGCCGCTGGAAACCAGGAAATCACCGAGCTGGCGGTGCACCATCGCAAAACCCGTTACAATTCCCTTGGCCGCGACATCATCTCGCGCAGCGTCAAGACCAAGCTCGAAGTTATCGAGGATTGGCAGGAGCTTCTCAAGAAGGCCTGAGTTGGCGAATCGGATCGCCTCCTCCTTCTCACGAATCATCCGCTTGCGGTAATTCTCGAGATCGGCGGCGGAGCGTAAAGCTTGTTCACGGTAACGTTCGACTTCGGCCTGTAGTTTTATTTCCGGCGCGGGGTCCGCCTGCGAGGAGCCGTGCTCTGGGGCCGTATCTTTCGGGGATTCGGCCTCGTGATTGGTAACGGGATCTGTGGTCTGATTCTTTTTCACGATGAATGTTGATTAAAGCGTCAGAGCTTGCGGAGCGCAATCAGCGTGATGTCGTCGTGCTGGGGCTGGTTCCCCGCAAACGTTATCACGGACTGGGAGAGTCTGTGGAGCAGCTGGGTGGCGCCCTCCCCAGCGTTCTCTGCCAGCGTTTCCCGGAGCCGCTCCACACCGAACTCCTTTCCCGTTGCATCAAGCGCCTCGGTCAATCCATCGGTGTAGAGAAGGAGCAGGTCACCGTTCTCCAGGCAAAATTCATAGTCGGTGCAGAAACGGTCGAAGACCCCGCCACTATCGATACCGACCGCCATTCCCTTGGGGTTGAGGCATTCGACCCGGGCACCTTTCCTCCTGAAAAGGAGCGGGGCGTCATGACCGGCACGGGCTAGAAGGGCAAGCCCGCTACGGCGGTTCAACACCACGTAGGCCATGCTGATGAACATATCCTCCTTCATGTCAGGATAGAGTTGCCTGTTCACGGCTTGAAGAACAGCGGATGGGGAGAGTTTGCCCGGGGCCTGGCTCCGCAGAGCGCTCCGGCACATCGCCATGATGAGAGCGGCGGGAACACCCTTTCCGGAGACATCTGCGATGGCTATCCCCACGTGATCCTCGTCGACGGACAGATAATCGAAATAGTCACCGCTCAGGGTACGGGCAGGGAGGTTCAGGCCGCTGATCTCGAATCCCTCGACATCCGGTGCATCGGCTGGAAGAAGAATCTTCTGAATCTCCCCGGCAATCTGGATGTCATGATCCAGCGCATGCTTCTCGCCGGCTGCGAGATGAATGGCCTGGTTGAAGAGGGCGAAGGCGGACTGCTCCTCGATGGCCTTGAAAAGCTCGATTTTGGTAACGCTGAACGGGTCTTTGCCGGTCTCCCTGGCAAGCGCAAGGACGCCCAGAAGTTTCTGACGGTAGACCAGCGGCCCGATGACGAGGGATCCAAGTCCATGTTTGGTAAGATCCTCGGGGAGGTCTCCCTGGCGCCTGAGAAAACGAGGCTCGCTCCACGTGCAAGCATCGCCGAGAAGTCCCGAACCGAACCTGACGGATTGAAGACGAACAAAACTCTCGATGGCCTGCGCATGCCCCTCCACGCCACCATCGGAGAGGAGGTGATGGGGGATAGAAACAAGCGGGGGACATCCCTTAGAAAGGAATGCCGGTAGCAGCTGCTCACCCGATCGGTCGACAAGATAGAGGGCGCCACCGTCGGCTTTCAGGATGATTTGGGCCCCCTCGACGATCAGACGGTGAAGTTCCCCTGCTGGAACTCCCTCGGAAAAGGCCGCACCCAGACCATGAAGGAAATCAAAAACGCTCCGCTCCTCCTGATGGATCTCAGCGGATGTTCGCTTCAGTTCCCCTACCTTGCGCCGCGACCCGGTCACGATAATCCCAAGCACGACCATGGCCGCGAAGAGCGCGACGATGACTGCAGGCTCTATGCTCTGAGGGATCATGCACCTTGATCATGCAACGGAATTGCGGAAAAGACCAGTTCACGGCGACATTCACGGGATCGGCATGACTTCCAACCCCCCGGAGCTTACTATCACATCAGGACCTGCCGCCGCCGGGAGATCCCTGCTTCAGGTAGTCGAGCACGTCCCGGAAGCGGTTGGCATTCGCGGGGTTAGCGGCAATCAAGGCTTCATGTGCCAGCAGTATGATATCCTTGTCCGCGCCTGCATCCACGGGAAGAGGCATGAGTTTCGCACCCTCCTCGGCGGGTGTGCGTACGGCCGGTCCGGCCGCCTCGATTCCGAAAAGGAAATTGAGGCCGAGATTTTCCATCAGTTCGACGTTCCTCGGGGCGACATTAATCACGATCAGGGATCCCTGGCCGAGTTCGCGTAGGTTCTGCGAAATCCCGGTGAGGGTCCCCATGAAGGTGGAATCCATATGGTCGCAAAGGGCAAGATCAACAACGAACTGACGACGACCGCGCTGGATCATGGCCTGAACGAATTTACGGATCGAGCCGCTGCTCTGGAAATTTCCCCGCCCCTCGATCCTGATCCAGACTTCCTGGTCGAAACATCCTGCGCTGACATTGGCGGGCGTGGTCATGGTGGAGGCGGCTCAAAAAGGAGATCAGTGCATTCTGGGATAACTGCCGCAGATCTTCGGTGAAAAGCCTCCCTTCCCTAGCAGGGTCAAAGCGCGCTGGAGCGATTCGTCCCCGGCATGACCTTCCACTTCCAAAAAGAGGAGCAGTCCGCCGCCACGGGAAAGACGGCTGTGGATCGAGATGACATTCAGACCCGACATCTTGAAGGGTTCCAGAACCGAGGCCAGCGCCCCGGATTGATCCCTGAGGTGAAACAGCAGGGCGGTCTGGTCGTCGCCCGAACGGGCGTTCAAGGTTTTCCCGAGAACGAAATAGCGCGCACGCGGCGATCCCTCCTCTCCTCCCAGCATGATCTGGGAGGAAAGTTGGGCCTCGCTCTTCATGAGCAGCTCCAGCACCGTTGCATCGGGCCCCTCTTCACCGGATGGGATCACTCCGCAATCAGCCCCGCCCGAGGTCACCGAAGCAAAGAGTTCGGCGGGATTGTCGTGGAACGAGTAGCGCACGCAGGCACCAAACTGCTGTTTCGCAGCAAAATGGGTGCGACCTGCCACGTATCCCTCGCAGGCGATGACGGTATCCTTCTCGAGCGCCAGCGAGGAGGACATGATCTCGCGGTAGATCGCGCGGATCGCCATTTCGTGTAGAGGTCCCTCATTCCGCTCGACAAGTCCGCGCATCAACTGCTCGGCCCGCCCAGCTGCGTACACGGGAACCCCGTTCCTCTCCTTGATCCGGCCGATCTCCTGTGCCAGACGCGCGCGCTCATTGAGAAGATCAAGCAGGCGTCCGTCGATGGCATCGATCGCCCCGCGGAGTTTGGTGAGATCTTTCATGGAACGCGGCGAATCCGATCAGCAGACTTGATGATTCTCCCCGGACCCTTCGTCCCGAGAATCACCCTGAGGAGCCTCATTCGGGTCGAAGCCGACCTCCTCAAAAACCAAGGACTCACGGACCTCGATGATCTCGGTGAGTTCGACCTCCTTGAGCGGTTCGGCGCTCTCCTCTGCAGGAACATCGGCAACGCCAGGTAACTCGGGTGATGTTCCGTCATCGAGAGCAGGAGCGGAGGATTCAGAGGCTTCGGGAGCGGCCTTGGGAAGCGGTATATGCCGAAGCTCCGCGGCATTGGGGAGTTCGTCAAGGGTGCGGAGTCCGAAATGATCCAAAAAATACTGCGTGGTGGCGTAGAGCAGGGGGCGCCCCGCCACTTCGGCACGTCCCGCAATCTTTACCAGACCGCGATCGAGCAACGTCTGCATCACTCCATCCACGGAGACTCCGCGGACGGCTTCCATGTCGGCGCGGGCGATCGGCTGACGGTAGGCGATGATGGCGAGCGTCTCGAGAGCGGAGGCGCTCAGGCGAGTGGGCTTGGCTTCTGGGTAGAGGGCTCGCAGCCATGGGGAAAAGCCGGGCGCGCTGGAAAGCAGCCAACCCGTTGCCGTTTCCCGCACCTGATAGGCACGACCCGAGGCAGCCACCTCGGCCTGTAGGTCGATCAAGGCATCCCGAACATCCCCCTCCTTGATGCGCGCAAATGCAGCGGCAACGGAGGTCGGTTCAGCAGTTGCCGCACTCTTAAGGTGGGTCGTGAGCTCCTTCGGGGAAACCGCTTTCTGAGAGGCGAAGAGAATAGCTTCCAGCACATGCGAGAGCGGGGGAAGCTCTCCTGCCGGAACCTCGCCGAGGGACTCCTCCGTAACAGCTTGGGGAATGGAAGAGACTTCGTTTTCGTCAACGGGGGCTTGACCAGTGCTGAGATCCGAGGATTCCTCCGATGTTTCTTCCGAGTAGGAGATATCAATCAGCGGTTCGTCCGCCTGGGATACTGCCGAGGATTCCTCAGCCTCCTTGTCCTTGTGCTTACGCGATTTCTTGCTCATGGGATTGTTCTTTTAGGGCTTCGGCCGGCGCCATCTCTTCCTCATCTGTCAGGGTGCGATCAAGCCAGATTTCACCGAATTGTTCCTCCTGACGCACGCGGAATTGTTTCATACGGATCAATTCAAGGATGGCCAGGAAGGTGACGACCAATTCGGAGCGGGTCGTGGCCTCGCCGAACAATTCTTCAAAACGCATCGACACCCCGCGGTCCACCAGATTTATCAGGTGATTGATCCTGTCGGTGACCGTGTAAGTCTCCTCCCTGATCTGGCCAGCTTTCTCCTCCACGGGGAGTCGCTTCAAAGCGCGTTGAAACGCGTTAATCAGGTCAAAGATGCCGATGTCCCCGATCAGCATGTTCTCGTCAAGAATGGGAGCATGGGCGGGATCGAGCGATGCCACGCGCGGGAAAAGTGCGGCCTGAAGCTCTTCTTGATCGCGGAGATGAGCGGCAGCTTCCTTGAACTTCCGGTATTCGATAAGCTGGCGGATGAGTTCCCAGCGGGGATCGTCTTCCTCTGCTTCCTCCTCGGGCATCTGTTGGTCCTTCGGCAGGAGCGTGCGGCTCTTGATGTACAGCAGATTGGCCGCCATGACGAGGAACTCGCCGGCAACCTCAATGTGCAGCACCTCGAAGGTCTCAAGGTACTCAAGGTACTGGGTCGTGATCCGTTCGATGGAAATATCGTAAATATCCACCTCGTCCTTCTTGACAAGATAGAGCAACAGATCGAGAGGCCCCTCGAAGGCCTCCAGTTGGACTTTGTATTCCGACTCCATCTACCGGATGGTAGACGTTAGCGGCGGTAGCCGTGACGCTCGATTTCGCGGGCGACGCGGACCTTGTGCTTGGACTTCTCCTTGACCTTGGTCTTCCGCTTACGGAGCTGCTGGGCGAGCTTGTGCGCCGTAAGGTCGATCGCGGTGTAGAGATCGTCCTCGGCATCCTCTGCATGGAGGTCCTTGCCGGGCAGCGCGAGGTGAATCTTGACCTGGTAGTCCTTTTTCTTGGAGCGGTGCTCGTCAAACAGAAGGACGACGTGAGCCGCGAGAATGTCGGTTGTGAATTCCTCCAAGTGGGCCACCTTGTCGGCCACATGGGCATGAATGGCTGCGGTGAGTTGGAGATGACGTGGGCTGAGGTGGATTTGCATGGGTTTGTGTTTCTAGTTCTTTTTTAAGGCCGGAACGGGCATCACGCCACCAAAATGAGGGAATTGATCATGCCGAGTCGGTATTCTGAGAGGGACAAGCATCAGTAGGGCCCCCTGATCTTGGATGCCACGGAATGTTCATAAAATTCCCGGAGCAGTCCGTGGAGGTGTGTCGTAAGCGGCGCCAGCTCCGAGACGGAAGCATTTTGAACAACCTGTTCCACCCTGCTTGCACCCGTGATCACGGTCGTAACAGCCTGATGATCAAGAATCCACCGCTGCGCCATGGCTGCCATACTGATCCCTTCTGGAACAAGGGCCTTTAATTCTTCCGCCAATGAGACAGCCTTCGCGTAGGGGATTCCGGCAAAGGTTTCCCCGACATTGAAAGCCGCACCATCGCGGTTGTAGCTGCGATGATCTTTTTCATCGAAATGGGTGGCCTGGGTGAACTTCCCGGAAAGCACGCCGCTGGCAAGAGGAAGACGGACGATGATCCCCACTTCTTTTTTCAAGGCTTCCTTGAAAAGATGAAAGGCGGGTTTTTGGCGGAAGACGTTGAAAATCAACTGCAGGGAGGAAATTCCTTCCTGCCCGAGGCATAGAAGCCCTTCGTCATCGGATTCAACACTTGCCCCGAAGCGACGGATCTTGCCTTCGGCACGGAGTTTCCTGAGCCAATCAAAAATCTCTCCCTGCTTGAGAATCTCAACAGGCACACAGTGCAACTGGGTAAGATCCAGACACTCGACTCCAAGCCTACGAAGTGAACTCTCGGTGGCCTTTCTGAACCCCTCCTCGGTGTACTTGTCGGGATAGAGATCGCCAGTTCGACCTAGCTTTGTGGCGACGAACACCTTCCCAGAAAGAGAGTTTTCACGAAGATATTTTCCCAACAGCTCTTCGCTACGTCCCGATCCATAGACGTCGGCCGTATCAAAAAATGTGATCCCGGAATCAACGGCTTGCCCGAGGATCGAGAACGCCTTTGCATCATCCACATGACCCCAGTCAGCTCCGCCGAGCTGCCAGCAGCCGAGGCCGATTTCTGAAACGGGGATGTCCGGGTCATGGAATAGTCGGGTTTTCATCAAGAAGTTAGCGTGGTGAGTAAAAATCCAGAATCGCTGCCACGAGTCCGGGAATGTCATGTTGAGACGCTTCCAGATCGATCGGAAGAGCGAGTTTTTTCATTTCCGAGGTGGTGACCGGCCCGATGCTTGCGGTCTTGAGTCCCTCCGACATCGGGAGACGGAGCGCCATGAAATGCACTGCCGTGGAGGCGCTGGTGAACGTGATCATGTCCGCTCCCTCCTCGCAGAAGCGTCGAATCCCTCCCGAGACATCCTCCGTTTCCGGAACTGTCTGGTAGACAGGGACATCATCAACGATGGCACCCAGCTTCTCGAGTTCAATGGCAAGCATTTCCCGGGCTCCGGCAGCTCGTGGAAGCAGCATCTTGAGATGCTCGACGTTGAGCTCCTTGAAGGATTTGAGAAGCGACTCGGCGACGAATTCCTCGGGGATCAGGTCGACGGCGTAATGATACTCGCGCACTTTTTTAGCCGTTCCGTTGCCAATGACGGCGATACGGGCCCCCCCCAGGTCTCGGGCATCCTCATGGGCGGCGAAGAAGGCGTTAAAAAATGCCTCCACACCGTTCGGGCTCGTGAAGACGATCCAATCGTAGGTGCGGACGTCGGCAAGGGCCTCCATGAAGGGTGTCTTGTCGGAGGGAGGTTCGATCCGGATCGTCGGAAGTTCGTACGCATCTGCCCCGAGTTCGCGAAGCGATGCGAGCAATCCACCAGCCTGCTGTCGCGTCCTTGTGACTGCGATGCGGCGACCAAAGAGAGGACGTGTTTCAAACCAGTTGAGCGTATCGCGGAGATTCACCACCTCTCCGAATACCGCCACGGCGGGTGCCTTGAACTGCTTCTCATCGGCCAACTTCGCGATAGTGCCCAGCGTTCCGATGAGGGTCTCATGGCGACATGTGGTTGCCCAGCGGACAAGCGCCACAGGGGTGTCGGCGGCCATTCCTGCCAAGGCCAACTCTCCGGTGATCGCGGCCAGACGCTCCACCCCCATCAACATGACCTTCGTGCCCGGCGCCGAGGCGATCGCCTTATAGTCGATTCCGGATGTCTTTTTGTCAGGTTCCTCATGTCCGGTGAAAATCGTCAGCACCGCGTTACTCGCGCGGTGCGTGACCGGAATTCCGGCGTAGGCGGGGCCGCCGATCGCGGAAGTGACCCCGGGAACTATCTCGAAGCGAAGTCCGGCGGCTGCAAGTTCCGCCGCCTCTTCTCCTCCCCGGCCGAAGAGGAACGGGTCTCCTCCCTTCAGACGCACGACCCTTTTTCCCTCGCGGGTAAACTTCACCAGAAGGGCATTGGTCTCTTCTTGCTTGAGAGCGTGCCGCCCTGCCGTCTTGCCGGCGTAGATTTTTTCAGCGGAAGCGGGTGCAAATCGCAAAAACTCCGCATTGCTCAGGTAATCGTAGATCACCACATCGGCCATCTCGAGACACTCCTTTGCGCGAAGCGTCAGAAGCCCCGGATCACCGGGACCGGCTCCCACAAGGTAGCAGATGCCAGCCGCTTGCTGGATGGAGGGCAATTGTTTCTTCGGAGGCTTGGGTGCTGAGGAGGAAGTTTTTTTCATCATGAGAGGAGTTGGTCGGCAATCATCCTGGAGACTTCGGCAGGGCTGGAAGCGGTCGCCTGCGCAGTAATCGGAGCGGATTCGGGATGAGGAATAAAGATAGCTTTCATTTCCATGCCTTCCGACGACTCGGTTGCAAGAGCACCTAGTGCAAGATGACAGCCGCCGCCGAGATGCCGCAGCACCAACCTCTCGGCCTCGACACATCGGGAGGTGGAGTGATGGTTGAGAACGGAAAGGAGTTGCTCCGCCTCATCACCTTCCCTGCATTCCACCGCGATAGCCCCCTGACCCGGTGCGGGAAGCATCCAATCCAGCGCCTCCGTCCATAGAACGGTTTTTTCGATCATGAGGGATCCCGCAGGGATGTCATGACCAAGACGAACAAGTCCAGCCGCAGCAAGGATGGTCGCGTCGTAAGCTCCACCCGCAGCTACCTTGACGAGACGGGTCGGCACATTTCCTCGAATCGGAATCAGATTCAGGTCGGGGCGATGTGCTTTGAGGAGCAATGTACGCCGCGGGCTACTTGAGCCGACCGATGCTCCCTCCGGAAGCCCGGCAATGCCCCCGGGATGGCGCGAAATAAGCAGATCATCAACAGGCGCACGCTCCAGGATTGCGGCAAGCGTAAGGCCTTTGGGAGTCTGAACCGGAAGATCTTTCAGACTATGGACAGCAAGGTCGACCTCACCCTTGAGAAGGGCCTCTTCAAGTTGTTTGGTAAAGAGCCCCGCCCCCTCCGCTGTCGGTTCATGGAGGAGCATCGACGTTCGAGCATCCCCCGTAGTCGTGATGATGGTGAGTTCCACGGAAAGACTGGGGTAGGAGTCGACAAGAGCCTCCCGCACCATCCTGCTCTGGGCCAGCGCCAGATCGCTTCCACGGGTGCCGAGAATGAGACGGGTCTCCGAAAAACTCATCCTAAGCCATTCTCCCGTTGTGATGCTGCTCGGGTGAATGAATGGTCCTCATCCAGCTGAGAAAGCCTCCGACATGCTGCTCAATGAGCGATTCGCAACGGATCACTTCCTGCTTTCGGATGTCGAGTGACTGCGCGGCGATCTGCTCAAGACTGTCGATGTCGTAGAGAAAAACCCCCTCCATCTCATTGATCGCTGGATCCGCATCGCGGGGTACGGCCAGATCGATCACGAAGAGCGGCGCACCGCGGCGAAGCTTGAGCAATGGGGCGATTTTTTCAGGTGTCAGGATCGTATGCGGGGCGTTTGTGGAGCTGATCAGGATGTCGATGTCGGCGAAGGATTTTTCCCAGTGGTCGAAATGAAGTGCCATTCCTCCGATTTCAGCGGCAAGTTCGGCCGCCCGTTCATAGGTTCGGTTGGAGACAATGACGCTCCTCACCCCGCGCGACTGAAGGCTTCGCGCCGTTCGCTCGCTGATCTCGCCAGCCCCCAGAATCATCACCCGTCGCTCCTTGAGTGATCCGAAAATTTTGCCGGCAAGTTCGACGGCCACCGACCCCACGGACGTCGTCCCGCTGGTGATCTGGGTCTCCGTGCGAACAAACTTGGCGACGTGGAAGGCATGCTGGAAAAGCTTGTGAAGCGGTCTGGTTGCGGCACCGGCGTCTGCCGCGGCGGAATACGCCTTCTTGACCTGTCCGAGGATCTCGGTCTCACCGATCACCATGGAATCAAGGCCGCTGGCCACCCGGAAAAGATGCCTCACAGCCTCGGGCGTGGCATGATGGTACAGGGGAGCTTCTAGCCCTGCCCGCTCTGAGAGGATTTCCCTGAACCCGTCCAGGGCACGCAAGGGGCAGAGGCTCGAGGCATAGAGCTCAACGCGATTGCATGTCGAGAGCATGACAGCTCCGGAGACCCCTTCGATGGAGCGTAGGCGTCCCAACAGTTCCTCCATTTCGTTGTCGCGCACGGCGAATCGCTCCCGCACATCCAGGTGTGCGGTCCTATGATTTAGTCCTGCGCAGAGAATATTCATGCTGTGACTAGGCGCGCCCCGAGAGCCTCTCGATAACGGGCAGCAGGATCAGGGCAAGAAGGAAAGCCAGGGCGACGGCGGTTGCAAAGCGCCGGCCGGAGAGACGCCCCGACTTGGCGGCAAAAAGAATTGCCGCATAGATCAGCCAGATGAGCAGGGAGAAAAGAAACTTTCCGCCGGCCACAGCAAGATGCGCCAGAATCCCCGAGATAAAACTTAGCGTGAGGAGCAGGAAGCCGATCCAGACAAGTCGCAACGTCGCCTCGGAGAGAATGCTGATCGGGGGAAGATGGTGAAAGATCGGCGCCGGTCTGCGTGATTTCAGCTGTCCCTCCTGAACAAGAAACATCAGGCCCGAGACGCATGCGAGGCCGAAGGCACCATAGGCCACGAGCGAGAGGGCGGCATGGGTTTCCACCCAGGGATTGGGGCGAAAAAAGCTAACGTGCACCTCGCCCGGGAGTAGTAGCGCGATGATCTGGAGAAGAAGCACGAGAGGCGCCGTGAAGGCTCCCATCAGCGAGAGTCGATAGGCGGGTCCTATAACGAGATAAATCAGGGCAATCGACCAAGAGAGGAAGATCAGCGTCTCGGAAAGGTTGCCAATCGGGCAGGAATGCTCGGCTGCGCCGCGCAGGGAAAGATACCAGGTTTGTGCAGCTGCTCCGAGAGCCATGGCGAGGAAGTTAAATCTTCCTGGTTGGAAGCGCCCGGCGCCCAAGGCATAGAGCGTGTGTCCGAAGCTGAAAAGGTAGCAGAGCGTGGCGGCCAGCAGGGAGATGCGTTCCATGACTCTGAATGCTTTCTAACCTTCCCTGTCCCGCGCACTCTTGCGCTCCACGAGAGCGTAGGCGTTGTGATTGTGGATCGACTCGAAATTCTCCGCCTCCACGCGATACCAGAGGATGTTTGCATCCTGCTCGGAGCGGGCGGCGACATTGCGAACGAGATCCTCTACAAAAACGGGATTGTCGTAGGCTTGCTCGGTCACGAATTTCTCATCCGGCCGCTTGAGCAGGCTGTAGAGCTCGGAACTCGCGGAATCCTCGACAAGACGGATCATTTCCTCAATCCACATTGGCTTGGCGCATCGGACCGAATAAGTAACGTGACCCCGCTGATTATGGGCTCCCGACTCACTGATAGCCTTGGAGCAGGGACAGAGCGTGGTCACGGGAACGACGACGGTAACGATGAAATCCGCCTTGCCCTTCGGTCCGCCCGTGAGAGTGGCGCTGAACCTTACCGTGTAGTCGAGCAGTCCCACAGCCCGGGTTACCGGAGCAGGCTTCTCGATGAAGTATGGAAACTCAAAGTCAACATGGGCCTGATCGCTCTCAAGGCGCTCGGAGAGTTGCACCAAAATGTCACGGATATTCCGGACGTGGAGAGCCGGCCCATGGGAATTGAGTGCCTCCACGAAGCGGCTCATGTGGGTTCCCTTGAAGTGATGAGGGAGGTCGACGGTCAACTGCACGGTGGCAATCGTGGCCTGTTCCGTATGGTTTTTATCACGGACACGGATCGGGTAACGCAGGTCTTTCACCCCCACGCGGTCGATCGGAATCTGCCGGTCATCGGGCAGATTCTGCGTGTCGGATAAGTGGGCTGCGGACATTGAAAACGGGATTTAGACTCTAGGTTATGAGGCTACTGGGTCCAAAACATAAAATGCTCGCCCGGAAGCCAGTGCCTCATTCTGACTACACCCCGAAATTCCTAAAGCCTAAACCTCTGGAGCCTTCGGCCTAAAACAGCTCGTGCCCGAGCACGCTCAGGCAATACAGCGCCGCTGTTTCCGCGCGCAAAATCGTGGGCCCGAGCGTTACGGGCGCTGCACCGGCAGCTTTGATCGAAGTGATTTCCTCCGGGGTGAAATCCCCCTCCGGTCCCACCATGACAGTTATGCTGCTCGGAAGCTCGCCTCTGGAACTGGCATGCGCCGCAAGCGCTTCCTTGATCGCGCGTGCATCCGGTTGAAGCGATGCAACCAGGAGAAGTTCCGTGGAGGACAATTTCTTCAGAAACTGTTCCACTGTCGAAGGAGCTGCAACCACGGGCACGCTGTTACGCCCGCACTGCTTGCAGGCCTCAAGGGCGATCTGCTGCCACCGCTCCCGTTTGCGCTCGGCATCCGCCGCGTTATCCATCCGGACCACTGTTCTGGAGGTAAGCAGGGGCACAATCCGGGAAGCCCCCAACTCAACTCCCTTCTGCAGGATAAGATCCATGTTTTTACCCTTCGGAATTGCCTGGACCAGGGTGATCGCGCAACGAAGCGCCGGGGTGATATGGGCGTGACCGATCTGGAGGACACACTGCTTGCGGTGGACTCCTGTTAATTTTGCTTCGGCGACTTTTCCTAAGCCATCAAAAATCACCACGGTTTCCCCGACCCCCAATCTCAGAACATCTGCGCAATGGTGGGAGTCGGATTGCTCGAGTTCAGGCGCTTCCTCCGTCCAACGGTCGGGTGGAAGGTAAAAGCGATGCGTGGACATGACCGAGTGATAAGGGATTCGCATGGGACGGTACACGACGAAAAAGAGTTGCCTCCGGCGGTGAAGGAATTACCTTCTTTCTCCCACTCTTGGCGCCTGACGCCACGATCTGCGCGGTTAGCTCAGCGGTAGAGCACTACACTGACACTGTAGGGGTCACAGGTTCGAACCCTGTATCGCGCACCACCCTCTTATTAGCTTCCCGGAGGGAAGTCTGTCGCGAGACCTCTCTCCTTCCACGCCGTCAGCTCCGCTTCAGTGGCAGCGAGTTTCTTCGAAAAAATCGTTGTGGCGTACTGGCCGATCACCAGTCGGAATGGTGGCTTCTCCTCCTCCAGCAGATCGATGATCAGTCTCGCGGCGGCAGCGGGATTACCGGGTTGCTTTCCCTCCACCTTGGCAAGATAGGCGCCGAATTTTCCAACGGTGGCCTCATATTCGGGCAGTCGCGGGGCATGATCCAGCGAACGCCCGATGAAATCGGTTCGGTAAGGGCCGGGGATGACTTGAGTAAACTTGATGCCGAAGGCAGCGGTTTCCTGTGCAGCGGCGTCGCAGGCGGCATCCAAGGCCGCCTTGGCACCCGCATAGACCGCGAATCCGGGATGATTCGCATAGGCAGCGATGGCGGAGAGAGAAATCACACGACCATGCTTCTGGGCGCGCATGATAGGAAGCGCGGCTCGGATTAGACGGAAAGGTCCGGTGAAGTTTGTCTCCAGGTTACGTCCAAACTGCTCATCTGTTGATTCTTCCAATGCTGCCAGCAGTCCATAGCCGGCATTATTGATGAGGACGTCAAGGGTTCCAAACTGCTCGACTGTCTCCTTGACAACCCTCTCCGCATCGGCGGCTTTGGTCAGATCGAACCGGATGGAATGAGCTTTCCCGGGAAACTGCGCGACTAGATCAGCAACGCTTTCCGGGTTGCGCACAGCCAAGGCTACCTGATGACCCCGATTCAAGGCCTCCAAGGTCAGAGCACGGCCGAATCCGGTCGACGCTCCGGTGATGAGTAAGGTTTTCATGTCGTAACCTTGGGTCCTTGAAGCACCGAACTCCAGATCAAAGCCGACCGATCCCCTGCCTTTTTCAATTTCCACCTTCCCGCTTTCCTCGTGCTCTCAACCCTCTTAATGTGGATGGACTATGTGGAAGACCGCTCATGAGCATATCCTCAAACTGCATGTGTACGAACCGGGTAAGCCGGTCGAGGAGTTGGCGCGCGATTTGGGACTTCGCGAGGAGGAGATCATCAAGCTGGCTTCCAATGAAAATCCGCTCGGCCCCTCCAAAAAAGCGCTCGAAGCAATGCGCCAGACCCTGGAGCGCTCACATTTCTATCCCGATGGCGGGGGCTACGAGCTGCGGGGAGCAGTCGCGGAGCGTCTTGGTGTCGCCCGCGAGAACATCATCCTCGGCAACGGATCCAACGAGATTATTGAGTTCATTGGTCACGCTTTTTTAAAGCCCGGTGACGAGGTGGTGGTGGCCCGTCACTCCTTCGCGGTCTACAAACTGATGGCGCAGCTCTTTGGCGCCGACACCGTCGAGGTGCCCGATCCCGGCTTCACTGCGGACCTTGATGCAATGATCGCCGCAATTACGCCGAAAACGCGCGCCGTCTTCATCGCCAATCCGAACAATCCCACCGGGACCATGGTTGGCCAGGAGGCAATCGACCGTTTCATGACCAAGGTGCCCAACCATGTGCTTGTCGTTTTTGACGAGGCTTATCATGAGTTCCTCGACGCCGCGCCCGACGTGCTTCCCTACGTGCGTCAGGGACGGAGCGTTGTTGTGATGCGCACGTTCTCCAAGATCATGGGCCTTGCCAATCTCCGCATCGGATACGGCATCACCACCCCCGAACTGGCCGCCGTTCTGCAACGGACGCGCCAGCCCTTCAACGCAAACGGCATCGCCCAGGCCGGAGCGCTTGCAGGACTCCTGGACGAGGACCACATGCTCAAGACCCGTGAACTCACCCACGAGGGCCGCGCCTATCTGGAGAAGGAATTCGCCTCCATGGGGCTGAACTATGTCCCCAGCGTCGCCAATTTCGTGCTCGTGAACGTGGGCGACGGCAACGCCGTCTTCCAGGCCCTTCTCCGCAAGGGAATCATCCTTCGCGCCATGGCCAGCTACGGCCTGCCAGAATGGATCCGTATTTCCGTCGGGACCATGGAACAGAACCGCCGCTGCATCGCGGAGCTAAAACAGGCGCTTAGCAAGTAGCCGTGCAAGAGACGATCGCCGCGCTGGCCACGCCTCCCGGCGAAGGAGCTCTGGCCGTGATCCGAATCAGCGGAGCGCAGGCTCTATCCATCGCTGATGCAATCTTCCGCGGATCCAAGAGCCCCTCTGCCATTGGCGACAGAAGCGTCGCATTCGGCAGGATTATCGATGCACAGGGAGAGTTGATCGACGAGGTGCTTCTTACCGTGTTCCGAAATCCGCGCAGCTACACTGGCGAAGACCTGGTCGAGATCAGCGGACACGGCGGCTCGCTTGTCGCCTCGCGCGTATTGGCGCGGACGCTTGAAGCAGGTGCCCGCACGGCGCGAGCCGGGGAATTCACGGAACGGGCCTACATGAATGGCAAACTTGATCTCACCCAGGCCGAGGCTGTCATGGATCTGATCAACGCCCAGACGACCCGTGCGGCGAAAGCGGCAGCCGGCCAACTGGAGGGTCGATTGGGTCATCATATCGAGGCGCTGCGGGGCGAGCTCCTTGCATGTGTTGCCCACCTTGAGGCCTTCATCGACTTTCCGGAGGAGGGGATCGATCCGGAAAGCGGCGCACTTCTTCACAAGAGAATGAAGGGGATAGCCACGCACCTTTCTCAATTGCTCTCCACGGCCAACGAAGGGCGCCTCCTGAGAGAAGGCATCACGGTCGCCCTTTGCGGCCCGCCCAATGCTGGAAAATCAAGCCTCCTCAATCGCCTCTTGAGAG
>Ga0007854_10001340_pt1 | contig 15663 bp, 13 predicted proteins | sample CryBogCBH12Aug08_FD_60382 | JGI IMG/M metagenome (GOLD analysis project Ga0007854, IMG submission 60382) | Freshwater microbial communities from Crystal Bog, Wisconsin, USA - CBH12Aug08 | ecosystem: Environmental > Aquatic > Freshwater > Lake | place: Crystal Bog, Wisconsin, USA | collected...
TCTCGTGATGCTCGAGGAGTTCTACGGAGAACCACTGAGAGGGTCTTCTGTTCGAGTAATTCCATTGCACGGTGCGTACAACGTTTCACAGCTCGTAACTTCTGAAATTGTCTGGCAGATCGGCTTGCCTATCGGCGTGTTGACGGACGACACAGATCAAGATCGCGTCAGGGCAGGAAAGCACGAAAACCACATCGAGAAATTGGTAGATCGCATGCTGCGAGAATCCGTCGTTGCGGGTCGAGACATCGATGCGTTTGGTTTAAGTGCAGAAGATATCTTGTTCTATCTCGACGATGAGGTAACCGCCTCCTTTGCCCATGAGTCCTTCCCTGGGTGGCAAGCTGCGCGCGCTGCGTGGAAAGAGTTGGATCAGCCCAAAACTGTCACGTCGAACGGATCAAAGTTTAAGAAGTGGATCACGTCAACTTACGGCTTGCCGCTGGACCGAGACACAGTCAGATCGATCGCACGAAAATGTAAGGAACGAGGCCGAATTCCCGAAGAACTCTCTGGGGTAATCGCGTCCGTTATCGCCAAGACCCTTGAGTAAGCCTGACACGTCCTGCCTTTGACTTTTCTCTGGCGAACTTCGCTGAAGAAAATTTGATCTGGAATCGCAGCCCTTGCCCAAGAACGTTCAATTCAGTCCAAATATTGATTGGCGATCGCATTCACGATACGAGCTGCCACTTCGACCGTAATTGAATTTCCAAATTGCTTGTAGGCCGAGGTACGAGATTTGGGAATCCAAAAATCTATTGGGAATGTTTGCAGTGCCGCGCATTCTCGTGGTGAGAGCATTCTCGGAGGTAATGTTGGATCATACGGATTCGGTATCAGACAATCCTTACCATCCTTGTAATAGCGGGCAACCAGCGTCGGGGCCGGTCCGCTCAGATCTTGAACAAGGCCTATTCGAAAACCGTTACCTCGTTCCTTGTGCCGTCGTTCTCGATCTAAATGACTCATCCATAGCTTCCGAGAAATCGAATACTCGTTGAACTTTTGCCTATCGCTCATGCTGTCGTCAAGCTTGAGAATGCCCTCAAGCGCAAATGCAGGTTCGGGCAAGTCGAAAGTGGGAAATGTAAAATTCCCCTTCTTTTGCACGATGTCATTCCGCACGCACACGATATATACCCGTCGGCGCCTTTGAGCAACGACCGTTTGCGAATCAATCACAGCCCATCCGCTTTGTTTGCCTTGGGTCAGCCTCGGAAATACCGTGTATCCGCTTTTCTCTATCTCTCGTACAATCACTCCGAGAGTTCGCCCTTGATCATGACGTGGAAGATTACTTACGTTCTCCAGAAGGAGAACTTTCGGCTTCGTAGCCCGAGCGACAATCAAAATATCCTCAAAGAGAGTACCTTGTGCCTCACAATTGAGACCATGTTTTCCACCATGAAAATTCCTGGATGTCACGCCCGCTTGACTAAATGGTTGACAAGGGAAACCCGCAGTTATTATATCTGCTTTCGGAATTAGTTCATAAACTATAGACTGATTCTTCTCGATCACCCCATTTCTTGTGAAATGCCGTATATCACCAAACGGAATCTTGCCAAAATTCATCGCGTACGTTACACGGGCTGCGTCGTCCCATTCGCTAGCGAACACGCATTTGCCCCCGCTGCGAGTTAGAGCAAGGTTGAACCCACCAATGCCAGCAAACAGGTCAATGAAGTTGAAGGATGTTTGCGAAGCATTAGACGATTCCGGATTCGGTTGAACTAGCCCGACAAGCACTGTTTCAAGCGCTCGCGTGAGACCGTAAGGTCGTCGAAGTAAACCGAGACTCCGCAAGTAGGAATTTTCTGTCGGATTTGACATTAGGTGCGTCGCAGAAGCCCACAGTTTCTCGTCTTCTGCCCGTGGGGCATGTCGCCGCAAGTATTCGACAATCTCTCTGCACGCTCTGAACCATCGGATTCGGTCGCCTTCAACATCACACTGGGAACGAGGATCTTGATCGACGATATCGTTGATCATTTTTGCAACGCGGGTCACCGCTCCAGGTTAGTCAAACGTTGCGACACTTGAAAGTGGTCGCGTGGGAGCAGCCAAGCAAATTTGAGGAAGACTTGGTAAAGACGGATGCCCAGGGCATAATCGCCCTGTGGAATCAGACTTTGATCTTGTCGAGCCGAACCCGTCAGCATTGATCGAATCGCTTCGAGCTTTTGGCTACTCACCTGAAACTGCAGTTGCCGATCTCATCGATAATTCCATCACGGCTCGTGCAACACTGATCCAAGTTGGGTTCGATTGGTGCGGAGACAGGAGCCTTGTCTACGTACTAGATAACGGTCGAGGAATGGACGAAGCAACTCTGGTCAATGCAATGCGCGCTGGAAGCCGAAGCCCACTTGAGACACGAGATTCAAGAGACCTTGGTCGATTCGGTCTAGGTCTCAAGACCGCATCTTTCTCCCAGTGCCGTATTCTCACTGTGGCAAGTTCAACCGATGGAGCGAACTTAGCGCTTCGTTCTTGGAATCTCGACGAAGTGCAAATGACCGGTGAATGGCGCCTTTTACGCACTGCGTCTGGCGCGGCACTTGAGGTGATCAAGAAATTAAGGCAGTCATCTGGAACTCTCGTGATCTGGGAACAGCTTGACCGGTTGGTCGGCGCCGCTCTCCCAGATGACCAAGCGTCTGAAAAAAGCTTCTATGACGTCGCCGATCGCGTGGAATCTCACATTTCGATGACCTTTCATCGATTCATTGGACGAGGTCTGGACATAAGGATTGGCAACAACCGTGTCAGAAAATGGGACCCCTTTTTAGAAAGAATTGAAGTAGGAGCCCAATCACTTGGCACTGAGAAAATTCCACTAAATGGTTCGATTGTAAGGGTCGAAGCGTTCGTCCTGCCGCATCGGTCGAAGCTAAGTCAAATGGATTACGAACTAGCTGGCGGAAAAAGGGGATGGAATGATCTTCAGGGGTTCTATGTTTACCGAAACAATAGGCTACTTGTCGCTGGCGATTGGCTTGGACTTCGATTGACGAAAGAAGAGCATTACAAACTTGCGCGGATTCGCGTTGATATCGACAACGCCATGGACGATCTCTGGCAAATAGACGTGAAGAAGAGTGTCGCGGTGCCTCCGCATGAAATACGTAACGAACTCAAACGAATTGCTTCATATACACGACAGCGAGCTGCCGAAGTTTACCGCCATAGAGGGAAAGTCGTCTCTACCATGGCGGACTACGGAATTACAAGCGTGTGGAGTCAGATAGTCAAACATGGAAGAATTTCGTACCGCATCAACCAAAGCCATCCTGCAGTCTCGAACGCGTTAGAAGAGCCAACGGTTAGAAACATCAGGACGCTTCTCCATTTGGTAGAAGAAACGATTCCAATTCCCTTGATCTCAATATCTTCATCAGAGAATCCAGAGTCTCACACGAGCCCGCTTGAGTCAGCGACTCCAAGACAAGTCGCTGCTCTCGCAATAGAGGTTCTTCAGGGCTACAAAAAGCGGGGAGCGACTCATGAGGCAGCCACATTGCGTGTTCTAACCACCGAGCCATTCAATATGTATCCTGAACTCATTGAAGTCCTAGGGAAAGCGGCATCAAGCGATCATGACCAGTGACAATGTGCGAAAGGCGCAAGTGATTGCATCTGCTTTGCTGCCAAATGATTCAGCAGTGGGAGAAAATCAAATTCGCGAGGCTGTTACTAAGTCCTCGACGCTGGTACCTCTTTCTGAACAAGAGACCGAAGACCTCATACGCAATCTTCAGGCTTCGTACACGGTGAGCGTCGGAATCGCGGGGACGCTAGACGATGACCAAGACCACATCGAATGGCTCGCTGATCGAAGAGATCAAATTGAGTGGAAGGCATGGGATAGGTATCGTCGATACCTGCAAGATATAAAGATGTTCCCTTTGCCAGTAGTTAATCGACTTGATGAGGTCACTGACCAAATTCTTATGAGGTTTGAGGATCCCAAGAGGCCCGGTTCATGGGATCGAAGAGGGATGGTAGTTGGTCATGTTCAGAGTGGTAAGACGGCGAATTACACCGGCCTTATTAACAAGGGAATTGACGCCGGGTACAAAGTTGTCGTCGTCTTGACCGGAATGGACGATGCACTTCGATCGCAAACTCAGATCCGGTTGGACGAAGGAGTCGTTGGATACGACACTCGGAAACGGCTCTCCGTTGATCAGACGAATTCGAGAGTTGGTGTGGGCCGAATCGCGGGCACCTCAGTCGTAAACGTGAACTCATTAACGAGTAGTGAGCAGAAAGGTGATTTCAAAAAGACAGTTGCTCAATCACTTGGAGTTAATCCCGGCGGAAAGGACCCCATTCTCCTAGTTGTCAAGAAGAATAAGTCAATTCTGAATAATCTGATCGCATGGATCACTTCATTCGATGCTCGCACTGACAGTACGGGCCGAAAGGTATTGTTCAATACGCCACTCTTGGTAATCGATGACGAGTGCGATTTCGCGTCGATTAATACCAATGTAAGTGATCCTGACGTTGAGCCTACTGCTATCAACCATTGTGTGCGTAAGCTCCTTCGATCTTTTGATCAAAGCGCTTATGTCGGATACACTGCCACGCCTTTCGCGAACATCTTCATTGCACCTGGTTCACCTCCTAATGAGGAATTCGGCGAAGACCTCTTCCCTCGGGACTTCATTGTGAGCCTTAAGAGATCGAGTGACTACGTTGGTGCTACTCGTGTCTTCGGAATTGACGAGGATCCGACGACGGGAATTGACGAGGTAGAACCCCTCCCAATCCTGAGGACGATAGACGATCACGAACAGTGGCTCGAACCCAGCCACAAGAATCTCTTCAAGGTCGGGGCACAAATACCAGAATCGCTGCGCCTCGCAATTCAAAGTTTTGTCTTGGTTTGCGCGGCACGAGCCCAACGAGGTCAGGACCGTGAACACAACTCAATGCTTGTGCACGTCACCAGATTCGTAAGCGTGCAGAAGGACATTTCCGAACAGATTTCCGAAGAGTTGAGTCTGCTTCGGCAGAGAATTGTTTACGGCGAGGGCGACAATTCATCATCGGTAATGAAGGACCTGCAATTTCTTTGGGAAAGCGATTTTGCGATGACCACTGAGATTTTGGAAGGTTATGAGGGTTACGGAGCCACTTGGGATGAAATTGTGCCCTTTTTGTCACCAGCGATTTCCAAAATCAATGTGCGAATGGTGAACGGACTCTCTCATGAAGCACTTGAGTATTTCGATCGCGACGGCGTAAGCGTAATTGCAGTTGGGGGCTCGAAGTTGTCTAGGGGCCTGACCCTTGAAGGACTAAGCGTTAGCTATTACCTTCGCACTTCGAAAATGTACGACACTCTCATGCAGATGGGCAGATGGTTCGGATTTCGCCCTGGCTATCTTGACCTCTGCCGTCTCTACACGACTGACGAGTTGATTGAGTGGTATCGAGAGACCGCACTTGCTAGCGAAGATCTACTCATGCAATTCGATGACATGGCGCTCACTGGAGGTAGCCCAAGCGAGTTTGGCTTGAGAGTAAGGAACTCCTCGTCCACGCTACTTATTACCCGTGCCGGAGCGATGCGCGAAGGGACCAAGATGAAGATGACATTTTCTGGAGATATCACCGAGACGATCAAGTTTCCTGGAAAAGATGACCTCCGGCAAAATAACTTCGAAACACTAATCAGCCTCATAACTGAGCTCGAGAGAGCAGGCAATTGTACGATGAGGAACCAAAAATTCGTCTGGACAGATGTTCCTTCGAAATTCGTTACCGACTTTCTCGGGTCTTACCGAACGCACCCTGACAACTACAAGGTAAACAACCGATTGATCGGTGACTACATTAGGTCGAGAAATCAAGACGAGCCTCCGGAATTGACCCTCTGGACCGTTGCACTCATCGACGGGCCAAAGTCCAACGGCACAGTAGACGTCGGACCATTTTCCGTTGGAAGAATTCAACGAGCCGACCTAACACCCAATTCATCAGACTTCACGATCAAACGCCTGGTGAGCCCCACCGACGAGCTAATAGATCTTACCGAGGAAGAAATTAGAGAAGCTCGTGCTGAAACCTTGAAATTGTTCGAGGCGGGGCTTCTCAAAACTAAAGATGGCAATCCCCCCCTAGGAGTTTCGGGATTGGCCGTGCGTAGGAAGCGATCCGCTGAGAGAGGTGTACTTCTCGTCTACCCAATCACGCCGAAAACTGAGGTGGAGAACGGAGCGTCTGAGACGCACACCGGTTTTGCCATTAGCTTTCCTCATAGCGCTCGCGGTGAATCATCAGCTGTTGATTACGTGGCTAACGCTGTGTACCTCGAGGTGGACGTAGAAAACGAATGACACATGCAGAGATTTGGGAAACTCTGGAGAGCACCGCACCGGTTTCACAAGAATCAAGAAGACGGGTCGAGCCAGATTCGATCGCTGATGTTTGGTTCGTTCTCAAGGGAAAACAACGGCTAAGAACGCTCCGAATCGAAATATCGGACCTTAATGGACTCGGAAATTTACCCAACGGTAAAGGAATTCATACTGAAATCTTCCAAACTGGAACTGGTATGTATTTAGACATATCACTCCAAAGCAACAGATTTAGCGACGTTTTTGATGTCTTAGTCTTAGATTTAATCAACGCGGCCGTGACAGCACCGTCACAAGATGCTGTCACCAGCGCGGTCGCTAATCGCATTCTTCATTGGCAGGAATTTCTTAGACAATCATTAGATGGCCTAACTTCAGAAGCGCAGCGTGGACTCTTCGGCGAGTTGAAAGTCCTCGAATGGCTTGCTCAGAGTACGAACCTTGAAATGGCCGTTGCCCATTGGGCTGGCCCCAAGGGATATTCCCAGGATTTCCACGTTGGCGCGACATCGATTGAAGTGAAGACATCGGCTTCGAAGAACCCTCAAAGTCTCAGGATTTCGAGTGAACGCCAACTTGACACCTCGAACTTGGACTTTCTTGCACTTTGGCACTGGTCCGTGGATGAAAGATTGGACCACGGTCAGACCCTTGCAAGTCTGATCGACGACATTCGTAGAAACCTCAAAGCATCGTCAGCTCAACAGTCATTTGAGGACTCACTTCTGCGCGTTGGCTACCTAGACATTCACGCAAGTCGTTACAAAATTGGATATGGAATTAGGAGTTTGCAAGTGTATGAAGTATCCGATGAATTCCCAAGAATCGTTGAGGCGGACTGTTCAGATGGACTTGGTGACGTGAGTTACTCGATTCAACTTGGTGCGCTCACCAGATTCTTGATTGAAATTGAAGCTTTGCAAGAGAGGATCAATCTTGCAAAAGATTGATATCCAACAGTTCTACGAGGACTTTCGTCAAGAAGTCCTTCTAGAAGCGTCAAGAGAAGGGGCGGAATTACCCACGTCTGAGGCGTTCGCATCTGTGATGATCGAAGCCCTAACGACCGCGAACGTGCTCGACGATGCGACCGTAGCGCCGTGGAGAAGTCGCGGAATTGAAGTGACCGGATATTCATTCACAATGGATCTAGATGAGATTGAAGACTTGGTCTTGCTGGTGTCCGTCTACAAGCAGAGTTTGTCCTTAGAGACAACGTCAACGTCAGAAATCGATGCGGCTGTAAATCGTGTGATGGGATTTCTAGCCAAAGTTCGCTTTGACCTACCAAAAATTATGGAGGAAAGTACTCCCGCATATGACATGGTGATGGAGATTAATGATGCTTTCAACCGTATCAGGCGGGTCCGAATAGTCGTCATTACCGACGGCCTCGCAATCATTCGCGACCGTGAGAGCTTGGATTGGTATGCGAAATCTGTTCTAGTTGACGTGTGGGACATTCGTCGTCTCTATCAAATTGCAATATCAGGAAAGCCTCAAGAGCCAATCAATATTGATTTTGTGGAGGAGTTTGGAGGTGCAATACCATGCTTACCCGCTCCTTCTGATGGAGTGGAGTGTCAGTCTCATCTCGCGGTGATACCTGGCTTAATCTTGGCCGAAGTGTACGAGAAGTTCGGTGGCCGTCTTCTAGAACGGAACGTGCGCGCCTTTCTACAGGCTCGAGGCAAAGTGAATTCTGGAATTAGAAGAACTATCTTTGATGAACCGGGAAGGTTTCTAGCTTACAATAACGGAATTAGTGCCACCGCATCGGCTGTAAAGCTCATAGCCATGACCGGTGGTGGCACCGGCATCTCAGCCATTGAGGATCTACAGATTGTCAACGGAGGTCAGACAACTGCTTCGATACATCATGCTTTCAAACGCGATCGCGATCGCTTGAACGCTCGCGTATCTGAGTTGTTCGTCCAGGCAAAAATTACAGTTGTGCCAGCGGCTCAATTGGATGAAGTCGTGCCGCTGATTTCTCGATATGCAAATAGTCAAAATAAGGTCAACGAGGCTGACTTTGAGGCGAACTCTCCTTACCACGTTGCGGTTGAGAGCTATTCGCGACGATTGTGGGCATGCAAGATTGGGGAGTCAAGGATGACCCACTGGTTTTATGAAAGAGCAAGAGGTCAGTACGCTGATGCTTTAAGCAAAGAGTTAACACCTGCAAGAAAACGGGATTTTAAGCTGCAGAATCCGCTACAACAGAAAATCACCAAGACCGACCTTGCGAAATTCGTTAACTGCTGGCAGCAATTACCGCATATCGTCTCGCTTGGAGCTGAAAAGAATTTTCGCCATTTCACTCTCGAAATGTCTCGGCGACCCATTGAAAGAATAGATCAGAGGGAGTTTCACAAGCTGGTGGCGTTGGCAATCCTATACCGCCATACAGAGCGCATTGTCACTCAAAGATCTTTCGGTGGCTATCGCGCGAATATTGTTGCTTACACAATCGCTCTTCTTTCTAGAAGCTGCGATTCAAAGTTAGACTTCGAGCAAATTTGGTCATCGCAGTCGATTAGCGAAGAGCTGAGTCAATACATTGATCAACTTTGCGAGCCTGTGAGGGAAGTACTGATCAATGCTCCAGGAAATGGAAACATCACGGAATGGTGCAAGAAGAGGGATTGTTGGTCGATTGTCTCCGAGATTGACATCGCCCCTCCTAACTCATTGACCGACTCTCAGAGTAGGCGCCTAGATCCGCAAAGAGACATCGGTAACGAAATCCTCAATTGCTTAGTCGAAGCTGGCCATCCCCTTGACAGAAGCCACCTAGTCGACACACTTGGAATTGGTAGCAAAGAGTGGAATGCAGCGATCCGTGAGTTGCTGAACGCACAACTAGTATCGAAAATCGGCTCAGGGCTCAATGCGCTCTATGTGGCTCTTGAAGTCAACTAGCAGCGTGGGCGAACTCGTCTTCAGGCTGGTGGATTGGCGAGCAATTTTGTGACTTGTCTATATTTTCTGACTCACGAGGGTGGCCACCGGCGCGGGACTTTCGTAGATTGCGATTGTCAATTGGAGCGAAGGGTGGGCCGTACGAGATTGCAATAACCCCCGATGATTACAGTTCCGAAATAGTAGATATCAGGACGCCATTTTGCTTGAGCGCTAGACAAGGCTATGCTGAAGTACAAGTCGAATGTAATGAGTTCGCCATCAGCGCAGCTAGATGAGGCTAATCTTACCCGTTTTGGGAGCTTTCCATCGCTGTTCCTTGGATGCTCAAAACCACAAGGAATGCCATCGCAAATGCCGACTTAGCGAATAATGGCGTTTCCAGCGCTCACGCAATGCCATTCAAGACCCTCGAAACTCGTGAGGAAGCTGAATCCGCGAAATTACTAAACACCAATTGCGAAATCAAGGGAACTTTGCAAGTACGAAGGAGAGCTGCGTGGCGCAAAGACTTAATTATCTAATAACCAACGAGCAGAATCCCTTTGAACGGTAGCCCCAGTCTCCCGCTTGCATAGATTGCGTCAAGTTGATCTCGAGCAATTTCGTAATCAGCACTATGCATAGTCTTTCCGCCTGATTGATACTGATAGTCATTCATCAGGCCAATGACAAGATACTTTGCACCGACGATCAAGGACCCTCGGATAATGTCTCGGTAAAGCGCATTGCCCATAATTCCTCGACCAGCTTCGATTTCAATGATGACGCCTTCTCTTTCAAGCCACGCATCAACTTCGTAGCGGACACGAGCCTCACCCTGATCGCCGAATAGAACTGGTCGATGAATCTTGTCCACCTTGCGTTTTCCGGTTTCAACGACGTAACCAAGGCTCTCGAGCTCCCGCTTGAGTGCGGCAAGTACTCCATCACTCTTCGACCCCTGAATATGAGCTGAGTCGATTACGTACCTAACCCTGGTAAAAGCACCTACAAGTGTTTCAGCCCACACAGGAGCGCAGTCGCTCGCTGGGAAGTACCTCCAACGTGGATAATCGGACACATTGCAAGCTTGTCAGAATCTCAAGGAGAAAGCTAGCGAATATTCGGGGTTGAATTCCCACGAAATCACCGCTGCGTTGTCACCCGGTGGCGTCGAGTTGCTGTCGGAAGCTCCCCTTTCAGAGTGCCGCTTCCTTTTGCTCCGTTATTGGAAATACTGATTCCACTCCTCTTCAAGCCGAGTGGCATTAGTTGTCTGCGCGCACCTTGGAGGATTCTGATCGCGGTCGTGCCCGCAGTCGGAGAAAGTCACCCAGTCCCCGAGCAATTCGTCGATGAGCTGACCGATGATTTACTCGCCACTCTGTCTCTCAGTCCAAGGATTGTTCCTAGGCGAGTCTTGATCGATGATCACGGTGACGGGTCTGTTCGCACTAGCCGCGAATTGCGTAAACTTCGAGATGAGGCCATTTGTCCAACCCGAGGTGAAGCCGCCCGTCCAACTCGGCCGCAATGTGTTCGCGCAAGTCGCTCTCGTTATCAATTATCGAGCGCTCGACGTCTTAAATATGAATCACGCAATTCAATCCGTAAACGGCACTAAACAGCTTAGGTTCGTGGCCGTCGGTCATCCCGATCCACCATGCGTCGAGGCACCAAACCGCATCGAGTCTGCGCGGCGCTTCGTTGCCTACACAGTTCTCGAATCCGTCCCATGGCAACTTTTGCTGTCGATTTCGAGAACCGCGACATCTCTTGAATAACCAGTAGTGCAGAATCGGTCCTATGTGGACGCGCCTTCCTTGTCGGAGTTGGTGGTGCACGTCGCCATGTCGGGCTCGGCACGATTGTCCATGCTTGAACTTCATTCACCGAGTTGCCAGCGCAACTCCTTGTCATCGGGATCAAAACACGCCGGTCGCAAGTTGGAAGGAAATTAGGCAATGCGTTTGGACAAATCGATGTCGAGAGTTGGCTCGACGACAATCTTCTTTTAGCGATAGTTCTTGATCTAGAGATCCTTATGCCGCTTGGCATCGGGTTCTTTCAACACAAAGAATTCAATGATTCAGGGGCGTTCGCTCGAATGGATCCTGTCCACTTGACAGCAGCCCTCGATGTCGTGGTCGCTCAAGTTGCGTTGCTTGTCGTTTTCGACGCGTTTGCCACGAATTGCTCGAAATCGTCGCTCCGAACTTCTCGGAGAGACACGCGCCCTTGACGAAAGAATACGACGACTGCGCACAGAAGTGACGCAGTCCAAAAACGCCTGTTGAGTGTTGGGGAATGAAGCATTGTGAACGAGAGAGTCACGGTTCCAATTGTCGCGTGCGATACAAACTTCCACGTGCTGCGCGCCGTACTTTTCTAAAATCGGTCAAACGCTGTCTGGTTCGCTTGTCCTGCCCTAGCCTTGCGTCGTGGAACTCACATTCAGTTTTGAAACCACTTTGCCTCCGTCCATTCTTGATCGCTACGAGATTCGAGAAGTCCGTAACGCAGCGGCGATGCTTGCAGCTGCCGCACCACGAGAACTTAAGGACTTAATCGAAGTTCTTGACCGATTTCGCTTAACACGTGCAGATCTCGTAAACCCTGGTGGTCAAAAGTCGGACGTGGCGTCACGTCTCGACGCCGCGTTTCGTGAGCGAGGTTGGCGCGAAGGCAGGCACGACTTAACCATCGTCTCAAAGATCACGTTGATGCCTTGGAAATTCGCAGGTGAGAGAGACCCGGAAGTCTCGACTTCGACCCAAGAGGCCGCCGGTTACAAAGTAGACAATCTAAAGGGTCGAATCGCCATCGATGGCGAGTGGAATGCAAAAGATGGAAACCTGCACCGAGATCTGACGGCGTATAGGGTCTTCTACGAGCAAGGAATCATCGATGCCGCGGTGATTATCACACGGACCTTGGAAGACCTTCGAGAATTGCAGGCCAGTTTCGGCCCCTATCGCGGGCTTGGAACAACGACGACGACAAACCTTGACAAGCTGGAACCATTGCTTGTGCGCGGCAGCGCCGGTGGCTGTCCGGTGCTCGCAATAGCAATTTCCTCGCGCTGCTACGCGCCGTAAGCCTTATATTGACGTCCCCGTGGGGTCACATCCGGCGCTGCCTCGTTGCCCCAAGCTTTCCAGCCTGGTTGCGGGTAACGAGCAAAGAGTTCGAGTCGTGGTCCCGGTGAACAGGCCTCGATGATCGGGTAAAGCTCGTCGGGCTTGCGTGAATGCTCACGCTTTTGCGTTGCCAAGAAGTTCACTTGCGTGCGTCCTGGCTGAAGGGTGCGAAGTTTGCCCCGTACGCCGAACAAGATTGGCTCTGTCACATTACGGAAGTAGAAGCCCACCCCACGACCGTCAGGCCCGCCATCCTTGCGAATCTTGTGCCACACAATCATCGCTTTGTACTCAAATCCCCATGATCTCATGACTTCAAGACCGTCACCGAGCATGGCGTTTGGAACCCAGAGATAAAGGTGAGATTGGTCGGCCGCGACCCGCTCGACGGGCATCGCCTTGATCTCATCTAGATGCATCGTGTCGTAGCGGTCGAGCCTCTTGTGTTCCGGCGCAATCTTCCCAGTTCGATTTGTAAACCTCCAAGGAGGATCAGCGAGAATAGTTCCGAATGGGACTCTTCCGAGTTTCGATAAAGAGAGCGATCGAAAGGGGTCAGGGGTCAGTGGCATTGAAGTCATTGGTGAATTGATGTTAACCGTGACCTGTGACGCACCGAGCTTGGCATCCTGATTCACCCTGACCAACCTTCGATTGTCGACTTGAGAATCGAAGAATCGACAATGGCGTGCGATTCATTGCTAATCACCTGGAAGAGTACGGAAGCGTTGACGCCTCCCATATGTGTGATCTGCGTGGCTGCAATGTAACTCAATGTGATCACGGCGCACTGGAGCCAAGTTGACCTGTGAGCCGGAGTCGACCACACAAGCACTGATACGCCGTCACGTTCCAGAGTCAGCATTTCCACGTTATACATGTGTGTGGCTAGCGAGGTCGCACTGAACAGCGACCTTGGAGTCTGAATTGGCCACACGAAATTATCGCGATTGGTCATCGAGTCCAAGTGACGCGCAACATCTCGTCGCCCCCACGGCGGAATCGTGTCAACACCGTTGATCGACCTCCAACGCGAAATGATAAATCGTCGCCACTCCGCAAGTTCTGCTCGGTCCTCCGATATTTCTTCAGGATCCACAGGGAGGCGGTTGTACGTATCCTCCTTTTCTCTTATTGCACCAATTTCAAAGCGAAGCGCTCGTTCCTGTCGAGATTCTTCACCTTCATCATGAAGGACAAAGTCAGCATGGGCCCAAGATTCTAAGAGCCCTCGCAAGAGGATGAATCCACCTACACCGGAGACAGGCTGTCTGAGGCACTGAATAATTGATTGGTAGCTTGCTATCGCCGGCAGGTTAATTCTATGCAAGGTCGAAAATGGAACGTCCTCCCATGAGATATTCGGAGGCAGGAGTCCATCAACAACGGTATGAACCGTCTCCCCAAATTGTCGTGACTTATCCAGCAACGCACCAAACTCGCGTTCAAAGTCGGGGTTCTGCAATTCGTATGATTCATCCATCATTGCCTCCGATATGGTTGAACGACTTCGAGCATGACTGAGGTCGAGCGCGGGTTTGACTTACCCTCGACCGAGTAGCTCTGCTTGGACTTCAGATCAGCCTCGGTTCCAACCAACCATTCTCAATTTCCAGTGTGCAATGAGTAGTTCCTCTTGGGCGATTAACGCCCCTTTGATTGTTCCCAGCTCATTTGATGCAGCCGCATCCTTCGTGAGCGGAAGGACCCAATGAGCGGCATCAAATCCCTGACCACATTGCTCCCACAACAACACGTTGATTCTCTGTCGCGTCTCACCAGCATATTTAGGTCGACCATATCTCTGTCCGCCCCTTTCCCCGCCACTTCTCGGCAAGCGACCCTTGGTGACCATCCACAGATGGGTCGTCATGCCTGCGTACACGACGCGCAGAACACCATCTCGTTGAATAGTGAATACGTATATGCCCGGACTATCAGGTACGTCGCCTACCGTATTGAAACTGAATCCGAGACCTCTTTGAAGTGGAAGATCTCGTTCAACGATCTCAAGAGTCAATCGGACGAAGCCCAAAGTGCGTAGTTCTTCCTCCGTCGTTATGGAACCCGGAACATTTGAAAAATCGCCATCCACGTCAAAGGAATATCACAGACAGCTCGATCGACTTGCACGTCTTCAGGCCGATTGAAAAGATAGAACTACCAAGCGAGGAGCGGATGCTCCGGCCCTGGTGAGAATCCCGCTCTGATGACTTCGACAATCGATGGCGGAGTGAGAACTTGCACTCGACCCTTGGGTCTTGAACGCTTGAGACCGTACCCGTGACTTGTCCACGGGTACGCACACGGCTCAAAGCGGTCGAGACGGGGCGTATAAAGAAGCAAAGGCTCTAAACCAGTATTCGACAAGATGAAGACGCCGTCTGGAAGCGTGGAGATTTCGCGCTCGTGTGGAACAATCCTTCCTTCACTATCACGCTCACTTCGAAGTTGCCTGTCAACTAACTTTGCATCGACGTCTTGAACGTGAAACGCCTTGGCCCACATCTTGTAAAACAGTTGTGATCGTTCAAAGTTGCACGTACCGCATGGACGATGACCGGCGGCGAGCGCAGTCGCCTCGTCTAGGAAGAAAAGCTCGGTGTTCTCGCCTGCCTTCATGAATTCGCGGGGATCGTTCATTGCAGATGTGGTGCAGTAGATCCATCCCTTTGTTCGAGGTCGATAGACCAGATCGAGATCTTTGTGAAGGCATCCACGATTACCTAATAGTGTAAACGGCGCCGATTCCTGGGTGATTGAGGAATCTGGATGGACGATATTGAGCATCAGATCTCCAGTGTCCTAGCAAATTTGAATTTCGGACACCTAGAGGGTACTCAAACGGTGAGGCGAAGAATCCGACCGAGCACCAACGACGATGCGAGCGGAGGGCAATGTCGGCCATTGACGGCAAGGGCGAGTACGGAGTATTTCTAAACCTCCTGTGTTCAAATACCCGGTGAATTACTTGAAGATTTACGAACTATGCCCCAGCGACAGCCCAAAGAAGAAGGTTAATTCAAGATTATAGGTCGTTCATTCAGGGGTTGTAAATTTTTAATAATGCGGGCAAAAATCGCTGTAATACTCCCAGTCCGGACGAGACAACAATGTCGCGAGCGCTTCGAGGCCACCATTCACGTAGCGCGAGATCCAACGATGCAGCGTTCGTCGATCGACGCCATATTGGCGAGCGACTTCCACAATGGACGCACCCGTGTCGAGCACTTCCCGCACGG
>Ga0007854_10001346_pt1 | contig 15621 bp, 15 predicted proteins | sample CryBogCBH12Aug08_FD_60382 | JGI IMG/M metagenome (GOLD analysis project Ga0007854, IMG submission 60382) | Freshwater microbial communities from Crystal Bog, Wisconsin, USA - CBH12Aug08 | ecosystem: Environmental > Aquatic > Freshwater > Lake | place: Crystal Bog, Wisconsin, USA | collected...
GGAGACTGATTCGCGTTCCGCGAAAATGTAAGCCATAACATGTCGCAAACTGCTTTTCTTTAAAAGTGCCAATTCATTGGATTTTCTGCAAATATGTATAAAAAGAGACAGAAGGCATAATGTGGCGCAAACTACAAACTGAAAACAGGGAGTTGTGTAATATGCTTGTTTTATTGCACTTACAACAAATGAAGGATTTTAGAAGTCAAAGTGTAAAGTATAACCTGTCAGTGCTCGAATTAAAGGCATAACCTGTCATTTTACGCCAAGTTATGAGTTAACTCACATTCGCAAATACACCAATAAAATATGGTGGAGGCGGCGGGAATCGAACCCGCGTCCCAAGTCAACCAGCCAGCCGCGACTACATGCTTATTCCCGGTAATTTTTTCTGCTATGCGATGGCGCCGGAACTCGAGTCGCACTGCCTAGTCCGCATGATAAGATCTCGATTGGCCGCGCGCGGTCTCCGCCGCCAATCATGCCTGCTGTTGCGTTCATCCACCGTAGCAGGTGTCCAGTGACGAACGTCGGGGCCTTAGGCCGCGAGGGCTAGTTCTTCGTTAGCTTTTTGGTTTTGATGCGGATGATTTACGAGGCCAACGCATCTTCCTCGGCATGCCGCCTCTGGCGTGTTCACATGGTCGAAACCAGTGCGCCCCCATCAATCGGCAACTCCATATTCCACCAATTCCCTCGTCCGGTCAAATCTCAATCACCGTGATTTCCGGCCGGCAATTGAAGCGGAAATTGTAAGTGTAAACATAACCGATGCCGGCGTTCACATACAGCGGGCCGGCGGCGGTCTGGAAAAGTCCCCAGTCAAATTCATCCACCGCATATGGCACCACCAGCGGACCATAAAACGGAATCCGCACCTGTCCGCCGTGCGAATGGCCAGCGAGCATCAAATCAAATTTCTGTCCGTCCAACTTCTTCACCCAGGCCGGATAGTGCATGAGTAGAATATTTTTCACCGCCAGGTTCAGCGGCAGCCGCGCCTGGTTGTCATGGCTGCAAGTGATACCGATGAGGTTGAGCTTGCCGTCGGCCACGGTGCGTTGCTCATCCATCAGCCATGCGCCGCCGGTGGCGTTGAAGCACCGGCGGATTGGTTCGAAGGAAACCTTGCTCCAATAATCGTGATTTCCCGGAATGCCGAACATCGGCGACCGGATGCCGGCCAAAATCTCCAGCGCCTCGGCCAGAAATTTCTCCTCCTCGATGATGTCGCCGGTGAAGCAGACGAAATCCGGCGAGAGCGAATTGATTTTAGCCACGACCGCTTTCAAATAATCGCGGTCGCCTTTGTGATGCAAATCCGTGAAGTGGACAAACCGATGGGTGGACGGGCTATTTCCGATGCACAGCTTCCGGACTTTCAGCCACGTCGGCTCCAGATATTTCGCATCGGCAAAAACCATGCCCGGTGTCGCCAGCAAAGCAGCGGCGAGAAACTGACGTCGGCTGATGCGCGGAAATTTCACTGGTAATGCGGCGGCTTCTGGTTATTCGCCTTGACGCGCTCCAGTTCCATCGTCTGCATGGATGTGGACTGCCGCTGGACTTCTTTTTTCAGTCGCTCCAGCAATTTGCCTTGCTCGAAAAGCACGCTGTTCATCTGCTCGACCTGATGTTCGAGATGCGCGAGGTTCGCCTCCAGCCGTTCGGTGCGTCGGGAATTTTCGTTTGCCATTGAACCAATTTGCCCCCGCACCGCCGCGAAGTCGAGCCGGTGAATGACTTCTGATTGCGTCGCCGGCCAATCTGCGGGAAACTGTCGGCGTAAAATTCGATGCCGCCAAAAGTGCCAGCTCCAAAAAATGTGCCGCCCGCCGCGATGATTCTCGGCGTCGGCTCGTTCGCGCACAGCCTCGGCGGCGCGCTGGCGGACGCGGGCGCGAATGTCGCGACGTATTTGACCCGTAATTACGGGCATTTCTCGCCGTCGCTTGTTGGTAAAACATTTTCGCGCGACACCTTTCCGAGTCCGGTTCCGCTGCTGCGCGAAAACAAAATTGACGTCGTCATCCCGCAATCAATTGATTGGGCGTTGCAACCGTGGGCAAAGGATTTAATAAAATCTGGCGTCGGCATTTTCAGTCCAACCGGTGAAGCGATGCGGATTGAACGTGAACGCGATTTCGCGCGCGAGTTGTGCGCGAAATACAAAATTCCATTTCCAAAATCTTTTGTTGCTTCAAACCGCATCGAGGCGGAAAAGATTCTCGAAAAAAATCCGCAGCCCTTCGTTATTAAGAATCCGCTTTGCTCGCCGACGAGCCCGATCCACACGATTTTGTGCGAGACGGTTGCGGACACGCGCGCGTGGCTGCGGAATGTGAATTACGCCGAGGGTGTTTTTCTGCAAGAATATTTGGGTCGCGCCGAGGCCGGACACATCGCGCTCGTCAGCGGCGGCGAAATCCATTCGCTCGTCACGAATCAGGAATACAAATACGCGCACAATGGCAATCTCGGCATCGTCGCCGGCGCGCCACTCGGCGGACTCGTCGAGCGCGATGAAAAAGACAAATACGGACTCGCGCGCGAACTGATTCATCCGCTGAAACCGTGGCTGCGCGCGGTGAATTACCACGGGCCGCTGCAAGTCACCGCCATCAAGCGCGGCGGCCAATGGCACGTCATCGAATACAATATCCGCATCGGCGTCACGTCCGGCCCGATGATTTTGCGGATGCTGAAAAATCCGGCGGAAATAGTTTTGGCGACGGCGCGGAATGAAAAATTAAAATTGGAGTTCAACGGCAAGCTGAACTTCGGCTGTTCGCTGACGCTGGCGGGTTACGGCTATCCGTTCACGCAGGTGCGCGGACCGCAGTTGCCGCTGGAAGCGGACGGAAAATTTGACTGCGATGTTTGGTGGAATGAAGTCGCGCGCGGGGCGGATGGCAATTTGATTTCCACCGGTCATCGCATCGCAGACGTGATTGCGCTCGCGCCAAACTTGAAGGCGGCGATTGCCAAAGCCTACGCAAACATCCGCAAAATCCGCGTCGTCGGCAGTTATTTCCGCACGGATGTCGGCCAGAGTTTGTGGCCGCCGGGAACGGTTTAACCGCAAAGAACGCAAAGAATGAAAAAGAATCGGGCGGCAAATTATTTTGCGTTCTCTGCGTTCTTTGCGGTTAAATTGAATTGTTAAATTGAATGAAGCTTGATTCTGAAAATTTTCCGTTACGACCGGCGTGGACCGAGATTGACCTCGGCCGGTTGCGCCGTAATTTGCAGCTCATTCGCGGTGATTTGCCGAAGCACGTTCGGCTCATGGCCGTCGTGAAGGACGAAGCTTACGGTCACGGCGCGCTGGACGTGGCGCGCGTCGCGGTCGAGGAAGGCGCGTGGGGCTTCGGCTTGAGCACGCTGGAAGAAGCAATGCACCTGCGCGAAGGCGGCATCACCGCGCCGTTGCTGTTGCTTGGCGAACGGCAGGAAGCCGAGCTCGAATGGTGCGTGGCGCACGACCTGACCGTCTGCGTGAACGAACCGCACGCCGTCCGCAAGCTGGCGAAGATCGCGGCGGAGTTTGGCAAACAAGTTCCGGTCCACGTCAAAATCCACACCGGCATGAGCCGCTACGGCGTGCGTTGGGATGAAGCATTGCCGCTCATCGAAAATATCCTTGCGGAGAAATCGCTGACGCTCGAAGGCGTGATGACGCATTTCGCGCAGTCGGATGAAATTGATAAATCCTTTGTCAATATTCAGTTTTCGCGCTTTCAGGAAATTCTAGCCGCGCTGGCGCAAAAGAAAATATCTGTGAAGCTGAAGCACGCCTGCAACAGTGGCGGCTATCTGGATTTGCCGCACGCGCATCTGGACATGGTGCGCACGGGCATTTTGCTTTATGGCGTTTTTCCCTCGACGGTTTGCCGGCAGATTCCCGGCATCGAACCAGTAATGTCGGTGAAGGCGCGCATCGCGGCGATCCAGAAATTGAAAGCCGGCGAAGTCGTCGGCTACGGGATGCGTTACACCGCGCCGAGCGAACGGCGCATCGCCGTGCTGCCCATCGGCTACGGCGACGGTTTCCCGCGCGTGCGCAACGAGGGCTGTGCGCTCATCCACGGCAAACGCGCTCCGCTTATCGGCGGCATCGCGATGGACGCGCTGATGGTGGACATCACGGACATTCCGCAGGCGCAGATGTGGGACGAAGCCGTGCTGATGGGCCGGCAGGGCGGCGACGAAATCACCGTGCGCGACATCGCCAAGCTGAAAAATTCTGTAACTTACGATGTGCTGACCAACTGGCGTCTCCGTCTGCGCCGCAAATCGGTGAACGGCCACCACAAGTCGTCGCACCAGATGGAAACCGTGACGGCAAAATAATTTTAACCACGGATGGACACAGATAAACACAGATGGAGAAATTTGGACGGAGATTTTATTTTTATCCGTGTCCATTCGTGGTTAATTTGAAATGAAACTCCTTTTCTCCGAACAAAACTCCGACTACGAAAATTACCAGTTTCCGTATGCCATCTGGGCGTTGCCGGAGGACGGCGAGACGCCGGCGGATATTTTTGACGCGGGCTTCCTGCCGTCGTCGCGCGACCTTGACCGGTTTTATCTGTGCCGTCAGGTGCGCGTGAATCTGGCGAAGTTTTCGCCGTCGTCCGAGAACCGCCGGATTTTGCGCAAGGGCAAGGGCATCGGCGTCGAGCTGGTGCCGCGCGAAAAATTTGATTACACGCCGGAGCGCCGGACTTTTTTCAAGACCTACGCCGACATCAAGTTCGGCAAGGACGTGATGAGTTTTGAACGGCTGGACGCGCTGTTTGCCGCGCCAATCATCTCGCACCTGCTCGTCTTCACCGACACCGAGACCGGCAAGGAAATCGGTGTGGCCACGCTCTATCTCGAAGGCAAGGCGCTGGCGTTTTATTATTACGCGTTCTACGACCTGAATTATTACGCCCGCAACCTCGGCATGTTCATGATGACGTCGGCGGTGGCGCTGTTCGCCGAGCACGGCAAGAAGCATCTTTATCTCGGCACTTGTTACTCGGATGCCGCCCTTTACAAGACGCAGTTCGCGGGCGCGGAATTTTTCACCGGCTTCCGCTGGTCGGACAACTTGAAGGAACTGAAATTCCTGCTGCACCGCGACGAGAAAGACCTGCGCCAGCATTTGCTGGAAACGGAGAACTATCGCGACGAGTTTTACAAGGGCAGCCTCGAAAAAATCACCGCCGTCAGCGCGTTCCGCGTGAAGGTGAAATAACTTCAGGCGGCTTTCAGCCGGGCGACGTAGGCACCGTCCACGCCATCGGCGAACGGCAACAACTGGCGTTCGGTTTCCAGTTTGAAGTTCGGCTGTGCGCCGAGAAATTGTTTCACCGTTTCGGAATTTTCCTCCGGCTCCAGACTGCAAGTGCTGTAAACTAAAACGCCACCGGGTTTCAGTTTCGGCACGGCCTGATTGAGCAATTCCAATTGCGTCTTTTGCAGCCGCGCAATTTCCTCCGGCGAAATCCGCCAGCGCAAATCCACGCGACGGCGCATGACGCCGGTGTTGGAACATGGCGCGTCGATCAAAACTCTGTCGAATTTTGAATTTTGAATTTTGAATTCTAAATTTTGAGTTGTTTCCACGCACGTCACGCCGAGGCGCGTGCAATTATCTTTCACCAAACGCAGCCGGTTCGGCTCGATGTCGCTCGCGGTGATCTTGCCTTCGTTGTTCATCAACTGCGCAATGAAAGTGGTCTTGCCACCGGGCGCGGCGCAAGCGTCGAGAATGTTTTCGCCGGCTTCTGGCGCGAGCAAAACTGGCGCAAGCAGCGTGCTGGGATCTTGCACATAAAACCAGCCGGCGCGGAGGCTCTCCAGCCGGTTCAACGGCGGATGCGATTTGAGTTCAAACGCCAAATTTTCGCCCATCCAGTCGCGCGTGCAAAAATCGTATTCCACATTTTCCTCGCGCCAGCGTTCGATGAGTTTGCCGGCGTCGGTTTTGAGCGTGTTCACGCGCGCGAAAGTTTTTGGCGGCGTGTTGTTCCATTCGAGAAGCTGCCGCGTTTTTTCGTCGCCGAAATTTTTCCGCCATTTTTCCACCAGCCATTCAGGATGCGACCAGCCGAGCGCGGGCTGGGAAACTTTCATGTCGGCGAGAATCTTTTTGATCTCGTCGGCCTCGCGCAGATAGCCGCGCAGGAGGGCGTTGATGAAACCGGCCTGCCCCGTGTAGCCGGAGCGTTTGGCCTGCTCGACGGTCTCGTGGACGGCGGCGTGCGGCGGAATGCGGTCGAGCCAGAAAATCTGGTAGAGACCGAGGCGCAAAAGATTTTGCAGCGCCGGGCGCTGCTCGCGTCCGGGCGCGGTCTTGCGCGCGATGAGGCAGTCGAGCGTCGCCTGCCAGCGGACAACGCCGCAGACAAGTTCGTGGCACAGGCCGCGATTCGCCGGCGAAAGCCGCGCGGCGGCGAGGGCGGTTTCAAGGAGATTTTCGGTAAATTCCCCGCTGGTAAGGCGCTGCGATAAAATTCGCGCCGCAATTTGTCTTGGATTTTGTTCGTTCACCACGTTTAATGTCGTCATAGTGAATCCGTGACGACAGAAATACGATTTTATTATTATGAAAGCTGAATTCGAAAAATTGGCGGCGGCAGGAAAAATCGAGGGCCGGCACGTCGCCGCACTGACCACGCTGGCCGAGGCCGGCTGTTGCACGCACCGGAGCTGGGGCTTCGGACGCATCAAGGCGGTGGACACGGTGTTCGCGCGCTTCACGATTGATTTCACCAGCAAGGCCGGCCACACGATGGACTTGGCGTTCGCGGCGGAACAGCTCAAGCCGGTGGCGAAAGATCACATTCTCGCGCGCAAAGCAGCCGACCTCGACGCGGTGCGCCACCTCGCGGCGCATCACATTGAACTCATCAAAATTGTTTTGAACAGCTTCGGCGGCAAGGCCACGGCGGATCAAATCCAGTCCGTGCTCGTGCCCGACGTGATGGCCGACGACTGGAAGAAATGGTGGGAAGTCGCGCGCCGCGAAATGAAAAAGGACGGGCATTTTGTCGTGCCGACGAAAAAAACCGAGCTGATTGTTTATCAGGCGCAGGAAACGTCGCTGCAAGACCGGTTGCTCACGGATTTTCGCGCGGCGAAAGGTTTGAAGGCGCGCATCCTCGTCGTGGCGGAAATGCTCAAGGCCGTTCCCGATTTGAAGGACAAGGCAGCGCTGGCAAACGAAGTCATCGCGGCGCTGAACCCCGACATCATTGCCTATCAGCGCACGCAGACGGCGGTGGCGCTGGAGGCGATTTTTGCGCGCGACGAATTGTGCGAGGCCGCCGGGGTGCCGCCGGTCGCCAGCGAAGTCACCGCCGCGCAGGTCTGGGCGCAGGAGGGAATTAAATTTGGGCCGCTGCTCGAAAGCATTCCCGCCGCGAAACATCATCGCGCGCTGGAATCCTACAAGACGGCGAACCCGGACAAATGGGTGGAAACTTTGCGCAGTGCGCTGAATTTTGTTTCCGCCAAGCTCGCGAAGGAAATCGCCGGCCTGCTCGTCCACAACGGCAAACTTGATTTGCTCAAGGAAACGCTGTCCAAGCTCATCAGCCAGCACACCGCTAGCAGCGAGCTGCTGCTGTGGTTCGCCCGCGAGCGGACGGAAGATTTCGTGGACATCCTCGGCCCGGAAGTTTTCCGCGCGATGCTCACGGCGATGGAGCGCGACCAGTTTCAGGAGAAACGCTCGAACCGTCTGCGCGATTACATCTTGGAAGATCAGGCGTTGATCGCCGAACTCACCGCGTCCGCCGACATCGAGATCGTCAAGGATTTGACGCGTGCGCTTAAATTGTCGCCGGTGTTCGACGACATGGACAAGCGTTCGCTGCTCGCGCGGCTTGTCAAGGCGCATCCCGCCGTGCAATCGCTCGTCAGCGGCGAGCAGACCAAACAAGATTCCGCGCTGCTTGTTTCATGGGAAAGCCTCGAACGTCGCCGCAAGGAATACGAGGAGATCGTGCAGAAAAAAATTCCGGCAAACTCCAAGGAAATTGCCATCGCCCGCAGCTACGGTGATTTGCGCGAGAACCACGAATACAAGGCCGCGAAAGAAATGCAGAAAATTCTCATGCGCCAGAAGGAAGACCTCGAAGCCGCGCTCAACCGCGCGCGCGGTCAGGATTTTATCAACGCCAGCACGGAAGTCGTCGGGCCGGGCACCATTGTGGTCGTGACCGACCTGGCCAGCAACCAGACCGAGACATTCACGATTCTCGGCGCGTGGGATTCCGATCCCGACGCGGGCATCATCAGCTACCTCACGCCCGTCGCAATGGCGCTGCTGAACCGCAAGGTTGGCGACGAAGTGGAATTTGAACTGCACGGCGGCAAGCGCCGCCATCGCATCGAGAAAATTGAAGCGTGGAAAGCCGAAGCGCCCGTTGCGTCGGCCGCGTGAACTGATTCAAAAGTAAAAACGGAAGCTGGAAAATTTCCTGCTTCCGTTTTTTATTTTCGATTTACGATATGCGATTTACGTGCCACCGGCTTAACTCGGCAAGTTCGTAAATCGTAATTCCGTCAGGCCTTGCCGCCATAGCTCGCAAAGTCGTCCGCGTCCAGCACGTCGAACCACGTCACGATGTCCGTGCGGTTGGGCGCGACGGCCTTGTGGATGCCGTTCAGATACTCGCGTCCGTCGGGATTGTTCGGCGCGCGGTTTTCCTGCCACTGCGTCCACGCAGCGATTTCCGGCGCGGTGCGCTTGTGTTTGGCGTGCTTTTCAATCCAGGCCAGCACCTCGGTGTCGCTCTTGGGCAGTTCTTTTTTCAACGCCTCCGGGTCAATGCCGGCGAATTCCAGAAACTGCTGGTCGAGCGGGCAGGCATAATGGTATTCGCCGTTCTTGCCGGCCAGCGTGGCGCGGCCCTTGTCGAGGCAGCGCGGCAGAATGGCGTAGCCGCCGAGCCGCACGCGCGGGCTGCGCGGCGGAAATTTCGTGAGGTCAGGGGTGTGAAGTGACATGATTTGTTTTTATTTTTAGTTTACGCGTCGCCTTTCTTTGCGACGGAAGCCAAGTTGCACCGAAAATGCCGAATTGCAAGTGTCGCCGGAAAATTTTATTTTGTCCGGGTGAAACACTCTGGAAAAGCCTCAAGTGCCGCGCTGAAATTAATCGGCCTGTCCGCCGCCGCCGTGCTGGCGCTGCTGGTCGTGGCGTGGCTGGCCGCGCACATCGGCGCATTTCTGGTGGGCATCGCCGGCACGCTGGTCGTGCTTTGGGCGCTGTTCGTCGTTTTCACATTTTATTTTTTCCGCGACCCGGAACCGGCAGTGCCCAGCGCGCCGAAGCTCGTCCTCGCCCCCGGCCACGGCAAGGTGGATACGATTGACACCACCACCGAAAACGAATTCATGGGCGGCGAATGCCAGCGCATCTCCATTTTTCTTTCCGTGTTTGATGTCCATGTCCAAAACGCGCCACTCACCGGGCGCATCGCATTTTTCAAACACACGCCCGGCCAATACTTGAACGCCATGCGCGCCGATTGCGCCCAGTTCAACGAGAATGTCCTCCTCGGCATCGAGCCGGTGGACCCGGCGGGCGTGAAGGTCGGCGTGCGGCTCATCGCCGGCCTCATCGCGCGGCGCATCGTGCCGTTCGTCGCGCAGAACGACGCCGTCCAGCGCGGCGAACGCATTAGCCTCATCCAGTTCGGCTCGCGCGTGAATGTCTATCTGCCGAAAGACGCGAAAATAAAAGTCCAGCTCGGCGACCGCGTGGTCGGCGGCGAATCGGTGCTGGCGGCATTTGAATGATTTCTCATGGCTGAAACTCCCCAGAACAACGCCGCGCCCGCCGAGTGCGAGAAGCTGAAAATTTATTTTCTGCCAAACCTGTTGACGGCGGGAAATTTATTCTGCGGATTCGTGGCACTGACGAAAATTGTCGAAGCCAACCTCACGCCCGACGCCAACGGCCACGTCAACTGGTATCCCATCCAGTTTGCACTCGCGGCGATTTTGCTCGCGTGCATTTTTGATTTGTTTGATGGCCGCGTCGCGCGCATGGGCGGACACGAAAGCCCGTTCGGTCGCGAATTTGATTCGCTGGCCGACTTGATTTCCTTCGGCGTCGCCCCGGCGTTTCTCGTGCATCGCGTGGTGCTGCGCGGGGCGTTGCCGGACGAATATACTCAACTTGGCTGGTTCATCGCCTCGATTTATCTCATCTGCGGCGCGTTCCGGCTGGCGCGGTTCAACTGCCTTTCCGCGATGAATCTGCCGGGCGCCGGCAAGGATTTCCTCGGCTTCCCGATTCCGTCCGCCGCCGGCCTCGTCGCGTCGCTGACGCTGTTCATCATCAAGCTAAACGAGAAGGAAAAGGACCTTGGCCATTGGGGCTACCTGCTGCCGGTAGTGCTGGTTTTTCTGTCGGCGATGATGGTGAGCGAAGTGCGTTATCCGAGCTTCAAGTCGCTTGGTCTGCGCTCGACCACGACGTTCCTGAAGCTGATTGTCGTTGTGCTGTTCGCCGGCTGCCTGTTCATCTTGCGCGAGAAGATTTTGTATTACGTCCTGCCGCTGTTCTTCACCGGCTACCTGATCTACGGCTTCATCCGTCCGCATATCTCGCGCGCGTGGCGGCGGGAAATCGAAGAGGAAGACGACGACGGGGAGGCGGCCAGCTGACATGGCCGAAACGCATCCCATTTTGCTGGCCGCGCTGGCGGGCTATTTCTGCGGGCTGATTTTTTCCTCGATCCCCGTCGGGCCGATCAACCTCACCATCCTCAACGAAGGCACCCAACGCGGTTTTCTCTGGGCTTGGCTGATCGGGTTTGGCGCGTCGGTGATGGAAGGGATTTACTGCACGTTTTCGTTCACCGGCTTTTCCTCGGTGTTGGATCACGGCATCGTGCAGGCCTTCATGCAGTTGTTCAGCTTCGTGTTCATCCTGTTCATCGGCTTCAAGTTTCTGCTGGCCCAAACCGTCCATGTGGCGACCAAGCTGGATTCCGCCAGCGAAAAAATCGAGACGCGCATCGAGCAGAAATTCCATCCGCACTCGGCGTTCATGACCGGCTTTGTGCGCGTGCTGGGTAATCTCGGCGTGCTGCTCTTCTGGATTGTGCTCGCGGCGAACCTCATGGCGCGCGACTGGGTGGACGGCGATTCCTTTGCTGCGAAGGCCGCGTGTGTCGGCGGGATGTTGCTCGGCACGAACACCTGGTTTCTGGCCTTGAGTTTTGGTGTGTCGCGCGGGCACGGCCAGTTTGGTGAAAAGACTTTGCTGCGTCTCCAGCATTTTTCCGGCATCTGCCTCATCATTTTCGCCCTCATCCATGGCACGAACATCGCGTGGCACCTCGCCAAGCAAAGCCGCCATCATCAGCGCCTTGAGGAACAACGCCTCGCGCCGGACGCCCACAATAATTAATTTATGCTCAAAGCTGGAATCGTCGGATTGCCCAACGTCGGCAAATCAACCCTGTTCAACGCCGTCACCCGCACCCGCAAGGCCGAGGCGGCGAACTACCCGTTCTGCACCATTGACCCGAACGTCGGCATCGTCACCGTGCCGGACGCGCGGCTTTACGTTTTGCAAAACATCGCCAAGACCGGCGTCGTCATCCCGGCGGCGGTGGAATTTGTGGACATCGCCGGCCTCGTCAAAGGCGCGGCGGCGGGTGAAGGGCTCGGCAACAAATTCCTTTCCCACATCCGCGAAGTGGACGCCATCGTGCAAGTCGTCCGCTGTTTCGAAGACGCGGACATCCACCACGTCGCCGGCAATATTGATCCCGTGCGTGACATTGAGACCATCACCACGGAACTTGTTCTCGCCGATTTGGAAGCCGTGCAGAAGCGTCTCGCCAGCATTGCCAAAGATGCGAAGCGCGGCGACAAGGAAGCGCTCGCGCAGGAAAATGTTTTGAAGAAGATTGAGCCGCATCTCAATGCCGGCAAGCCCGCGCTCACGCTCGAACTCACGCCCGAGGACAAAGCCATCTCGCGCCTGTTCTGGCTGATGACCGACAAACCGACAATTTTTGCGTGCAACGTGAAGGAAAGCGACCTAGCCACCGCCGACAAAAACCCGTTCGTCGAAAAAGTCCGCGAATATACAAAGCATCATTTTGCCTGCGAAGCCGTGGTCATCAGTGCGCAGATCGAGAGCGATTTGATTGATTTGTCCGAAGCCGAGGCGAAGGAATTTCTCAAGGAACTCGGCGTGGCCGAATCCGGCGTCGGCGCGCTCATCCGCGCGACGTATCATCTGCTCGGCCTGCGCACCTATTTCACCGCCGGCGAAAAAGAAGTGCGCGCGTGGACGATTCACAATGGCGACACCGCGCCGAAAGCGGCGGGCGTCATTCACTCAGATTTTGAACGCGGCTTCATCAAGGCCGAAACCGTGGCCTACGAAGATTTGGTGAAGCTTGGTTCCGTCGCCGCCGCGCGCGAAAAGGGCCTTTATCGCATGGAAGGCAAGGAATACGTCGTCAAAGACGGCGACGTGCTGCACTTCAAATTTAACGTGTAATTCCGTCCGTATTTTCAGGTCGAAAAATAGTTGAAGGAGTTTATATTTCGATTATTGTCTAATTGTCTAAACACTATGGACAAGCTGTTCAAAGCCCTGAACGACCCGACCCGTCGCGCCATTCTGGAGCAACTGCGTCGGAAGGACATGAACGCCGGCGAAATCGCTGATTGCTTTACTGTCAGCAAGCCGACCATTTCGCATCATCTCGATCTGCTGAAACAGGCCAATTTGATTCTCCCAGAGAAAAATGGACAATTCATTATTTACTCCCTGAACACCAGCGTGCTGGAAGAATGCTTTGCCTGGCTCATCACCATAACCAAGGAAGGTAAATCACATGAAGCTGCTAAAAAATGAATGGCTGCAACTGCTGATTCTGGCCGCGCCCTTTTGCGCCGCCGCCCTGCTGTGGGATAAACTGCCCGAACGGCTTCCATGTCATTGGAACTTTCGGGGCAAAATTGACGGCTATGCCGACAAGAATTTCGGCGCGTTGTTTATGCCCATAGTCAACATAGCTTTGGTCGTTCTGATTATTTATTTGCCGCGGCTGGACCCCAAACGCCGGAACTACGACGCTGAAACTAATGCCAGCATTGCCGGGGTTTTTAGAATTTTCCGGTTGGCAATTTCACTGTTCCTTTCCGCTTTGACACTGGCGGCATTTGCCGTGGCGCTGGGTTTCCATCTGAACATAATCCGGTTTGTGGTCGGCGCACTGGGTGCAATGTTTGTGGTGATGGGCAATTCGATGGGCAAATTGCGTCCCAATTGGTTTGCCGGCTTTCGCACGCCGTGGACGCTCGAATCGCGCACGGTCTGGATTAAAACGCACCGGCTGGGCGGACGCCTGATGGTGGGCAGCGGAATTGGTCTTTTCGTCGAAAGCCTGTTCCTGCCAACGCGGTTCTGTTTTCTTGCAGGCATCGTGCCGATGATAATTCTGGTTGCGATTGTGCCGGCGGCTTATTCCTACTTCAGCTACCGAGCGGAAAAGAAAACTTCAGAAACGGTTCATTGAACGAAAAACCTTACGCCGGTTCCTGCTGCGTGAGGCAGTGTAGCGAACCGAAGCCGAGCACCAAGTCCACGGCGTGGATGCCCACAACCGGCCGGTCACGGAACAATTCGCCGAGAATGCCCAGCGCCACGCGGTCATTTGGGTCGTTGAACGTCGGCACAATGACGGCGGCGTTGCAGATGTAGAAATTGGCGTAGCTCGCTGGCAGCCGCCAGTTTTTATAAAACAGCGGAGCGGGCATCGGCAGCGGAATCACTTCCGGTTTGGAACCGTCTGCCAGGCGCAAATCCTGCACGCGCTCCCAGTTTTCTTCGAGCGGGTGGTAATTGATGTCACGCTTGTTTGTCTCCTTGATGAGCACGAGCGTCTTGTGGTCGGTGAACCGGCAGATGTCGTCAATGTGTCCGTGCGTGTCGTCGCCGACCGGGCCGGCAGCGAGCCAGAGGACGTTGGTCACACCGAGATATTTTTTGAACGTCGCGTCGTATTCCGCCTTGGTCATGCGCGGATTGCGGACTTGAATCTTCGGATGCTGGTAACATTCCTCGGTGGTGAGCAACGTGCCTTTGCCATTCACTTCAATGCCGCCGCCTTCGATGATGAATTTCTTGCCGTTGAACTGCGCGTCAAACAGCGGGCGTTTCAAAACTTTCGCCGCCGTCTCCGGCACTTTCGTGTCGAGCTGCCAGTTGTCGTATTTGGCCCACGCGTTGAAATGAAAATGAACGATGGCCTTGTCATTCTTGCGTTTGACATGGATTGGCCCGCTGTCGCGCGTCCAGCCGCGGTTCGTCGGATGCACAACAAAGCGGACTTGCTTCATGTCGCAATTGGCGCGCTTGAGATAGCTAGCGGCGAACTTCGCCTCGGCGTTGCTGCGCACGAGAATCCGCACGAGTTCGCCCTGCGAAATCTTCCGCACCATTTCGCCATAAACCCAGCGGATGGTGTCAATCTTGTCCGGCCAGTCGGATTCGTTGTGCGGCCAGCCAAGCCAGGTGGCGGAATGTTTGTCCCATTCGGCGGGCATGGTGTAGCCGAGTTCAGCCGGAGATTGCGCGGTGATGAGATTGGTTTTGGCCATAATGCGGCGGGCAGGATAAAAAGTTTTCCGGCATTGTCCAACGAATCAATTTAGGATTGGCTTCGGCGCAAACTCGCGTATTGTTTCCTTCTAAAATTTAACACCTAAATATTATGGCCAGAACCGAACGTCACAAGATTCACAACCGCGAAGCCGTTGCCGAAATGCCGGAATGGATGAAGGAAAAAAACTGCCCTCACAAAAAGAAATACATGGCGGGCAAGCGCATTCATCCGAAGAATCTCACTGGCAAGGAAAAGCTCACCTACATGGTGGACGAGGTTTTTCTCGCCTATAATTCCGCGCGGCTCAAGGAAGCCTGCCACCTGTTCTCCGACCGCATGTTGGAGAAGGACGTCACCATCGGCATGAGCATCAGCGGCGCGCTCACGCCCGCCGGTCTTGGCTGCTCCAGCATTATTCCGCTCATCAAGGCGGGTTTCGTGGACTGGATTGTGTCCACCGGCGCGAATCTTTATCACGATCTGCACTTCGCGCTGAATTATCCGGTGCACTCCGGCAGCTTCCGTTTCGATGACACCGATTTGCGCGACAACGACCTCGTCCGCATTTACGACGTGGTGATTCCCTACTCCGACGGTTTGATGGCCACGGACGATTTGCTCCGCGAAATGTTCATGCAGCCGGAATTCCAAAAGGAAATGGGCACGGCGGAACTGCATTACCTCATCGGCAAATACGCCGCCGAATGGGAACGCAAGAACGGCTTGAAAGACGTGTCCGTCATGGCCGCCGCGTATCGCGCCGGTGTGCCGTGCTACACCAGCTCACCCGGTGATTCCACCATCGGCATGAACGTCGCCGGCGTGGAACTCCGCGGCAGCAAGCTGCGCATGAACCCGTCCATTGACGTGAACGAAACCACCGGCATCGTCCTCGCCGCCAAACGCGCGGGCGGACGCAGCGGCGTCGTCCTCTGGGGCGGCGGCAGTCCTAAAAACTTCACGCTCCAGACCGAGC
>Ga0007854_10001347_pt1 | contig 15602 bp, 12 predicted proteins | sample CryBogCBH12Aug08_FD_60382 | JGI IMG/M metagenome (GOLD analysis project Ga0007854, IMG submission 60382) | Freshwater microbial communities from Crystal Bog, Wisconsin, USA - CBH12Aug08 | ecosystem: Environmental > Aquatic > Freshwater > Lake | place: Crystal Bog, Wisconsin, USA | collected...
GAGGCGGCAATTGAGGAAATCGAGTCTAAGGTAGGGGCAATCGATATTTTGATCAATAACGCGGGTATGACCTTTAGGTCAGAGTTGCAAGACTTCCCACTTGAGCAGTGGAACAATATTATGCGCACTAACGTTGATAGCGCTTTCTTTGTTTCCAGAGTTGTTGCTAGACATATGATCAAACGAGGTGCAGGAAAAATTATCAACACCTGTTCAGTAATGAGCGAATTGGGCAGACCTGGTACGGCACCCTACACAGCATCAAAGGGCGCGCTTAAGATGCTAACAAAAGCCATGGCTATTGATTGGGGGAAGTACGGGATCCAGGCCAACGGGATAGGACCCGGTTACTTTAAAACTGAGTTAACAGAGGCTCTTGTCAACGATGAGAAATTTAGTAACTGGTTGATATCACGAACACCTGCTAAACGCTGGGGTAACGTAGAGGATTTAATAGGTGCTGCAGTTTTCCTCTCCAGTGCAGCGTCTGAGTTTGTCAATGGACACATTTTGTACGTTGACGGCGGCGTAACTGCGTCACTTTAATTAATTTTCTTTCAGTAAAAATAGGATTAACATGTCACTCGCACTAGTCATTCACGGCGCAAAAGATCTAAGGTTAGAGGAGTACGCAACCGAGACCCTTAGTTCCCGGCAAGTTAAGGTGCAGGTCAAGGCAGGCGGTATTTGTGGCTCCGATATGCATTATTTTCAGCATGGTGGTTTCGGAACTGTTAGAGTTCGCCAACCCATGGTGCTGGGACACGAAGTTTCGGGTGTCATTACTCAGATCGGGGCAGCAGTAAAAGATCTAACAGTTGGAACAAGAGTTTCAATTAGTCCAAGCCGTCCTTGTTTGCAGTGTGAATTTTGTCAAAAGGGTTTGCATAACCATTGCCTAAATATGCGATTTTATGGAAGCGCTATGCCTTGGCCGCATATACAGGGTGCATTTAGACAAGAGATGGTCATTGATTCAACACAGGCTCATCCTGTCGCCGAACATGTCAGTAATTCTCAGGCCGCTATGGCTGAACCATTCTCAGTTGCCCTTCATGCAGTGGCACGAGCGGGTGGTTTGATGGGGAAGAGAGTTTTAGTTACAGGTTGCGGTCCAATCGGTGCTTTAACTGTTGTTGCCGCTAAATTAGCGGGAGCACTTGAGGTTGTGGTTACTGATATTACAGATCAAACACTGCAAAGAGCTAAATTGGTGGGGGCTGATCAGGTTTTCAATACTTCAACTTCGCCTAAAGCTTTAGAACCCTTCAAAGCTAACAAGGGGGTATTTGATGTTATGTTTGAGGCAAGTGGCAATCAACAAGCCATCGTTGCAGGTTTTGAAGTCTTAAAGCCGCGGGGTTTGTTTATTCAGGTGGGTACAGGCGGGGAGGTGACTATTCCACTAAATATTCTTGTGGCCAAAGAGTTTGACTTTAGAGGATCATTCAGATTTCACGAGGAATTTGCACAGGCTGTGAGTTTAATGAACCAAAAACGAGTGGATCTCACACCTCTAATTAGCCACACAGTTCCATTGAATAATTATTTGGAAGCTTTTAAGCTTGCCGGTGACAGAACGCAATCTATGAAAGTGCAGATTGACTTCTCGCAAGCCTAGTAACTAAAGACTTCCAACATTCTATCTAGTCCACCCTCCTCAATACATAATAGTGCATGTTCTTTGACGATGGGCTTGGCGTGGTATGCGACAGATAATCCTCCCGCGTTTGTGCACTCAAGCATCATTGGGATATCGTTAGATCCATCGCCTACGGCGATAGCTTGATAAAGTTCTATGTTGTTATCTGAACATGTTTGGATCAACATTCTCTTTTTCTCTTCTCCATCGCATATATCTCCCCAAGCTTGTTTGATGAGGCCTCCTGTTAGATAACCATCTTTGATTTCAAGTTCATTGGAGCGAGAAAAATCAATGCTCAGCAAGGCTTTTACCCTTTCAGCAAAATAAGTAAAACCGCCACTGACGAGTAAGCTCTTGAGTCCAGCACCGCGGCATGTGGTGAGCAGTTTCTCAGCGCCTGGATTTAGTTGTAATTTGTTGTTGTAAACCTCCTCAAGTGCACTGTCGTGGGTCCCTTTGAGCAGTTCTACACGTCTTCTTAAACTTTCCTTGAAATCTTTAATCTCCCCTCGCATCGTTAATTCTGTAATGTAGGAGACCTCATCTTTAAGTCCAGCAACGCTTGCAATCTCATCAATACACTCGATGTTGATCAGGGTTGAGTCCATATCAAACGCTATCAACTTGAAATCGTAAAGATTCAAGGGGGCAGTTCGCTTCTTTAAAATCAGACCGTTAAGACTCATAATTGCTCAAGAAATTGATTTGTGTATATTGAAATAGAAATTGTAGTTTCAAGGATTCTAATTAACAATTTACTAGATATGGACCACCTACAGGCCCAACTACGGCTAACTATAGTAGCTATAAGCTAACTAAGGGACTATGGATTGACAACACTTGCCAACGGGTGACCTAAATTTTTGAGAACATCTCTCACCAATTGTGCTCGGTCTTTAACCTCGGGTAACTCCCGCTCAATGCGCAATTTGTCGTTGCCCGCAAGTTTGATGTGTCTGTTTTTTTGAACCATATCAATTATTTTCATACCATCAATTGGAGGATTCGGTCTAAAGCTGATCGTTGTTACTGCGGGAGCTGCGTCCACTTTGGCAACGCCGTAAGGTTTTGCAAGAATACGCAGTCGGTGGACATCGATCAGAGTTTGCACTTGGGGGGGAAGTTTGCCGAAACGGTCCACAATCTCCTCCATAAGGGAGTCGAGTTGATCAACGGACTTTGCCGTTGCTAATTTTTTGTAAAAGGAGAGTCGCAGATGCACATCTCCGCAGTAACTATCTGGAAGCAAGGCGGGGGAGTGCAAATTAATCTCCGTTGTCACTTGAAGGGGGCTTAATAGATCAGGCTCTTCACCATTTTTAAGAGCCCGCACAGCCTCTGACAACATTTCGTTGTAGAGTTGAAAGCCAATCTCCAACATGTTTCCGCTTTGGTTCTCACCCAAGACCTCTCCAGCACCACGAATCTCCAAGTCATGCATTGCCAGATAAAAACCTGAACCAAGTTCCTCCATTTGCTGAATAGCCTCAAGTCTTTGGGAGGCCTGTTTGGTTAGACTCTCTACATCGGGTACAAGTAGATAAGCATAGGCTTGGTGATGGCTTCTTCCAACTCTGCCCCTGAGTTGATGCAGTTGAGCCAGGCCAAATTTATCTGCACGACTCATGATGATTGTGTTTGCGCTTGGTACATCAATTCCCGTCTCTATGATGGTAGAGCAAAGCAAAATGTTGTGTCGCTGGTTGATGAATTCGCGCATCACTCGCTCTAATTCACGCTCTGGCATCTGACCATGTGCAACAGCAATTCGTGCCTCAGGAATTAACTCTTGAAGTCTTAGTCTTCTGTTTTCAATCGTCTCTACTTCGTTATGCAAGAAGTAGCACTGTCCACCCCTTTTAAGTTCTCTTAGTACTGCCTCTCTTATGACGCCGTTACCTTCACTTCTTACAAATGTCTTAATCGCAAGTCGTCTTTGGGGCGCGGTCGCAATGACACTGAGGTCCCTGAGCCCCTCGAGTGCCATACCCAGAGTTCTTGGGATTGGAGTAGCAGTCAAAGTGAGAACATCTACCTCTGATTTTAAAGATTTAATCAACTCCTTATGCCTGACTCCAAATCTGTGCTCCTCGTCAATGATAAGAAGTCCAAGGTCTTTGAATTTTAAAGAGCCACTGATAAGTTTGTGTGTACCCACAACAATATCTACAGAGCCGTCCTCAATACCAGTCATTGCGGTTTTGATTTCTTTGGCAGATCTGAACCTACTCATCTCAGCAATTTTGATGGGCCATTTGGCGAATCGATCACATAGTGTTTGAAAGTGCTGCTCAGTGAGGAGTGTGGTTGGTGCAAGAAGTGCGACTTGCTTGCCACCCATAACCGCAACAAAAGCAGCTCTCAATGCAACTTCAGTTTTACCAAATCCTACATCACCACAAACAAGTCGATCCATTGGTCTGGGGCTGATCATGTCTTGAATCACTGCATGGATTGCAGCTTTTTGGTCGGGCGTTTCTTCAAATCCAAAATCATTAGCAAAAGTTTCATAATCGTTTGCTGAGTATTTAAAGGGATGTCCTTGCCTCAAGGCTCTTCTGGCGTAAGTGTTCAAAAGCTCAGCAGCTGCGTCCCTTACCTGCTCGGCAGCCTTTCTCTTCGCCTTATCCCACTGGCCAGAGCCGAGTCTGTGCAAAGGCGCTTCCGATGCGCTTACGCCGCTGTATCGACTGATGAGGTGCAACTGACTTACGGGTACATAAAGTATCGCTTTATCTGCATATTCAAGGTGAAGATACTCCTGCGCCTTAGATTTTGATGACGTATCTGAGGCGTCATCAACATCAACACCTTGTAAAGTAACGCCTTGCAGATCCATGTGCACCAGACCTCTGTACCTCCCTATGCCGTGAACACTGTGAACTACAGGGTCTCCAACCTGTAATTCAGATAGATCTTTGATTAATGACTCTACGTCACTTGTTTGCTCTTGCTTTCTTTTGCGTCTGGTTGTTGGGCCCGCATCAAAGAGCTCAGACTCTGTGACAAAGTCGATCTCTAAATCATAGGCATGAAAGCCGTAGTGCAGGGTTGCAGCAATAATTCCTAATTTTTCTGGACTATCTAAGAACTCTTTTAAGCTCTCAAAACTAGGTGGTGAAACATTACTTGCTCTTAGAAAATCCAACAAGCTAGCCCGTCTTCCCTCGCTCTCTGCAACGACGAGAACTTTATTAGGTGTTTTAAAAAGATGCGTTTTTAATTGACTTAAAGGGTCCTGCGCTCCCCTGTGAACGCTTAAATCGGGTAAGGGTCTGGAGAAAGTATTTGACACTTCTGGGGAGGCAGAATCTTTTCCCCCCTTAGAACCAATTAAATCATCACTGGATTGAAGTGGGGACGCTTTGGGTTTTAAAACCAATTGTGTGTACTGATTGCAGTAACTAAAGAACTGTTCGCTGCTTAGAAAAAGATTTGCCGGAGCTAATGCTGGACGATCTGGATCGCCTTGAGCAAGTTTGTAACGGTCTTGTGTGTCTTGCCAAAACCTTTGAAAAATTGGCTCTAATTCTCCGTGCAAAACTACAGTTGCATTTGTACCTAAATAATCGAATACAGTTGCTGTCTCTTCAAAAAAGAGTGGAAGAAAATACTCAATACCCGCAGTAGCAACTCCGTTGCCAATATCTTTATAGATGCGACTGCGTGTTGGATCACCTTCAAGGAGTTCTCTCCACCTATTTCTGAACTTAGAGCGAGAGTCCTCATCCATGGGAAACTCCCGCCCAGGTAGCAGGCGAACCTCGGGGACTGGATATAAGCTTCTTTGTGAATCTGGGTCAAATGTTCTGATCGAATCAATTTCGTTGTCAAAGAGGTCAATGCGAAAAGGAAATCTGGAGCCCATTGGAAACAGGTCTATCAATCCTCCTCTTACACAGTACTCTCCTGGGCTGATGACTTGGGAGACGTGTGCATAACCTGCAAGTGTCAACTGAGAGCGCAGTTTTGACTCTTCTAGCTTTTGTTTAACTTTAAAATGGAACGTGTAGCCTGCAAGAAAAGAGGGGGGCGCTATTTTGTAAAGAGCAGTCGTGGCTGGGATCAATACAATATCGGCTTCGCCTTGAGAGATTTGCCACAAAGTGGCAAGCCTCTCGCTAATAAGATCTTGGTGAGGAGAGAAGCTATCATAGGGAAGGGTTTCCCAGTCAGGAAAAATTACGCTTCTAAGATCTGGATCAAAGAAAGCCATTTCATCAATTAGGCGCTGTGCATCGCTGGCATCTGAGGTAATGATTGCGATTTTGTTCTTTTGGCTAACTTCTTGCGCGCTCAAACGGGCAAGCATCAATGCGTCTGATGAGCTAAAAGGTCTTTGTAAACTCAGGCGCTTGCCTGGCAATAATTTGGGAATAAACATCAATGGATTGAACGAAATAGCGTATTTGAAGCTGTACAGTTCAGCGCAAAAGCTGTCATTCTAGATTGTCTTAATGAAAAAGGCCGAAATGGATTTGAATTCTCCCTTAATTAACCTAGTCATCCCTTGTGCAGGAGCTGGTGCCCGTTCGGGTATGGCTAAACCCAAGCAATATGCTAATGTTGCAAATAAGCCCATGGTTGTTCACACCCTGGAATCACTTTTGCAGGTTAATAAAATCCAAAATATCTGCCTAGTCGTCAGTCCAAGGGATGAGTTTATTGAGGAAATATTAACTAACTATGCATTGTCAAATGAACCCAAGATCAGGGTTTTGTTTGAGGGGGGTGAGAGCAGAGCGCACAGTGTATTGGCTGGCCTTAAATTCCTCAGAGATAAGGGATTCGGGGAGGATGGCTGGGTATTGGTACATGACGCTGCTCGTTGCCTAATTACCCCTGAATTAGTTGAATCGTTGATTCAAAAATGTTTGCTCGACCCCGTCGGTGGATTGTTAGCAATCCCTCTAGCAGATACCTTAAAAGAATCAATTGAGGGAAGGGTCAGTTTTACAGCTTCAAGGGAAAATAAATGGCTCGCTCAAACTCCTCAAATGTTTAAGCTTGGAGTATTGACCAACGCCCTAAAGAATGCGTTATTGACCAACCCCGGTTCAATCACAGATGAGGCTAGCGCCCTAGAGGCTACCGGTCTGAATCCTTTACTGGTTGAGGGAGCAAGTACTAACTTTAAAATAACGTATCCCCATGATTTTGAGTTGGCACAAGCAATTCTCAATCACCGATCACAAAGAAACACTTGAATCAAACCAGGCCATTAAGAGAGTTTAAAACGGAGAGTTTAAAACATGTCAGCTTACAACTTTAGAATTGGTGAGGGTTGGGACGTACATGCCTTGGTTGAGGGACGTCCTCTAGTCATTGGCGGTGTCACTATTCCTTTTGACAAAGGCCTTTTGGGGCATTCAGATGCTGACGTTTTAATTCATGCATTAATAGATGCAATTCTTGGGGCCGCGGGACTAGGCGATATTGGGAGGCACTTTCCAGACACTGACGCACGTTTTAAAGGGGTTGACTCAAGTGTCCTTTTAGAACACGCAAACAAGCTTATAAAAGAAAATGGTTGGAGCATTATTAATATTGACTCAACTATTATTGCTCAGGCTCCTAAAATGGCGGCGCACATACCCAAAATGACTGAACGCCTAAGTAAAGTGCTGGGATTAGAACTTGATCAAGTCAATATAAAGGCGAAGACAGCAGAGAAAATGGGTCCTGTTGGGCTTGGGCAATCTATAGAGGCTAGGGCTGTAGCTTTGTTACGAAAAGATTAAACCTCCCCAATTTATTGAGTACGACTTTACTTTATATTCTTCAATGGTCTTCTTGAATAGTCCTCGTTTTTGTGCATATATTTGGTGCACTAATTCATACTGAAAAATAAATCTATCTAAATCATTTAAACGGTGCACCAATAACTGAATGGCCATCAAATTAGAATGTATTGAACAGTTGTAAAAATAGTATAGAGTTAGTCACTATTTATTTAAATTTGAGACCATTTATGAACTCACTCCAACCCAACTTAAGTTACTTTAATGTACCCCCACTTGATATCTCTCATCTTGAAGGCCACAAAATAGCATATTGGTGGTGGGGAAGTCAAAAAGCAAAAAGAATTGTCATTTGTGTGCACGGATTAACTCGTCAGGGAAGAGATTTTGATGTGTTGGCTCGTACTTTGCTTAATGAGTATCAAAAAGTGGGTGAGTCTGTCATGATTGTGTGCCCTGATGTTGTGGGAAGAGGTAAAAGTGATTGGTTGTCAAATCCAATGTCCTATCAACCTCCAACATATGCTTACGGACTAAAAGCATTGCTTGATGAACTAGGTGAGCAAACTGAGTGCGAAACAATCGATTGGATTGGTACAAGTATGGGTGGCATCATTGGAATGTTGGTTAGTGGGGTTGATGCACTCAAGCCGAAAATTTCTGTGCGTCGTTTGGTTTTGAATGATGTAGGTCCTGTGGTTCAGTGGAAATTTATTGAGCGGTTGAAAGGGTACTTAGGACAAGGAGCGCAATTTGAAAGCTTGGACTTAGGTGTCCAAGCTTTGAGACTGATTTTCAACGGTTTTGGACCCCATACAAGTGATGAATGGAGGAGCCTTTCTGAGCCCATGCTTAAAGAAAAAGGACCCAATCAATGGATTTTTCACTATGACAATGCAATAGCAGAGCCGATTCGACAAATGACCCAAGAGAGTGCGGCAATTGCCGAAAAAACGATGTGGTCTATTTATGATCAAATCAACTGTGAAGTACTGTTGATTAAGGGTGAGAATTCGGATCTTATGACAGATGAGGATGCTAAAGCAATGTGTAGTCGGGGACCAAAACCAACCCTTTATTCAGTGGCAGGGGTAGGGCATGCACCTACCCTTGTACACCGTGATGAGCTTAAGATATTAATGAATTTTATTGTTAAGTAGTCATTCTAGAAATCAAGGCATTGAGTTGGATATTTTGTTAAATAAAAAATTAACTGCTGATGAGCTCCCCCAAGATTCAACGGGAAACTCATCTGAGCACACTTTGCCAGATTTCATAGCCTTGGCGACAAGCAGTGTCCCAGATGAGCCGCAAGTGTTAGAGAAGGCGAGAATATTTGCTGAGAGACTTCTTGAGTTTGAAGTTTTAGATAGCGGAGAAAATTCACTTGCTCATGCCGATGAAGTCGCGCAAATTGTGAAACAAATCGGAGGCTCTGAGTCACTTCAGGCTGCTAGTTATTTGGTATACGCAAGCGCTTATTTGTCAAAGCCTGCTGAAATCATTGGTAAGGTATTCAACGATAGTTTAACCTCTCTCGCAGTCGAGGCTACCCATCTTTTAAAGCTGGAGAAACAAACAAGGGCTAAACAAAAATCGGCAAATTCTGGTGCCTCTAATGCCTTGCAAGGGGTTGCACAAACTGAGAATGTTCGCAGAATGTTGCTAGCGTTCTCTAGAGACTTTAGGGTTGTGATGCTTAGGCTTGCGTCTTGTGTTCAAACGCTTCGTTACTACGCCGCTCAAAAGCGAGTCGCTCCTAAGGAGATTGCGCAAGAGGCACTAAATATCTTTGCTCCTTTAGCCAATCGGCTTGGTATTTGGCAGATTAAATGGGAGATGGAGGACTTGGCTTTTAGGTTTTTGGAGCCACAAACTTATAAAGAAATTGCGAAGCTTCTTGAGCAAAAACGAACAGAGCGAGAACTTTATGTTGAGCAACTCAGGGCCAAACTTCAAACTGAGTTAAACGGTATTGGTGTGCGAGCGCAGGTATTCGGACGCCCCAAACACATTTATAGTATTGCAAAAAAAATGCGCGGTAAGTCTTTGGGCTTTGATAAGGTGTTTGACATTAGAGCGCTGAGGGTCATTGTTCATACATCTGATGAGTGCTACGCTGCTTTAGCCTACGTTCATTCTAAACTCAAGCCGCTTGAAAACGAATTTGACGATTACATCTCTAGACCTAAACCCAACGGATATCAGTCTCTTCACACTGTAGTGGCGGATGAAAGAGACTTACCTGTTGAAATACAAATTCGTACACAAGAGATGCATGATCATGCAGAGCACGGAGTTGCTGCCCACTGGGCCTACAAGGAGGCGGGGGCAAAAGGCTATACAGGCGTTAGTGCCGATTCCTCATATGACCAAAAAATTGCAGTCTTAAGGCAACTATTGGCATGGGAGCAAGATATTTCTCGTACTGGCGAGGACGCAGCCGTTACTCAGATTGATACCCTGAGTGATTGGATTTACGTTCTAACCCCCAACGCTGAAATAGTCGAGTTGCCTAGCGGTGCAACCGGCGTTGATTTTGCATATACGCTTCATACCAACTTAGGCCATCGCTGCAGGGGGGCTCGAGTTGATGGTGTGATGGTACCTTTGAATACACCGCTCAAAAACGGTCAAACTGTAGAAGTGATTTCAGCAAAAGAGGGGGGGCCTTCAAGGGATTGGCTCAACCTTGAATTGGGCTTTCTCGTAAGTCCAAGAGCTAGATCAAAGGTCAGGGCTTGGTTTAATGCTTTGGCTACGCAAGAAAATGTCTCCAAAGGCAGGGAGGCAGTTGAAAGACTTTTACAAAGAGAGGGAAAAACTAGTACAAATTTAGAGGACTTAGCCGATCAACTTGGTTTTAAAAATGCAGAGACCCTTTTCGAAGTGGTTGGCAAGGATGAGTTCTCACTTCGAAATATTGAAGTTATTTTGCACCCCCGAATTGCTGCTGTTGCGACGGAGGATGAGGTTTTTTTAAAGAATGCAAAATTTAAAGAACCCAAGAGCTCCGGCTCTCAAGGTGGAATTTTAGTAGTTGGCGTAGACTCCCTCATGACTCAGTTGGCAAGGTGCTGCAGGCCAGTTCCACCGGACGATATCTGTGGATTTATCACCAGAGGAAAAGGCGTCAGCATTCACAGAACTTCTTGCTTGAATTTTAAAGAGTTAGTTCTTCGTGATGAAGACCGAGTCATCGAAGTCAAGTGGGGCAACACCCAAGTAAGCAATGCTGGTCAATCTAGTGTTTATCCTGTAGATGTTGATATCAGGGCTCATGACAGGCAAGGGCTTCTTAGGGATATTTCAGAAGTATTTGCTAAAGAAAAGATGAATGTGATTGGAGTTAAAACTGAATCCATAAGGGGAATAGCTTGGATGACTTTTACTGTAGAGATTTCAGACTCAACCAAACTACAAAAAGTAATAGCAATTATGAAAACAGTTCCAAGTGTGATTTCATCCAGGCGAAGATGAAGATTTTGCGCCACCTTACGCCTGAGTAGGATTAGATAGATGGCTTTAAGTACTAATTCATGCTAGAATAAGATTTCCCCAGGCGCGTAGCTCAGTTGGTTAGAGCATCACCTTGACATGGTGGGGGTCGCTAGTTCGAATCTAGTCGCGCCTACCATAATATACAGCCAATTACTTACTTATAACATCTTCGGTGAGCCACTAGAGGCGCTAAAGACATACATAGAGCAGCAAGACAGCCGCCTCTAATACAAAGTCCAAAAGCCCAAAAGTCTAAAAGCCAGCGAATTCCCCCCAACTACCAAATTCCTAGCGTTGCTTACAGGCGCACTTGCGCCTAAGACTCGGTGGCCCAAGCTTGGCTAAAACTGATCCATATGGTTGCTTAATTCTAGTGACGAGCTAGGCCTGCCAAGCTAAAATGGACAATCAAAGCCAAGGATGTGACTTATTTTTCATTCCGAAGTTCTTTGTGTCATAGTAAAAAATTATAAAAAATTTAAATATGGATCTTTTCTCCGCACTTGGTTTCAAATGGAATCGATCAAAAATTCCTGATTCCATTTCAACTCATTCAATTGAGCGAGTTAGCTTTCGTTTTCACCAAATGCTGTCCGTTTTTGTTTGGGATGCTTCTGTCCTTGAAGGAAATCCATTCACCTATCCTGAAGTAAAAACTTTGCTTGATGGCATAACTGTTGGGGGACGGAAAATTTCCGATCAAGAACAGGTTCTCAACCTTGCCGATAGCTCCAAGCATCTCTTGGCGATGGTCAAAGCGAGCCAGTTCAAATTAGACAAAGCGACTTTCACTGACTTGCATAGCCTCGTGGCACGAAATGAAGCCTTGGAATGGGGGCACTTTAGGGGCGAAGGCAAGGAAATATCTTTTTCGCCTGATGTTGCCCTGGGCGAGCATGGGCGCTACACGCCTTTGCCAACTCTTAAAGGAGCTCCAGATTTAAACCGAGTCTTCTTGCAAGGGGTTCAAGAGCTTAACGAGCAAGTCGATGTTCCGTTTGAAAAAGCACTTGCATTTTTCTTATTCGGCGCTCTGCAGCAATTCTTTTTTGATGGTAACAAGCGCACATCTCGGTTCATGATGAACGGGATCTTGATGTCTGCCGGGATTGATGCCATCAGCGTACCCGCAGCGAGGGTCCAAGAGTTCAACGAAAAAATGGTTAGGTTTTATCTCAATAAAGATGCTACGGAGATGATGGAGTTTATGGCTGGATGTTATGAACAGAAGTAGACCGATCAATCCATTAATTTTTAATTTAATAAATATTGACAGTATTAAATATCAAGCTCAAAAAAATAACTTCGTTACCTCATGAAAAGTTATAAATTTGATAGCACTTAAAGAGCAAGTCTAATTAGGTGTTGCTAGCTCTCAACTGAAAAAAATATCAAATATTGTAATTTTTCAATATTCTTTAAGTCATTAAAAACGACATCTGGCTTCACTTTTATATTTTGTGAAATAGACTAACAAATCGGCTTCACCCTGATATTGGGTGTAGTAAATTGAAGCACGAGCCTCACCTTTATATTTGGTGAAATACCACACACCTGGATCATTATCTGAAGCGTAGTCTGTTTCGAAAACTATGCAGTTAGATTCGCCCTTGTATTTGGTTATGAATACCTTAGCATTAGCTTCTCCGGCGTAATCTGTAATGTATATTTTGGCGGCAAACACCGAATTTATTAAAAATAACCCAAAGAATAATTTTGTGAGTAAGGATTTGATTATTTTCATTGCTAATGGATACTTTTTTAAAATTCGTAGTGAAAAGCTAGGTTTAATAATATATTTGTTAGACATTTATTGTCCATGAGTACTATACTTTAACAATAAAAGACTTTTATCAAAATAATCGTTATATTATCGTCTATTGAATTTTAAAGGGACAAAAAATGTTTTCCACGCTTAGAAGTATTTGTAAAGTCGGTAATTTTGCTTTCGGGTCAAGCCCTCTTAGGGTTTTGCCTTTTATTGTCGGTGCATTCGCTTTACCAGCTTATGCGACAAATTATGCATTGATTATGACAATTGGAAACTACTCTAACCCCCAGGCCAATCTACCTGGAATTGACTTAGACGCGAAAAATGCATCTGTAATTGCTAAGTCCCTTGGCGTTTCAGACACTAATATTCAATATTTGAGTGATTCAAAATTAACAGCTGAAGGATTTAGGCAAGCATTCAAAGAGTTAGCTCAAAGGATTTCTAAGGGCGACAGTGTTTTCATTTATTACTCTGGCCATGGGACACAGTCTGATGCCGGCGGTGGAAAGTGTTCTGAGGGTATGGTCTCTTATGATATGAACGCATATCGTGATTCTGAAATTCAGCAAAACCTTGCAGAACTTAGCTCCAAAGCCAATCGTGTAATCATGATGAATGATTCTTGTTTTTCTGGAGGGCTTGCTCAGTCAAAATCTACCCGTGGTATTGGGGGTAGTGTAGTCAAACCAAAATCATACAAGCTTACTGAGGCAGCCACTGGGTATACCTGTGGTGACGCAATCAATATGAAGATTTTGCGAAACATTGTTCCAAGAGCCAAAAGCGCAGGCACCAATCTTCTGTACATTGCAGCCTCTCAGGACAATGAAGTTGCAAATGCAAGTTCTGAGGGAAGTTTTGCCACTTTGGGATGGAAGCAATGTATTTCGTCGAAAACAGATGCTGATCATAGTGGTGCGCTATCCGGGGAAGAAATTAAGGTTTGTACCCAAAGATTTATTGAAGAAAGACGTATAAATCAGCACGTTGTATTAGTAGGCAATAAAGACTTACCTTTGGTTTTCGTTGGGGATTCGACAACACCTGAAATTGAGCCTGTTGCAGTGGCAACCAATGCGACTTCTCCAGAATTAGCGGCTCCAGATTTAACTCTCAATCCGCCAACCGCATCTGAGACAACTTCCACGTCTCCTGTAGCCAATACGAGTTCATTCTCTGCTGCGAACGCATTAAATGATCTTCATAATGCTGCCTCGCCTGCAATTATTGTTAACCTAAAGTTGGCGTCTGATAAATTGAAAATCCACACTGATCCTCTTAACTTTACAGTAAGTACCAACAAGTCAGGGTATCTAAGCATTCTTCAAGTTGGAAGTGACGGTAAAACATTCAACCGTATTTTCCCGAACGACAACGATCAAAATAATTATGTTCAAGCTGGCCTAACTGTCTTACCAAGAGCTACTTGGCAGATAAAGGCGGGTGGCCCTGTGGGTAACAGTTATTTACTGGCAATAATTTCTGACACTCAAAGAGATTTCTCAGCGGGTATGAAGAGTATTGGACCATTTAAAACAGGTTCTGGTGCAAGGCAGGCTAAAAACCTATATGTCGTAGCTACCGAATCTCAAGAAAATAAGCAAGGTAATTATGGTGCAAGCGAAGTTGTAACGATTCAAGAATATTGATTTGTTACAAAAGCATTATTATTTATTAACAAATTACTAAAAATACAAAATGAAAATTATCAAAAATTATGTCCTCTTAGCCGCTTTGGGCCTTATATCTCTTAATGGATTGTGTGAGGCTGATAAGCCTGCAGCAAGCGATACAAAACCTTCCAACACAATTTTATCCAATGCAACTGCAGATTTGGGACTCAGTCTGCTGAAAGAAGAAAGTAAGTCAGCTGGCACGGCAAATTCGAATGTCGTTGTTTCACCTTACGGTCTAGTTAATGTGCTGGGAATAATGCAGGCGGCCTCAGCTGGAGATGCATCTGCTGAGATTGCACATTTATTGTCCCCGTCAACAGACAGTGGTAAGGCCTTGGGCGGACAGATAAAGCAACTCGATGAAGCCGTAATGAGTTCTACACAGGGTATTTCGCTTACCAGTGTGAATAAGGTTTGGATCAGTAACACGCTTAAGAATCACATTGATCCAGTCTTTGACTCAATAATTAAAACAAATTTTAAGAGCGACATAGCACCCTTGTATTTTGCGGACACAAAGGTTGCAGTCAAAGAAATTAATTCATGGGTAAATGCTGCTACAAAAGGTCAAATCCCTTCATTGTTAACAGAGAAATCTCTAAACAAAAATGCAAAAGCTGTCACAACCAATGCTGTTTATTTCAAAGGCAGTTGGTTAAAGCAGTTCAATGTTGCAGACACCCGGAACTTGCCCTTTAATGTGAAGAAAGATGAAACAATCGATACTCCAACAATGGTTGGTATAACTACGATTAGAGAAGCTTCTTTAAAAGGTATCGAGCTTACCGAAATTCCATTTATCAATGATGCATTTGCGTTCTTAATAATTTACCCAACAGATCCTACACACACACTTAACGCCTTAGAGGAGGAGTTAACGGGCAGGGATTTGATTGATTTACTCGCGGCTTCACAGCCTTCAGAGGTGGTGTTGCAATTACCAAAATTTAAATTTACTGCCGATGCCAAATCAATAAAAACGCCTTTAAATAACTTTGGAGTTACCAAAGTATTTATGCCAAACGCTGATTTCACTCCTATGATTGGTAAATCTGCCTTGGTTTTGGACGATGTATTCCAAGCTGCAGGGGTGTCAATCGATGAAACTGGAGCTGAGGCAACCGCTTCATCTGCTGCAGTTCAAAATGCTAAGGCATTTAAGCTTGATCTTAAAAACAAACGCATAGACCGACCTTTCATCTTTGCGATTGTTCATAAACCCAGTTCCTTACCTATCTTCTTAGGTAAGTTATACAAGCCTTGAA
>Ga0007854_10001348_pt1 | contig 15584 bp, 24 predicted proteins | sample CryBogCBH12Aug08_FD_60382 | JGI IMG/M metagenome (GOLD analysis project Ga0007854, IMG submission 60382) | Freshwater microbial communities from Crystal Bog, Wisconsin, USA - CBH12Aug08 | ecosystem: Environmental > Aquatic > Freshwater > Lake | place: Crystal Bog, Wisconsin, USA | collected...
ACTGGTAAGTAGTGCCTAATATTTAGGCAAGACAGGTCTGTCTATACAAATCGGTGACTTACGAAAACTTTTGTCGATTTATCCACAAAAGCTGTGGATAAGTTTTGGTCCCGCCGACAGAGATACATTCCCGTAATTAAAAGGGGTAAAGCTATATAGAATATGGCTTATCGGGTAGGGGGTAATTCCCAAAGTGTACAGGTAGAGACCAGTTCAATGTACAGGTGGACATTGGGGGAATCCTGTTCGATCCCGACTATCTGTGCATTAATCTGTGCATTTCCCTGTACATCAATTAAAGGGGTGAAACAGGTGATTCAATAGTTACCAGTAGAGCCTCTTTAGCGAGCTTTGTAGCCCTCTTCTCAGCCCTTGCAATCTTCTTATCCAAGATTTCCTGTGGAGTCATAGCGAGCTTCTTAGCAAGCCTCTGAGCCTTCTGAGATTCTAGCTCTTTAGCCTTAGCTTGAGCCATCAGTTTTTTTGTGGCTACCGACTTTGCAGTGGCAATCTTCTGCCAGTGGTTCACTATTAATCCCAGTTCATGCTTCCTGTCTTCAAAAGTAGCATAGATCTCTTCCTCAGTGGGTTGGATATAAGTATTAGGTAGTCTCTCAAGTCCCAGCTCTTTTGCACAACACATCTGCATCCAACCCAAGGGGGTCTTTAAGAAGGTGTCTCTAGCCCAGTGCTTAGGTTTATTACAGGAGAGATTTTTATCATAGTTAACCCACCTAGTTATCCCCCTAGCTTCTGCCTCTACTTCTGATCTCATCTCAATGTTAGGACTAGCCATCCTGAGTTGATCGTCTTCTGACCTGTTGAGGTTAGCTAGTAACCTACGAGCCTCTACTAGCCCTATGGCTAACTTGTAGTGTTTGAATTGGTAATCCATAGGGTCTCCTAAACTGTGTGGTTGATGACTGCTGGGAGTAATGCAATCCACTCTTGGAGCATTAATACGAGGCTGGCTTCTAGTGCTGTAAGTTCTTCAATCATGTGTGTGTATTCCTGTATGGGTTGGGAGGTGTAATGCTTTCCACTCGTCTGCCGAACAATCAAAGTCAATCGGCAGGGAGGGGAGCCTAGGTATTCGGGGGGACTGCTGGGATGTACTGAGGTAATAAGTTGAGCCTACTTGTATCACCTCGCCACTAGCTACAAGGTCAGCTACCCGCTGGTAGTAACTTCTGTAGCAAGGCACAGCAATGATCATCTGTGGGTGTAAGTTCAATCCTGAGTAGGTAGATAAGGTGTGGGGTGCATGGAGCAGTACCTGACAGGGGGTAACTTGGGATAGCTTCAGGTTATCCATTGGTGGTAAACCTAGATGGCTTCTTAACACTGGTGCTAGATACAAATAGTTCATCAACTTCATCTCTGTGTAAATCAATGTAGTACTGAATTACATCTCCCAGTACCTTCCCATGAGATAAGTCATAGTGGTTAGCTAATTTTGTAATGACATAGTTGTGGTGCTTTGATAAGCAAAAGACTTTGTATTCAAATCCTCTAGGTGCTTCATCGCCACCAACTAATTTAGGCTGTATTCGACTACCAGTGGAGCGATTGAAGACTTCAGGTAATTCTGTGGTTGTGTTTTGGGTATCCATTGGGATTCCTATGTGTGTATGTTTATGTAGTGTGTAAAGGGTGTCCCCAAGTAACTAGGCAATAGTTCTCCTTCCAGCGATCTCCTCGGAGTTCATTGGTTGGGCTAAAGGTTTGCTACAGGGGGACTTAAGGTGTTACTGGTTATCTCTAGTGAGAGCTAGTGCATATCCCACTGAGTGAGGGAGGTCTTCCCTGATCATTGTGTTTGAGGTAGGTGAGGGCTTGAGAACAAAGTAGCCACCAGCATCCTGTTGAAGTAGAAAGCCTTGGAAGTACTTTGGTTGTACTCGTTCAGCATTAGGCTCAATGACATTCTGCCGAGCTTGTAGTTTCCTAGCATCTAACTCCTTCTTGCTAAAACTGTAGGAGGAGAGAGTTTTCATGATTAGATCAAGCGAGCTTTAGAGGCTGATTTAACTGAGTACTCATGCCCTTTTATGAATACAGTTAGCTCACCCGTATTGGACTTGCCTGTCTTATAGCCACCAGCTTTGAGAGCTTGTTCTGAAGGAGGGTTAGCCATGCACCAGTTGCCAACAAGTTTGCCTAAAGACTTAAAGTTGTTAGTTGAGACCATTGTATTGATAGCCCCTTTCAGTTCGACTGGAGAGTGAACCTTAGCCCACTCATAGAAAAGCTCAGTGTCATCCGCACTCATTCCTACAGTGTTCGCTAGGTAACGATTAGAGGCATTGGTAAAGGTATCCACTACCTTATTCACTGTTGCAGTAGCTTCTGCTGGTGATTGACCTGAGGTTGACGAGAGAGCACTAATGGTATGAGCTAGGTCACCAGTTATTATTCCTTCAACGCATCTGCTTGTAATAGCTTGGAGCATTCCAGCTCCAACACCCTCAGGGATCATGGAGTTAATGGATGCATTCTCAGCCTCGGACATAGCAAAACTATCATGTAGATCTGTATTAGCCTCTTGCTGTTGCTGTTGCTCAGGAGTGTTGGCTTGCTCTACAAAGTTATAGCGACCTTGGGGATCTAATTTCAAAATTCCCATAGTCTCAAGAGTCTTTGCCTGAACTGGCATTCCTTGGAATGTAACAAGATCAGTAGGGGAATCAATGAATGCCTTAGGTGAACCTTTAGCTGAGAAGATGGTTGCACCTTCAGAGGCTTGATGTGAACCAAAGTTACTACTGGATTCCTGACCAGTGTTCCCGTTGTAAAACTGAGCTTCACCTGTAGATACTTGAGTGGTGATGGAGTTCACCTTTGGATCAGTGACTGTGTTTGGTACTTGGCTTAAGCCAGCCTCTAAGGATTGCTCCGAACCTACTGTGTATGAAGAATGGTTATTCATGATGTGTATTTACTTTCTGTTTGATGGTTGTATATTGGTAACGCATAGGGCAAAGAAATGCCACCTCTGTGGGTGGCTTGGACTTTCTCTGTGGGGGAGGGGGGGATACTTTTAATGCTTTGTTACTTTGATATGGGGATAAAAGCCAGTGGCTTCTCTAAAGGCTCTGCTCATGACTGCTTGAGTCCCTAAAGTTTTATCAGTAGGGACTAGAAGTGCATCGTGCATACAGACAAAGCCACATTGGTGAACTTGCATGAGGTATTCCATAGCCTTACTCATGATGTGAGACTCCAGGTTCATAAGCTCTAAGCCAATACCCTGACCTTCATACTTGGTAATCAAGGGGCAATTAGCAAGTAGGATCTTCTTGAACTTTAAGAATGTTTCAGTCCAGCCTTTATCAGATAACTTCCGCTTTAAATCCTCAGGCGGATGACTTAGTTTCTTAACTGCGTTTAATAGGATATAAGTCAGCATCTTGAACTCATCTCTATATTTCTCATATCCACCAATAGTGAAGGGGTCACCTTCCATATCAGTAGTAGCCCCATCTTTAAATCTAAGAAGGTTGTAGTGCATCCCAGAGTAATCCACATTGGAGACTGACTGCCCATCTATCGTAATAAGGTGTCTGTCACTTTTAGGGAGGGTCTGTATGTAGTGTCCAAAGTAGCGACCCCCATACTTTAATGATGAGTTATTAAAGATCCGGTAATAGCTGGTATTGGTTCTATTGCATCGCTTAGTTCCTAGATATTTGAAATCATGGTTCTCAAGGTAGGCATTGATTATTTTTAGTGCTGGTCTATGGATTGTTAATACTTCCTTACCCAGCTCTGATCTATCTGTGTAATCCACCTTATCTTCTGAATACATACTGTCACTCTTAGATCCCTTAAGAATCACAATCTCTGCCTTAGGTCTCTTAACTCCCATTGACTTAGGAAACTCAATATCGAGCATAAGTTCTAGCCTTGTAGCTTGTGGAATAACACAGGTTCCTTCACCCCCAAAACTATTCTTAATGCGGATCAGCTTGTTGTCACTTGGGTGAATCTTGATAATTCCTAAGGATTCCAAAAGGTGAACTACTGCCACAGCAAGCTTGGGGGTATAGTGCTGAGGAAGATAGCGAGACTTAACAAAGTTCCTTCTGCCGATAGGAAAGACCAGTAGCTCATAACCCTGTGTCTGCATGACTCCAAAGTTCACTAGGATATTTTTCAGTATCTGTAGCTTCTTCATGGAGGGCTTGGATTTTCCTTGTAAATCGAGGTGATTGATCTGTTCCTTTATGAGTTCTTCAATAAACTTATCAGTAGGTGATTCCGTTAGAGATTCAAGCTGGTAGTCCACCATCAATGTGTTGGTGACTAGCGGTATTACTTTGGATATTTTTTGGTTTGCCATATTGTGCATTCAGCGTTGTGGTTTGTAATAGTTGGATAAGTGTTTGTGACAGTGAGAGATGATTGCTCTTGCCTAGTTCAGCTAGTGCATCTACTTGCTCATTAAGCAAGGTCAGCCTTACTACCTTGGTGGGGTGTTGCATGTGTGAACTCCTATGTGATGTTCCTAATTGCTTTGTTAATGTCTAGTTTGTTCTGCCTCAATCTTTCTGCTCTTCGTTCTAGCTGTGCATATAGCTTCAGACCAGTTGCACCAAAGATCCCATGCATGATTGCCCATACAAAATCCCTCTCACTCATATAGAGAGGACTTGAGTAGGTGGTAGGTTTACCTGTAATCTTGTTCACTTGATAAGAGCAGAAGTCTTTTGCCTGTGAGCGTAAAGACTTGACTACTAAGTGTCTGAAGCTAATATCAGTAGCAAAGAGTCGGGGGTTGAACTCCAGTAAGTATTGCCATGAGCAGTAGTTAATGAATGATTCTTCCAGTCCTACTTCTGTGAATATTGCAGAGCAGATCCTCAGTCCATTCCTTCGGTAGCGGTTCATTGCCTTACCATCGGCTGACTGCATTAGCTCTATGGTGACCGCTTTCTGAGATATGTCCCAGTTACTTTGAACTGCTGTCATCAAATCATGCCAAGCTGGATTGAGTTGGTTATCTGCAATCAATAGCCTTACTGTCTTCCTAGCAAAGTTAGTATCCCTTTTGCTAATTAACGACTGCTCAGCATCTCCTCTGTAGATAGCCCTTCCTTTGTGCAGTAGACATAACTTATGTCCTGACTTTCTTGGGAGATTACATCCATTCAAAGTGCATACATTTCCGTAGTACTGTTGTGATTTCCTCACTCTGCCAATACTTGCTTTGGTCATGGTTATCCTTTTTTAGATTCATTGCCTGTTTTAGCGATCCACTTGTAGATCTGAACTTCGTCTGAGATATCTAGTGGTGTGCTTAGGGTGGTTTGATGTTGCTGTAGCAAGATCAGTGCTCGTCTCACCATTAGTGAGGTAGAAGCTCTTGTCTCTGTATCCATCGTGAGTGAAGGGTGAGCTTTGAGAGTCATATATCTCTGTATCTCATGGGGAAATGAGACTGTGCATTTGATGACTTGTGAATGGTCAGACTGCTCGATCTTGCCTACTAATATTTTGGATGCATATCCGTTGCGATCTCTCATGGGGATTCCTTATGGTTTTAGTTTTTTCTGAATGAAGGTATGGGGGCTTGGAGACCCCTCTAGTTGTTATCTTTGGTTTGACTGGTGGATTTGGAATTCTCTAGGCGAAAAAATAGCCATCCTGTGGATAGCTTGTGGGGACTACTGGATACCTGAGGGATTCTCTAGGCAAATTTTTTAAGTTGACAGATTCAGCTCTAAAGGGCAGGGATATTCTTCAAAGAGTGCTTTACTTCTTCTAGATGACAACTGAATATTTGGGGCTGGTTATTTCCTAAGGGGTGGCTATTCTCTGATGCACTGTTTTCAAGGATCGTTCTTGACCCCAGTAACCCGTCTATTCTCCGAGCCACTGTTTACAAGGGGGTGCTTGTTACCAGCAACAGGAGTAATCGGAAGGTTTATCCAGAAGAGATTGACCCTCAATTTTGAGTACTTATATTTCTACAACACACATAACCTTTTGTCCAATACAGAGGCCTCTAAGGGGTCTGAGGGTCGAGCTTAATTAAGGCTTACCAAGATAGCCAAAGCCCCTTAAAGTATCTTTTGAATAGCTTATATGTCCTCCTATTGGATCCCAAGTGTTTAATGGTGGCGTTTCTATTATGTGGTTACCTTCATAAGTATATGATTTATATAGATAATTTATATTTCAAATTTTTTGAGGAAGCGTATAGTGATCTACATGAAAGACCATTACGCTGAAGATTTAAGTCATGGTGGGGATTTTGACCACCCATTCCATGCCCTTGTTGATTTCACTGGGACTAAAGAACATAGCTATCAAGATCTAGTTGAAATATTGAAAGAGCTAGAGGAATTGGAATCAATGCTATCAAAGCCTGAAAGGGACTTAATTAACCTTCCTCGACATCATTGGTCAAGAGCACCTATTCAGGCTTTTGGAATAGATGCCGAAGATCTTCATGGTTCAGATCTTATTTCTCATATTCAATTAACCTTGATGAGTCATCAGGATCGACCTAGAAATCCTATGGCTATGAGTTGCATGGAATTGATTGAGCAAGAGGAGCAAGCACTAAGGGCTGAATGGAAGAATAGCGAATGGCTACCTTATCGAGATTGTAGTAACAGGAATGCTGAAGCGTATTTGCGTCATCTGTCTACTAGCAAGGAGCTAGTGTGGTCTAAGGATGCCTACAAGACTTCCTACTTCATGGTGAAAGTTCTAAAGAGTTTTAGTGATCTAGCAAACTCTGATCTGCCTGTGAAAATTAAAGGGTCGGGATTTACCTTTATTACTACTAGCAAATTAATTCTCGACTTAAAAGATCCCGATACAGTTGAGACAGTAAAGAAACTAAAAACAGTGCTTAAGAAGATGAGCCTGACCCAAGCCTCTAAAGACTTCTTTGGGGAATCCTTTATGAGCGTTGTAGACAATACTAATTCAGCAAGACCACCGCTATTTCATGTGATTGAGAATCGTGACTCCAAGCTGATATTAGAGATGAAGTTGAATCCCTTAAAAAAGACAGTATTTTTTGTTCCCATAGGAGTGGCAAATAAAGCATGACACTTATTAGATTGAAAAGGGTTACTAAGCTCAGATAGTTTTACCAGCAGTGATAAGCACCAATACCTTTTCAAAGTAGCAAACCTTAGGATGGCTATCAGTTAAACAAAAGGAGCTACAAGATGACCGCCTCACCACATTTGGACTCGCTGATTTAGGCTGGTGGATCTGAACAAGATCCTAGAGCAGTGCTGTTGTATCTGTTGGAGTTTGAGGGGGATGACCTAGGGTAGGACTATGGGTCACTAGTGGGAGCTACAGCTCTCCAGTTGGTTGAGTGTGGGGATGCTGAGGTTGGACTAGAAGTTGCGAAGGTGGCATTACAAGAATTGGTTAAAGAGGGGGCAGTAGTCACTAGTAGAAACCACCAGCATCCTTTAGCGAGACATTTGGTTTACCTTAACGATGCTGTCGTGAGTTGTACATAAATGAAGTGGGGGCAAATAGATTATTGGTATGGGTATGAATCTATGGTCTAAGCTGATTGATTACCTAAGGATCACCTAGACTCATGCTTTGGTATGAGCAGAGCGAATCCAATACAAAGGAGTGCTCTAGATAAACCTTAGGTACAACTCTTGCCCATTAGGTGATAGTAAGTTGCCCTTTGGTAATCCTTAGGTGATTACTTTTATTAATACTCTATCTAATTACTACATACCTAACTACTGATATACCTAGGTCTACTTTATAGCCCCCTTTTTAGTTAAATCAGGCTATAGACCATAACCAGTATGGCTTACAGGGTTTTCCAATAGTTACGCTGAGAGTATCCTAAGGTTTGCTAAAAGTGTTAGAAGGTATCAAACCACGGCTCCCTTTTTGCTCAATAAGTGCCTACCCACGGCTCCCTTTTTAGATGGGCAGTGGATGGACACTCCTTGTGAGAGAAGGTCTGGCAGAAACCATTTCATAGGGTGGAATATTGCTCCCAGTAGCCCCTGTAGATCAACACCGGATTACCTTAGGCTCAATACAGGATCATCTCAGTAAGGCTTGTAATCTCACCATAATGTACAGATAGTGCACAGGAATTCCTATTAATTATCATTAGAGCCAAATGAAATATAGGGGTTCGATCCCTAAAGTAGGGCAACTAAATGAGTATTTGGGTGTCCTGCTGGTCAACCACTGGTAGAAGGCTCAGTCCAGTTGATTTTGGTGGGATTTTCGAGGGGGCTAGGGGGGGGTTCTTTGAGCCTGTATGAGTCGAGACCTTAACGAATTTTTCTGTGGAAATATTCCTTCCACATGTATTGCCTATGGAAGTCTATAGAATCACTTCATGGTCATACAAGAACAATTCAACCTCCTCAAAGAAAAGTATGGTCATTGGACAAGTTGGGCAATATGGTCTGAGGTTGGGGATACCCCCAAGAGTAATGTTGGAGACCTATCTATTTTCGATGGGGATGAATTTCTAAAGCTGTTGAATCCTGAGATTATTCTAGTAGGTCTAAACATCTCCCGAGGTGACATTAAGTTTCCACTTGCAAATTTCCATGATGCTAGGTCTGAGGCAACGGATTACAAAATTAGATATGCTTTGAAGGACTCTCCATTATGGGGAGGCTTTATGACTGACATCATCAAGGATTTCAACGAGAAGGAGTCAGGAAAGATGATGTCTTACCTCAGAGCTAATAAGGCATTTGAAGAGGCTAATGTAGAAACATTTAGACAGGAGTTGAGGGACTTAGGGTCTATTAACCCCACAATTGTTGCCTTTGGTGGCGATGCATACTCAATCCTATCTAGAAACTTTAAAGACCAATATAGGATTCTGAAAGTGCCACATTACGCTAACTACTCAAGCAAGGAGAAGTATCGTGAGCAGGTCTATTCTGTTTTATAGAGTACCCATGGTTAAACTTTAGAAACCCTATGGCTACCAATCCACTACTTCCAGTCTTCTATGTCTATCAGCACCTCAAGTCTGATACTGGGGAAATCTTCTATGTAGGCAAGGGGATGGGTCGCAGAGCCCACGACTCTTATCACCGCAGTAAATACTGGAAGAACATCGTAGCTAAGCATGGGGTAACTGTAGAGTTCCTCAGGATTGACATTACAGAGCCAGAGTCACTTGAACTTGAGATAGTCACTATCGAGAGGTATCGCAAGAAGGGGCTTCAAATTATCAACATGACAGATGGTGGCGATGGGACTACTGGTTACTCCCACACGGATGAGCATAAGCAGATGATGAGTGCCAAGCAGTCAGGCGAGAATAATCCTAGGTATGGCAAGGTGGGAACTAGGAAGGGAGCGTTAGCCACTCCTGAGACCATACAAAAACTTAGGTTATCCCACTTGGGCAAAGAGTTGCCTGAAGAGCAAAAGAGGAAGATCCGTGATAGTACTAAGAAAGCTCGTCAGGGAATCAAAACTCTAGGGATGACTGGTAGAGTTCACTCAGAGGAAACTAAAGCAAAGATGAGGGCTAAGGCTTTGGGTAGGAAGCAGACTGCTGAGAGTATTGCAAAGATCTCAATGACTAAGAAGTTACAAGCAGATAAAAAGAGAGAGACCTAGGCTCAGAATTTCTTGTCAGCTACTTTTATGCACTTCCCATTAGTTTCAATACCATCATATCTAGTAACTTCTTTAGAGGAATTAAATGCTCTAAATGATTTTTCTACAGTCCATGCTCCGCTATATCTATCAATAGAAACATCAGTTGAGTACCCAAGTTTGTTGTTAGTTGAGTAGTCGATCTTCATAGTGTTAACTTTGATGTTTCTTTCTTCATCACTGCGGTGCTTAGATCTGTACTTCTCATCCGACTTATCTGACTCCATAACTAATGTGCCATCATCATTTACTCGCCAACCATCAATCTTTAAAATCTCCTTAACTGTGGAGGGGCCTCCCTCTTTATATTGAGGTGTATCAACTGTTATGTAACTAACATCAGGTTCAAATATGTAAGTTCTAGTAACCGGTCTTTTTGCTCCGTAGTAGACATTTTCCCCGGTATTCAAATTTCTCGAAAAGTCTCTTTCAATACCATCACAAACCAAATTAATAGAAGACTTCTTGGGTTCTGATGACCCAATGGTGAAGCTATTGAGCTTGTCACATCCAGCCAGTAGTAAACCAGTAGTTAACATAAGGGGGATAAGTAGTTTCTTCATTTATCTAATCAACCTTTTTGCAACTGTAATCATAGTGACCTGAAGGTATTGTCTCTGTTCCTCGAAACATCTGAATCAAAGATCCAGAAACTTCATCAAACTGAATCATAAATTGCGGTTCAATCTTAGTGTCTGAAACCCCATCCCAACATCCTTCCGTTACCGAAAATCTCCGATAGTTTCCGGGTTGTCCACATTGATAAGGGTAATCAAATGCACCTACTTTAGCTCTATTACCTTTGATTGTTAATGAGACTTTATCTGCATAGTCATCTCGTTCACACACGAACTTCTTAGTCTGATCAAAGCAACCGGCCAGCAATCCTGTAGTTAATATTAAGGTAACAAGTAGTTTCTTCATTAAGTGACGCCCGCCTTTTATTTGCAAACAATCGGGGGAAAGAGTGTTGCCATGCTATTAGGTTCGATGGGGATCATCTTTCGATCCCAATTCGGCACATCTGAACTAGAGTTCACAATGTTTCCTTTTCCATCATTTTCGCTAAATGATGAGAAAGAGACTAGCCGCAACTCATTTGTCTTGCAGTTATATTCTTTTAAGACTTTAGCCGAAAGATAGTTTCCAAGAGCATTCGTCTGTGGCTGTTCAAAATTATCTAACTCCCAAACTTGTGCAATATCACCTTCTCTTTTGATTGAGCTGGGATCATAAAGTATATGAATTAGTCCGGTCTTAGGTGATCCCGTAACAGTCACCTCAGTCCAGCCACTGAAAACTTTCTTTGGAGGAGATCCATTTGTTATGCTGTTTAGCTTGTCACAGCCAGTTAGCAATCCTGTAATCAACATAAAGGTAATAAGTAGTCTAATCATTTCTGTGGCTCCTTAGTTCCATCTTTCCCTGTATAGGGATTCACATTAGGCTTACTGCTCCAGTTATCCCTCTGTGTCCCATTCGGAGCAGTGCGTTGATAAGGGGCAACATAAGTACCATCCTTCTTTGTATAGCCTTGCACAGTAGTTGTGTTGGGGTTACCTTGGTTACCAGCATAGGGTGACTTTGAGTGGGCTAGTGGTGAGACTAGTAGGACTACAAGCCATCCAAGGAGGAAGAGGGAGGTTTTAGTAAGTTTCATTAAGGCTACTATCTTTTGCAGATATTTTCTGTAATTAATTTAATAACACTTTCTGGAGGGACGGGTTCCCATGCAGTAGGAATTTTGAGTGAAGAAATGATCTCCCCATCCCTCATATTTTCAGAAAAGAATGATGCCGCAAGGTTCCTAAAGAGCTCCTCCTTGCAATTAAATTCTTTTTGCGACAGGACGGATAAATATAAGTTTTGACTACCTATACGCTGTGGTTTTTTGTAGTCGAATAAAGTCCAGACCTTAATCAAGCCTCCAGATTTTTTAGCTGTTTGGTAATCGATATAGTAAGTTTGAATTCCATTTGGACTTTCTCCAACCTTTGTCATTTCAGCAAAAGCACTTCCAGAGCTGATAAGTAAGAGTAGTGTTATTAGTAACTTATTCATGGCTGTTCCTCGTAAGGCTCTCTAGTAATTACTCCAATTCTCCGCCCAATGGGGCTAGGATCTACTGGGGATACTGAAGGTTCTGTACGAGCATAGAAGGACTCATCCTCAGCACTTCTAGCGAAAGCATTGGCTCTATCAATCCCTTCCTGTTTCCTCTTAGCAAGTTCACTCGCTGGGATAACCATGTGCTTCAGTAGACGAGCCTGTTCATGCTCCTTGAAAGTCATTAGACCTTTTACTTTGCCTAGGTATTCGAGATCGCTATGGTCGGACACTTTGGTGTTTATTATTTACAGACAAATTTCATTTCAGCATCGAAAATAGAATCTGGAGGAATAGGTTGCCAGTTTTCTTTAGGGTCTGCCGGAATAGAACCTGTCATCTTTCCATTATTGTTTAAATCATCATAAGTCATCACAACTCTAATTATGCTTTCTCTAGTCCTGCAGTTTATTGTGTAGTTAGCCTTGTTGCTAAGATCGCCGTATTTATTTCTAAAGGAGAAATTAGTCCTGTCCCAAAAGTTTACAGAATCACCACTTTTTTGTATTGATTGAGTATCAATAAAAAACTTATTATTATCGCTACTTTCACCAATAAAAATCCAGTTACTCGCCTGTGCTAACAAAGGAAATATCAGGAATACTAGAAGTAGTTTTCTCATTTCTTAGGCATCCTTCCGCCAGCCTTCAAACACTCATCTAAAGTCTTATAGGGAGTGAAGTTCTTGGTTTGCGAGTAATAGGTTGATTTGGGGGCATGACATATCCCTGTTTTACTCATCTTTACTGGTTCAGACTGGGCATAAGCACCAGCTACAAAAAGGAGTGAGGCAACCAACGAGATTATTAGCTTCTTCATGAAATTTCCATTCACATATTAATTAGTATTGCAGTTCTTTCAGATATTCACTCATCTTGACCTACAGGCATTACCTTCGTACCGCCAGTTTGTTATGACTCTATTGGCAACTGTAAAGGTTGTGGAGCAGTTGGAGTTATATGCAAAACCAGGAGAACCTCCTACTGGGTTTGTATATGCTGTATTTCCGACATATGTCGTTTGGTAACTTGGTGCAACGCCTGGAATATATCCAGAATTGGATTTGCTGTATGTAAGGTATTTAACCCCATCCGACTGGTAAACACTACTAGGCGGTCCCCATGATGAAACTAAAGCGCTCTCTTGGGAGCCCACCCACGAGTTAAGCACCTTTTCATAATTTGCTGTTGTCGCACAACCACCTAGTAAACCAGCGCTAACCAGCAGTAAACCTAGCAGCTTCTTCATGTTCAACCTTATAGAATATTTATATATCCTATAAAGAATACTCCCTATAGAAGTCAGGGAGAGGGTGTTAAACCCCTATCTACTTAGCTTGCCAACTATCTCTATCCAAGGGTCTTATAGGCTGAGGGTTGTTATTGGGGCTAGAGGAGTAGCTAGATCCAATGACATGCCCTGAGCTATCCATGTAGTTAGTTGTATTGCTTGCCCCGTTGCCGTTGTAGCTACTGCCTACTATTGAGCCATTGACATCCCTGTACTGCACAGTTCCATTGCCATAGTTCACTGAAGACCCCACAACATGACCACTGGAGTCCATGTAGTTAGTTGTAGTGGGCGGAGTGTAACCCTGTGAGTAAACCAAAGGGGAGAGCGTGACGATTGCTAAGGCTACCGCTAATGTGCTTAGTGAGGAACGAGCGAGAACTACTGACTTCTTTTTCATTGTGACTCCTTAGAGTCCAAAAGTGGACATTCTAGAGACCTCATTTACGAAGACTCTAAATGATTACTTTTTACCCTTGACCACAGCCACAGCTCATCTTGCCATTAGGCATTTGACGGCAACCATAGGGCATTGTGGGAGGGCATGATGCTTCTGCAACTGTCATAGTGACTATTAGGGTAACTAAAACCTTAATGAGTAATTTCATATATACCTTTATTTAATGTGATAGGTACTACAGATTTCACTCTATTCTCTATACTCAATGAGAAGTAATCATTAATGCGGAGTAATTGATTTAGGTCAACTAGAGAGGGATATAAAAACTTATTCAACCCTATTCTTTGGCATGAAGTTACCAATTCTCAGAAAGTAGCAATATTCAATATCGTTTAGCCCTTGCATATCTTGGAAGGAATCACTGCAAATACCAGCTTGTTGATTAGCCTCATACCTTGCTTCATTCCTAATGATCCTAGCATCTTCTCTAGCTGGTGATATGTAAGGAATGTAAGTAGCTGGGTCTTTTCTTATGCTCATTGTTTTGCTCCTTATTGTTAGTTAATGGCTACCTTCAGTAGCTCAGGGTGGAGTTGTTCTAGCTTGTATCCTTCCCCATATGACTTGAGTTCACTAGAGCCTTTAGAACTGTGTCCAGTGATTGTCTCCCTCACATCTAGTGGGATCATCTTCTCTCTCATTCTTGTAGATATGAAGTGCCTAAACTCATGGCTATTGATGTCCACAAAGTCTAGAGCCTTGTTCACAGTTGCGGAGGCAGTATTACCCCCACCTTTCTTGCCATACTGCTTGAAGAGGTATTCAGAATCCCCAGCTTGTTTGACAGCCTCTTGCATCGCTATCAGTGAAATACCAACTAGGGGGACATTCCTCTCTGACTCATTGTTCTTGAGAGATCTGAACTCATTGGCAACTATGGATATGAATGGGATAGCCAGTGGTTTACCTTTAGCATCCACTAGTTGAACATCTGACTTCTTAGCCCCAGCTAGTTCTGAGATTCTTAATCCAGTATTCAGGAGGATCTTAGCCATGAGGTGAGAGGGGGTCTTGCTATCCCTAATCTTTGCTAGGAGAGTCTCCACAATAATGGGAGTAATAGACTTTTTCTTCTTAGCATCCTTGCCTTCTGCTGGAATATCAATGGACATGAAGGGGGACTTCTTCTCAATCCCTAGCTCAAGAAATGCCTTATTAACTATGGCACTGAGTTGATTGAGTTCTCTTCTGATTGTGGTGGTCTTCACATTGTTATCACGGCGATCCTTCACATAGGCATGAACCATATCTCTAGTGATGTCTTTGACATTCGCATCACCATGCAACTTAATGAACTTATTAATACAACTGGTGGAATCGTAGGTCAATCCATCAGAAGGATTCTTGTGCCTAGACAGGTAGTTTGCTAAGGCTACTGAGAGGACTGTGGGGATAGTACTTAAGTCCCTGAAGTCTCCCATCTTAGCCAAGAGAGCGTACTCAGGGGGGAGCTTTCCTTTCTCCCACAGCTGTTTAAAGAAGTCCCTGATTACTCCATCCTGAGTCTCAAACTCATCCTCACTTAGGGTATTAAATTGGCTTACCTTGAGGAACTCTAGTGCTTTCTCAAGAGAACTCTTTGCTGTAATACCTATCTCAAGTTGCTTCCACTCACGCTCCTGAAGGGCATTAAGTTTAGTAATCATTGCTATTGCTTCTGCACCATCTGAGACAGAGATACCAGTAGCTTTCTTAATGATTAAAGGTAGGTCATGAGCTTCCCTAAGTGCTTGAGGAATAACCCGTCTGTAATAGACCATTCCCTCTTGAACTACTGCATATTTCCACTTGAATTCTTTAGGTTTCTTAGCCATGAAATTTCCCCTGTAGGTATTCTGTAGGAAGATCTTACTCTTCTTTCGATTACCTAGGGGAATGTACAGAGGAATGTACTTATGAATGTACAGAAAACTGACTGATAAGCCTTATGTATATTGAGCCTACTGGGCTACAGGGTGATACTTGGTCTCGCCGACAGGAATCGAACCTGTATCCCACGCTTAGGAGGCATGTGCACTATCCATTGTGCTACGGCGAGCTGAAAAATATGGTATTGAAACTATTACCAACCACAAAGAGCCCAAACCTG